>Ga0070726_10001149_pt1 | contig 27676 bp, 20 predicted proteins | sample tdAd471_FD_67275 | JGI IMG/M metagenome (GOLD analysis project Ga0070726, IMG submission 67275) | Marine sediment microbial communities from the Atlantic coast under amendment with organic carbon and nitrate - tdAd47.1 | ecosystem: Environmental > Aquatic > Marine > Coastal > Sediment | place...
CACCAGCGGTGATCCAATGTTCGAGCGCTACAACCGGGTGCATCAGAATACCCAGGAAAGCCTGTTGCTGTTCCTTCCGGGTATTGTCCTGTTCAGCTTCTACTGGAGCCCGGGGGTAGCCGCGGCGTTGGGAGTTATCTGGATTATCGGGCGATTCATCTATTTACGCGCCTACGTAAAAGCACCGGAAAGCCGGGGTCTTGGTTTTGGCCTTACCGCCCTGCCCAGCCTGATTTTACTGGCAGGCGCGCTGATTGGCGCGGTGCGTGCGATGTTGTAGTTCCCCTTGTGAGGTCCCGCCGCAGTGATTCCCTGGACGGGACAGGGACTGCCTGACCAGGATTTGCTGATGGGGTGATTCGCCGGATGTCGCCACCAGCTGCGTGGTCGACGCGCCGGATACTGGCCGCGTTTGTCGACTCTGTCATTTTGCTGAGGTATTCTGCTCTCTTCCCCCTGGCGCGGATTGTAGGAAGCTCACATGGCCTTGAATGGCGACCCTGAAGTTATCCTGACCGAACAGAATTTTACCCGCAGTGCCGGCAGGCAGCTGGCGCTGTATGCGCTGTACGCGTTGCTGGCCCTGGTGGCTCTGGTTTACCTGCTATCGCTGGTGATGGGGGAGGCCAGTGGTAACGTGACCGGGTCAGCAATCGATGTCGACAACAACAGCATCACCATCACCTTGCGGGAGGAGCCTCCCCAGCTTGACAGCGGTCGCGCCACGGACGCGGCCAGCTTCGTGGTGCTGGCTCACACCATGGAAGGTCTGATTGGCTACGATGACAATAATCAGCTGGTGCCGGGAGTGGCCGAGCGCTGGGAAATCCGGGAGGATGGCGCCACGTTCTGGTTGCGGGAGGACGCCCGCTGGAATGATGGGCGGCCGGTTACCGCCCATGACTTTGTTTTCGCCTGGTCCCGGGTGGTGGATCCTGCCACCGGTTCCGAATACTCGTTCATACTTTATCCGCTGAAGAACGCCGAAGCCATCAATAACGGCGAGCTGCCGGTGTCTTACCTGGGGGTGGAAGCACTGGACGATTTCACCCTGGAAGTGACCTTTGAACGGCCCACACCCTATTTTGAAAAACTGGTGGCGTTCAATACCTATTTTCCCGTGCGGGAGGATTTTTTTGCCAGCACGGCCGGACGTTATGGTGCCGATGCCGACATGCTGCTCTACAATGGTCCCTACGTCATCTCCGACTGGGTTCACAATGCATCCATGCGCTGGGAAAAAAACCCCTATTACTGGAACGATCAAAAAGGGTTTCTTGACGCCATTAATGTCGGTTACATAACCCAGGACGTCAATGCCAAACTGAACCTGTTCCGCGACGGTCAGATCGTCGACACTCACCTGGTGGCACCCATGCTGCCCGCCGCCATGGAGCAGCGCTGGCACATCCAGCTGTTCATGGAAGGCACAGTGTTCTTCCTGGAATTCAATCACCGTGACGGTCGGATTACCGACAACTACCACTTCCGCAAGGCGCTGCAACTGGCACAGGATCCGGCCGAGCTGGTCTACAAGGCATTGAAGGAAGCAAGCTATCTGCCGGCACCCAGCCTGTTTCCTGAATTTATCAGTGGAGTCAACGGCCCGTTCCGCAAGGAATACCCGCCCCCGGAACATCGAATGAATGTCGAAGAGTCCAGGAAACACCTTGAGATGGCCAGGCAGGAACTGGGTATCGACGAGTTTCCGCCGGTTGTGCTGTTGACCGGGGACACGCCGGTGGCCCTGGTGGCTGCCGAGTACTACCAGGCGCTTTACAAGAAGCACCTGGGCCTGGATATCCGCATCGATGCCCAGATTTTTAAACAGCGACTGGCCAAAATGACTTCTGGAGATTTCGATATCGTGCTGGCTGGCTGGGGACCGGACTACGACGATGCCCTGACGTTCGGTGATCTGTTTGCCTCCTGGAATCTGAACAACAGGGGGCGTTACACCAGTGATCGCATGGATGAACTGGTCCGCATAGCCCAGTCCTCCCTGGATCCGCAGACCAGGATGGATGCCTTCGGTGAAATTCAGCAGCTGGTCTATGACGATGTCGTGATCATTCCCATGTACGAACGAGGCTGGTCCTACGTAGTGGATCCGCGGCTGGAAGGATTCAAGAGACGCTCCATCGGCCCCGAAGTCGATTACAACTACGCCTATATTGAGAGCGGCAACTGAAACTGCAATCACAGATGTTCCAATAACGAGATTTTTGCATGTGGTTGTATGTTATTAAACGAATCGCCCAGGGCATAATTACCGTCTGGTTTATTGCCACCGCTACTTTTTTCGCCATGCACAACGTGCCCGGCGATCCCCTTCTTAACGATCGCGCCGTTACCGGGAGTATCCGGGCCAACCTTGAAGCCAAGTACGGCCTGGATCAGCCGCTGATGACTCAGTATTTTATTTACCTTGGTAATCTCACCCGGGGGGATTTCGGCATTTCGTTTACCCAGGAGAATCGTGAGGTCAACGACATTATTCGTCAGCATTTTCCGGTCTCGGCAATTCTCGGTGTGCTGGCGGTGGTCTTCGCGGCGGTGGGCGGCGTGCTCTGGGGGGCACTGACTGCCCTGTTTCGAAACCGGCTGCCGGATTACGTCATTATGTTCCTGGTTATCCTGGGGATATCCGTGCCAAGTTTTGTCCTGGCCGCGCTCAGTCAGCTGGCGCTGGTCAATATCAACAGTATTTTCGGCACCACTGTACTGCCCGTGGCAGGGTGGGGCACGGTCAGTCACATGCTGGTGCCGGCGCTGGTGCTGGGACTCGGCACCATGGCCTACCTTACCCGGCTGATGCGCTCCTCCATGCTCGAAGTGATCAGCTCCGACTATGTTCGTACGGCCAAGTCCAAGGGCCTGCCCGCCACCCGCATTTTCACCAGGCATCAGCTGCGCAATGCCATCCTGCCGGTGATCACCGTCCTGGGCCCGGCAATCGCAGCCATCACCACCGGGGGTTTCGTCGTTGAACTGGTATTCGCCATTCCAGGTCTGGGAAGATTTTTCGTGGAGGCGGTACAGCAGCTGGACTACACGGTCATCATGGGCACCACGGTCTTTTATGGCGCCTTCCTGGTGTTCATGGTAATCCTGGTGGACCTGCTTTATGGCTTCATCGATCCACGGGTGAGGCTGCACTGATGTCGGCATTGACTCCCGCTGATTTCCAGCCATTGCAGACCAAAAGGCAGACCCAGGGTATCGCCAGGCCCTCCCTGTCCTACTGGCAGGATGCCTGGCTGCGGCTCAAGGTCAATCGGCGGGCATTGTGCTCTTTGTATATCGTCATCGGACTGCTGCTGTTCACAATCGCCGGACCGCTGGTGTGGCGGGTGGATCCGGGACTGCAGGACCTGGATCAGATCAGCCAGGCACCATTCACCGACAGGCGGGCGATAGTCGTCGAGGAGTACCAGCCCTGGGACGGCCGGTCGTTGCGAACGGATGTCAACGGCCTGCACCTGGCCCAACCGGCCACCACCCAGGCAGTGCGGCTCAAGTGGGATGCATTACCCGGCGCCTCCGGACACCGGGTTTACCGGAACCTTTTCCCGGTGGGACCGGAACTGGCTTTCGGCGTCCCCCTGGCCGAGTTTTATGACAATGAAACTCTGTACTTCGAGGACCGGCTCGACCTGCGACCCCAGCGATACTATTACTCGGTTGTGGCCCTGGAACCCGACGGCCGGATCAGTGATACCTTCGAGACCCTGGAGGTACAGCTGCAGCGCGTGACCACCCTCAGCGAGGCAGTGCAGCGGGGACTGGTCGGTCCCGATGCCGAGCTTCAGATAGGCGACCCGGTGCTGCTCAGTGCACACCCGCTGGGTACCGATTACCTGGGCAGGGACATGCTGGCCAGGTTGATGGAGGGGGCTCGGGTGTCCCTTTTTATAGGAATTGGTGCGCCGCTGCTGTTCGTCCTCTTCGGTGTCGCCTACGGCAGTATCGCCGGATTTATGGGCGGGCGCGTGGATTCGGTGATGATGCGCTTTGCCGATTTTGTCGTGGCACTGCCATTCCTGCTGTTCATGATCCTGTTCAAGATCGCATTCGGTATCGGGCCCGGGGAAAGCGGCGTGTTTCCGATGCTGGTGGCACTGGTTATTCTCATGTGGCCGGCCACGGCACGGCTGGTGCGAGGCCAGATTCTGCAGATTCGTGAACAGGGCTATATTGCCGCCTCCAGGCTGCTTGGCGCCGGGACCGGCTACCTGGTGCTGCGCCACATGATCCCCAACACCATGGGCGTGGTGCTGGTCACGCTGACTTTCGCCATCCCCAGCGCCATCTTTACCGAGGCCTTCCTGTCTTTCATCGGCATGGGGGTTGCGCCTCCCACTCCCTCCTGGGGGAGCATGTCCAATGAAGGTATCAAGACCATGTTGACCCATCCCCACGAGTTGATCCTGCCTGCGCTGTTTATCAGTATCACGGTGCTGGCCTTCAATCTGCTGGGGGACGGTTTACGGGATGCGCTGGACGCACGCATGAGGAACCAGGAATGAACCGGCAGCAGCCAGGAGTGGCAGGCGCGGTACCGCTGCTGGTCGTGGAAGACCTGGGCGTTGAATTCGACACCTACGGTGGCACGGTTCAGGCGGTTCGAGGCGTCAGCTTCAGCGTGGCCGCCGGCGAAACCCTTGCCATAGTCGGCGAATCAGGCTGTGGCAAATCGGTGACGGTACAAAGCATGATGGGGCTGATTCCCATCCCCCCGGGACGGATCACCACCGGTTCGGCGCGCCTGCGGGGCAGGGAAATCCTGGGCCGTGTATTGATCGACGGCAAGGACATCCGGGGGTCTGAAATCGGCATGATTTTCCAGGACCCGATGACGTCCCTGAATCCCACCATGACCATCGGCGACCAGATTGCCGAACCCCTCCAGGTGCATCGGGGTTACAGTCACAGCCGGGCATTCAAGCGGGCCATCGAGTTGCTGGAGCTGAGCAGGATTCCGGAAGCCGCCAGGCGCGCCCGGCAATACCCGTTCGAGTTTTCCGGCGGCATGCTGCAGCGGGCCATGATTGCCATGGCCATAGCCTGCAAGCCCGCTATCCTGATCGCCGATGAGCCCACCACCGCCCCGGATGTCACTATTCAGGCCCAGATCCTCGACCTGCTGCAGGACCTGCAGCGGGAAACGGGCATGGCCATTATTCTGATCACCCACGATCTGGGTGTCGTGGCGCGACTGGCCGATGAAGTGGCGGTGATGTATGCCGGCAAGATCGTGGAGCAGGGCAGCGTGGATGACGTTTTCTATCGTTCCGCACACCCTTATACCCTGGGCCTGCGGGCCGCCATGCCCAACAACGACCCGGCACGGCAACATCAGCTGGAACCCATAGAGGGGTCGCCACCGGACCTGTTTTCACCCCCGTCCGGCTGCGGCTACGCGGCCCGCTGTCCCCATGCCATGGCGATCTGCCAGCAGCGTCACCCCGTGGACTTTGCGCTGCAGGGGGAACATTTTTCCCGGTGCTGGCTGCATCACCCCGATGCACCTGATCGACCACCGGCGCTCTATTTCCGGGAGGGCGGGGCGTGACCGCACTGCTGGAAAGCAAGGGGCTGACCAAGTTCTTCAGGATCGGGCGCGGCCAGGTGGTACATGCCGTGGACGGCGTGACGCTGGCCATCGCACCCCGGGAAACCGTCGGGCTGGTTGGCGAGAGCGGATCCGGCAAGTCCACCTACGGCAAGACCGTGCTTGGTCTTCACGACAAGACCGCCGGTTCGGTCACGTTTCGAGGTGAGCAGTTGCCGCAACGTTACCAGCCGGGAGACTTTCAGCGGCTGGCTGCCAGCATGCAGATGATTTTCCAGGATCCCTATTCGTCACTGAATCCCCGCATGACCGTCGGGGAGATCATCGGTGAGGGGCTGCGCCTGCATAGCAGGAAATCAGGCAGGGAAATCAGGGACCGGGTGGCGCTCTGGCTGGAACAGGTGGGCCTCAATGCCGATCACATGTCCCGCTATCCCCATGAATTTTCCGGGGGCCAGCGACAACGGATCGGCATCGCCAGGGCCATGATCCTGGAACCGGAATTCGTGGTCTGTGATGAACCTATCTCGGCGCTGGACGTGTCGGTACAGGCCCAGGTAATAAATCTCCTGGGCGACCTCAAACAACGCATGGGACTGACCCTGTTGTTCATCGCCCACGATCTGTCCATGGTGCGGTACGTCAGTGATCGCATGGCAGTCATGTACCTGGGCTCACTGGTGGAACTGGGGCCGGCGGACCAGGTTTATTTCCAACCCAGGCATCCTTACACCCGGATCCTGGTGGAATCCAACCCGGAACCCGATCCGGAATCGGAACGAAACCGGCAGTCCACCACCATCAGCGGCGAGATTCCCAGCCCCGTCAATGTCCCGGCCGGCTGTCGCTTCGCCAATCGCTGTCCGGAAGTGATGGCGGTCTGCCGACGGGAAACACCGCAACTGCTGCCGCTTAAGGATGTTGATCGCCAGGTGGCCTGCCATCTCTACCCGGCAGATTCCACCTCCGCTCCCCTCAGGTAACCGCTACCGGGCCGGTCAGGGCATCCCCGTCGACAGCGGAACCAGCCGATCCCGGGATTGGACTGTCCTGCCGTTCACCTATATGCTGTCATCTGGTTGTAATCGTTTCGTCATATCCGTTTCCACCGTTCAGTAAAAATGCTTCGCACCCTGCTGCTCATCCTGTTGCTGTTACCCCTGGGGTTGACGCTCATTTATGACGCCGACAGCCACCTGTTGCGCCTGCTGGGTGCGGGCCTGGCACAGGTGTTGGTTTTCTGGCTGATTCTCACCATCCTGCAGCCTGGAAATCGTAAAGTTCATCCGCTAACTCGCTTAACTGGTGTCGTGCTGTTCGTGGGTTGCGGCCTGTTTCAGGTATTGCGCCTGGTTTCTTTCTATTTTCAGGGCGAATCCTTCAATCAGCGTTTCTTCTTTCATTTCAATATCGATTCACTGACGGAAGCGGGCGCCGCTTACCTGGTTCTGCAGCTCTGTGTCGCTGTCTATTTGCTGACACTTGGCGCTTTTTCCTGGTACGTACTTGGAAAACACCGATCGTCAGCGGCGATCTCGCCGACCCCGGCCAAACCGGCGACGCTGGTGGTGGCGCTACTGTTGCTGCTGGTCATTGAACCCGATCTGTCAGCCATGCTGAAGTGGCGTTACCAGAACATTACCGCCGAGAAACTGCTGCTTTCCCGGATAAACTGGGAAGCGCTGGATCTGAATCGTCAGGCACTGGTTCAGGAAGGCGAAAACTACAGTGCCGGAAAAAATCTCGTGCTGGTTTACCTGGAGAGCCTCGAGCAGACCTATTTTGACCAGGAGCGTTTTCCCGGCCTGGTACCCAACCTCACCGAGCTTCGAGAGCAGGCGCTGAACTTCACCTCAATGCGCCAGATCGCGGGTACCGGCTGGACCGTGGGGGGAATAGTCGGCAGCCAGTGTGGTGTGCCCCTGTTGACCAGTCTCGACAGCGTCGGTAACGATCTGCTGCAGAACGGTTTTCTCAACGAAGCCCAGTGCCTGGCCGACGTGCTGGCGGCAGCGGGATACCGGCAGGACTACATGGGTGGCGCTTCCACCGAGTTCGCCGGCAAGGGCAGTTATCTGCGACAACATGGGTACGACCGTGTCCAGGGACGTGAAGAACTTCTGCCTCTCATCCCCGACCCTGCCTACCTGTCCGGCTGGGGACTGTATGACGATGACCTGTTAGCCCTTGCTGTCCGGCGTTTCCGAGAGCTGGGGGAAAATGGCCAGCCATTCAACCTGACCCTGCTGACCCTGGACACCCATCACCCCGATGGCGAAGCGTCACGCAGCTGCGCGCCTTATGAGGCCATCGACAATTCGATTCTGCACGCGGTCCACTGCACGGACTTTTTGCTGGGCAGATTCATTCAGGCCCTGCAGCAGGAAGCCGCCTGGTCCGACAGCCTGGTGGTTCTGTTCAGCGATCACCTGGCCATGCGCAATGCCGCCCAGGGCTTCTATCCACCGGATGAGCAGCGGAAGCTTTTTTTCAGCGTGCTGAACGCCGGGCGCCGCGGCGATATCAGCAGGCCCGGGACCCACCTGGACGTGGCACCGACGATCCTGTCCCTGCTTGGCATCGATCCGCCGCCGCAGTTCCTGGCAGGAGAAAACCTGCTGGCCGCGGATCCCCAGCCGGAGGTTCCGGCCGACCAACCCGAGCGTCTGAATGCCCTGGCCGCCATCAACACGCGATTGCTGACGGCGACGGAAAGTGTCTGCGCCAGTGAAGTCCTGCTGGAGTTGCGCAATGACCGGCTGCAGATTGGTGGTCATCCGGTTACGCTTTCCCAGGAGGGCAATCTTACCGACGTGATGCCCCTGGCCAGCAGCCACGCGCTGCTGGTGGTCCTGCGGCCCGATGGCTCGGTGTCTCTTACCCTCAGCGTGGACCATGTTGACCTGTCCCGGGTGCTCTATCAGCTGCGCGACGAAGTGATGCTGGTGGTGGGCCGCAATACCGGCATTATCAGCAGGCTGACGCCGGCGACAGTGCCCGCAGATGCCCTTGTTGCCTTGATGGGTAGAACCGAGATCAATGTACTCGGCATATTTGCCACGCTGCCGGAACTGCGGGTAACGGAGCCGCGGTGCGACGACCTGCTGGCCCGCGCGTCGATAGCCGATCTGCCGTCCGCCTGGCCCGGACTTGCCGATCTGTGTCTGAATTTCAATACGGCTATAGACAACAGGCTGGATCCGGTCAGCGGGACTATTGAACTGGGCGACGTGGTAATGGATGACCTGCTCTACCGTGCGCAGCTTGCTCCGCTGGATAACGAACGTTACCGGGGCAGGATCGTGGAAGCCAGGGGGCCTGTCGATCCCGGCACGGTTACCGAGTGTCATGCACTGATGGAGGGCCGGGTCCTGTATATCCCCCAGCTCAGCAATGCAAACCGGTATCAGTCATTAGTGCTGGAAACAGTACCTGACCAGGACCTGATTTTTTCCCTGGTGGAGAAAACGGACCTGTAAGCTGCCTGCCGGCACCAGGAGTCCCGGCCGGCTTGCTGTGGTCAGGAACCCACGGCGACGATTTCCAGCTCCACCCGCCGGTTCTGTGCCCGACCGGCCTCGGTGTCATTGCTGGCCACGGGCTGATCCGGACCCACGCCCTGGGTGATGATCCGGTTCTGGTCGATTCCCCGGGCAGCCAGGTAGTTGCCGACACTGCGCGCCCGCCGATCGGACAGACCGTAGTTGTAATCCCGCGTACCCGTGGCGTCGGTGTGGCCGGTCACCCGGATGCGCGTATCCGTGTATTTGTAGAGGATCTCGCCTACTGAATCCAGCACCGGGTAGAAGTTTTCCCGGATGGTATAGTCGTCGGTGGGGAAGGTCACGTTGCCGGGCATGACCAGCTCCAGTTCGTCGCCATTGCGGACAACCTGGACGCCGGTTCCTTCCAGTTGTTCGCGCATCTCCTGTTCCTGGGCATCCATGTAGGCGCCGACGCCGGCGCCGATTGCACCGCAGCCAAGTGCCGCATTACGTGCGCGCTGGCCACTCTCGGCAGCCCCGATCAAGCCACAGACTACGGCGCCGGCAGCACCGTACTGGACAGCGCGACTGGTCTGCTGTTGCCCCGTGTAGGGGTTCATGGTGGTACAGCCGTTCAGGGTGACCACGGCAAGCACTGCTGCCAGCCTGATCCTGTAAGTTGACATTGTTGACTCCATTTCAAGATTAACCATTGGTATCCGGGTCGACGGAACAGTTTGTGGTGATCCGAATGTGCACAGTTCCCTCCCTACCGGAGATTTGTCAGTCCGGTGACGCAGAAGTTCCCTGATCCCGTCTTAATAACATCCGTTGAGTACTAAAAGTTCACGGTAACAAGGTATCAGGCCATCTCGTTGTAGCACGTTATAGAGCGCAGACACTGCTGTCCACGGGGAAATCGCCAGTGGGATTGAAAATGCTGCTCAGGTCACCCTTTATTCAGGGTTCGGTGCTACCGGGAAACCCTCAGGGAATACCTTCAGGGGAAAACCGAAGTGGGCCACTGCCGGGCGCTGCCTACCCGCTGCTTCAGACCAGGCGTTTCAGGATCCACCACGTCAGGATCAGGCGATTCAAAATTGGTGCATGGTGAACCGGGATGGTTCATCGTGGCTGGCGTTTCCCGCCAGTGCACTGCATTCCTGGTTTGAATCCGGCTTCGCCGGCCAGTTAAATTCCCGGCAAACGTGTCCCGGACGGCAATCCGGAGTCAAACAGGCCCACCATCAAAAATTCTGGCACGGCAATTGCTGCGTAAGTCCGCGAAGGGTTTTCAACCGAAGGAAAATCGAAACACAAAGTCAACAGACTGAACTTAAGGAACCGTTCTTAGGAACCTTTCTTGGAAACCTTCCTTAGGTTAACGATTGAATTGCTGCCTTTATTCTAAAAACCACAGTGGCAGGCGTCGGTTTTTATTGTCATGACTATTCATGAGGAGGCATTGCATCATGGTATTTCTGTCACATCTGTCGCGCGCCTGTCCGCGACGGCCCCGGCTCGCCAATTCCTGTCCCGGTAAAAAGGGATTTCTCGCTGCGCTGATACTTGCGCTTGTTTCCCCGGGCCTTCCCGGCAGTGATTTCCATACGTTGCAACTGGAGATCGCCGCACAGCGGGATGTAGTTCGGGATCTCGAGAGTCGCTTTAATCGCGTCGATCATCGACTGCTGGAACCGCTCCTGTCCCTCGCCAGGGTGCAGTCAGAAGCCAACAGGTTTGACGATGCGGAATTGACAATTGACCAGGCCCTGCAGGTCGTACGCATCAGGGATGGCCTGTACACGCCCGCACAATATCCGTTACTGGAACAGGCAGTCGATAATAACATTCGCCGCGGTTCCTGGTATGCGCTGTCCCAGGACCTGGAGCATCTGCGCTGGTTGTATTTCGATCAGTTTGAGGGCAGTGTCGATGACCAGGTACAACGCCTCATGTGGCTGAGCAGTATCTACCAGCTTGGTGCTTTTCGCGACCTGCCCCACCGCCGGGTGGAACACCTGAAAGGTGCAACAGGCGTCAACGAACTGGCCGCCAGGCTGGCGAACCAGGACGAAGGGATGAGCCTGGAGAACAGGATTCAGGCCATGTATGCCCTGGCTCTGCAGTACCAGGTGGAAGCCAAGGGAATACTTTCCGGTGGCGAGTTCAGCCTGTCGATTCGAAGTCACCAGCCGGAATCCGGCAAAGTGGATCGGCGGAAGCTGGCGTTGCGGAAACGCTATATCTACGGGCTGCGCCTGTTGAAATCCATCAGGGATGCCATTCAGATTGAATCGCCGGACGACGTCGAAGCCCTGATCATGGCAGACCTCGGTATTGCCGACTGGCACCTGCAGTTCGATCGTGGGGAAGCCTTCGACCACTACTCGCACATCTATCAGAGGATGGTTGAGGCAGGCTTTCCAGTCGACAGGATAGACACGTTCTTTGGCCGACCAGTGAGTCTCCCGCGACCGACCCTGGCATTGAACCTGGATGACGCATTGGCGGATCAGCAGGCCGACGCCAGTGAGCCGCTTACCCTGCTGGAAAAATCATCCAGTTTCCCCGGGCTGGTTGAGCAACTGCTGCCTGGCGCCATTCCCCGGAGTTCAAGCGTACGCAGATTCGATCGCATCGGAGCCAGGGTCAGCCTTGAACCCCGGTCCGGATCCCGGCACTGGCTGGCGGGCACTTACCGGACAACCCTCGGGACAGCGACAACAGTTGAAATTCTCGCGCCGGCGGACGGGAGTGGGGAAGCAGATCAGGTCCCGCACCTGAAGAAGCTCGAGAAGAATCTTCGGGAACTGCACTTTCGACCCGTGCTGCTTAACGGCGAACTGCGATCGTCGGACGTGGCGATACAGTACCTGGTGCGGCGTAACGAATGGACCCGTGAAATCAGCCTGGAGGGTAACCTTGTCGGACAGCTCTAGGGCCAGCGGCGCGGTGATTTGCACCACGCCACCGGCTGGGTGGAACGCGGCGATATGAAAGCCCCTTCGCTTGGGGCCTGTCGGGCGACACTGCGGTGTTGCCGCAGCTTGGCAAGGGTGATGGCCATTACCTGGGCACGACGCCTTGCAGTGACGCCCGGCAGACTCCCGCAGAGCACTTCCAGAATTGATCAGAGGTTCCTTAACGCTTGCGGGCGGCCTGCCACTGTCGCTGGCCTTTTTCCCGACCGCTGATCTCACCGTCGCGCCGCAGCAGGTTATTGATATGTGCCACACAGCTGACGTACTGGCCGTGATTGCGCGCCTGTTCGGCGCATTCATCGTAGGGATCGGTTTCATCGGCTCCCACCATCTCTACGGTACCCAGGGCAATGATGCCGGCGAGGGATGAGTCTGCCGTACCCGAGTCCGACACGATGGTGGTCTCTTCCAGGTAGCCCAGCTGAACCTGTGACTGCCCCTGGTCGAAAGTACCGTTGGCCGGAGGTGGCGGAACGGACAGGACACTGTCGACCAGCATCCCGGTGTTGTCCATGAATACCAGGCTGACATCGGTTGCCTGACCCGAGTCGCGTTGAACGACAAAATGATACGTCACCTGATCGGGGCCCGTCCCGGTGAGATCGTTCTGAAGCAGGATGTAAGCGTCTTTAAAGTCTGCTGCCAGACTGTCCTCGCTTACCTCCGCCAGCAGGTCTCCTCCGGCACCGAACAGCGAGAAGGAAACACGGGTCACTGCATCGATGAACAGGGCGCTTTCGGCGTTGCCGTTGGCGCCTGTATTCGAAGGTGGTACTTCCGGTTCATACCAGATAGTGGCACTGAACGAATGGTAGTCGTTTGCCGATGGCGGAAATTCGAAAACCGCGCTGACGGGCCCGGCGACGAAAAAGGACTCTTCTGCTGCCAGAGACGGTGACAGCATTGTCAGGGGTAACAGGGGTAAAACGAAACTGCAGAGTAGCGGTTTGCTGCAACATCCAGCCTTGGAAAAACTCGTCACGGTAACTCTCCTTGTTTAAACCGGGCTCCTTACTTAAACCGGGTTCCTGATGGATGCCGGGAATGGGCCGGGTCCTGTGGCCCAGGGGACAGGTTCAGGGCGCTGGACCAGATTTCAGGCTGGCCTGCTCCCGGGAAACCGGCCCGGTTGGGTCCTATACCCTAACGGTATCCAGGACCGCCAGCAATCCGGTACAGGGCTGAAACGTGCTCCAGGTCACAGGCCGTGGAACTGCCGGCTACCCAACCGTCTACAGTCGCTGACGGGATTTCCGGCCCGGACTGTCTGCCGAGACCCGCAACAGGGCAGAAAATAAGCGATTTCCATGTCACAACGCGTTGAATTATGGCAATATTCCGTGCTGAGGCATGGCAGTGGCAGCGCAGGTTCGATTCGCACCCTGCCTGTTACCCACCAGGGATTCGGAATGACAGAACAAACAGAAACAAAAGCAAGCGAGGAGGGGTCAGTCAACAGCCATGCGTGATTATTTTATCCGGCGTCTGCTGCTGATACCCCCGACCCTGCTGGGCATCACTATAATTGTCTTTATCATTACCCGCCTGGTTCCCGGAGGCCCCATTGAGCGGGCCATCATGGAGGCGCAGCTGGCGGGTGGGCAGACTTCCGTCGCCGGGCAGAACATGGCTCTGTCCGAGGCGCAACTGGACCGCCTGCGGGAGTATTACGGTTTCGACAAGCCGGTACTGCAAAGCTACGTGGAGTGGGTGGGCAAGGTAGTTCGCGGCGACCTGGGGACTTCCTACCGGTTCAACCAGCCGGTATGGGATGTTATCGCCAGTCGATTTCCAGTGTCGCTCTATTACGGCCTGATTACGCTGGTCATCACCTACCTGGTCTGTATACCGCTGGGTGTGCTGAAGGCGATCAAACACAAGACCATCGTCGATAATTTCACCTCCATACTGATTTTTATCGGCTACGCCGTGCCCGGCTATGCGCTGGGTTCACTCCTGCTGCTTTACTTTTCAGTACGCCTCGAGTGGTTTCCCATGGGCGGGTTCGTCAGTCTGCAGTTCGACGACATGAGTTTCTGGGGGAAGGCCCGGGACCTGCTGTCCCACTCCGTGCTGCCGCTCATCTGCTACCTGGTGGGCAGCTTCGCCCTGGTGACGCTGCTGTTGAAAAACCACCTGATGGATAACCTGGCTTCCGACTACATCAGGACAGCCGTTTCCAAGGGCGTATCGTTTCGCAAGGCGGTAACCCGGCATGCGCTGAGAAACTCGCTGATCCCCATCGCCACCACCTTCGGTCAGAATATCGTGCTGCTGGTTTCCGGCTCGTTTCTCATCGAGACCATTTTCGATATCAACGGCTTCGGCCTGCTGGGCCTGACATCGATAATCGATCGCGATTACCCGGTGGTCATGGGCGTGGTGTTCCTGGCCAGCCTGCTGCTGCTGGTAGGCAATATCATCTCCGACATCCTGGTGGCTCTGGTCGATCCACGCATAAGGTTTAACTAGCGGTCATATTGATGGCATTGATGAGACTCAATCCCCAGACAGTCAAAAAGCTGCGTCGCTTTCGTGAAATCAAGCGTGGCTATTACAGCTTTGTCATCCTGATGACGTTCCTGTTGCTGAGCCTGTTTGGAGAACTGCTGGTAAATAATCGCGCCATTGTCGTAAGTTACGAGGGCGAGCTGTATTTCCCGACCTATTCGGCGTTTCATCCGGGTACGGACTTTGGCCTGAGTTACCCTTACGAGACCAACTACCGGGAGCTGCAGCAGCACTTTCAGGAAACCGGGTCGGACAACTGGGTGCTGATGCCACCGGTACCTTACAGTCCGTTCGAGAATGACGCGAGTACCGGCATATTTCGCCCTGAACCTCCCAGCCTGGATAACAGGCACTACCTCGGTACAGACACGACGAGTCGCGATATTCTTGCCAGGCTTTTTTACGGCACGCGGATCGCCCTGGTTTTTGCCCTGGGGTTCATGGCGTCCGTGTACCTGATCGGTGTCATGGTGGGATGTGCCATGGGCTATTTCGGCGGTGTCTTCGATATTATTTCCCAGCGCCTGATCGAGATATGGAGCAATATCCCCTTTCTCTACATGGTGATAATTGTCTTTTCAGTGATACCTGATGCCTTTACGGTAACCACGCGTATATTGATTCTGCTGCTGGTGATGGTGCTTTTTTCCTGGACCTCGATGACTTACTACATGCGGACCGAGACTTACAAGGAAAAAGTTCGGGACTATGTATCGGCGGCACGCATCATGGGCGCATCCAACAGCCGGATCGTGTTTCGGCACATATTGCCCAACGTGCTGGCAACCCTGGTGACCTTCATGCCGTTCACCATCGTCTCGGCGATTTCCGCAATCACTGCCCTGGATTTCCTGGGCTTTGGACTGCCACCACCCACTCCCAGCCTCGGTGAATTATTGAAGCAGGGCACCCAGACGCTGCGCACGGCCCCGTGGATCGTGATGTCGGCGTTCGGCACCCTGGTAGTTCTTCTGACCCTGGTAACATTTATCGGTGAAGCGATCAGGGAATCGTTCGACCCGAAGAAATTTACAATCTACAGGTGAGATAATCAGAGTGAATTACGGTCTTTTATGCCCACGCGCCAAACGTAACTTCAGGAGTGACTGGCACATGAACGAATTTCCGATTTTTAAATCTCTTGCGACGCTGCTGCTGGCTTCACTGCTCACCGCCTGTGGTGGTGACAGTGAGCAGGCAGGGACGGACGAGGTTCGGGATGTGACGGCAGAGGTGCAGGAGTTTTACGCATCCAACCCGGATCTGATAACCATTGCCACCATCGATGACCTGCCCGCTGACCTGGATTGGGAAGACGGCATGGATCAGCCGGAAATCGGCTCTCCGGAAGCCACCAAGGGCGGCACCTACTACGAATTGCTGGATGATTTCCCACCCACTCTTCGTACCGTCGGTCCGGATTCCAACAGCTCGGCTCGATCCTGGATCGAAGGCTACTACGGCCTGACCTATGCCTGGCCACATCCCAATACCAACGAATTTATCCCCGGTATCGCCGAGGCCTGGGCCATCGACGAAGACCGCAAGTCCGTGTTCATCAAAATCAATCCGGCAGCCCGCTGGACAGATGGTGAGCCCATCACCACCGATGACGCCCTGTTCGCCTTCTTCTTCTATTATTCCGACTATATCCAGGCACCTTTTTCCACCAACTACTACAAGACCGAGTACACCAATATCACTGTGTACGACGACTACACCTTTTCCATGTCGGTACCGAAGGTCAAGCCGGACATGGCTTCCCGGGTTCTGCAGATCGTCCCGGTACCCGAACATTTCTATGGCGAGCTGGGACCGGATTTTCCGGAACGCTACCAGTGGCGCTATGAACCCCACGCGGGGCCGTACTATATCGATCCGGACGAAATCAATATGGGCGTCAACATTGTGCTGCACCGCCTGGATGACTGGTGGGCCAAAGACATGAAGTATTTCCGCTATCGCTTCAATCCGGATCGGATAGTGCTCAATGTCGTGCGGGATCCGGCCAAGCGGTTTGAAGCGTTCCGGCGCGGCGATTCGGATATCCTGCGGATCGGCACAGCCGAAGCCTGGTACGACAACCTGCCTGACGATGACCCCGATGTCCAGAACGGCTATATCCACAAGACCACCTTCTACAACCAGGGTCCCCGCAGCAACTGGGGGCTGTGGATGAATTCGGCCCGGGAGCTGCTGGATAATCGCGATATCCGCCTGGGAATCCAGTACGCGGCCAACTGGGACCTGGTAATCAGGAGTTATTTCCGGGGGGATCCGGAACGGCTGCGAACCCAGGATGATGGCTATCCGGAATTCTCGCATCCGACCCTTACCGCCAGGCCATTCGATATCGAGCTGGCGGAACAACACTTCGCCCGTGCCGGTTTTGACCGCCGGGGCCCTGACGGGATCCTGGTGAACGCGGAAGGTAGGCGACTGGCGTTTACCCTGTCCACCATCTATGACCGTTTCGCCGACATCTTCACCATTCTCAAGGAGGAGGCGGCCAAGGCGGGCCTGGACCTGCGCATTGAAATCCTGGATGGAGCTGCCGGTTTTCGCAAGGCGCTGGAAAAACAGCACGAGATTTTCTTCGTGAGTTTTGCACCGACCATGGAAATGTACCCGCGCATGTGGGAGTACTTCCATTCCGCCAATGCCTATGACCAGGCGTTCCTGGAAGACGGCAGCGTCAACCCCGACCGCCGGCCCAAGCCGCAGACCAACAATCTGCAGAGTATCGCCATTCCGGAGCTGGATGTGCTGATTGACGAATACCAGAATTCCGACGACAAGGAACGCATGATTGAACTGTCCCATCGCATCATGGAAATTCATCATGGCTACGCGTCGTTTTCGCCGGGCTGGGTGGAGCCTTACTACCGGACTGCCTACTGGCGCTGGGTGCGCTGGCCAGAGGGTTTCAACTACCGGTACACTGCCCAGCCCCATGAGTTGTTCGTGCACTGGATCGACGAGGAACGTAAAGCCGAGACCGAGACAGCCATGGGCGACGGCCGCAGTTTTGAACCGCATATCGAGGTGTATGATCAATACCGTACCAGTCCCTGAGCACGACGATTTACGAAACGGGAGAATGCCATGACCAACCGGGTAAATACGCTTGCCGCGATAGCCGTAAGCCTGTTGCTCACCGCCTGTGGCGGCGAGTCATCAGACAGTGCGGATCAGACCGTGCAGAGCATCCAGGCGGAGAAGGAGGCGTTCTACGCCGCCAACCCGGACCGTTTTCGATTCCGCACACCGGCAGATCTGCCGGCGGACCTGGAATGGGAAGATGGCATGGATCTGCCGGAGATCGGCTCCCCGGAAGCGGTGAAAGGCGGCACCTACTACGATTCCATCGCGGATTTTCCACCAACCCTGAGAACTTATGGCCCGGATGGCAACAGCTCGTTTCGTCGCTGGATCTACGACGACGTGGGCATGATGCTGGCACATCGGCATCCCAACGAGTTTGACTATTATCCGGGCATCCTCGAGTCATGGGCCGTATCGGAGGAAGACAATACGGTCTACATGAGAATTGATCCAGCTGCCCGCTGGACCGACGGTGAGCCGATTACCGCAGACGACATGGTGTTTACCATGTTTTTCGGCATGTCCGAGTACATCAACGACCCGTGGCAGAATAATTACTGGAACAACGAGTTCACTCACGTTACCAGGTTCGATGAACTGACCTTTGCCTACGGCGTGCCCGAGATCAGGCTGGACACGCTGGGCGTGGCCATGGAAATTTTCCCGGTACCCGAGCACTTTTTCGATGAACTGGGCCCTGATTACACGGAACGATACCAGTGGCGCTTTGTGCCCACTGCCGGACGCTGGGAAATCAGGGAAGAGAATATCGACATGGGCACGAACATCGTGCTGACCGCCGTGGAGGACTGGTGGGCAAAGGACAAAAAATTCTGGCGATACCGGTTCAATCCCGACCGCGTCAATCTTACCGTGGTGCGGGACCCGGCCAAGCGGTTTGAGCTGTTCCGTACCGGCGACGTGGATATGTTTGCCATTGCCACCCCGGACTTCTGGTACGACTTTCTCAGTAACGACGATCCGGACGTGGCTGACGGCTATATCCACAAGGTGCAGTTTTACAACTACGGGCCGCGGAGTAACTGGGGACTGTGGATGAACTCGTCCCGACCCCTGCTGGACAACCGGGATATCAGGCTGGGCATTCAGTACGCGGCCAACTGGGACCTGGTTATCCGGAACTACTTTCGTGGCGACATGGACAGGTTGCGGACCCAGCATGATGGTTATGGCGAATTCACCCATCCTGACCTGACCGCCAGGCCTTTCGATATCTCCAGGGCCATGGAGCATTTTGCCCGGGCTGGATTTGACCGGTCCGGTCCGGACGGAATACTGATGAACGGGCAGGGACAGCGGCTGTCGTTCACGCTGTCGACTCACTATGACCGTTTCGCCGATATTTTCACCATTCTCAAGGAAGAAGCGCTCAAGGCCGGACTGGAATTCCGTATCGAAATTCTTGATTCGGCAGCGGGTTTTCGCAAGGCCCAGGAAAAGCAGCATGACATTTATTTCGTCAGTTTCAATTCGGCCCTGGAGCCCCTGCCCAGGTACTGGGATTTTCTCCATTCCGACAACGCCTACGACGACGCCTTCCTGGAGGACGGCAGCGTCAATCCGCAGCGCAGTGTCAAACCGCAGACCAACAACCTGCAGAGTGTTGCGGATTTCGAGCTGGATGCGCTTATCGAACGCTATGACAATTCCACCGACCCCCACGAGCTGCAGGAGCTGTCCCACCGGTTGCAGGAACTGCACTATGAGTACGCTTCCTTCAGTCCGGGGTTCGTGCAGCCGTTTTACTGGCACAGTTACTGGAACTGGGTGAAGTGGCCGGAGGGTTTCAATTATCGCTACTCGAAGCGGGGAGATCAGTTCATGGTGCACTGGATAGACCAGGAACAGAAGCGCGAAACACTGGCGGCCCGACGTGCCGGTCGACGCTTACAGCCTCATATCGAGGTCTACGATCAGTTCCGCAATCCATAGCACGCCATGTCCGCGACGCTTCTTCGAGTCAACAACCTGATTACCGAATTCGACACCGACGAGGGACGGGTGCGTGCTGTCGATGATGTCAGTTTCAGCGTGGATACCGGTGAAACCCTGGGAATCGTCGGCGAATCCGGGTGTGGCAAGAGCGTCACCGCACTTTCCATCATGCGCCTGCTGCCGCAGCCCATGGGTCATATCATGGGCGGAGAAATACTGTTACGTGGCGAAGACCTGACCGGTGTCACCCTGGGCCGCATGGAGGAAATCCGTGGCGGCAGTATCGGCATGGTTTTCCAGGAGCCCATGACCGCGTTGAACCCGGTTCACACCATCGGCAGGCAGCTTACCGAAGTGCTGTACCTGCATAAAAAAACCAGCAAGCAGCAGGCCACCCGGGAAGCAGTGGAAATGCTGGACAAGGTCGGCATCCCGTCGCCGGACCTGCGCCTGGGTGAATATCCCCACCAGCTGTCCGGCGGTATGCGCCAGCGGGTGGTGATCGCCATGGCACTGGCCTGCAAACCCAGCCTGCTCATCGCCGATGAGCCCACAACCGCGCTGGATGTCACCATTCAGGCCCAGATACTGGAATTGATCAAGGAACTGCAGTACGAAATGGGGATGGCCGTCATCCTCATCACTCACGACCTGGGAGTCATCGCCGAAACATCCAATTCAGTAGTGGTGATGTACGCGGGACGGGTTGCCGAACAGGGCACGGTTTACGATATTTTCGATCGGTCGCGCCATCCTTATACACAGGGTTTGCTGGCATCGATCCCGCGGCTGGATACCGAGCCGAAATCGGAGCTTCCTATCATCAGGGGGATGGTGCCCGGATTACAGGATCTGCCCGAGGGATGCCGGTTCGAGAATCGCTGCCCCCATCGCATCGACGCCTGCACCCGCCATGCCCCGCGACTGGAAAAAATGCGGGGCATGCACGGTGTCGCCTGTATCCGCTGGAAAGAAATCATGGAATCAAACGGGTAATCGGATGGACGACCCCAACGCACCTCTGCTTCAGGTTCGCGAACTCAAGATGCACTTCCCGGTGAAGGAAGGCATTCTCATGCGCGCGGCGAAGTACAACAAGGCGGTTGACGGAGTCAGTCTGACTATCGCTCCCGGGGAAACCCTGGGCCTGGTGGGTGAATCCGGCTGTGGCAAATCCACCCTGGGTCGCTGCATTACCCGCCTGTACGATCCCACCGGTGGCCAGATTCTCTTTAACGGTCACGATATCACCCATATCAGGGGCAGGGACCTGATCCCCTATCGCCAGAACATCCAGATGATTTTCCAGGACCCCATGGAGTCTCTCAACTCCCGGCACACCGTGGGTGATATTCTGGTGGAACCGTTTATCATTCACAGGATCGGTAATCGGAAATCCCGCCAGAAACGGGTGGCGGAACTGCTGGAAATCGTCGGTCTGCCGGCGAGGTCGGTGACACGCTTTCCTTTCGAGTTCTCCGGTGGCCAGCGTCAGCGCATCGGCATCGCCAGGGCCATCGCGCTGAATCCCAAGCTGATTATCTGTGACGAACCGGTTTCCGCGCTGGACGTTTCCATTCAGAGCCAGATCATGAACCTGCTGGTTGATCTGCAGAAAGAATTCAATCTGTCCTACCTGTTCATCGCCCACGACCTGGCGGTGGTCAAGCATGTCTCTGATCGGATAGCCATCATGTACCTGGGCAAGATCGTGGAAGAGGGGCCAGGTCAATCAATTTATGCCCATGCCAGTCACCCCTATACCAAATCGCTGATCTCGGCTATCCCCGTCCCCGACCCCCGGCATCATTCCCAGCGCCAGGTGCTCACCGGCGATGTACCTTCACCCATCGACCCACCAAAGGGCTGTCGTTTCCACCCCCGGTGCCCACAGGTAATGGCCGAGTGCAATGCCAGCGAACCGCGGCTGCTTCCGCTGAAAGACCAGCCGGAGGAATACGATGCGCGCACCGGTAAGGGCCAGCAGCTGGTTTCCTGCTTTCTCTACAAGTGATGCCAGTCGAAAACCTGTTCCGTCCCGCGTGGTTTCGATTTATATGCCCTGACAGGGAATCGGGGGCAGATTCCGCTGCTCATACCGCGGATGGTCCTGCATCTATTGTGTTCCTGACGCGAACGTGGATCTGCAGATAAGCCTTGTCATGAGGCTGAAGCCTGTTCCTGCTCGACAACCAGCCGGGTCAGGGTCCGAAAATCAGTCTTGCCGCTGCCCATGCGGGGAAATTCCGGTACCACGACAAATTTCTTCGGCAATGCCAGGTTGGGCAGGTGGGCCGACAGTTTCTTGAGGATTTCCTGTTCGTCGATCTTTTCGGTGGTGACGGCAACGATGCGCGAGCCGCGTTTGGCGTCCGGCAACTCGACCGCGCAGCACTCGATCTGTGTCGGTGTCAGTTCGTCGAGGGTTTCTTCCACGTTGACCAGGGAAACCATTTCGCCGCCGATCTTGACGAATCGTTTCAGGCGACCCTGGTGCCAGAGGTAGCCGTCCTCGTCCAGGTAGCCCAGGTCACCGGTATCGTACCAGCCTCCTTTCAACCTCAGTGACGTTTCTTCTGTATCATTCAGGTAACCCTGCATCACCCCGGCGCCGCGAACCAGGATCTTTCCGGTTTCCCCCGGGGCGCATTGCTGGCCGGTTTCGTAACTGACTATTTTTACTTCGGTGCCCGGGATGGGCCTGCCGATGCTGCCCGGCTTGTTGGCTTCCCGGGGATTGGCGGAGATAACGGGCGAAGTCTCGGTAGTGCCGTAGCCTTCGATGATTTCAATACCGTGCTTTTCCCGGAAGCCCTGACGCAGGGACTCGGGACACTTGTCCGCACCGGAAACCACCAGGCGCAGGCTGTCGAAGCTGCCGGGGCTGGAACGTTTGAGGTAGCCTTCGAGAAAAAACGGCGTACCCACGACGACTTCCGGCTTTTTTTCCCGGATAATGCGCGCCACTGTCTTGAATTCCAGGGGGTTGGCGTAGTCCATGGACGTCATGCCGTGAGTCAGGGGAGTCCACAGGTTGACTGTCAGTCCGAACACGTGGAAATAGGGCAGCACCGACAGCATGCTATCGAAGTCCTTGATACGCATCATTGCCGAAAACGCGTCGATATTGGACTCGATGTTGCGGTGGCTCAGTTGTACAACCTTGGGATCTTTCTCACTGCCGCTGGTAAACAGGACAACGGCACTGGCTTCACTGTCCTGTTTGCCGTTCAACAGGCATAACAGCGATGAGGGCAGCCTGCTTTTCAGATAGGCCCAGGCTTTCTCCCGGCGACCTAGACTGCCCAGCAGGTCCTCGATAAAGACCATATCGGGCAGTACCGGACAACCGGTTTTTTCCAGCAGGGTCCGGGTGGTGATTATGGTTTTGAAGTCGCACTGCCGTTGGGCATACAGGCAGTTTTTTTCCGCACCGGTGGAATAGTTGATCATCACCGGCGCCAGTCCCGCCATGGTGGCGCCGATGATAGCCAGGGCGCCGGCCGACGACGTGGGCAGCATGACGCCGATACGGCCTCCCTCCATTTTTCTGAAACGTCTGGCCAGCATCAGGGATGCCACCAGCGCCTGTTCGTAACTCACGTCGCGATTGAAGTTACAGTCAATAATGGCGGTCTTGTGCCGGTTCTTCCTGGCAGACCTGATAAAGTTATGGTGCAGCATTGCACCATATTAGCCCAGTAAAGTCTGACTTGGGAATCATTCCGTCAGGAGTTTACTGCAGCTCAATAAAACAGTTATGCCCCTTGCCTGCCTCCGGTTCACGGGTGACAATTAAAGAACCTCTGATTAAGTATTTCCATACTTAATCAGAGGTTCTTTAACGTCGGAGTGGATTGTCGTCCTGGTTACGAATAATTCACGCCAGCGTTTCTGCTGAAGAACCAGCAGTCGTGGCCCTGGAGTCACCGGTCAGCAGCAACAGAAAATTGCATTCATCGAACTCACTGTAATAAATCGGGAAATAGCTATGCTGGAAAATATTGATACCTCGGTGCTCCTGGAGTACGCAGTAACTTATGGTACCAAGCTACTGGCGGCCATTGCCACATTGGTAATCGGTCTCTGGATCGCCGCGATCATTGTGCGGGTGGTCAAACGGGTTTTTGAACGCAGCAACGTGGATCCCTCGCTACGGGGCTTCCTTGGCAGCATGATATCAATCCTGCTGAAAGTGCTGGTCTATATCACCGCGCTGGGTGTGCTGGGCGTGGAGATGACATCCTTTATCGCTATATTGGGTGCCGCCGGCCTGGCCGTTGGCCTGGCTCTATCGGGCACACTGCAGAACTTTGCCGGCGGAGTCATGATCCTGCTGTTCAAGCCGTTCAAGGTGGGTGACGTTATCGACGCCCAGGGGTATCTCGGTTCGGTAAAGGAAATTCAGATTTTCGTCACCATTCTGACCACACCGGATAACAAGACCATTATTATCCCAAACGGACCTTTGTCGACGGATTCACTGGTCAATTTTTCCACCCAGGAAACGCGGCGGGTGGACTGGACTTTCGGTATTGCCTATGGGGACGATCTCGACAAGGCTTACGCGGTTCTCGACCGGCTTATTGCCGCCGACGAGAGAATACTGAAAGACCCGGAGCCTTTCCGCGCTCTCGCGGAACTGGCGGACAGTTCGGTCAATATCGTGGTTCGCTGTTGGGTAAACGCCTCTGACTACTGGGGTGTGTACTTCAAGATGAACGAACAGGTCTATAAATCCTTCGACAAGGAAGGCCTGTCTATCCCGTTCCCGCAAACCGATGTGCATCTCTACCGGGAAGGCCTCGAAGCCGACGCTCCGGGCAAGCCGGCTCCCACACCGTCATCCGGTGGCCAGGAGGAAGCTGGTTAGCGTACCGCGTCTTCAGCGGGTTGAGTCAGCCGGGCCTCAGGGCCCGGCTATCAATTACGCGGCTATCAATTACCAGGCCATCGATTACCAGGCTATCGCTTTGCCGTCCCAGTCAAGAAACACCAGATCATCTCCATGATCCTGGTCCATCAGCGTGATCAGCCGCCGGGCGACGAAGTCGGGCGTGAAAAGTTTATCCCGGGGAACCGATTTCTGAAACGGTTCTGACAGCGGCGTATCGGTAGTACCCGGGTGGAAAGCCATCAGGCGCACGTTGGGCGCTCGCCGGGCGAGTTCAATGGACGCGGTTTTCAGCAGCATGTTCAGGGCCGCCTTGGACGCCCGGTAGCTGTACCAGCCACCGCGCCGGTTGTCGGTGATGCTGCCGATGCGGGCGCTGAATATTGCGACCTTGCACGGGTTCTTGCCTGTCAACACCGGCTGCAGAGCCTGCAGCCACAGCAATGGAATCACCGTGTTGATTTCCAATACCGTGTGCATCGCCTTGCGGGTCAGGTCTTCCAGGCGTTTCTCCGGCTGCAGATCGCCCTGGTGCAGGATACCGTTACAGAGAAACACCCTGGAGAAAGAGCCTCGCTGCTTTTCCAGGCTGGCGCCTGTCCGGGCAATGGAAGCTTCGCTGTAGTCGCTTTCCAGCCACTCCAGTCGTTGACCGTGTCGGGCGGACAACCCGGTGTCGGGTGCCCGGCTTACCGCGACTACCTGCTGAATCTTCGGGTCGTTGAGCAGTTCATCCAGGATGGCTCCGGCGATGGCACTGCCAGCGCCGATAACGAGAGCGCGGTTCACCGCAGGCATGGTGACGGGTCTGCAATGGACTGCCCGGGTAAGGCGGCAATTCGCCGATTCGTCGCTGTCGAATTAACCGCTGTGCAGCTCATGATCACCTGTCGCATCGGCCAGCCTGTTCCCTGGCGTTACCTGCGTCGCCAGCAGTCATGCGGCACACGTCACAGCGCGCCTGGCCGGTGAGCAGGTAGCTGATGGCGTAGCGATAGCGGGCAAACACCCGGTAAGCGAGATCACTTGCAAGCCGTATCACCGGCAGTCTGAGTAGCCTGAGCCAGCGGTGCTTGCCGACCATGGACCAGGCCTCGGCTGACACATCCAGGCCATAGAGCATCGAGCCGTCGTCGCGCTGGGCGTGCAGCCTGCGGTCGGCCTCGTCGGCATCGATATGCGGCCAGTCCGCCGCAAAGTCGGCATGATGAATGTCGACGAACCGGAGTCGGCCGGCCGTGTCGAGGCTTTGTAACTGCTCTACCTCCGCGGCACACAGGGGGCAGCGGCTGTCGATGAACAGGGTCAATTCGGCGCGCCTGGTGTTGTCGGCTTTGTCGATGCCGGCATCGGCGCTGCTGCTGTCCTGTTCTGTGTTGTAGTCGTCTGCATCAGTCATGGGGTAGTGGTTTTGCTTCCTGCCGTGGTTGTCTGTGGATTGTTGCTCACCAGCACGCGTCACGAAGGCGCGGGCCTGTATTGACGTGCACAGGACAATACGCCGATAACTCCGGTTTGGGTCAGCAAGGTCCGGATTCGATCCTGCGGCGTAATGCCGGACCAACGGAAATGCCAATCAACAGGTGCCCGCCCGATGAAAAAGTCCTATGAAAGTCTGCGCCTGATTCTGGGTGATCAGCTGAACAGCCAGCACTCCTGGTTCTACGAAACCGATGACAACGTCCTGTACCTGATCGCCGAGCTGCGACAGGAGACCGACTACGCGACCCATCACGTACAGAAAGTCTGTGGATTCTTTGCCGCCATGCAGCATTTCGCCGGAGAGCTGAAGGACAAAGGACATCACGTCCTGTACCTCGATCTGGATGATACGGCCCGGTGGTCGGATTTAACGGAACTGGTCAACGCCATGGCGAAGCGCTACCGGGTATCCCGGTTCGAATACCAGCGGCCCGACGAGTTTCGCCTCATGGAGCAGTTGGAGAACATGAGCCTGCCCCAAGGGACCCATCGCCAGGTCAGCGACCCGGAGCACTTTTTCCTGCCCTTTGCCGACCTGCCGGATTACTTTACCAGGGACTCCCATGTCCGGATGGAATCGTTCTACCGGAAGATGCGTCGCCGCTTCTGTATCCTGATGGACGACGATCAGCCCGAAGGCGGAACGTGGAACTTTGACAAGGAGAACCGTCAGCGATTCCGGGATGAAGATATCGAGGCTATTCCGGAGCCTTTGCTGTTCGGTAATGATGTCAGTGCCATCCTGGCGCGACTGCAACGGCACGAGGTCGCAACCATCGGCACTGCCACGAAAGAGCTGGTGTGGCCGGTTAACCGTCAGCAGTCACTGACGCTGCTGAAATTTTTCTGCCAGCAGTGCCTTGCCAATTTCGGCAGATTCCAGGATGCCATGACCGGGCAGAGTGAATCCCGATGGAGCCTTTATCATTCCCGGCTGTCCTTTGCCCTGAACTGTAAAATGCTGTCGCCGGCGGAGGTTGTCGACGCGGCGATCTCCCGTTACCGACAGGCGAAAAAGCATACTGTCACAATTGCCCAGGTGGAAGGCTTTGTGCGGCAGATCCTTGGCTGGCGGGAGTACGTCAGGGGGATTTACTGGACCAATATGCCCGATTACGCCACCCGCAACCGACTGCGTGCCCAACGTGCCCTGCCGGACTTTTTCTGGACCGGAGATACCAGAATGTCGTGCCTGCGGCATGCGATTTCGCAATCGCTGGAGTTTGCCTATGCACATCACATACAGCGGTTGATGGTGACCGGTAACTTCGCCCTGCTGGCCGGAATCAACCCCCGGGAGGTGGATGAGTGGTACCTGGGCATCTACATGGATGCCATCGAATGGGTGGAATTACCGAACACCCGGGGGATGAGTCAGTATGCCGACGGCGGGTTGATTGCCACCAAGCCTTACGCGGCCAGTGGCAACTACACCAACAGGATGAGTGACTATTGTGGTTCCTGTCACTACCAGGTTAAAGAAAAGACCGGCGAGCGTTCCTGTCCGCTGAACAGTCTCTACTGGCATTTCATGGTCAGGCACCGGGATCGGTTCAGTGGTAACCAACGCATCGGCATGGTCTACCGCAACTGGGACAGGATGAATGCAAGTGTGCAACAGCACACCCTGGATCGGGCCCGCTGGGTGCTTGAGCACCTGGACGAGTTGTAACGGTGGTACAGC
>Ga0070726_10001150_pt1 | contig 27673 bp, 19 predicted proteins | sample tdAd471_FD_67275 | JGI IMG/M metagenome (GOLD analysis project Ga0070726, IMG submission 67275) | Marine sediment microbial communities from the Atlantic coast under amendment with organic carbon and nitrate - tdAd47.1 | ecosystem: Environmental > Aquatic > Marine > Coastal > Sediment | place...
GGCGGTGGCTTTGGCGGCGGCGGATTCGGCGGCGGTGGCTTCGGCGGCGGCGGCGGAATCATCCAACTGCCCGGTCAGTTCCTGCAGGCGCCCGCGGCAGGCGGAGCCGTGGTCTCCGCCGACGGCGACCAGACCGGTTCTCTGCTCGGCGCCGCTGCCGGTTCCGACCCGGCCGCTCTGGTTCGCGGCATCCGCATCGTCCCCGACTTCTTCAATAACCTCATCGTCGTTCAGTCCACTCAGCAGGAGTGGGAGGTGATCAAGAAGACCCTAGAGCAGCTCGATTTCCCGCCGCGCCAGGTCCTGATCGACGCCAAAGTCTACGAAGTCAGTCTCTCTGGAGCTCTGTCAGCCGGAGTGCAGACCTTCCTCAGCTCTCGCACGGCCAGCAACAGCGGAGGAGAGCGCAAGCTCACCGGAGAGTCCACCAGCGACGGGCTCGGCCTATCCCTCGGCGCCCTGGTCGGCGCGACGCGTCAACTCCGCGTCTTCTTGGACGCTTCGCAGACCTCCGGCCGCACCAAGGTCATCTCGGCCCCCTCGGTTATCGCCACCGACAATATCCCCGCCAGCATTACCGTCGGCCAATCCGTACCCACTCTGGCCTCCCAAGCGATCGCCGGCGGCGCACAGCAGGACGGATCTTCGCTGTTCACCAACACCATCAATAATGTGCAGACCGGCGTCACCCTCGACATCACGGCGCGCGTCAACGCCTCCGGCATCGTCACCATGGAGGTCAATCAGGAGGTTTCGAGTCCGCAGCCGTCCGCCGGCGCTATCTCGTCCCCGACGATCGACCGACGCAACGTTAGTACGCAGATCACCGTTGGAGACGGCGATACGGTCGCCATCGGCGGAATTATTCGCGAGATCAACGACTTCTCGCAGGGCGGCGTGCCCTGGCTGCACAAAATCCCCATCGTCGGAGCCGCGTTCGGCTTCAAGCGGAGTTCGCGCTCGAAGACCGAGATGATCGTCATGCTCACGCCCCGCGTCATCTATGACGAAACCGAGGTCGTGACCATGAGCGACGAACTCCGCGACCGCCTGAAGGGCCTCCGCGGAATCATTCGTCGAGATCGAAACCGCCGCTAAGGCCGCTTCAGGACTAGTACTATCGGTTCCGCCGAAACCCTGAATCTGTTGACACCGCGTTCGCCGCTGTGGTACCTCTTGGGGGACTAAACCTCTAGAAGGTCTATGTCTTTGGTTGGGAAAGTCCGCTTAGGGTTTCAGGGGATCGGCATCGTCGGTTGCGGGGAGCCCTCTTCGGAGGTATATGAGAAGTCCGTTGTGCGAGCCTAGGCTCCTGTTCTATACTGGTGCGGTCCGTGCGGTTTTTGCCGACGAACCGATGCTTGTGCCTAGTTGCAGGTGACGAGGGTCGCGCAAATCGCAGTCTCTTGTGGGAGAAGGAGAGTGAAATGGTAGCCATGAGAAAAGCAGTTATGCTGTTTGCTTTGTGCACCCTCGCGGTGCTCAGCAGCGGCGTAGCCCAGGCGCAGTTCGGTATTGTGACGTGCGTCGCAACCGCTGTGCCGCCGGTAGTTCGCGCAGAAGGTATTGCGGAACTGACCGGCGATGTCGTCCTTGCTTGCACCAACCCCGGTATCGCCGGCGGCTTGGGTTCAAGTATCCAGACGAACCTCAGCGTCTCGCTGAACGTGAACATCACCAACAACATCGACTTCGGCGAAGGTTCCGACGTCACCGATGCCGTGCTGGTGATCAATGAGAACAATTGCGACGCTCCGGCCAACACCGGCGCGACTTTCGGCGATTGCTCCACCCCGGATAGCCGCTTCCAGGACCCCCAATACGGGCGTCTGGCGGCCACCAATCGTCTCGAGTGGAACGGGCTTATCTTCCCGATCCCCGGCGCTGACGACGGTGAGGGTGGAACCAACCCGGCCGTAACCACCGTGCGCGTGACCTCGATTCGCGGCAACGCGTCTCAGTTGGGCGTTCCCAATGCGGCGACCTTCCCGTCGACGCAGATTACGGCCTTTGTGTCCATCACCGGTCCGGCTACGATTCCGATCACCAACAACGTCCTGAACGTTGCGGTTCCGATCATTGGCCTGATTGTCGATCCGGGCGACCCGGTCACCGGCCTGCAGTGCGTCGAGCCCGACGGAGAGTCCACGTCGATCACGCTGGAAGAAGGTTTTGCGACCTCCTTTAAGACGATCGGTGTTCCGACCTTCACGACTGGACAGACGCAGTGGGAATCCGGCTACTACGCGCCGGGCTCCAATAACGGCGGCGGCGCTTCCCAGGGAACCCGCTTCTTGCTCCGGTTCTTCAATATTCCCGAGGGCGTTGAGATCTCGGTGCCGAAGTACATCAACCACGGTCCTCCCGATGTCACCAGCGACGCTCTCGAGCTCGCCTGGGTCAGCGGTGCGGACGCCAACGGCGCCGGCGGATCCCCGTCGGAAGCGACCGATATGCTGGACGTCAACCTGTCCGGCGGATTCGGCTCGGTGGTCTATGAAGTCATGGATTCGGATCCGTTCCGGATTGAAGAATGCGATATCCCGATCTACTTCGACTGGGAACCCGACACCACCAACGATCTGCCTGCAGTCGGCAGCGGCCAGGTTTCGGCGAGCTTCGCTCCGCTGAGCACCGTTGTCATTGCCAGCGACTCGGCTCCTGAGCCGCGTTTCTTGGACAACTCCGGCGATCCTTCGACGATCATCACGATCGTTCGTTGCACCACCACCCTGCTGTTCCCGTTCGTTACCAACCAGGCCGGCTTCGATACCGGCATGGCCATCTCGAACACCTCGCAGGATTGGCTGGGAACCGACGAGCAGGCTGGTGCTTGCACCATCCACTACCACGGTGAGACCTCAGGCGGCGGCGCTGCTCCGGCAGACCAGACGTCCACGGTTATTGCCGGCGGCGAGCAACTCGTGTTCACGCTTTCGGGCGGCAACGCTGGGCAGAACATCTCCGGCGGTCCGGAATTCCAGGGCTACATCATTGCCGTCTGCGAATTCCAGTACGGTCACGGTTTCGCCTTCATTACGGACGGCTTCGGCGGCATCCCGGCGCTGGCGCAGGGCTACCTCGCCCTGGTCATCCCGGTCACCGACTACGCCGGGCGTATTCCTGGCGTGCCGAACCTGCACCGCCTGGGTGAGAGTCTCGCCCACTAACCAACGCGTAAATTTGGCTACCAAGGGGAGGGTCTCGCAAGGGCCCTCCCCGCAAGCCGAAACAATACGCACTGAGCGCCCGCGCTCAATAACTGAAGAAATCTTGTGGAGTTGAGGAGATCGAAAGAAATGGCATCTTTCAAGAGAAGCTTGATCGTTCTCATGGCGCTGGTCGCCATGATGGGCGGGATCGCCGCAAATGCCCAGACGCCGTCGCAGCCCTTGGGCTTGGTGACGTGTCAAGCAACCGCCGTACCCCCTGTGGTCCGCGCGGAAGGCATCGCGGAATTGGTCGGCGACATCGTCCTGACCTGTGTGAATAATCCTGTCGGCGGAGACCCCGGCATCAATACCATCACGACCAACTTGAGCGTCTCGCTCAACGTCAACGTGACGAACAATATCGATTTCCAAGCGGACGACATCGTCGACGCCGTCTTGGTGATCAATGAGAACAACTGCGACGACCCGGCCGCTGCCGGCTCCGTCTTCAGCAGCTGCGGAGCCCCGGACTCTCGTTTCCAGGATCCGCAACTCGGTCGCCTCGCGGCCAACAACCGTATCGAGTGGAATGAAGTCGCTATCCCGGTTCCGGGTGCGCCGACCGATCCCGAATCTCAGGTTGACGACTGCGACGGTTCCACCGGACCGGGCGGCGACTGCTTCCCGTTCGTGACCACCCTCCGCGTGACCTCGATCCGCGGCAACGCCTCTCAGTTGGGCGTGCCTGGCTCAGCCACGTTCCCGTCGACGCAGATCACCGCGTTCGTCTCGATCACCGGCCCGACCACGATCCCGGTCACCAATAACGTCCTGAACGTTGCGGTGCCGATCCTCGGCCTGATCGTCGACATCGACGGCGTCGCCAACGGCCTCCAGTGCATCGAGGACGAGCAGTCGACCAGCATCGAATTGAGCGAAGGTTTCGCGACCTCCTTCAAGACGATCGGCGTGCCGACCTACACCACCGGCCAAACCCAGTGGGAGTCCGGCTACTACGCCGACAACTCGAACAACGGCGGCGGAGCCTCTCAGGGCACTCGCTTCCTGATCCGTTTCTTCAACATTCCTGACGGCGTCGACCTGTCGGTCCCGAACTACGTGAACTGCGAAGGTTCCACGCTTCCGGGGCAAGGCCTGCAGATCGCCTATGTCGGCGGTGCGGATGCGGACGGTCAAGGCGGATTCTTCTCCACCAGCGGCTCCGGTTCCAACGACGTCTCCATCTCCGGCGGCTTCGGTCGCGCGGTCTACGAGGTCATCAACTCGAACCCGTTCGTGAACGAATCCTGCACCGTCAACCTGACGGTCTCGTGGGAGCCTGACACGGCCAACGACTTGCCGGCAATCGGCAGCGGACAGGTTTCGGCCAGCTTCGCTCCCATCAGCACGGTTACCGTGGCTAGCGAAGGCGAAGCGGAGCCCCGCTTCATCGACACCGGAGGAGATCCGGAGCCGTTCGTTTCAATCGCTCGTTGCACCACCACCCTGCTCTTCCCGTTCGTGACCAACCAGGCCGGATTCGACACCGGCATGGCCATCTCGAACACCTCGGAAGACTGGTTGGGCACTGAGCCTCAGTCCGGCGCTTGCACGCTCCACTACCACGGTTCCACCGTCGGCGGCGGCGCGGCTCCTGCCGATCAAACCTCCACCGTCATCGCTGGCGGCGAGCAACTGGTCTATACCCTCTCCGGCGGCAACCCGGGTCAGGGTATCCAGGGCGGACCGGAATTCCAGGGCTACATCATTGCCGTCTGCGAATTCCAGTACGCGCATGGCTTCGCCTTCATCACCGACGGCTTCGGCGGTCTTCCGGCTCTGGCCCAAGGCTACCTGGCGCTCGTGATTCCGTATGACGGATTCAATCGCATCGCCGGTGTTCCTTGCAGCTACGGCGGCGGCGAGAAGAAGATTAGTCGCTTCTGCGGCGAGTCCGGCGCGCTCCACCTCTTTGGCGAAGCGCTGAACCACTAATCAACCAAACCGCACCCGTTCACGGGGCGGTCTGAACAATCGAGGGGGGAGCTTCCGGGCTCCCCCCTCTTTTTCGTTCCGGAGACGTATGACTTCGTACTCCTGCCTTTCGTCACCTCGACCGCAATTGCTATCCTAGAACCTGTCGCCCGCGCGCCCGACCCCGCCCCGCTACAGTTCCGTACGGAGTAGACGTTACCGATGAATTCGATCCGGTTGGCCGTGGCATGCCTGGCCCTAAGTTCCCTCGCCCCGCAATCCGCGAACGCAGAAGATCACATTGTTGCCTTCCCGTCCGGAAGTACCAACCTGATCAGCGTCTACAAGGCTGACGACCTGACTCTTGCAGGAACGATACCCGCACCCGCCAGCTCCTATGCCGTCGAACAGAACCTCGACGGCTCCAAGTACTACATCCTCAATCGCCAGGCGGCTCGCTCCATTTTGGTGGTCGACTCCGATACGCTCCAGGTTCAATCCGAGATCGATCTTGGCGCGGGCTCATCGGCTCAAGAGATGACCCCAGACGGCCGCTACCTGCTCGTTGCCGCCGCCTCTCTTCGTGTCGTCGATACGACCACAGACGAACTCATCCTCTCGATTCCCGTCGGCGGCGCCCCCACGAAGATCATCGTCGACAACACGTCGACTCGCGCCTACGTACTTGCCGATTCGGGCCGGGTTCTGCAGGTGATCGACTTGCGCACCCTGGAGATCGAACGGACGATCCCCATGACGGGTGCGAGCGACATCGCACTCACTGAGGACGGCGCGCGCCTCCTGGTCGCCCTCCGCGCGGGCATACTGCAAATCAGAACCCGAAATTTCGAAGAGATTGAGACGATCCCAGCGAACTTCACCCTCATCAACGCCAGCCTCTATCCAGTTCCGGGCGTGCAGAAGGTCATCGCTCAAAACCGCGGCGTGGCCCCGGCCAATACGTCCCAACTCTTCGACCTGGATAGCGGCGATGTCGACGATATCGGCAACGTCGGCCTCACCGAGCTCGATGAGATCGTCGTCGTCGACTCGACCAGGGCCTACGCCGTCGACAAGTCCCTGTCCTCGCTCGTCCTCATCGATCTTGTGGCCGTGCCGTTTCCCACCGTCACTGCCTTGGCCTTCGGGGCCGAGGCGCGCGACGTCGGACTATCGCCCAACCGTCGCTTCCTGTACGTAACCAGCGTCCTGAACGCCTCGCTGACAAAGGTCGACCTTCTGACCACCGAAGTGACGTCGATTACAACGCCAGTGGCCAGCGCGAGTCACGAAGTCGTCTTTGCTCCATCGACCGCCCAGCCCGCTCGAATGGAGCTCAACGGCGGCGATGATCAGTTCTTCCCCCCAGGCACTGCACTGCCGATCCCTTTCACTGTGCTGGTCACCGACAATGAGGGCCGTCCGCTGCCCAACGTCCCGGTCTTGTTCGAAGACCCGGCCGGCACCGGCATCCAGATTGATCCCATACAGCCCAGCCGCACCAACAGCCGCGGAATCGCCTCCGCCTTCGTCACGATCCCGGAAGACCCTGAGGAGCCGGAGGAGCCATCCGAGGACGCGCCCCTCACTGCGGAGGGCGCGCAGCAAGTGATCGAGGAGGAGGAAGATCCGCTCGACCAGATCATCGTTTCCGCGACGACCGGCGGAGTCGACCCGGTGATCTTTCGCCTCACGATCATCCGCGCGAACGGCTTGATCAAGGTGTCAGGCGACAACCAGGTGGCTGCTGAGAACGAAATCTTCCCACGACCCATGGTCCTGCTTGCCACGGACGACAAGGGGCAACCGCTGCCGCCCGGAACGGAGATCCAATTGGCGGCCTTCTTCGCCAGCTGCGACGGCCTCTCCGTCCCTGTCGATCCAGACGGCTTTGCCGTGATCCAGTGCCGCGGCCGGCAGTTTAGTCCATTCTCGAGTTCTCTGTTCGAGGGCGGGAGTCTGTCCGCGACGATCCCTGAGTTCCAACAGACGCTCGGTTCGCCGCTGACGACGGCTACCTTCGCGTTCAGCGTCGCACGCGGCGGGACCCAGCTGGGAATCGTCGATCTGGGCGGCGACGGTCAGGTCGGAAGCACGGGCACCAAGCTGCCTCAGCCGATCTCGTTCCGCATGACTTCAAACTTCGGTTCTCCGCCGAAGCCCATTGCCGTGGATATCTCCCAGATATCCGGTCCTGCCGTGATCATCAATCCGCCAAGGGTTCGTACCTTCCCGACTTTCGTGGAAGATATCGAGATCACGCTCGGTCCCAACGCCGGAACTTCGGTAATACGAGTACAGGCGAGTTCCCCGGACCTGCCCACGCTGTTCTACACCGTGACCTCGACGGGCGGTCAACCCACCCGCATCGATAAGGTCGGCGACGGACAAAAGGGTAAGATTCTGAACCAGCTCGCACAGCCGCTCCGGGTTCAAGTCACCAACGAATCCGGAGGTCTCGTGCCGTTTCCCGCCGTAACCTGGCGGGTCATTCAGGGCGACGCGACTGTGGAAGTGAACGCTGACGCGACCGGTTCGAATGCGCGCGTGTTTTTTGGTGAAACGCCGGGACAAATTCGCGTGCTGGCCGCGATCGGCGATCTGCAAGCGACCTTTACGGTGACTTCAGAGCCCCCGGATCCGGCGTCCATCTCGACGTTCTCCGGCCAGAATCAGACCTTGACGACAGGCGTCCTGTCGGACCCGTTGATCGTGCGCGTGAATGAGCTGGACAACACTCCGGCCGCCGGAGCGATCGTCACGTTCACCGGCCCTCCTTCGGTGCGCTTGCATCCGATCAACGGATCCCCGCCGTCGAACCCGTCGCAGGCGGCGACGGACTTGGAAGGTTTGACGGGCGTCCGCGTGGAACTGCTGTCGGTTGGCGGCGGTTCTCTCGGAAAGGAGAGCTTCCCGCGCGTCGACCAGTTGTCTCGTACGGTCGCTATCACCGCCGAACTGGGAGGCAATCTGTCGACTTCTTTCTTGTTGAACGTCGTCGGACGAACGCCCGCCTTTGAGAGTCGAGCCGCGGTCAACGCTGCTACTTTCGAGGGCGGACTCGTGCCTGGCAGCATCGCGACGCTGTTCGGAACCGGATTGATGGAAGGCGTAATCGGCACGGAGTTCGCCGGCGGCTCCACCTCCTTCGGCGGGACGCAAGTCCGTATCGGAGGCATTCCCGCGCCGCTGCTCACCTTGAGCGCCACGCCTCAGGAGCAGATCAATTTGCAGGTGCCGTTTGAGTTGTCCGCCGGACAGACGACGACGATTGAAGTCGAGAACAACGGCTCTCGTTCCACCGTGGGCGGCGTGCCTGTCTTCTTCGTTCAACCCGGCATGTTTGAAATCCCGCTGGCGGCGGGCGGAACCGTCGCCGCGGCCATCCATACAGGCAACGGAACTGTCGTGACCCCGGACAATCCGGCCCAAAACGGCGAGGCGATCGCATTGTTCTTCACCGGCGGCGGGCCGATCAATCAGCCTGTTCCGACCGGGACTTTGGGGCCGCAATCGCCCTTGTCGGTCATTACCCTGCCCACCGTGATTGGAGTCGACAACATTGGTTCGCCAGTCTTGTTCTCCGGCTACGCACCGGGCTTCCTGGGCCTCTATCAGGTCAATTTCCAGGTGCCGGACGAGGCGCGCTGCGGCTTACGTTCCATCAACCTCAAGATCGGCGATCGGTTCAGTCCGAATTCGACGATCGCGATCCGCTGCCCCTAGAGTCAGCGAACATAGCTTGGTTGGTACACTGAGGCGGCTGGATGTCGCCTCAGCTTCCCCCTCCTACCGACGAAGAACGCGCGCCGATCACTGGTTCGTGGCCGCGGCTCTACGCCCTAGTCCTGGCCTTGCTTGCCGGATGGATTACGGTCTTCTATCTGTTTAGCGTGCGCTACGCGCCCGGCCCATGAGAACGGTCGATTGGGCGGTCCTGATCGTCTCGCTTCTCGGCATCGTCGGATACGGTCTCTACCGTTCCCGCGGAAGCCGCACCACAAGCGAGTATTTGCTTGCCGGCAAGACGATGCGCTGGTGGGTGATCGGCCTATCGATCATGGCGACCCAGGCGAGCGCCATCACCTTTATCGGGACAACCGGTCAAGGCTATGCGGACGGCATGCGGTTCGTGCAGTTCTACTTCGGGCTGCCGATTGCGATGGTGCTGATCTCGCTGTATGCGGCTCCGCGCTTCCACAGTTCCGGCGTCTACACGGCGTACGAGTTTCTGGAGAAACGCTACGACTCCAAGACCCGCACTCTGGCGAGCTGGGTTTTCCTCCTCCAGCGTGGGTTGGGCGTCGGCCTCGCTCTCTATGCACCCGCTGTCGTGATGGCGGTGATCCTCGACTGGGACGAATCCCGTACGATCGCCGTGATGGGACTGTTGGTCGTGACCTACACCGCTGCGGGCGGCATCAAGGCGGTGATGTGGACCGACGCGCAACAAATGATCGTGATGATGCTCGGCCTGGTGGCCGCGCTGTTTGCAGCGGTCTTGGGACTGCCTGAAGGCGTTGGATTCGGAGGTGCGCTTGAGTTGGCGGGCGCCGCCGGGAAGTTGCAGGCGGTCGACCTGGAGTTCGATCCGAACAGTCGCTACAACCTGTGGTCCGGGCTGATCGGCGGGACCTTTCTGGCTTTGGCGTACTTCGGGACGGATCAGTCGCAGGTGCAGCGTTACCTGACCGCCGAGTCGATCACGCAGAGTCGCTTCAGCCTACTGTTCAACGGGATCGTGAAGGTTCCGCTCCAGTTCGTGATCCTGCTGACGGGGGCGATGGTCTTCGTGTTCTTCCTCTTCACCGAGCCGCCGATGCTGTTCCATGGTGCGGCGGCGGACGAGGTGCGAAGCGCTCGCGGAGCCGAGTTCGCGCGGGTTGAGAGCGACTACGAGGAGGCCTATGAGCAGCGGCGGGTTGCGGCTCTCGACGGAGCGCGCAACGGCAACATGGCGCCTTACTTGGCGGCTGACCAACGACTGCAAGCGGCACGCGGCAGGGCGATCGGTTTGGCCGAGGAGGCGACCGGCGAGACCTACAACGATACGAACTATATCTTTCTGACGTTCGTCATCAATCACTTGCCTCCGGGGCTGGTCGGGTTGATCATCGCGGCGGTGTTTGCGGCGGCGATGTCGACGATCTCTGCGGAGCTGAACTCGCTGGCGACGGCGACGGTGATCGACCACTATTCGAGGTACGTGAAGCCGGGAGCGGGGGACGGGCACTACCGGAACGTGGCCATTGGAGCGACCGTATTCTGGGGGCTCTATGCGACGATTTTCGCCGGCTATGGGGCTCAGTTTGGTTCTCTGATTGAGGCGGTGAACCGGGTAGGGTCCTGGTTCTACGGGGCGATGCTGGGCGCGTTCATGCTGGCGTTCGCGCCGTGGAAGTCGAACGGCAATGGAGTGTTCGTCGGCATTCTGGCGGGCCTCGCTGCGGCTATGGCGACGGAGCTGTATACCGACGTGGCGTTCCTTTGGTTCAACGTCATCGGGTGTTTGACGACCGTGACGGTGGGGCTGCTGTTGAGTCGGGGGCGCGCGTGATTGAACGAGGCGGGCTGTCGACTGTTTGGGAAGAGCGAGTCGTTCGGAACGCCCGGATTTTCTCCGGCGTAGCGCTGGCTGCGGGTGTGGCTCTGTCGTTTGGGCTGCGTGAGGTTGGGGTTTCTCTCGCCTGGTCCCTGGCGTTTACGGCGGCCTTCGCGGCCCTTGTTTATTGGGGTATGACACGGAAGCTGCGGCGGCGGAAGCACATTCTCGAGGAGCCGTTTCCGGCCGAGTGGGAGGCGGTTCTGCAGCAGGAAGTCGTGTTCTTCCGGGCGCTGGAAGCGGAGGATCAGAAGCGGTTTCGGCGGGAGGTTCAGGTCTTTTTGGGGGAGAAGCTGATCACCGGGATCGGCATGGATTTGGACGCGAAGACGCGGGTGCTGACGGCTGCCGGGGCGGTGATGCCGATCTTCGGATTCCCGGAGTGGGAGTGGGACCAGATCCGAGAAGTGCTGATCTACCCGGATCGTTTCAACCAGGAATACGAGTTCGCCGAGGGCGGCGGTCGGAATACGTTGGGCATGGTGGGCACCGGGGCCTTCAACGGGATGATGATCCTTTCGAAGCCTGATTTGGTGGGCGGATTCCGCAATTCAGGGGACAAACGGAACGTGGCCGTGCACGAGTTTGCGCATTTGGTGGACAAGTCGGACGGGGTGATTGACGGTTTCCCTGGAGTGGGCATTTCTCGTGAGGCGGTGGGGCCCTGGATCGAGTTGGTGCGTCGGAAGATGCAGGAGATGCGGGACGGGGATTCCGACATCGATCCCTATGGGCTGACGAATGAGGCGGAGTTCTTCGCCGTCTCGACGGAGTACTTTTTTGAGCGGCCCGGCGTGATGGAGAGGAAGCATCCGGAGCTCTATGCGATGTTGGCGGGCGTGTTCAACCAGAGCTTGGCGGAGCGTGCGAAGGACTTCAAACGGGAGCGAGAAAAGGGGCGTGTGAAGTTCGGGCGGAACTCTCCTTGCCCTTGTGGAAGTGGGAAGAAATACAAGAAGTGTTGCTTGGCCCGGGCGCGGAGGGGATAGTTGGGGGGTAGAACTGGGTTGTCAGGTTTTTGTCATGGTACTGACGTTTTTGGGGTGTTTTCGGGCTGTAAGTTGTTGATAGTTGGTCGGTGATGTCGTGGGTATGACGTGTTTTTGGGCGTAAGCTCCTTGTTGCCAACGGAGTGTCAGGTTGGCAGGGCGGGAGGCCGTTGATCCGAGAAGAATAGTTGTAGAAGTTGTTGATATTGAGGTACTTGGGGACAGCCAGCACGCGCTGGGTTGTTTCCCGTTGTCGGCTTTCCGTGGGGGAAGACAAGAACAAGAACCTTCGAGCGGAGCTCGAAGGCGGCACGGCGGAGCCGTGCGCTACGGGTGTGAAGATGGATGAGCATTCGGACCGGTCTGCGTTGCCCGTGCCCTGTCTCAACGATCGATGAGATGGGGCCGGACATGCTCTTGCACGGGTGGCCGGATTCTCGGATCTGACGATCCGTCGGGTTCTCGACCGAAACCACAGGGGAGTCGATTCTGATCTTCGAAGACGCTCCGGGGCTCACGTCTCCATTCGGCCCTCGGAACTTACCTTTACAGTACAAGGTGGTGTCAAGCGTGCGGCGACGTCTCGGGTCGCGAGGCCTGGGGACAGTCCACGTAGGGACAGTCCCCGACGGATACATCGGCGGGCGGCGCGCGCTGGTGTGATAGGCTGCGCGGAATGCGGACGACACGACGTGGATTTCTTGCTCAGGCGGCGGCTATGGCGGCGACGGCCGGTGCAGCGCGCGGGGCGGGGAAGCGCGTGCCGGTGGGGTTGGAGTTGTTTTCGGTGCGGGAGTCGCTGAAGCGGGACCTGTTTGGGACGCTCGATCAGGTGGCGGCGATCGGGTATGAGGTGGTGGAGTTCTATTCGCCGTACTTTGAGTGGACGGACGGGTATGCGAAGCAGGTTCGGAAGCGGCTGGACGATTTGGGGCTGGAGTGCCGCTCGATGCATTCGCCGTCGAGGGCGTTTGAGGCGGCGAATCGGGCGCGGGCGATTGAGTTGAACTCGATTGTGGGCAGCCGGTCGGTGGTGATGGCGAGTCCGGGGCATCGCGGGACGACGGCGGACGCTTGGATGGCGACGGCCGAATTGCTGAGCGGCGCGCAGGAGGCGTTTGTCGCGGCGGGCCTGGAGGCCGGCTATCACAACCACGCATCGGAGTGGCGGGTGCTCGACGGCGACGCGGCGGGCCCGCACGCGATGGACCTGCTGGCGGCGGAGACGCCGGAGGGGGTGACGCTGCAGCTCGACGTGGGGACTTGCGTCGAGATGGGGAAGGATCCGGTGGCCTGGATTGAAGCGCATCCGGGGCGGATTCGGAGTATCCACTGTAAGGATTGGGCGCCCGGGGAAGAGGCGGATGAGAAAGGGTTCCGGGTGTTGGTGGGGGAAGGGGCTTCGCCCTGGAAGGAGATTCGGGCGGCGGCCGAGAAGGTCGGCGGGGTGGAGTTCTATTTGATCGAGCAGGAAGGGAGTCGGTTCTCGGAGATGGAGACGGCGGAACGGTGCATTCGAACATGGCATGGGATGTCTTGACGATTCCGAATCGCGTCGCCTTGTCCGAATCGTTGATCGTTTATCGCCAGGCGCCTGGGCGCCACAGATCCGTTGACTTGACTGACTAGGAGGAAGTAACTAAGATCGACTCCTAGGCGGGCTAGGAGAGACGTTGGCGCAAGCAGCTTTACTTTCCGGAACTCTGGATCTGCTGATCCTCAAGCCGGTTTCTCTCGGCCGGTTGCACGGCTACGGCGTCCTACTCCGGATCGAACAGATATCCGGCGAGGCGCTGCAGATCGAACAGGGCTCGCTGTATCCGGCTTTAAATCGGCTAGGGCACCAGGAATTGCTGAAGCCGAGTGGGGCGTATCCGAGAACAATCGCAAGGCGAGGTTCTACAAGTTTGTCGCGCAAGGGGCAGCGCCGGTTGAGAGAAGAGATCAACGGTTGGCTCCGTTTCGTGGACGTAGTCGGCACCGCCCTGCTCGCCACGCCGAGCAGCGAATGAGATGTGGTCGCGGATCCAATTCCTCATTCGTGTTCTCCTCGGCTCCGAGCGATTCCGACGAGACGTCGACGACGAAATCCGCTTCCATTTGGAAGCGCGTGCGGAGGATTTGGAGCGCCAGGGGCTGACGCGTCGCGCCGCTCTGCGTCGCGCCCGTGTCGAGTTCGGCAGTATCCCGCATAGCGTGGAGGCTTCAAAGGAGTCCCATGGGCTGCGTCTGTTCTCGGAACTCGGTCAGGACCTAAGGCACTCTGCTCGCCTGTTTCGCCGAAGTCCTGGATTCGCCGTCGTCGCGATTGTGACGCTTGCGCTCGGCATCGGGTCGAGCATCGCCGTATTTTCCGTGTTGAACGCCATTCTGCTTCGGCCATTCGAGGCGCCTGGTGCAGGCCGAATTGTCGTCTTCGGAACCGCGCGAGAAGGGCAGGGGCCGACGGGAATGGCGGGAGGCTCTCCAACCCGCTTCAATGCTTGGCGTGAACTCGACGATGTGATCGAAGACGTCTCCGCCTATCGCCGAACCAAGCTCAGCCTGACCGGGCTCGACTCGCCGCGACAGATCGAGGCGGCACAAGTCTCGGAGGCGTATTTTCGTCTCTTCGGCGTCCAGGCGATTCGGGGTCGCATGTTCGGCGCAAAAGAAGACCAGCACAACGCTGGCGGCTTTGCCGTGGTTAGCGAGCCCTTCTGGAGGACCGTTCTGTCCGCCGACCCATCAGCGGTCGGAGTGACCTTGAACCTTGGCGGGTTGCCGCATAAGGTCATCGGTATCGCGGCCCGGGTCGTCGATCCGGGTTCGCCTCAGCCTGACGTGTGGATTCCATTCCAGATAGATCCCGCCAGCCGAGATCAGAGTCATTTCTTTAGAGTGGCCGGCCGGATCAAGTCAGGCGTCTCGCGCGCGCAAGTCGAGACGCGTCTGGGACAGGCGTCCGACGAATTTGCCGCGAAGTATCCGAAGATTGGCGCTCGCCTGGGAGGTTCACGTTTCGTCGTTCGCCCCATCACGGAGGTGTTTGACCCAGGCCTGAAGGATTCCCTGTTCGTCTTGCTCGGCGCCGTCAGCTTGGTGATGCTCATTGCCTGCGCAAACGTCGCCGGCTTGCTTCTCGCACGAGGCGTCGTTAGGCAACGCGAATTCGCGTTGCGGTCTGGGCTGGGGGCTGGTCGTTCCCGACTTGTGCGCCAGCTTCTGACGGAAAGCGCGGCGCTCTGGGTATCCGGCGGCGTTCTTGGCCTCGCGGCCGGGGTCGTCGGAAGTCGAGTCGTGGCGGCTCTGAGTCCGTTCGACATTCCGCGGCTTGGGGCGAACGGGTCAGCGATCAATGCCGACTGGCGAGTCGTGACGTTCGCGGTGTTCGTCTCGCTCGCTACCGCGGTCGTCTTTGGGCTGTATCCAGCACTGAGGTCGTCTAGATTCGACCTCAGTTCAACAATCGGAGTCAGCAAGAGACTGGAGAAGTCGGGATCGGGGCGAGGCGGTGCTCGTTCCGCCTTCGTAGTGGCGCAAATCGCTCTCGCGATGACGCTGGTGGTCGCTTGCGGGCTGTTGATACGAACCTTTGCGGCCATGCGGTCTGCAGATCCGGGCTTTGCAGTTGAGAACGTGCTGACCATTCAGGCGCCGCTGGATGATGAGCGGTATCGGACGACAAGCGGGCTTGCTTCCGTCGTCCGGGAGAGCGTAGGCCGCATCGAATCGATCCCTGGGGTCGTATCTGTTGCTGCAGGCTGTTGCCTGCCGACGGGCGGAGTAGCCAACGGTTCGTTCTCTATCGTCGGCCAGGCCGCAGAGTCAACCCGTCCACGGGCCAACATGCCGACGGTGTCGGCCAACTATTTTTCCACGGTCGGAATCCCCTTGATTCAAGGTCGCACCATTACGGACGCAGACGATGAGAGAAGCCGAAAAGTCGCCGTCGTGAATAGCAGCTTGGCTAATCAACATTGGTCGGCGGGCCGCGCGTTGGGGACTCAACTAGCCATCGGCCCTGAAGACTCACCGGATGTCTTCGAGGTTGTGGGTGTCGTGGGAGACGTCCGCTATCGAGAAGACGGCAAGACCGCGCCCACAATCTACCTGCCATTGACGCAGATGCCCGACGGAGCGACCAAGTACTACGTGCGACAACCGACGAGTTGGATACTCCGTACACAGGGTCCTCCCTACTCCGTTGCCTCCGCAGCCAAAGACGAGATCCAGGAGTCAACCGGACTGCCCGCCGTCTCGATCCGCTCGATGGAGAACGTTCTTACGGAGTCAACCGCACGTTCCGACTTTAGCGTGGGACTGATGCTTGTATTTGGGGCGCTGGCCCTGGTGCTCGCGGCGGTCGGGGTCTTTGGCGTGGTCAACTACCACGTGCAGCGGCGTCGGTCTGAGCTGGGCGTGCGCTTGGCGCTAGGGGCGGAAAAGGGACAGGTGCGCAGATTGGTGCTGTTGCAGAGCGCACGCCTGTCTGCGACGGGCGTCACCCTCGGATTCGCCATGTCGTTCGCATGCGCGGATCTTCTGTCGAGCCTCCTGGTTGGAGTTGATCCGCATGACTCGGTTGTGTTCCTATGCTCCGCGATTGTACTTGTCGTCATTGCCGCCTTCGCGTCTTGGGTTCCGGCCGTTCGAGCGAGTGCGCTTGACCCGGCGGTCGCGCTTCGCCATGACTAGATCGGTCAGGCTCAACCACAGAAATGGCCGAAGGGATATGGCGAGCTAGACGCCGGAAGGAGAGGGGGCGGGTTGCGTGATGGTCTCAACGCTTTCGCGCTGGGCTGCAATTCGACGAGACCCCTTCGGGGCTGGACTCGGCTCTTGCATCGCTAGTCGCCTTAGGTGGTATTGGTCCGCGGGCGGTCTGGTGGTTTGGGCCTCGCCTGGGCCGTGGGCCCAGGTGCACGTCATGGACGTGCGCCACGATGCAGGCCCAGGAAGGGCAGGACGGATGCCCTGGCCTTTTGCGGTTTGGTTTGTAGCTCCATCCCGAGAGTTGAGAACATCTTCCTCTTCGCATGTACTGGCCCGTTGCCATCGGCCGGGTCCTGTGTCGGGGTAGGGGGAGCTTCCATCCGGGCAATCATATCCGCTAGTATTTGATTCAGCTCAGGTGGGCCACGCCCGTATCACACGGGCCTCGGCCGAGCCTGCGGGAGCCGTCCATCGTTGCGTCGACGATCGGACCGCGAGTAGGCGTGGGCTGTCGGCGCGTAGGAAAGTCAGTCAATGTCAAGAAAACCGAAGTACGTCACACGTCTCGAGGCGGTCACTGGGCTGTCGGACCGCGAAGTTGAAGAACTCAAACCCGTAGCCGACAAGTTCGTATTCCGAAGCAACGACTATTACAACGGTCTGATCGATTGGGACGACCCTGAGGACCCGCTTCGCCGCCTCGTTATCCCCGACAAGAGTGAACTGTCAGAGTGGGGAGAGCTCGATGCAAGCCATGAGGACCTGTACTCTCGCGTTCCGGGCTTGCAGCACAAGTACTCCGATACCGCCCTCTTGCTGGTGAACGACGTCTGCGGCGCGTACTGTCGCTATTGCTTCCGCAAGCGCTTGTTTATGAACGACAACGACGAAACTGTTCGTGACGTCAGCGCCGGGCTCGAGTACATCCGCAATCACCCCGAGATCGACAATGTCTTGCTGACTGGCGGAGATCCGCTGATCATGTCGACCTCCAAGCTGGAGCCGATCATCGCCCAGCTGCGGGAGATTCCGCATGTCCGCATTATTCGGATCGGCAGCAAGATGCCGGCTTTCAATCCGTTCCGCATCACCCAAGACGAATCGCTGCACGCGATGCTGCGGCGGTACAGCACGTCGGAGGCGGGCCGCATCTACGTGATGGCTCACTTTAACCATCCCAAGGAGCTGACCGACGAAGCGTGTCTAGCGCTCGACATTCTGAATCGCAACGGCGCGCGTACGATCAACCAGACGCCTCTGATTCGGGGAATCAACGACGACCCGAAGGTGATGAGCGAACTGTTCCGCAAGCTCTCGTTTATCGGGACGCCTCCCTATTACGTGTTCCACTGCCGTCCCACGGAAGGAAACGAGTCGTTCTCCATGCCGGTCGAGCGCGGCTATGAGATCTTCCTTGAGGCGCAACGAGAGACCTCCGGGCTGGCGAGCCGGGCTCGCTACAGCATGTCGCACGTTACCGGCAAGCTGGAGGTGGCGGCGATGACGGATGACCATATCGTCTTCCGGTACCATCGCTCCGCGAATCCGGAACTCCGCGGGCGGTCGATTCTTTGTCGACGGAACCCGGAGGCGCAGTGGTTTGACGACTACCCGGAATCGGTGGAGTACCTCTCGGGAATTGAAGATCCGGAGCCGGCGTTTGTTCCGGTGGAGGCGTTGACGAGGTAGGTCCGGAGCGGGACTGAAGTCCCTTTGCAGGCTGAAGCCTGCGCCACAAGAAGTGAAAAGGCCAGGGCGAATGCCCTGGCCTTTTGCAGTTGAGGTTTGAAGCCGGGTTAGCCGGCGGCTTCGGCTTGGTAGTGCTTCATCAGGATTTCGGCGACCTCGGGGCGGGCGAATTCCTCGGGGAGAGGTTGGCCGGCGGCGAGCATCTCGCGGACCTTCGTTCCGGAGAGGAAGAGGAAGTCCGAGGGCTCGTGGTCGGGGGCGTCGCGGAACATGACGACCTTGTTGAGCTTCTTGGACCAGGCGGTGTGGTCGCCGCGGTAGACCTCGATCTCGAGCGCTCCCTCGGGGACGCTGTCGAAGATAGTCTGGGCGTCGAAGGCGCCGTAGTACTTTCCGACGCCGGCGTGGTCCCGACCGACGATGAAGTGGGTGCAGCCGCTGTTCTGGCGGAAGATGGCGTGGAGGACGGCTTCGCGCGGTCCGGCGTAGAGCATGTCAAAGCCGTAGCCGGTGACCATCACGGAGTTCTCCGGGAAGTAGACGTCGACCATCTTGCGGATGGCGGCGTCGCGGACGTCGGCGGGGATGTCTCCGGGCTTGAGCTTGCCGAGGAGCATGTGGATGAGGATGCCGTCGGCGCCGGTGGCGTCTTGGGCCATGCGGCACAGCTCCTCGTGGGCGCGGTGCATGGGGTTGCGGGTTTGGAAGGCGACGACCTTGTTCCAGCCGCGCTCGGTGATTTCGGCGCGGATCTGGCCGGCGGTGCGGAAGGTTTCGGGGAAGTCGGTGGCGAAGTAGCTGAAGTTGAGGACCTGGATGGGGCCGGCGACGACGGTGTCGCCCATGGAGGTGAACGCAGCCACGCCGGGGTGCTCGGGATCGGTAGTGCCGAAGACCTTCTCAGAGATGGCATTGAGCTGGTCGGCGGAGACGGGCTCGATGGAGGTGACCTCTTGGACGGCGAGGACGGGGTTGCCTTCGACGTTGGGATCAAGCAGAGCGATGCGGCTGCCGGGGGCGACGCCTGCGGGCAGGGAAGCGGCAGGGACGATGTTGGCGACCGGGGTGGGCCAGAGGAGACCGTCGGAGGTCTTCATGTCGTTGGCGACCGAGTTGAGTTCGGCCAGGTTCATGAAGCCCTTGAGCGGCGTGAAGTAGCCGGAGGCCAGCATGACGGCGGCGGCGGCGGCTCCCGAGGCCACGGGGACCTGGGGCAGCGAGGCGGCTTCAGTGGCGAGGGCGGCGCGCTGGGCGTCGTCGGCTACGTAGAGAGGTTGGAGTTCGGAGGCTCCGTGCGGCTTAATCATGATGTTTCTACAAGGCTCCTATTTGGATGAGGCGATGCCCGCTCGCGATTTGGGCGCGGAATCGGCGGCCGGATCATGGGTGGCCGGATTGGGGACGGCAGATCGCCTGACTGACTTCTCTGGGAATTTTCGGCCGGCTCGGGTACGCAGGCCTATCTGTCGATTGTACCCCGAGTCTTCGCGGCCTAGCGGCGTTTATAGATTTTGGATTTGGGGCGGAAGGCGAGCCAGCTCTTGCGGTAGGTCATGACGGCGGGGAGCATCTCGCCCTCGGCGTCGAGGGCCCAAGCGGTGAGGCCGCGTTTGTTGACGTGGACGCTGAGCGGAGTTCCTCCGACGGTGACGGCGATGGGCTGCTTGGAGCCGCGGATGCGCTTCCAGGGCAGGAAGAGGGATTCGCCGTTGATTTCAAGGCCCAAGCCGAGGACGGACGGGTTGTGGCCGAACTCGGCGAAGCGGGGGCGGGCGGCGCCGACGGCGGGATCGAAGTAGAGGTATTCGACGCCGGTTTCGCCGGGAATGATCATGGCGAGGGTGTCGGGATGGAGTTTGCGCCAGTAGCCCCAGGTGGTTTGGAGGGTGGGCACGGGGTTGAGTGGGCTGCCGGTGAGTTCGCCGATGACGGCTTTTCCGTCGAGTTGAGACCAGACGGATTTGGTTTGGCGATCGACGAAGAGGAGATTGTCGTGGATGAGGCCGGTGGCGAAATCGAAGGTGAGGTCTTGTGAGCCTGCTTGAGCGGCGTACACGACGCCGGAGCCGGTGAGCGGTCACCAGGTGGCGGTGACGGGGAGGTCGCCGAGGCGCTGGTTGATGACCTCGTAGCGGCCCAGGTAACGGATGGGGAAGGCGTAGGGCTTGCCGTTGTGGACGAGCCCGAGGACGAGTTCGCGGTCGTCGATGTTGACGAGGGCCGCGGCGACGAGCGGGAGATTGGTGGGGGTTTGGTGGACTTCGGCGTCGATGAGGGCGGCCTTCTCGCCGGGCATGGGCTGCATGACGCCGCGGACGGTGTCGGCTGGGAGGCCGGGCGCGAGCAAGGCGGCGTTCAGGAGAGCGAGTAAGGCGATCTTGCGCACGTCCATAGATTCGCGGGAGAGGGTGCGCGGGTTACGCGGGTGATGTGCGAGGATGACGACGCGATGATTGAACTTCTGCTGATGGCGGCGGCGACGGTGACTTGGGACTTCCCAGGAGGGAACGTTGGGGAGGTGAAGTGGGTCGCTGAGAACCGGGTGCGCGTGGGAGTTCCGGGGCAGAGCGATCAGGACGGCAGGAATCGGCAGGCGAGTTGGTATTACTTCCAGCTGGAGGGCGTGGAGGGGCGCGAGATCGAGGTGGTCCTGACGGACTTGGTGGGCGAGTACAACTACAAGAAGGGGACGCATCCGGTGCGGGCGACGACGCGGCCGGTGTTTAGCTATGACCGGAAGGCGTGGACGCATTTTTCCGAGGCGGAGTGGGATGAAGATGCGGTGGAGTTGACGGTTCGGTTCACGCCCACGGGAGATACGGTTTGGGTGGCGCATACGCCGCCCTATACGCCGGAGGATTTGGAGCGTTTGGCGGAGGATCTCGACGCGCATCCGCATCTGCGGCGTTCGGTGGTAGGAAAGACGGTGGGGGGCCGGGAGATGCCGCTGTGGACGATCGCGGATCCGTTGGGAGACGAGCAGCGGCCGGTGGTTTGGTTGCTGTTCAGGCAGCATTCGTGGGAATCGGCGACGTCGTGGGCGTGCGAGGGCGCGATGCGGTGGTTGTTGGGCGAGAGCGCGGAGGCGTCGGGGTTGCGGCGCGAGTTTGTGTGGAAGGTGTATCCGATGGGGGATCCGGACGGGGCGGCGACGGGCGGAGTTCGCTTCAACCGCAACGGGTATGACTTGAATCGGAACTGGGATGCGTTGGATGCCGAGTTGATGCCCGAGATCTATGGTCAACGGAGAGCGATTGCGGAGTGGTTGGAGAGCGGTCGTCGCATCGATTTCTTCCTCACAGTGCACAACACGGAGAGCAGTGAGTACGTGGAGGGCCCGGGGGAGCATCGAGGGTTGGTGAATCGCTTTCGGGCGGCGATGACGCGCGAGACGTCGTTCGAGGAGACGCGCGAGGAGGCGCGGGACATGTTGGAATCGACCACCGTTGGACTGAAAGGGCGGAGGTCGGTGAACCAGGGGCTCTATGCGGACTTTGGGATTCCGGCGATGTTGATGGAGACGAGAGTCGAGAAGCATCCGGAATTTGGGCGCCCGAGGGTCGTGGAGGATTGGTTGGATTTGGGGGCGGGGCTGGTTCGGGCTGCGGCGGAGACCGTCGCGGAACGCTAGATCGCTTTGGGCTTGGCTGTATGGTCCTCGAAGCTCAAGTCGTCGCGTCGCTGCCGAAGCTCTCTTGGTGCGCGTGCGTGCGTCGGGGCGAGCCGGTGGTGCGAGCGCTGCTGGGCGAGGGCATTGAGCTGAAGGGGAATGCGTTCGTCGAAGGCGCTTGGAGCGGCGAATTTTCCGAGTTTGGATTTGACCAGGCCGAGACGCTGATTGGCTCCGGATGTCGTGTGGGCGAGTCGGCGGTGCGGTTTGTATCCGCCAGCCATCCGTTGGAGCGGATCTTCTTGGTGCGGTTGGAGGACGCGCTGCTGGCGTCAAACTCGCTGCCGTTTGTCCTTGAGCAGGCCGAGGACGGGCTGGATGCGGGGTACCCGAACTACGTGTTTGATTTGCTTGCCGCGTTCCGGCGAGGGGTGTTGGGGCCGGCGTGGAGGCTGTGCACGGAGCGCGGCCGCGTTGTGGAGACGGTGACGTGCGGAGCAGTGGAGGTCGACGAGACGCTCGCGATGAGCGCCCCGCAGCGGAGGCCCGGGGAGGCTCCGCGAGACTTCAGGGAGTTGCACGAGATGCTGGCGCGGGCCGTCGAGCAGGTCTGCGGAAACGCGACGAGCCCGGCTCGCATCCGAGGCGTCTATCCAGGGATCGTCCAGCTCTCGAAGGGGTACGACTCGACGGCGGTAGCGGCTCTGGCGGTGCGCCACGGCGGTTGCCGAGAAGCTGCAACCTTCGTCAGCAGCAGTGCGAAGTCGGGCGAGCTTGTTGACGACAGCGGCGTGGAGACGGCCCGGCGACTGGGCATTGGAGTCAGCGAGCACAATCGCGGCGATCTGTTGCAGCTGCCTCGGTTTGCGGAGGCGGAGTTTTTTATGGCTCCGCTGGCGAGGGGGGACATGTCGACTGCGGTCATGGAGGAGCGGCTCCGGGGGAAGCTGTATTTTTCCGGCCGGAATGCGGAGAGGTATTGGAATCACAAAGTGCAGCAGTCGGGGAGAGGGTACGCGGAGTTCTCGGATATGATGCTTGCGGGTTGCGGGGCAGGAGAGTTTCGTCTCCGTGCGGGGTGCCTGCATTTTCCGGTTCCCTACGTCGCCGGCTTTGATCCTGATGCTTTGCACCGAATCGCGGCTTCGGACGAGATGGCGCCGTGGCGTACCGAGGGGGCGGACTATGACCGTCCGATTGCTCGAAGGATCGCTGAAGAGGCGGGGGTGCCGAGGGAGTCGTTCGGGCAGCGGAAGGCCGGCGGAGCGGGAGCGGGGATGCGTTCGTTTCGGGCGGAGACGGATCAGGCGATCCGCGAGTTCGTGGAGGATCGTGTGCCGCAGGCGGTGAAACGACGGTTACGGTTTGTTCCGGTGGAGACGGGCCAGAGAACTCATTTTCGTGCTTATCGGTTGCGGGGGTTGCTCTGCGCCAGGCCGCGGCTGAGGCGACTGATGGAGCGTTTCGACCTCGATCGCTTTCATATGCTTTATCGGTCGATCTATTTGTATTTCTTCCATTGGGGATTGGAGATCACGCAAGAGCGGTATCGGAATGACGCCGCTCGGGACTGGTTGCGCGGCGATTAGACCCTGATGGTTGTTTGCTGGGGTAGACTATGGGCGCTATGGCAGACAACGGCATCACTCGACGCGATTTGGCTTGGAAGGCGGCGACCGCCGGTGGGGCGTTGATGGCGGCGCCTGGAGCTTCCGCCGCTGAAGGGCTTGAGATGAGGGCGCTGGGAAAGACCGGGCTCGAGGTCAGCGTGTTGGGCATCGGGACGGCTCCGCTGGGTGCGCCGGATGTCACGCAGAAGACTGCGAACGACGTGATCTCGGCGGCGTTGGAGCACGGGATCAACTATCTGGATACGGCGCCGATCTACCGGCAATCGGAGAGGCGGTTGGGACCGGCGCTGGCCGGAAGGCGAGAGAAGTTCGTCTTGGTCTCGAAGGTGGAGGCGGCGTCGGCTCAGGATGCGATCTGGCAGGTGCGCGAGAGCTTGCAGAAGATGGGGACGGACTACTTGGATTTGGTCCATCTGCACAATGTGGGGCGGACGGATCGGTTTCCGGACTTGGACTTGTTGACTGGGCCCGAAGGGGCGTTGGGCGGACTGAAGAAGCTCAAGGCGGACGGCGTGGTTCGGCACATCGGCATGACGTGCCATCTGCGGCCGAAGCGCGCGCTGCCGGTGCTAGCGACGGGCGACATTGAGGCGGTGATGTGTGCGGCGAATTTTGTCGACGTGCACACGTACGACTTCGAGGGGACGGTCTTTGCGGAGGCGGCCGCGAAGGGGATAGGCGTCGTCGCGATGAAGGTTTTGGGCGGGCAGCAGGGCGACGGGGCGATGCTGTCGGCGCCGGAGCACTATGAGAAGGCGGTGCGTTACGCGCTGGGGATTCCGGGGCTGTCAGTCGCCATTATGGGGATGAAGAATCGAGCGGAGTTGGAGCAGGCGGTTCGGACGGTGAAGGCTTATCAGCCGTTCTCGGATTCGGAGCAGGAGTTACTGACGCAAACGGGGCGTGAGATGGCGGCGGATTGGGGCGAGCATCGGGGGCCGTTGGTTTAGGGGCGGCTGCTGCTAGCCGTGGTGTAGCGCCTCGGCTGGAATGACCTGCCGTGCCGGCGGGACGATACCGACGGTCGGCGCCGAGGTGGATGCACGTCAGTCCACAATCGAGCCTGGTTCGAATCTCCCTATTGCTCGTGGACTAAATAGATAATTCGACCGTCGCGCTTCGACAGTTCTACAACTACCGTGCCGCCTTCCACTTCTGGCGGCAACGTGCCGGTGACAGTCCACACATCATCTTCGAGGCTCGCTCGCCAAGGCTTCTCCGACTCAAGCTGCCTTGAACCGTAGACCGGAAGAAGCACAGCTTCAGCTATCCGTACGGCAGTTTCTTTGTCTGGCACGAATCCATCGTCAGGCACGTAGGACCAGCGCGATGTCAGCCTTTGCGGGCGCGGGAGAACTTCTTCGATGACCGGCGCCTGGACTAGCTCTGGACAGTCTCGACTACAAGACGAGCACAAAGCCAGGCTAACCAACAGGAATGGACCACAGACCGTCGCAAACGTTCTACTTTTCGGGACAAACATCATCAATCCTCACTGGCTCTGACCTCGCCGACGACTCGGAATAAACGACCGATACGGTGGTGGCGCCCGACCGCGAATTCGTTCCTCCGCGGTTCATGTTAACGCCGACGACGACTCCCTGGCCTGCATACTCCCTACTGCTCCTACCTTGAACTCCCGGCTGAAACGCCGGTTCTTCGTCTGCCGCTTCCCTTCCATTGACGGCCTCCTTCTTCACAGCCGCCACCATTTTCTATGTCGTAGTTCGGTGGGGCACGCCAGATTCGGGCCCCCCTTCAGGGCTTGGGGGCGGTGGGCGTCTGGGGGGCCGAGAGCTTCCGCCCTCGGCTGTTCATCCGGGCGCCGCTCTGCGGCTGAAGAGCGGGCTCTTGCTTTGCAAGTCCCCTGGAGTGGACACGCCATGGAGTGTCCCTACGGTCGAGCTGCGGTGAGGATTTTTTCGATGAATTCGGCGATGGCGGATCCGTTGATCCAGCGGGCGACGAGCAAAGAGATGTGCAGATATCACGTGGGGAAAAACCGGGGACGATGCCCGATAAGGCCTTCCAGTGAAGCGTAGCGTACGCTGGCGGACCGGGAAGAGCTCTCTCGACGGTTCCAGCGTGATTCACGATACGTTCAGTGCTTGCCGACGCTGACATCGGGCGTTGTCCCCGGTTTCCCCCCCGAATGATACTTCCTACTCGTACAGGTCGCCCTTGGAACTGAGCGTTGCGACGAGTGATCCGAGCACATAGAGGTGGTCATGGTCGGATAGCATCAGAATCCAATCCATTTCTGGCCCCACGACGTAGTAGTTGAAGTCCACCGGAGACTCTTTAAGGGCCCTTGGAACGTCGCGCACGTTCAAGCCGTATGCTGGCTTCTTCTTGCGACCGGTTTCTGGGATTAGCCAACACCTTCCTGCAACTTCGCTTAGCAGTTCGGTCAGTTCGACATCAGCTGGATTAATCATCACAAGCGGTCGCCTCAACGCTTCCCACCAGCGTGCTACGCCTTGGTCCGAACTGAAGCGTTCCCTAGCCGATTCACAAAGTCTATCCGACTCTTCTACGGTCAGGCGCACTACGTCATCGACGCGCCCTTTGGACAGTCCTTCCTCTACCCATCCTTCAAAATTGTCGAAATCGTCCTTGGTCGTCAATGAGGTTCCAGTTCTCCTTCGGTTGTCCGCCCGAGGCTCGGATCTCCGGATTTCCTCTCTGCCCAGATCCCCAGAGTGTATATGCCCGCTGCAACCAGACATACTGGCACTCCGACCTGGAAGGCAAATATCAAGAACTGAAACTCGGAGAAGAAGCTCACCACGCGGGTGCCTGGTATGTTGAGAAACAACCCCAGTCCGGAAAATAGCAAGACGATGATGATAATCCCGAAACCGCCGACGGTGGCGTATGTCGCTGCGAGCCGCCGGAGTCCTGAGCCTTCGAGGCGCAGATGCTCGGTGATGCTGCGAATGAGCAAGGAGGGCATGACCGAACAAAACAACGTGACGATCACAGCGGCTAGCAAGTAGTCAATAAAGGTCGACTGCCACGGGGAGTTAGACATAGCCCGCGAGATTTCCCATGAGTAAGCTTCAAGTTCAAGGGTCAGCGCAATCGGAAGACAAGCTGCGGCGTTCGCTAGGAGTCTCATAGGAAGTTCCTCTACTCGTCCCGCTGCGTCAAGACATTAATAATTTCTTCGACCGTATAGTGATCCAACGGTCTCCATCCATGCCCTACCGCGCCCGTATAGATCCCTCCTTCGCTCCCCGTTTTCTTGGTTAAGAACCAGTACGATCTGAGACCAAAAGAATCACGCACGAACTCCTTGACCGACGGCACATTAACGGCACAGTCCTCACACGCCAACTCGTACTTTATCCGTTGTGTACGGTCCGACAAGCCGAATACTTGGCGCTCTACCGAAATCGTACCCGTAATACGTGTCCCGTCACCAATGATCGTCACCTCAGCGTCCGACATCTTGCCGATGACAGCCACCTCAGCCGGCGCGATATACCATGTTCGCTCCACGCCACTGAGAGCGGTGGCGCACAGTAAACTGACGATGAATAGTCCTCGCACGATACTCATCTTAGTACCTATCTACTCCTCAGGCGGTCAGTCGATAAGATCCGGATCTTTCCGGATCTCCGTCCCGGATCTTCCCGGTTTTCTCTGTTTCGGTTCTCCCCGGCGGATGTCTTCGGTCTACGCGCAGGACTTCGATCGGTGCCTTGAATGCACTCCAAAACGGAAGATCGGCGGTGGAAGTTGCGGGCGGTGAGTCACTTGGGGACAGTCAGCACGCGCTGGGTTGTTTCTGTGGAGTCGACGCCTTGATGTGACAGTCCCCGTTGTTGGCTTCCGTGGGTGGGAAGGGGGAGCCGGAACATTCGAGCGCAGCTAAAGGGAGGTTGCGGCGAGGATTTTTTCGATGAATTCGGGGATGGCGGAGCCGTTAATCCAGCGGGCGACGACTAAGAGGTTGTTCTCGCGGTCGACGTAGATGAGGTTGGTTCCGGCGCCGCGGTGGCTGAAGGCGGATTCGGGGGCGGCGGGGATGGATTCGTGGTCGGTATTGAGGAAGAAGTTCATGAAGCCGTAGCCGGTATTGGCTTCGGTGGGCGTTTCCGCCATGGTTAGCCACTTTTCCGACAGGACTTGGCGGTCGTTCCAGCGGCCCTTGTTGAGGGTGAGGTAGCCGAAGCGGGCTTGGTCGAGGGCCGAGAGTTGCATGCCGCCGCCCCAGTGACCGCCTCCGCTGACGGAATTCATGCGGATGCCGTCGAGGGTGACCCATGAGTTGCGGTAGCCGTGCCAGCGCCAACTGGTGGATGCGCCGATGGGGTCCATGAGGC
>Ga0070726_10001153_pt1 | contig 27654 bp, 19 predicted proteins | sample tdAd471_FD_67275 | JGI IMG/M metagenome (GOLD analysis project Ga0070726, IMG submission 67275) | Marine sediment microbial communities from the Atlantic coast under amendment with organic carbon and nitrate - tdAd47.1 | ecosystem: Environmental > Aquatic > Marine > Coastal > Sediment | place...
TCGCCAGTCGACTGAGAAGTTCCCGACGAACCGACGCGGCATTCTCGGCGCTTACCTTCGCCGTTGATCGCCGGTCTGATATCGTCGTGTGATTCGATGCCGGCTCAGGCGCGCTGGTCGATGTTTTGAGCCTTGTCCGTTGGTTGATTCTGGATCGAGCTATGACTTCGCTGCCCTTCCGCTGCGTGTTGACATTTTCGCTGCTGCTGTCTGCGCTGAGCTGGTCAGACGCGGCTGATAAACCGCTCCCGGATGACGCAGGGATCGAGTTTTTTGAAACGCGGATCCGCCCGGTTCTCATTGAGCACTGCTACGAGTGCCATGCTGCGGGAAAGAAGCGTCAGGGAGGCCTGCTGCTCGACACCCGCGCCGGCATCCGGCGCGGCGGAGACTCGGGCGAAGCGGTCGTGCCCGGAAAACCGGAAGACAGCCTGCTCCTCTCCGCCCTGCGCTATGACTCGTTCGAGATGCCTCCGCAGGGCAGGCTTCCGAAACAGGTGCTTGCCGATTTCGAAAAGTGGATTCGCATTGGCGCTCCCGACCCGCGCAACGGCGGCACCGACTCAGCCGAACAGTCGATTGAGGAGATGCTCGACCGGGGCCGCGAATTCTGGTCGTTTCAGCCAATCCGACGACCAGACCTGCCCAAAGTTGACAACCCCAAGTGGCCCGCCAGCTCGATCGATCACTTCGTTCTGGCACGCCTTGAAAAGGCCGGCCTTTCCCCCGCGACACCAGCCATCCGGAGCGACGTGCTGCGCCGCGTCTATTTCGATCTGATCGGTCTGCCGCCAACGCCTCAGCAGATCGAATCTTTTCTGCAGGACGATCATCCGCAGGCTCTGGAACATGTCGTTGACGAGCTGCTCGATTCCCCGCAGTTTGGTGAACGCTGGGGCCGCCACTGGCTGGACGTCGTGCGGTTTGCGGAATCGAGTGGCGGTGGCCGGACCCGCGTGTTTGACGTCGCCTGGCGTTATCGTGACTACGTCGTCGACGCGTTCAACAGCGGCAAACCATTCGACCGCTTCATCCACGAACAACTGGCCGGCGACCTGCTCGATGCCGACTCGCTGGAAGAACGACAGGCGAACCTGACGGCAACGTCGCTGCTGTCGATCGGGCCGATCAACTACGAACTGCAGGATAAGAATCTGCTGGACATGGAGGTTGTCGACGAGCAGCTCGACGTGATCAACAAAGCGTTTCTCGGCATGACGATCGGCTGTGCCCGCTGCCATGACCACAAGTTCGATCCAATCCCAACTCGCGACTATTACGCGCTGGCCGGCATCTTCACGAGCACGAAGACTCTGAATCACGCCAACGTTTCCAATCCAGTGATGCGTGACCTGCCCGTCGATGCCGTCATGCAGCAGGCACTCGACGCCTACTCGGCGAAGGCCACGCCTCTGCAGAAGCAGATCGCCGAACTGGAGAGTCGCGTCAGGAAACTCGGCGGCGCAGCGACGAACAGCCGCGACCGGGTGCCGCTCAACACGCTTGCGGGAACGGTCTCCGACGAAACGAGCGCGGAGTTCACTGGCAGCTGGAAGTCGAGCACGTCGATCAAAGGCTTCGTCGGAAGCAGTTACCACTTTGCCGAGCCATCGGCTGCTACGGCGATATTCGAACTCGCAGCACCACAACCTGGCCGGTACGAAGTCCGGCTGGCGTATACCGCGTCCAGCAACCGCGCATCAAACGTTCCGGTCACTCTCTGGCACCCCGATGGCGACGGCGCGACGACGATCAACATGCGCAAAGCTCCGCCCGTCGAGGGACATTTTATCTCGCTAGGGACGCTGGATCTCAAAGACACACTTCGAGTCACTCTGTCGTGTCGCGACGCTGACGGCGTTGTGATTGCCGACGCCGTTCAGCTACTGCCCGCTGCCGTCGATGGCGAATCTGTTTCGAGCTTCCTCGACGCGCCAAAACCGGCCGATGCCGACAAGGAAGCCGCGAAGCAGAAACAGCTCGCCGACGTGAACGCCGAACTCAAACAGCTCCGCGCCAAACTCAAGCGACTCGAGAAGCAGGCTCCCCCGACTCTGCCGACCGTGATGTCGGTTGAAGAAGGTCAGTCACCAGCGGACTGTCAGATCTGCATTCGAGGAAACGTCCACAACCGCGGCCCGGAAGTCCCGCGCGGTTTCCTCTCGGTCATGACCAATGGAGAACCAGCGAAGATTCCAGAAGGAGCGAGCGGTCGGCTGCAGTTCGCCAACTGGATTACCAGCCCGGAGAACACTCTGACAGCCCGCGTCATGGCCAATCGCATCTGGTACTGGCTGATGGGCAGCGGCATCGTGCGATCGGTCGACAACTTTGGAACGACCGGCGAACTGCCGTCTCACCCGCAGTTGATCGACTGGCTGGCCAGCGAGTTTGTCGAGCACGACTGGTCAATCCGGCATCTCATCCGTCAGATCGTTCTGTCGAAGACGTACCAGCTCGCCAGCCAGGCAGATCCGGCTGCCTTACGAGCCGATCCGGAAAACCGGCTGTTTGCCTACGCTCCGCGACGGCGGCTCGATGCCGAGGCCATTCGGGACGCCATCCTGTCAGTCAGCGGGCAGCTCGACCTGACGCTCGGGGGATCGACAATCCGACCGGGAACGCGATCCGAGTTCGGGTACGAGTTCAACAGCGAAGCGTTCGACGGACGACGACGCAGCGTTTATGTCCCCGTATTTCGTAACACGCTGCTCGACCTGTTTGAGGTCTTCGACTTTGCCGACCCCAATCTGCCGATGGGACGTCGAGCGGTCAGCACGCTGCCGACTCAAGGTCTCTACTTTCTGAACAGCCCGTGGGTTTATCAGCAGTCGGGATTCGCCGCAGACCGGCTGCTCCAGCAGGAGCTGTCCGAACAGGAACGCATCGAACAGGCGCACCTGCTTTTCCTGGGACGATCGCCAACCCCGACGGAACGGTCGCTCGCTGAGGAGTTGCTGACTGAAGCAGGGGCTGACCCCGCCGCCCGAAAGAAAGCCTGGACACTGATCTGTCAGTCGCTGTTTGCCAGCCTCGACTTTCGCTATCTGCGATAGTGTGAACGGAAAGCCGTCGACTGATGAATCAATTGCCGTTTCTCACAGCAACACCCGGAATCGGAGGGCAGCTGAAGTCGCAACCGGAAGACTTCGTTGTCGACGAGATCCCTCTGTACGAAGCCTGTGGCGAAGGCGAGTTCCTCTACCTGCGAATCCGCAAGCGAGACTTCAGCGCGACGGAACTGACAGCGCACATCGCCCGCACCTTCAAGATCGGCCAGTCAGAAATCGGTGTCGCCGGACGCAAGGATCGACGAGCGGTGACGACACAGTTCGTTTCAGTCCCGGCCCGATCCGTCGATGACCCGTCGCGGCTCAACACCGATCAGATTGAGGTGATCGAGTCGAGGCGGCATCGCAACAAGCTGAAGACCGGCCACCTGACCGGCAATCGTTTTGAGATCATCGTTCGTGATCCCAACGTTGACGATCGGAGCGAACTGCGACGACTCGTTGATCGCACTGCGGACGCAATCCGGCAGTCGGGTTTTCTGAATTATTACGGTGAGCAGCGATTCGGCCGCGACGACGACACGGATCACGACGGATTTCGACTGCTTCGCGGGGAGCCCGTTCGGCGTCTCAATCGAAATGCTCTGCGGTTCGCGCTGTCGGCGGCTCAATCCCGCCTGTTCAATGACTGGATCGCCGACCGAGTGAGTGACGGACTGACACACAACGTGCTGGCAGGTGACGTCATGCAGGTTGTCGAGTCCGGGGGCTGCTTCAGCGTCGACGATGTTGCCGTCGAACAGGCGCGCTTTGATAACCGGGAGACCGTGCTGACAGGCCCGATCTTTGGCCCGAAGATGCGACAGCCCGCCGGTCAGCCCGGAGTTCGCGAGGCCACGATTCTCGACCGCTTCGGACTGTCGCCGGAATCGTTTCTGAGGTTTCGCAAGCTGACGAGCGGAACGCGTCGACCACTTCTCATCTGGCCTGACGAGTTCACTGCTGAAGTCATCGAGGCCGGGGTGCGTTTGACCTTCGCGTTGCCCTCGGGAGCGTATGCAACAGCGCTGCTCCGCGAGTTTTCAAAATGCGACAACGTGCGCTGACCATCGCCAGGCAGCATCAGCAACAACGACACCATCACTCCGCGTCAAACGCGACCAGTGTCAAACGCGACCAGTGTCAAACGCGACCAGCGTCAAACGTGACCAGCGTCACGCGTCACTGGCGTTCTGTTCGCCGGGCGGCAGAAATGCTTTCTCCAGCACCTTCGTCAGTTGCTCGACACGGAACGGCTTGAAGAGGAACGTGTCGCAGCCTGCCTGTCGGGCTTTCACGATCGAGTGTCCGGGATCGTAGCCGTACCCGGTCATCAGAATGACGCACAGATGCGGATCGATCTGCCGCAGCTGCTCGAAGACTTCGTACCCCTTGCGGTCGGGCAGACGAATATCGGCGATCACTGCGTCGTAATGGAACGACCGCGCCAGCAGGAAGCACTCTTCCGCATCATGGGCCGTCTCGACATCGCAGCCCAGTCGACCGAGCAGCTGATGCGCTGAGCGGCGGACTTCGTCGTCCTGATCAACAACGAGAACCCGTTTGGCCCGCAGCATCGGACTGCTTTCGCCCTCGTCCATGTCGTCGAGCGAGCGGCCTTCGGTTTCCATCCCGGCCCGCTGGATCATCTGCTTGATGTCGCGCGTGTGCTTCAGGACGTCCCGCAGCCGGTCCATGATCTGCGGATTCGAACCGACCGCGTTTTCGAGCAGCCAGGTGGAATCCTGAATGATCTCGTCGACCGGCTCAGCAACCTCGCGCAGAATCGATTCGGCCTTCCGGCTGGCCGTCGAGCTTTTTTCGACCGCCAGCAGATCGAGCGTGTTCAGGGCAACGGCGATCTCGCGGGCGAAGAGTTCCAGGAACTGCAGATCGTTCTCAGAGAACGCCCCCGGTCGCGGACTCTCCACGTTAAACGTGCCGAAGACTTCATCGTGCAGCGTCAGCGGAACGGTCAACGAACTGCGGGCTTCGGCAGCTCCCAGCAGATACAGCGGGTCCGTGCTCGTGTCCTCGCACAGGTAACTCTTGCCGGTCGCGGCGACGAACCCCGTAACGCCGTTGTCCTTCGGACTGGCCGTCAGCGGCCGCTGCTCAGCTTCTTCCTCCATCCCGACAGCCAGCAGCGGGTCGAGCTGCCGTGACCGGCGATTCAGCAGCCGAATCTCGACGGTGTCGTACTCAAGCAGGTCCTGGGTGAAGTGCAGGATCTTGGACTTCAGCAGCTCAATGCGATCCTCGACCGACATCTCAAGCAATTCCTGAGGCGTCAGGTCGCCGAGTTCCAGTCCGGCCTGATAGATCGCGTTGAGCTTCTGCTTCTGCAGCACCTGCGACGACGTGTCGCGCAGCACAACAATCAGGTAGCGGGCGACTCCCTGGTAATCGGCATTGGGATCGAAGACCGGCGTCGCTTCGACTTCGTAGTAGGTTTTGTCACCGATTCTCAGCGTGCTGCGAGCCGACTCGCCCATACCAATTGCGGTGTTCAGGGGGCAGAAATCCGGCCCCAGAATCTCGGGCGCACCGAAGCACGAATAGAAATTGTGGCCGACCAGCATGTCGCTATCGCCGGCCAGCTCGCGGAAACGAGCGTTGTGCCAGAGCAACTCGCGGTTCAAACCGACGAGAGCAAATCCGTCGTGCAGGTTTTCCAGAATGCCGCCGGCCTGCAGCAGCAAGCCGGCTGAGGTCATGTCGCAGCCGCACAAAAAAAGCCCCGCAAAGCCGCCGGACTGCAGGCTTTCGAGGCTGTCTTCGATCGACTCCGAACAGACGACGTCGTACTCGCTTTGAAACCGGGCTCCGAACTCGCGAGCCTGATTGACGTCACGGCTGAAGCACAGAATTCGAGCTGCGGCAGACTCGATTGTCATCCTGGAAAATCCAAGCGAGGCATCGCGGCTTGCTGACCTCAGTGACCGCTCGCTGCGACGTCAGATGGTTGGGCCGTCTGTCAGGCGTCCTGGACGCGGTGTCTGGAGCAAACAACCACCGTGGCCTGTTGACGGCAAAGAAACCGGAGGGCGAGACAAGTATACGCAGGCGGCTCACCCCAGCAACTGGACGAACAGGCCCGTTTTCGCCCCGAAGCGTCACACACTGCTCCAATTCAGTCATCGGTTCAAGTTCCACAGTCCGTTCAGTCGGACCGGCCAGATTCTTTCCGGCAGGAAAAATCCAGCTGGATATCGGCGGCGACGGGGCCTCACGGGACGCGCGCGCCCTTCAAGCGACAGAAAACCAGGAAATCCGTGTTACGCTGTCGTCTCGCTGCTTTACAGAAAGGTACCTCGAAACCTTTCCCACTGGAGTGACTCGATGCCCGAGACGCCAACGCTGACCACCTGCCCGGACTGCGGAACTCCGTTCGAAGCCAAAGCGGAACTGCGTGAACTGTGTCCGCGTTGCCTGATGCAACGCGCGATGGCCGAATCTCAGGCCTGCCCCCGCGACGCCAAATCCGACTCCGATGGGAGAAAGCCGAGATTCGCAGTCCCCGAGACCGACGAGCTGGAACCTCTGTTTCCGCAGTTCTCCGAATTCGAACTGCTCGGTGTCGGCGGGATGGGTGCCGTTTTTCGAGCACGGCAGAACAGCCTCGACCGCACGATCGCGCTGAAAATCCTGCCGCGCGAATCCGGAGCCGATCCGGCCTTCGCCGAACGCTTTGCCCGCGAAGCCCGGGCTCTGGCCAGTCTGTCGCATCCGCACATCGTCGGCATGCACGACTTCGGCGAGACCGGCGGGTACTACTACTTTGTGATGGAGTTCGTCGAGGGTGTCACGCTCCGCGATGCAATTCGCCGGAAGTCGCTGACCTCGGTCGAGGCTCTGCGCGTTGTGTCGGAAATCTGTGGAGCGCTGCAGTTCGCCCATGATCAGGGCATCGTGCATCGCGACATCAAGCCGGAGAACATCCTGCTGTCAAAAGACGGGCAGGTGAAGATCGCCGACTTCGGACTCGCCAAACTGCTCGCCCTGCCCGAGTCCGAACTGCCGCTGACCGCTTCCCGGCACATTGTCGGCACGCCGCACTACATGGCGCCCGAGCAGATGGAGCGCCCGCTTGAAGTCGACCATCGCGCGGACATTTACTCGCTGGGCGTCGTGTTCTACGAGATGCTGACCGGCGAACTGCCCATCGGTCGCTTCGATCCGCCGTCGCGCAAAGTCATCGTCGACGTGAGGCTCGATGAAGTCGTGCTGCGAACACTCGAGAAAGAGCCCGGCCGTCGCTACCAGCATGTCAGCGACGTGGGCCACGAAGTGGAACACATTTCAGGCACGAGCAACTACGGTCGCGCGGCAGACGTCCGACATCGATTCCGCGTGGCTCAACACTGGTGCCGGGAACAGCTGGCGACTCTGAAACCGGCACGAACTCATGGCGGCTTGCGGGAAGCGGATCCGAACTCCGAAACGCACCAGCAACGTGGTGGCATTCGCGAATTCCTTCTGTGGCTCTTCAAACGCGTGTCGACCGGCAGCCGGGCGTTCTGCGCGTCTGTGCGTCCGGGTGAGTTCTTCCTTGCGCTTGTCGCGACGGGAGCCTTTGCGTTCGGAATGATGCTGATCACAAACGGTCGTCGAGATGACGACGTCGCGCAGGGCTTTCTCGTGGCAACCATCGCGTTCGCGTTCTCTCGCGGAGTCATGGGCCGCGCGGATTCCTGGGAAGAACTGCGACCGGCTCAATGGCTGGTGCTGCCGGCACTCGCGACCGGCTACCTCGCCCTCACTCTACTGCTGCTGGTCTGGCCGGGAGTGATGGTGGCCCTGTTTGGCGCCGCACCGCTGGTCATTGATGTCGACCCGGCGTGGCGTTTCCTCGGAGAAGATTTCGTCGACCCGACGCGAGCGCAGCAGCTCCCTCGCTACTGGACCTTGATCCTTTGCTGTTCGCTGACAACTCTGACCGCGTGGTGGATGGGCCTGAGCCTGGTCGCCAAAGTGTTTCCCCGCACCTTCTGCATCGCCTTTCACCCCGCCACACCGACTCAGGTCCGCACCATCGCGACTTACGTGATTCTGCTGGCAGCCTTCGGCCTCGCTCCGTGCGCAGCGCTGCTGTGGAGTCTGGTCGCGATTCAGCAGGGGACGCCCTGATTTCGGTGCGTTGTTCAGCACATGAAATGCGGAGTCGTCACGTCGCAGATTGCGCGATTGCGTCAAGCGATCGTTCTCGGCACAGATTCGGCGGCAGCTTCCACTCCGTGTGACACCCTTAAGTTGCAGCGGATGACTCAGCGGGCGAGGTAGACGCCGCAGCAGGGACGTGAACTCAACGCAGGCGGATTTCGAAATCTCGCAGGCTGGGACGGCACACCGAAACGGACTCGCCCAGAATCCTGCCGACGTTCCGCGCGCTGAGCCTTTCAGGAGATCACGAAACGGCAAACCCGTCGTGAGGCGGGGGCGCAAAGCCACGGATCTCGATCGAACAGCACGACTGCAGAACGACCTGATCTCTGCGACGGTGACATCGAGACAGCCGGGTTCCCGAAGGCTTCCAGCCGAAAGGCCACACGATGCACCTCGCGACTGCTCCTCATCGTACGACAGTCAGGCTTCGCAGCTGCCTGACCATTGATTCTTTCCGCCGATGGTTCGTTCTGACGGCCCTGCCCGCGTTCCTCGCCATGCTCAGCTTCGGCTCGATCGCAGCGGCCGACGACCCGGATGTCAACCGCGTTGAAGAAGACTGGCGGATCGAGATCGGCACACCCAATGCCGCTGAACATGCCCCACAGATCCTCACCGTGATGTCGCCACTGGGCCACATCGAAGGCCCTCACGTCATCTTTGAACTGAATCACTCGACCTTCCCGGAATTCACCGCCGGCGGCATGCAGCTGCAGAAATGGTTTCACGAAACCAATTTCGGATACCGCAATTTTCCGAACTACAACCGGCTGGACACGATTGACGAGACCATCGAGTTCACTTCGAGAATGGAAGTCACCGATGACGACCTGGTCGTTGAAATCCGGGACGGCACATCGCAAACCTGGAACAGCTTCGGCGGCCAGGGATATCTCAAGATGCGTTTCAACTACCTGCCGATCGTGAATCTCAATGCCTACCGTCCGGAAGTGTCGACGAAGAACTCACGCATCGGCTTCGCCTCTCACCGCGTCCGGAAGCTCGTGCTGAAAGAGGTTCGGTACTACTCCAGCGAAGGGCTGCTCACTCGCGACGAAACGGACCGAGTCGTGCATGAACATCAGCCGGAGTGACTCCTTCCCTGGTCGTCGGTCATCGGACCACTGTCTCACTACCCGAAGGCGATAGCATGAGAACTCAACTTTTCCGTCAACTGCTGCAACAACATGAGAAGGCCAGTCGCAAAGGCAGCATCGTCGTCCTTGCGGCCGGTGTCCTGATTCTGGCCTTTGCGTTCACGTCGTTTACCGTCGACCTTGGATTCATCGCCCTGACACGAGCTGAACTGCAGAACGCCGCCGACTCAGCAGCGCTCGGCAGCGCGCAGGAGTTGAGCCAGGGAATCGGTGTCGGTCCCGTTACGAGCCCCAACGACACAGCGACTGCGGTCCGGCACGTCGCCGAAGCGCTCGCGGCGATGAACCCGGCCGGTGAGCTGGACGGAGTTTACATCGACCCCGTGCAGGACATTCGCCTGGGGAGGCTTCAATGGAACGCGGCAAGCGGCCAGTGGGACAGAATCTGGGGAGAATCGCCGTACACGCTCGTCGAAGTCGTTACCCATCGGGATCGTGGCGAGGCCCGGGATGTCAACGGCCAGTCGCTCGACGGCCCATTGCCACTGTTCTTCGCGCCGATCATCGGGCACGACGACGCAACACTCGTCACACGATCGGCGGCGGCCATCTTTCCGGGAGTCGGCTTCCGCATCGACGAAAACAGCAGCGTGCTGGCAAACATTCTGCCCATCGCGATGGACGAGCAAACCTGGAACGACCTGATGGACGGTATCGGCTCGGACGACTACGGCTACGATGAAGAGGACGGCGACATCGAACATCACGGCGACGGAATTCTCGAAGCGAACCTCTATCCGTCTGGCAGTTCGAGCCTCCCGCCGGGAAACCGAGGCACGGTGGATATCGGCAGCCCCAGCAACAGCACGAGCGACCTGAAACGTCAGATTCTCAACGGCATCAATGCCGACGACCTGTCGTGGTTCGGAGGCGAACTGAGGTTCGACGACGTGCCGGTGATTCTGAACGGCGACACGGGACTGAGTGCCGGAATTGAATCGTCCCTCAAGCAGATCATCGGTCAGCCGCGCGCGATCCCGGTGTTTTCGCAGGTCTCGGGGCCGGGCAACAACGCGATGTATACGATCTCGAAATTCGTCGGGATCCGAATCATGGACGTCAAACTCACGGGCAGTCCCAGCAAGAAGCGAGTCGTCGTCCAGCCGGCACCGTTCAGCGACTCGACCGTAATCCGCGGCAAAACCACGGTGACAGTCGACTCGATCTTCACGAAGCCGGCGTTGATCCAGTGAACGACCGACGCCGGCAACTGCCTCAGGAACGCGCCGCATTCAGCGATCGACGGTAAATACGGGGAAGCTGCTTCCAACACGTCGCTAACCCGGATTATTCCCGTAGGGTGTGTGGAGTCGGCGTTTTTGCCCTGGTGCGTTGCGCAAGCCAGATTGCTCTCAATACAGAGTGTCGCAGACGAATTGTCGTTGTTGCCGACGTAACGCACCGCCCTGAAAAGGCTTGCTGCACGCACCCGACAAACTTCATGAATGATCCGGGCTAACCCACTTCCACCGCCTCGTACTGGTCAGCCAGCCTGGCCAGTGCATCGGCGGGGTTCATGTTGAACAGCGCGCGGCCACCGGTGCCCCAGTTGCCGTCCTGATAGTGAAAGACGGCAGCGGCATCTCGCAGCAGGCCAACCGCTTCGACGTACTCCATGTCGCCGCCCTCGACAGCTTCAAAGCGAATGTTGACGGCGACGAAGGCCGTCAGCATTCCGGTCTGAACGTCGCGGCCGAATGTCACGCCGGACTGCCAGTCACAGTCGAGCCACCGCAGATCGCGCGGCTTGCCGAGCCGGCTGGCGAGATCGAAGAACTTTGCCTCAAGCTGCTCACGCTGAATCCGAAACTGCTCGAAGGCCTGCCGCGCCTGCTTCTGCTGCAGCCAGCGAAGCAGCGGTCGCCCGAACGCCAGCAGCACAACCATCAAAGCGACAACAACGCCCGCAATGATCAGGACAGTTTCCACTGCAGTCTCTCCACAAACTCAATTCGTCAGGGCTCAGTTACTCAGCAGTTTCCGACTTCTCACGATCGAAGTAGCCGCGGACGACGGCTCGATGCCGCGGTCGGATGCGGCGTCGCCAGATTTCGTCGCCCGACGCAGCGGTCGAACCGCGGGCTGCCGAACGGGGAGCGCTGGCCGCCGCCTCGTCCTCAGGCTCCGAAATCGTCAGCCCAATGACTTCATCGCGCGGCAGGTCCTCGGAGCCGGGCGGGAGAATCGTTTCCTTGAACTTCACGTTCTCGTCAGTCGATTCATCGCCCCAGGTCAACGGAGCATCGCCGCGGCCTCGTGAAATCCCACCGCGTCCCGGACGTCCGCTTCCACTCTTCGAACTCGACGAACATTTGCCTTTCGAGCAGTTCGGGCACAGACACGCGGCGTCTTCCGGACCGGAGCAGAGACAACCATTCTCGCACTTCCCGCAACTCTGACACTCCCCCTGCCCCTCGCATTTCGACCGCAGCTCCGAGAGCCGATCGGATTCCTGATCGAGAAACTCACTCAGTTCGCCAAGCAGCTCTGACCGCTCGCCAGCGTCTTCCGGCAACTGCAACTCACCGTCCTTCATCAACCGCTGCAGCTGGTCTTTCAGGTCCGGGGACATGCGGTCAAACACGCCCTTGTCGGCCAGCTTCTGGAGCGTTTCCAGAGACTCCTTCCGCAGTTGCTCGAGCTGCTCGGGCGAGACATCCAGCATGTCACCGGATGTCGCTTCAGCCAGGCTGCTGAGAGCAGAACGGGCGGCGTCAACGGAGACGCCTGCCGTGTCGACTCGCAGCTTCAGCCGTTCACGCAGGGCATCGACGGTCTCCCACTTTTCGTGATTGAGCGGCGTCTGCTGCGTCTCCTCAACCAGCTTCTCAATCTCTTCATTGATCTGCTGTTCGTCCTCGTCTTCCAGCACCTTCGCTTCTTCAAGTTCCTCGAACAGTTCCTGCAGTTCTGCTGTCGCCTGCTGCCCGGCGGTCGAAAACGACGTCGGTTCGGCGACAACTTCCCGTGCCGGGATCAAACCTGCCGCGACGGCAAACAGCAGCGGTAGCGTGAGGCGCCGGACGAACGAAACCGGCCGCACTTTCGGCAGGCTGCGTTGCCAGAGTTCTTCAAGCTGCGGCAGTCGGCACTGCCATTCAGCATCCGGAGCCTCGCTCAGGGCCAGCAACAAACCACCGGCCTGCAGGCGTGAATCCAGAACGGCCAGCGCTTCGAGCGGCGTGAACCGCTGCCGGGTAGCCAGCCACCAGCCCAGCACCGTCGCCGGCAGGACTCCGAAGCCCGCCCACAAAGCATGCTGCCAGTACTCGGGCAACGTCAGCTTGACGACGAGCACAAGGCCGCCAAAAACAAACAGCGAACCTGCCAGCAGATCTGCTGCCGCGTCCAGAAACTGGCCGAAACGCAACCGTCGCAGGCAGCGCGCAACCCAGCGGTCGGGACGAATCAGATTGGGCTGTGAGTTCGCCATTGAGGAAAACCGCCGTCTTGCAGAAGGCTCGAATCATCAGGCGCGGAGTCTACCAGCCGGCTGCAGAGGTGGCGACGAAACTCCGGCCTGTTACGCTGTTTCGTAACGATCGTCCCTCGCCCTCTTTTATCCGGAGATGCCGCCGTGTTTCGTGCTCCGCTCTTCATGATCGCTCTGCTGGCTGTTTCCGAGACTGTGTCCGCTGGCGACTGGACTCAGTGGCGAGGCAATGATCGCAACGGCGTCGCTGCCGACTCGCCCGCACTGATCTCAACCTTGCCCGCCGACGGCCTCAAGCCCGTGTGGATGAGCGAGGAAATCGGTTCCGGAAAGAACAACGGCGGCTGGGGCTCACCGATCGTTGTCGATTTTCCAGAGGACAACGTCGCGAAGCAGCGGGTTTACCTCTTCACTCACAAGCGGATCAAAATCCGGGACGTGCCGAAAAAGAAGTTCCCCTGGCTGCCGCCGGAGAAACGCGTCGGCATGACCGACGACGAGTACGCTCAGTACGAACGCAATCGCCGCGACGAAGACGAAGCGATCGCAAAGGCGTACGTCTTCCGGGAAACGATTTACTGTCTGAACGCCGTCGACGGACAGACGCTGTGGAAGAACGAGAACGATTCGTACTACACACGTTTTCCACAGTCTGGTTCGCCGACCGTACGCGACGGTCGGCTGTACATCCTGGGAGCCGGCGGCCATGTCCGCAGCATTGACGCTCTCACGGGAAGCGACATCTGGAAGCAGCGTTTGCCGGTCGGGTTTCGTGATGAGTTCTGGCAGTCGTCGTTTCTGGTCGTCGATGAACTGGCAATCTTCCTGGCCGGCAAGCTGTACGCCGTCAGCACAAAGGACGGCAGTATCGTCTGGGAAGGCGACTCGAAAACGTCGCGCGGCACGCACACCAGCCCCGTCCTGTGGCGTCACAGCGGACAGGACTTCGTCGTCGCAAACGTGAATGGAAATGAGACCGCGTGCTTTGAAGCCGCGACTGGCAAAGAAGCCTGGCGAGTCGAGTCTCAAGGCGGCCTGTCGACGCCCGTCGTGGCTGGCGACCTGCTGATCACGTACGGAAACAGCCGCAAGAAAGGCGTCCGCTGCTTCCGCATGTCGACGAGCGACGCCACGCACCTGTGGACCTACAACGGCTGCCAGGACAAGGGGTCGAGTCCCGTCGTCGTCAACGGACACGTTTTCGTGCAGGGAGAGAAACGCATTGCCTGCGTCGACATCGAAACCGGCGAAGAGGCATGGCGGACGACCGTCGATCTCGGCCGCCCGCAGTACACGTCTCTCGTTGCCGCTGATGACAAGGTCTTTTATGCGCTCGAAGGAGTGCTTGCCTTTGTCGCGACGCCGGATGATTTCACACCAGTCATCGCCGCGAAAGTCGACGCCAACGGACTGATGGCTGAAGAAACGGTGCTGCGGAAACGGCACGGCATTGACGAACTGGAAAAGCAGGATCAGGCCGCCGCCGAGAAACTCTATCAGTCGACGATCGGCCGGCACGGCCCGGTGGAATGCGCGACACCAGCTCTGGCGGACGGTCGCATTTACCTGCGGATGAAGAACGCGATCGCGTGCTACGACCTGACAGCGAACCGTCAGTAGTCGGCTCGCTGTTACGGCAGCATGACGCGACCGCCGCTGACAACAATCGTCTGGCCGGTCATGAAACGGGACTCGTCCGAAAGCAGAAATCGGGCGAGGTCGGCCACATCGTCAGGAGTGCCAATCCGGCCCAGCGGCGTCGCATCGACCAGTCGGTCACGCGTTGCCTGATCAACGCCGTCGAGAATCTCCGTGTCGATCAGGCCGGGAGCGATCGCGTTCATCCGAATGTTGTGCCCGGCCAGCGCCTCGGCGACGCTCTTCGTCAATCCGGTCACCCCCGCCTTGCTGGCGGCGTACGCGATCGAATTGGGACGAGCCCGCAGCGCGGAGATCGACGACATGTTGACGATTCGTCCGAACCCACGCTCAATCATTCGCTGCTTGACAGCCCAGGTCACCAGAAAGACGCCGGTCAGATTGCAGGCCAGAGTCTGATTCCAGATGGCCAGGTCGGTCTCGTCATGCGTTACGAAGTGAAACACGCCAGCATTGTTGATCAACAGATCGACCGGCCCAAGTTCGTCCTCGACGGTGCTCACCATCGACCGCACCTGCGATTCGTCCGCAACATCGGCCTGCACCGCGATGGCTCGCTGGCCCGCTGCCGTGATTGACTGCACGACGTCGTGCGCCGCGTCAGCATTGGCTCGATAGTTGACCGCCACGCTGGCTCCGTTGCGGGCGAGCATCTCTGCACACGCTCGGCCAATCCCGCGCGACCCGCCGGTGACCAGAGCGGTCCGCCCTGAGAATTCGAGTCCCGTCATCGCCGACCTCCCGGGTTTTCGAGGAACGTTTGCCGCGGAACGAATCAGGCCGGCACGTCATTCCCAGCGTCGCAGCATCCGGGCAGAACCGTACAGCACCCCTTCTCCTGCACAGCACAGCAGGACAGCACGGCGAGAATCGCTCCAAGCAGCGGAGCCGACAGATAGATCCAGAGAAACTGCGTCTGCCCGCTGACCAGCGCCGGGCCGAGTGATCTCGCGGGGTTCATCGACGCACCACAAATCGGTCCGGCGAACATCGCTTCCAGCGCAACCACACTGCCGATCGCCGCGCCCGCCATGATGCCCTTCTCTTTGGCCCCCGTCGACACGTTGAGCACTACAAACATCAGCAGCCACGTCAGCAGCACTTCCAGCACAAACGACTGCCACCAGCTTCCCGACGGCAGCGTTGCTCCGAGACTGACGTGCTCGGAAAACAGAAGCCGCAGCACGCCCGCGCCGGCCAGCGATCCAAGCACCTGCGCCGCGACATACGGAAACACCTGCCGCCCTGCGAATCGTCCGGCCCACCAGAAGCCGACGGTCGCCGCCGGATTGATATGCGCCCCCGAGACATCCCCGAGCGCGTAGATCATTGCCATGACGATCAGTCCGAACGTCAACGCAATTCCAGAATGAGTAATCGTGCCGCCAGTCGTTCCATCAACAACGATGGCTCCACACCCGGCAAGCACCAGGGCGAACGTGCCCAGAAACTCAGCGACATACGGTTTCACGAAATGCCCTCCTCAAGCAGAGCCGCGACCTTCTTCGGAGCAATCAGCCGAAAGCTGTCGACGATCATTGTTCCGATTTCGTCCCAGTCGTCAAAGACAGCGGGATCAATCGTCACCCAGCCGTCATTCGGGCGGCTGTAGGCCGCCTTCTCAATACCCGGCACTTTAAGCATCAAGGTCGCCTCACGCGGTTCGATCTTGAGCCGCACTCCCGGACGGCTCCGGTTTTCGATGCAGCCGCAGAAGATCTTCTCGCCGACGCGAAAGTGAGGACGTCCCCAGGTAACCGTTTCCTTCGTCTGCGGTAATGCCAGACAGATGCGGCGCGTCAGATCCAGGACATCATCGAAGGGCAGGCAGCCAGCAGCCGCCTTCGCATTGAGTGCAACGGATTCGCGAATCCACTCCTGCAGAGGCAGCTCAAAGAGCTGCTCGATGGCCAGCACCTTGACGTGTCGCTGTCGATCGCTGCTGCCTTCGAGCAGTCCGTCGTCATCCGTCAGTTCGGTGCCCCTCGGAAAGTAGACATTGCAGCATTTGCTGAGCGGCTGGATCCAGCACACTTCGCCGACCGTCCGGTAAATCGCGAGGGCATCGCGGCCGGTGTGAAAAGTTTCCACTGCGCCGGGCAGCTCCTGAAGCACCAGCGACCGCAACGCCTTCGCCAGCAATTGAACTCCAGGCGGCCTCTCGCGAATCAATCCGGCAAACGTCTTGATCTGCGGAGACCTGGGTCCGGCTTTCATTTTTGCCATAGCCAGTTGCCAGTCATCCCAGAGCAATGAAGAAACTGAAGAACGGATAGTGGCTCAATTCCACATCCGCGGGTCAAACTGAAACGGTTCAGATTCAATCTTGTCCAGGGTGTGAATCTCCGCGTGCCGGGGATTCAACAGGACATTGTTCTCCAGCGGATTGACCGCCGATGGCACAATCAATGCCAGGCTCCGCTGCTCGTTCAACCAGCGTGACCCGAGTTCTCGAAGCTCTTTCGGAGCGGGATAAGCCTGCCAGTCGAAAGGCAGGTCAGTGGCGGCAATTGTTTCGCAACAAGCGTCATCAGGAAGTTCTGCCGAAACCCAATACAAGTCCGGCGGTGCCAGTTGCGGCTTCAGATTGACGAACAATTCCAGTGTCGCGAGTGACAGACTGGTCGAGGTGTAAACCATTGCGTGGCCGGGCAGATTCCAGCGACCGCCGTCTCTCTCGGCACCAATCCCCGAGAATGCTGAATCAACGTAGCGTTTCCTGCAGATCCTCCAGAGCTTCATCAGCTGAAGACCCCGTGCTCGATCCGATGCAGAACGGCCATCACTTCCTGAAAACCGATGCCAGTATCGAGCAGGCGAATTGGTGGAGCGCCGCCGAGCGCCTGATTCTCGTTGAAAATCCATTCGCTGGCCCGTTGCTCGCTCCCGAGCACATCGGACGCCGCGGCAATGACTCGAGCCAGACGCAGAAGCAGTTCTGATTCGGCAGCTTTCAGGCGGTCCCCGGCCTGCTGCCGTGGCAATGGCGGTCCAACAAATGATTCAAGAAGCTGACGTCGTTTGCCGTCAGTGGCTCCCAGTCTTTCAATCAGCAGTTCCCGTGATCTGACCGGCAAGCCATTACGGATAATCGCCACGAAATCCATTTCCGTACGTGGTGAACTCGCCGGAACCACCTCTGAGCCGCCAAGGCTTTCGTAGACGTTTTCAAGCTCATCCATCGCTGGCCTCAGCCTTTGCTGGCACGAGCATCGGCGTCTCGAAACGAACATGCGGTTCGAGACGCCGACCGTGATTACCGATCAGTCCAGCTTCTTGATCCGCACGTTGCGGTACTGAACGGCGTCGCCGTGACCAGCGAAGCCGAAGAAGCCGTCTTTATTGTTGACGCCCGAGTGCTCACGTTTGCCCATAAACTCTTTGACCTCGCTGACGTCGGCGTCGGTGATGACCGTGCCGTTCAGCTCGACCGTGATGCGCGAGCCTTTGACCGTGACTTCCTGATAGTTCCATTCGCCGACCGGTCGCTGGTACCCGCGGTGCGCGGCAACGGCTCCGTAAATCGAACCGTGGTACTGCCGCGGATCGAGCTTCGCGTACTTCTCGGCCGTATTGTCAAGCACCTGCAGTTCGCACATGCCGACGTAAGCCGTGTCACCGCTGCCGGGATAGCGAATCGCCAGGCCGTTATTGCCGCCGGGCGGAACCTTGAACTCAAGACGAGCGACAAAGTCCGTCAGCTTTTCATCCCAGTAGATCGTGCCGCCCTTGCCCTGTTTGCAGCGGACCGTGCCATCAACCACCTCGTAGTTCTCAGTTGGTCCGGCCCAGCCTTCAAAGTCTTTGCCATTGAAGATTGTCTGAAACCCGTCGTCACTGCTGGCGAGCAGTTCGGCAGCCTCTTCCGCACCGATCTCCCGCAGGAAAATGTTCCGCCAGCGAATCTCGCCGCCGTGCGTCTGCAGCTGAATCGGGCCGGATGGAATCAGCGGCTTCTTGCGATCCCAGTAGTTGTCATGAATCGCGCCATCGACGACCAGCTTGTCATTCAGCCATACCCAGGTGCGAGCACCGATCTGGCGAATGTGGAATCGGTTCCACTCACCGAACGGCTTGTCGGCGAGAACCAGCGGGTCTTTGCCGGGGTTTCCGGGATTGTTATTCCACAGGCCGCCGGAGCCCTTATCAGCGCCCAGCTTGAACTTGCCCTCGTCGGTGTAGTCCCAGATTTGAACCTGAGGTGTCGCTTTCAGATAGATTCCCGAATCCGCCTTCGCGACCGTCTTGTAATCAATCCACAGGTCGTAGTTCGTGAAGTCGTCGGCGGTCGTCAGATAAACCCCGTGCCCATCGTTAACGAGTTCGCCGTCTTCCACCGACCAGTGCTGCGTGACGTCTTCCCAGTTTTTCTTCCACAACGCCGCGCGGTCTTCCTCAGACATTTCCGCAAGCTTGTACGGGCTCATGTTGAGACCGCGCCAGCCGGACAGGTCCTTGCCATTAAACAGAGCCGTGTAACCCTCGGGCGGAACATTCAGTTTGGCGTCTTCAGCAACAAGACTCGCAACTGGTGCAAGGGCCACTGCCAGAGCCAGCAGAGCGAGGCGGGGGGTGAGCTTCATCAGGTTCTCCAGAATCGTGAGGCGGATGAGGTGGGCTCGTGACCGCCAGTGCGAAACAACAATTCGCCAGCTCCCGGCAGCCAGAGGTTTGCCAGCCTAGGTCGTCGGCTTCAGACTGTCGAGCAACCACGAGGTCGCGCTCCGATCGCCAGGGATTTCACTCTCCCGCCTGCGGGAAGGTCGGCCTCTCCGGGCCGGGGAGGGCTCTCAACACCTCACCCTTGAAGGTCGTCTCCAACGAAAGAACCGCACGATGACAACACAGACTCCGATCATGGGAGACGGCCTTCCGCAACCCCTGCTCGACCTCCTCGGCGATGCCTGCCAGATCTATCCGTGGGACGAATCCGAAGGCTCTTCCGCTCTGGCGAACTGTGTCGGCGTGATTACGTATGGCCATCCGAGCGTCGACGGAGCGCTCATGGATCGCATGCCGAATCTCAAAGTGATCAGCAATCACGGAGTCGGGGTCGACCATATTGTCGTCGCCGACGCCGCCGCGCGAGGCATCCCCGTCGGCAACACGCCGGGCTGTCTCGACGCCGCAACGGCCGACATGACAATCGCATTGCTGATGGCGTCCGCCAGAAACATCCTGATCGGCGACGAGTTCGCACGCGGTCCCGAGTTCACCCGTTACGACCCGTCAATTCTGATCGGTCACGAGGTCACCGGGAGCACGCTGGGCATCGTCGGCATGGGACGGATCGGCAGGGAAGTCGCCAGACGGGCACGCGCGTTCGACATGCCGATCCTGTACCACAACCGGCGCCGTGACGAAGCCGCCGAAACGGAACTCGGCGCCGAGTACCGGTCACTGGAAGACCTGCTGCGCGAGAGTGACTTCGTCGCGCTGAACTGCCCGCTGACGCCGGAGACGACCGGGCTGATCGGCCGCGAGCAACTCGAACTGATGAAGCCGTCGGGCACGCTGATCAACATGGCCCGAGGCCCCGTCGTGAAGACCGACGACCTTTATGAGATCCTCAAGGCCGGACGCATTCGCGGCGCCGCGCTCGACGTCACAGATCCCGAACCCCTGCCGCGCGACCACCCGCTGTTAACACTGAAGAATCTGGTCATCGCCCCGCATCTGGGCAGTGCATCTCACCGGACCAGGCAAAGAATGCTGGAAATGACGGTTGAGAATCTGGCGGCAGGGCTTGCCGGAACGACACTGCCGTACGCCGTCGTTGCGAAATAGCGGTCGGCTTCCAGCCTGCCAAAGCACAACGAGCATTCACCATCTATGTTGAAGCTGATGAAGCGGTGGCGCTGCGCACGTTTGCGTCACTGTTTCCAGCCCGTGTCAAATCAAAGTCGTGCATTCCCCACGCTCCCTGTGGGAGAGTCACGGTCTCAGCCGCGGCCAGAGCCTTCCCGGCCCTGCGAGGCCGACCCTCCCGCAAGCGGGAGAATGAAACCACACACACTGGTCGCGGGACGTCGTGTGCCACTGGTCTTGCCAGGGCTTCGCGAATCGCAGGCACTGGCAGATCCCGTGTCACACGGCATAACGACCTCCGGCACAGCATTTCGACCTCCGGCACAGCATTTCGACCTCCGGCACAGCATTTCGATTTCCGGCACAGCGAGACTGACGATGAGGACAATGCGACTGACTCTGACGGCCCTCCTGCTGGCCCTGTTTGCGACTCCCGGTTCGGTGTTCGCTGAGAACATCTATGTGAACAACGCGACGGGAGCCGACCGCAATGACGGCAGTGCGTCCGAGACGGTCGGTGTCTTCGCCGGCCCCGTTCGCACGATCACGCGCGCACTGCGACTTGCGGGACCGTCTGACGCCATCGTCCTCGCCAATTCCGGGACGCCCTACTTTGATGAGGTCACGATCGACGGCCGGCGTCTCAGCGGTTCGGAAGCACGTCCGTTTCGCATCGTAGGCAACGGTGCAGTTCTCTCGGGAGCAATGGCCCTGCCAGCTGGCGCCTGGGAAGAAGTCGGTCGCGATCTGTGGCGGGTCAGACCATATCGCAAAGGCCACTATCAACTGGTGAAGGATGGAGCTGCCGTTTCAGAACGACGACAGGCGGCTGGCGAAAGCTGGAACGAACTGCCCGACCTCGACGAGAACCAGTGGTGTGCGTGGAAAGGGGCGATCTACCTGCACTCGGAACACAATGTCGATCCGAACGAACAGAACTTCGGCATCGCTCGCGGCCAGTGTGGCATCACGCTGCACTCAGTCAGACACGTCGAGATTGCCGACCTGACGGTGCAGCACTATCGACTGGACGGCATCAACGTTCATGACCGCGCGTCGAACGTCACTCTGCGAAACGTCGCGTTGGTCGAGAATGGTCGCGCCGGCCTGACCGTGGCGGGAAGTTCCACAGTCCGTGTCGCGGGAGCAGAAACCCGTGCCAATCGCGAGTTCTCGATGCTCGTTCAGGAATCGGCCGCCGTCGACGTGCGGGAAACAACGTTCGACACCGAGCCGACCGTGCGCTGAAGCGCAGCATCTGCGGAACACGTCAGTGGTTCGTGAGGAACTCCTGAGAATTGATCAGAGCCCAGAGCAGGTCACGCAAGCCGTCGCCCGCGTTCTCAGCAGTCTTCAGATGCTCCCTGGCCCGCGCGATTTCCGCAGCATCGGGTTCACGGGACTGAGTCCGCAGCCACGCCGTTTGAATCAGCGCATCGAAGTCTTCGACGACCGGCTCATCGGCAGACTTTCTCGCCGTTGTGACCTGCGTCAGCCAACCGTCCTTGCGATCAATCCAGCCGAGCACTTCCTCGTCATTGCGAACGTACAGCGACTGCAGCAGCGTCGGTTGAGCCTGACGTTCGCAATCGCAGTTTGTCGTGCGCAGCGGCTTGCCGAAGACCAGCAGCGAGTAGTCGATGCCGCGCGCCTGAATCGACTTCGGGTGCTGCGAAATCTTTCGGGCCTTCACGCTGTTCGACCACTGGCTCGCCGCCTTGTCGTTCGCCGTCGCCTGCAGAATCGCGTCGATCGTCACCTCGGCGGGAAGACGGCGGACGAGCGCCCGGCTGAAGTTCCGCTCATCGGCGCCGTTCGTCGCGTTCGGCTCGATGCTCCGCTGATACGTCCGACTGTTCGCGATCGTCCGATGCAGCCACTTCATGTCATAGCCGCTGGCGATGAACTCGCGGCTCAGCCAGTCGAGCAGTGGGCGATTACGCGGCGGGTTAGCTCGATTGAAATCGTCCGGCGGCTCAACGATGCCGACACCGAAGTAGTGATGCCAGATCCGGTTGACGAATGCCGGGGCGAAGTACGGGTTGTCCTCTTTCAACAGCCACGCCATCAAAGGCTCACGCGGGTCGGCGAACTCGTTGAGGTCAATCTCCTCGTCGCCCAGCAGCCGCGCCATCTGCGGTTTGTCACCTGGCTGCTCGATATAGATCTCGTTCCAGGGAATCGGCAGGCCCTCGGCGGACACCCGCAGATACATCTGCCGTCGCAACGCCGCCGTGTCGAGCTTCACCGGCACGCCCAGCTTCGCCTTGAGCTGGTCCTGCGCCGGCTTCGCTTCCGGACTGATGCCGGCTTTGATCCGCGTGAAGAACTCCGTGAACTGCTCGAAGTCCTGCTTCGACCATTCGTCGAACGGATGCTTGTGGCACTGAGCGCACTGCAGCCGCACGCCCAGGAAGACATACCCAAACGACAGCGTCCGATCGACCGGCAACTGGTTGTTGCTGCGGAACCAGTAGTAATGCATCGGGTTGTCGAGGGCCGTGAAGTCGGTCGGCTCAACACGACTGAGATGTCGGCTCTGCTCGGCGGCATACTCGGCATACGACTGCCCTGGCCGGCGGCTTTCCGCAAGGATGATCCCCGCCGCGATGCGGTCCCAGCCGACGTTGTCTTCGACGCGGCGACGCAGCCAGGCGGCCCACTGCACTGCGGCAGGCGAGTTCATGTCCGTCGTGCCGAGGTACTGCGAATTGCACGCAGTCAGGTCGGCGAGCCGCATCGTCCACCATTCGGTGTAGGCCGGCGTTTCGAGCAACTCGTCAATCTTCTTCGCCCGTTTGTCCGGCGAGGAATCAGCAACGAACGCCGCCACTTCGTCGGGCGTCGGCAGCGTCCCGATCATGTCCAGGCTGACTCGGCGCAGGAACTCGGTGTCCGAGCAGACGTCCGACGGCACGATGCCCAGCTTGGCCAGCTTGTCGATGACGAAGCCGTCGATCTCCGTCGGGCGGTCGAGCTGCGGATATTTCTCACCGGTCCGGTCGCTGACCGGCCGCAACACCGGCGCGGCGAAAATGCCATTGTCGTAAAACGCGACGATGTGCGTGTCGCCGGTGCCGACGCAGGTCACGACGCCGTCGACCGAGACTTCCGCAACAGCATCATCGTTCGACTGAAACCGGGTCAGCCGCGTCACGTCCTCGATCGTCCCGTCTTCCCACTCGGCCACGCAACGCAACTTGACGGTCTCGTCAGTCGCTTTGAACTGCAGTTCCCGCGGCGAGACTTCGAACCGCACCAGCTTACGAGGCTTCCCATCGACGCCCTTTGCACCGGCCGAGATCCAGCGATGCAGCAACTGGTACTCCCAACCGTCCTGCTCGAAACGCTGGCCACCGCCATGATTCTCGTCGCTGGTCGGCTTGTTAAGGATCAGGCTCCTTGCCGGCTCGACTTTGTTGACGCGCGGTTCGTCACCGCCAGTCAGGGCTTCGAGATCGGTCGCGAAGTCGTAACCGAACATCGACAGACTGAATCCGCCCTTCCCCTGAAACGACCCGTGACAACTGCGACCGTTACAACCCAGCCGTCCAAACAGCGGCAGCACATGCTTCTGCAGATCCGGTGTTGAGTCCGCCGCCAGAAAGTCTTCCGTCGCTTTAACGTCTGAGATTGCATCTCGGGGTGGCCGGGGCTGGACCGCGCCTGCGAGGGAAGCCCCTGCACTGTCAGGCTGCGAGCCGCGGCTTCCCTCGTGCCTCGCTCCAGCCCCGGCCAACCTGTCAGGTCGCATCCGAAGTGACTCACCTGCCAGCACACGCTCGAACGCGTTGCGTCGTTCTTCTGCTGGCGGTTCGAGCACGACGTTCAGCTTCGAGTTCGCTTCTCGCAGCGGCGCGACATCGTCACCCGTCAGTTGAGTTCCTACCAGCAGAAGCTGCGTCAGCTTCGGAAGCTCCTTCAACGCGAGAAGTGAGTCTGCAGTGACGCGCGTCGCTGCCAGGCTCAGGTGGCTCAATTCTTTCAGCGCCGTCAGTCCCGCCAGGCCAGCACCGGTGATTCTGGTCCCGTCGAGCGACAGCGACTGCAACTGCGTCAGCCCGGCGAGCTGCTGCAAACCGACATCGGTGATACGAGTGCCATTCAGCGAGAGCGCTTCCAGCTTCGACAGTTTCGCAATGTGAGCAAGTCCGGCATCCGTGATCGCGGTTCCGTCGAGCGACAACGTCGTCAGTTCGGCCAGTCCCGCGACGTTCGCAAGCCCGGCGTCCGTCACCGCGGTTCGCTCGAGATACAACCGCTCCAGCTTCTGCAGATCGCGCAGCGCCGGCAGCGTCGCGTCGGTCAGGCCCGAGTCCGACAGAAACAGCGTGTCGAGATTCGTCAGCCCCGCAACGTGCTGTAATCCAGCATCGGTTACCGTCGGCGTGACGACGGCCAGGTAGTCGAGCTGCTTGAACGCCGCCACCTGAGCAACGTGCTTGTCCGTAACGACCGCTTTGCTGAACCGGACAAAGCGCACCGTCCCGTCGCGGTTCTTCTGGATGTTCGACGCAATGCCACTCAACGCTTTGACGGCCGCGTCCTGCTCCGGTGGCGTTTCGGCAGCGGCAACCGCAGGCACAAACAGCGAAACAAGAACGCACAGCAGAACGGCAAACCGAGTCATAGCGTGGTCTCTCCGACCGAATCACGAAGGCGGGTCAGCTCCACCACGATAGACCCATCATCTGGTGCGAACAATTCGATACCGATCTGCTATGCGTCGAGTCTGAATCTGTTTAACGCCCAGCCGGAGGCGCCGGCTACCTCCGATGCCCAACGTCACTGGTGGCCGGCGCCTCCGGCTGGGCGTTAAACGAACGCGCTGAACGATGTCGACTTCTGGCAGACTCCCGTCAGTACCGACCACTGAGCACAACAACTCCCGCCGCGTAAAACGCCGAGAATGCAACAGCCAGTGCGACACATTCTGCGACCACCGACAGGCTGCCGGTCCGATTTCTGAGGCGGGCGGCGACTCGACAGAACGGCAACGCGACGGGATAGCCAGCCAGAAACACCCACTCGAAAACCAGACTCAACCGTCGGCACAGCAGAAAGTACCCCAGCGAGACGGCCAGCAGCAGCGCGACGCTCAGCCACTCGAAACTTCGCCGCTGCGTGGATCGCGAACGGCGGCTCCAGTTCAGCGATCCGGCAACTGCATCAAAGACGACGAACAGACAGACCGGCCAGGTAAAGAAGAACTCGCCTGTCCAGGCACTCAGAGCCGTCGTCCCGGTCATCCCCAGAATGAAGGCGACAGTCCGAAACATCAGATGCGCCACGGAGTCCCGCCGGTGTGGCGGAACGAGTCGTGACGCGATCGCGGCCAGCACCGCAGAACTCAGCAGGATCCCCAGCGACGCCAGGTACCACCGCCGCAGCCAGGCATCGGAGGGGATGTCAAATGCGTACTCGGGTTCGATGGCCAGGATCGTGCTGGCCAGATCGCGGTACTGAGACTGCGGCACGTCTTTGATCGACAGGACCGGCTGCGATCCGGTCTGCAGCAGCTCGGGATTGCCGACGTAAACGCAGACGGCCCGCGACTGATTCCGCAGGTAGACACGTCCGCGATGCAGGATCGGCGGCGTCCAGACCAGCTCGCCGCCGAGCACCGCTGCCCGGGCGAGTTCCTCGTATCGCTCCGGATTCGGTCGCGCAAGGATCAGTTCGCCGAGTTCGTTGAAGATGATCAGCTTGCCGTCCGCGACGATGATTCCTGACTGTCCAATCTCCCGCTCGCCGCCGCTTTCGTCTTCTGAGTTCTCGCGTCGCGGACGACCGGTCCCGACGGCCCAGCGCTCTTCGCCGGTTTGAAACTCAACGCAGCGGAAGATGCCGCGTGATGGCCGATGCGTTTTCGACTGCGCGTCGAAGATGTCGAAGCCGTACAGAAACCCGTCGACCAGCACGCTCGACGTCACGTCGTTTGAGAGCGTGCGCGACTTCCAGACCGTCTCGAACGCTGGAATGTCTGCTGAGTTCGATGATGGCATCGCTGTCTCGTCGGCGCGCGGTACGTCGCCGACTTGTGGCAGCGTCAGCAGTTGCGATCCCGAGCGGAACGGGCCGGAGATCCACAAGTGCGGATCCTCAAACACTGGCCAGGCGGAGTGCTCGTCGTAACCGTGCGACAGGTCCATTCGTCCCAGCAGCGTTCCGTCCGTTCGATCGGCGACGACCAGCGAATTCTGCAGATAACCAACGACAAGCTTCCGGCCACCGGATTCGATCGGAAACGCCGGCGTGTAACTCGCCGGGTCGCTGCCGGACGCCCAGACCTCGCGGCCTGACTTCGCGTCGAGGGCAACGAGGCTCGCGTCTTTCCCGCCGACCGGCAGCAGGACGAGGCCGTCGATCACCGTTGGCGAGCACGCGTAACCAAAGCCGACTCCCTGCCCGTCGTATTTCTCGATGACGTTGACCGACCAGCACTCTTTGCCAGTCGCCGCGTCCAGGCAGCCGATCAGCCCGCTCGGCGCTGCAAAGTAAATGCGGCCATCAGCAAAAGTCGGCGTCGCTCGCGGGCCGGGATAGACGCCGGCCGCTTCGTAAGGCCAGTCGTACCGCTGCTCCCAGATCGTCTCACCGGAATCGGCATCCAGACAGAAGACGTACTGGCCGGTCAGAGTCTGCGTCTGCGTGAAGACGCGCTCGCCAACCGCGACGAACGCCGAATACCCCTGCCCCAGCGGACGCGTCCACAAAACCGGCGGACCGTCGTCAGGCCACTGATCGGCCAGGTTGATCTCCGGCGAGTGAGCATCAAACGCCGCCCCACGCACGAACGGCCAGCCACGATCAGGCACGCCTTCCGGCAGAAACGGGTACTCAGCCGCCGACGCGAGCGACGATGCCAGCAGCCACGCGGTGGCTAGCAGAGTAAGTGCCCTCACCGCTTTCCGAACGCCCAGGCAACGAAATCTCGACACGGCCCGTTCTCCGGCTCTGACTGCAACCAGTCACGCTGCGGAAGCCCGGAGCAGACCATGTTCCGGATGATTGAAGCGTGCCTACGCAATCCGTTGACAGAACGAAAAACGAATTGTGCCCGATCGGAAAGAACGGTTCGATCACCCGTAGGGCCGGTTCCTACCGGCCGATGTGAATCGAGCCACTCGATCAACGAGCGCATGGCCGGTGGGAACCGGCCCTACCCGGCCATCCGCACTACGGTGGGAAGAGGCCCAGCGGGCCGGTCCGATGTCAGCCCAGGGCGCAGCCCTGGGAATCGGTCCTCAGAAAAGGAACAAAGCCCCAACGGGCAACGCTGTGAAGTATTTCAGGCGGCGGCATTCTGGTCGTGTTTTCTGAGTTGGGAGATCTGGTCGGAAGTGAGCGGGGTGACAACCGGGTCGCCTAGCGGTTTCTT
>Ga0070726_10001155_pt1 | contig 27627 bp, 31 predicted proteins | sample tdAd471_FD_67275 | JGI IMG/M metagenome (GOLD analysis project Ga0070726, IMG submission 67275) | Marine sediment microbial communities from the Atlantic coast under amendment with organic carbon and nitrate - tdAd47.1 | ecosystem: Environmental > Aquatic > Marine > Coastal > Sediment | place...
ATCCGTCGAAGCCACATGGATGCGAATAGGCGAACTGCTCGATGCCTTCCCACCAGAGGAATGCGCCAATTATCTCAGAAACTCAGGATATGCGTCAGTGTGATGTCATCAGAGTCTAAATGATTATACTGGCAGGGGGAGGCGCGTCATGCGCAGGCCTCACAGGGCATTATGATTGGGGAGAAGCTCTCGCTTCATGCCAGACTTGCCTCGCCTGTGACCGTTATACGGGGCTGTCGGGGGGAAGTGCCATAATCCGTCATGTATGACGTCAGCAATGCCTATATAGGTTCGAACTGGTGAATATACAATGAATGGACGAGATTTGGGACCAGAAGCCTTGCCGTTTTAGCGCGGCACCGCGAACCAGATGACATGTTTTGCGCCCTTCCCGTTGCTGCGTGCCCGCACGGCGACTTCGTCCACGATAAACCCGGTTGTTCTCAGACGTGCTGCGAACATCTTGTCCTGCGCCGCTGACCATATCGCGAGTATTCCGCCCGGCTTGAGCGCTGCTTTTGCGGCTTGCAACCCCCGCACAGAATATAGCTGGTTGTTGGCATCGCGCGTGAGTCCATCCGGGCCATTGTCTACATCCAGCAATATGGCATCATAGCTATTGTGCGCCGACTTGATTTGCGCAGCAACATCGTCATATCGAATATGTACACGTGGATCATCAAGGCATCCGGCTGTCAGTGCGTTCATCGGGCCACGCGCCCACGTGATAATCTCCGGCACGAGCTCGGCAACGGTGATCTGCGCGTCCGCGCTTAGCGCCCCAAGCGCAGCACGCAGGGTGAAGCCCATGCCATAACCACCGACCAGCAGATGCGGCTGTCTGCGCCCGGTCAGCCGTGTGCAGGTCATGGTCGCAAGTGCTTCTTCCGACCCACTCATCCGGCTGTTCATCAGTTCATTACGCTCCAGCACAATCATGAAATCATGCCCCCGCCGAAATAGGCGAAGCGCTTCGCCATCCGGTACAATAGCAGTGTCAATCAGCTCGCGTGGGATCATGTGGCCTGCTCCAGATATGCAACCACCGTTCCTATCGTTTTTTCTTGTTTTTGCGCGCCGCATAGCGGGCATCACGTGCCGCCTTGCGCTCCGCGTCGGTCAACTCCGGCTTCTTGTTTGCCAGCTTGGCAGCGGCAGCTTCCTGCGCTTGCGCCAGTTTGGCGGCTTTTGCTTCTTCTCTGACCAATCGTGCGGCCTCGCGCTTTTCGGCCTGGGCTGCTTCTTTTGCCAGCCGGGCTGCGGTGCGTTTGGCAAGTTCTGCTTCATCCATTGGCGGCTTTGCGCGCAGCTTGTCCAGCGCCTTGTTTTTGGCCTGCATTGCTGCGGCGGTCCGTTCCTGAAATCCTGGTTCCTTATAGCCTCGCATTAATCACTCTCTGTATCTGTATAATAGGGCAGTGAGGCAAGGCACTCGTCTGAGCCCTTGCCCCATAGATATTCTCAGGCTGACTGCAGATTGACCGCTGACAGCTTGCCGCGACGATCTGTTTCAAGCTCATAGGATATGCGCTGGTCTTTATCGAGGGTCTGCATTCCGGCATTCTGAACCGCAGTGATATGCACAAACGCATCGTCACCACCACTTTCAGGGGCGATGAAACCATAGCCTTTATCGGCGTTAAAGAATTTTACTGTTCCTGTAATCATGGCAAGTCCTTGTCCATAGTAAATATGCATGCGTGAAATCGCGCGCATTTTAGCGTCGTGAGGCTATTCAGGGACAAGGGCAGGAGCCGAAGCGGACCGATATCCGTCGATATGCGACGTCAGCGCGGCACCGCTAGCATGTTTTGCTGCATTATAGAAGCTGTGATGATGCCAGTTATCGCTTACTGAATATACGGCGTCCCGGCTTTTCTACGCCATGGTAGAGGAGGACCGAGGCAAGGAAGGTCAGCGCTATAAAGAATATGGCCTGCCAGGGCGGTATGTCTGTTGCCTGTTCAACCAGCCATATCTTGAACCAGATGAAGAGCATGAAGTGCGCCAGATAGGTCGCATAGCTGATCTCTCCGAGATAAAGCAAAGCGCGCATAGGGAGACTGGCAGTGTCGCCGTCATAACGCAGTGAGATTTGCGCAATCAGAAAAATGGAGCAGATCGCCATAGCCGGGAAGGCCCATAGCTCATTGATAGGCTGGCTGGCCCATGCGATACCGCTTATTGCCAATATCGTGATGGCAACAAGTGTGGGCCACATCTCGCGCCTGTCTTTGCATATAAGCCAGAAAGCACAGAGCATGGCGCCAGCGCTAAACTCGCACAGGCAACGGATCAGGCCGTATTTTGCAATAGTGGCCCCCAATATGGTGAGCCCGGAAAGATACAGCCATGCCGCCATAAGGCTGATGGAACCGGCCATGCCACACAGGAGAAGCCAGCGAGGTGCCCGTGCAATGGGTGTGGCAAGCAGAATGACCGGAAAGAACAGATATGCGGCGAATTCGGTACTGATTGACCATGCAGGATGGTTCCAGCTGAGCTGTTTGGTGAAGCCCCAATTCTGCGTCAGGCTGATATGAAGTGGCAGTTCCCGCCATGGATAGCCGCTTGTGTCGCGTCCGGTCGCCATGAGCAGCAGGACGAACAGGACCGTCGCACCAAGCATGACCGCATGCAGCGGGTAAATGCGTGCAAAGCGACGACGCAGAAAAGCAGGAATGGCTGCGATGCCGTCATGGAGCATGGTCTTGTGCGTAGAAAGGTAGATAACGAACCCGGAGAGCAGGAAGAAGAAATCGACCGCCAGATAGCCTTTGTCGATTACCGCCATAGCGCCATCGGGCAGCCACCTTATACCGCTGCGAATATGAAACAGGACCACCAGCCATGCGGCCAGTCCGCGGGCGATGGTCAGGCCATCGAGCTGCACAGGTTGCGCGACCGGCTTGTTCATGCGGCTGTGCTTTCAGCCGTGGCGGTGGGGGAAGGGAAAATAGGAGCTGCGCGCTCTTCCTTCCGTCTGCGCCCAAGATAGGTAGACAGGCCGATCTGCAATGCCAGCAGCATGAACATGAAAGGCTGATAGGCCACACCAATGAAGACAGCGCCCAGAAGATAGATCAGATGGCCTTGTTGCAGGGCGAGCGCCAAAGGCGAAATCCAGGCATGCTCGCTGTCCGTGCGTTTCTTGTAAAGCGCATAGATGCGATGTGTGGACACCAGCGAAATGATATGAATGAGTAGCCACATTATGAGACCGGGATATCCCTGTTCTCCCAGTAGCTCGAAATAGGCACTATGATAGGCGCGCTCTTTTTCGGTAATGCGCTCGCGCACCGTGCGTTCATTGCCTTCCGGGCCTTCCGTACGCACGGCGTCATAGGTGAAACTGTTCGAACGATAGGCATCGAATCCGCCGCCTGTGGGGTGCGTCTTTACATAATCAAGCGTCCACTTCCACACCTCAAGCCGGGTCGAGGCGCTTTGGTCAGCCTGATAATTTTGGATAGTGCCCATGCGTTCGGTAAAGCTGGCGGGCAGGAAAGGGATGGAAACTAGTGCCAGCCCGGCAATGGCTGAACCATAAAGGATGCGTTTTTCGCTACGCCACAAAATGAGCCCGCCCAGAAAAATAATGCATAACAAACCGGTGCGGGTCACCGTGCCGATAGGGATAAGCAGGCATGCGCCTGTCAGCGCTGTTGCATAAATGCGGACCCGCCAGTCCGGCTTGAATATGGTGCCATATCTGGCGAGCCAGAAAATGAGCGGGATGATGGCGATGGCGATGGTGGAGATGGTTGAACCTTCATACAGGCCGCTATTATCATCGACCATCAGGTTCAGTTCGCCATAGCCGCCGCCAGACAGAACGGTCTTGATCGCGCCGGTGACGATGATTGTACTGGCGCACAGCACCATGATGAGCGCCAGCGATTCAATGCGGAGCCTTGTGCGCAATGTAAGCGGCAGGAAAATGGCAAAGACCAGCGATTTCCAGACCCAGTCCCATTTATGTGCGGCTTCTACCGGGAAGTCGGCGTTGGACGTGGTATAGCCGCATAATATGAGCAGCAGCAGCATCAATAACTGTCGCCATGAGAAACGGCTGTCGCGCTTGTCGTCCACTGCCGCCCAAGCCAGAAAGGCGCAGGCAAAAGTAATAGCCGAAATGGGGATCGAGTTGAGCAATATATAGCTCAGCCGTTGCGGCGAGACGATATCGATATAGGCGTAGGCCAGCACGAACAGAAACGGCCGTTTGAACGCAATACCAAGAAGGCTCGCCAGAAACAGGAGGAAGAATATGTCACGCATCGGATGAAGGGCTGTCCTGCGCCGGTTCTGATGGTGCGGCGTGTGGTTCCTCGTCCAGCTCAGGGCGCGAGAGCAGGCGCCAGCAGGCAATCAACACCAATCCATGGCTTAGCAGAATGGAGAAAGTGTCTATCATGCCGTCATTCCGCCATCAGCCGCCATTATGGAGGTCATTGCGTTTATCATTCCCTGTACCTGCAAGACAGAGTATCCTTGCCTGAGCGTTAGCCATAGCGCCTTGTGGTTGAGCTTACGTTAAATATTTTCAGGCAAAGGCATGGGTGATGACCCGTATTCTGCATATCCTCGACCATAGTCTGCCGATGCACAGCGGATATAGTTTCCGCACCCGTGCGATCATGCGCGCGCAAATCGAGCAGGGGTGGGACGCGCGCGGCCTGACTGGCCATCGCCATGTCGCCAAAGGTCCGGAGGCTGAGCTGGTGGATGGTCTGACCTTCCATCGTACAACGGCTCCGCGCAAGGGCGGGCTGGCGATAGTGCGGGAATGGCGCGAGATTGCCGACCATGCCGCTGCAATAGAAGCCTTGGTGCAACACTGGCGGCCTGATATCATTCATGCCCATTCTCCTGTGCTTAATGCAATAGCCGCGCAGCGCGTGGCAAGGCGTCATGGCATAGCAATGATTTACGAAATTCGGGCTTTCTGGGAAGATGCAGCGGTCGGCAATGGGACCGGGCATGAAGGCAATACCCGCTATCGGGTTACAAAAATGCTGGAAACACGAGCCGTAAAACGCGCGGATGCCGTAGCGGTGATTTGTGAAGGGTTGAAAAATGATCTGATTGCCCGGGGCATAGAGCCTGCAAAGATCGTCGTTTCGCCCAATGGGGTAGATATGCAGATGTTTGGCGCGCCTGTACCGCCTGACCCTGCGTTACGCACACAGCTTGGTCTTGATGATGCCGAGGTGATTGGCTTTATCGGCAGCTTCTATGACTATGAGGGGCTGGATGATCTGATTGCCGCCATGCCTGCACTGGTAGCGGCGCGGCCCAGGGCAAAGCTGCTTCTTGTTGGAGGTGGGCCGCGCACGGAGGCGCTGAAAGCGCAAGCCGAGGCATCTGTTGTGGCGCAAGCGATCCATTTTGTGGGGCGTGTGCCGCATGATGAGGTAGAGAAATATTACAGCCTGACCGATATATTGGCCTATCCGCGCAAGGCGATGCGGCTGACCGAGCTGGTAACGCCGCTCAAACCGTTGGAAGCCATGGCGCAGGGCAGGTTGGTCGCCGCATCCAGTGTCGGCGGTCATAGAGAATTGATCGAGGATGGCGTGACAGGAACGCTTTTTGCTCCAGATGATCCCGGCTCTATAGCGGATGCTCTTGCCGGGCTTTTGTCCGATCGATCAGGCTGGGAGGAGCGGCGCAAGGTGGCCCGCGCCTTTGTTGAGCGTGAGAGAAATTGGGCATCAAACATCACGCGTTATCAGCCTGTTTACCAAAATCTGCTTGAAAGGGCTGGCGGACAGGTGCGGTCCGTCGATTAAAGGTCAGGCAATAGGGTGAAACGACGCGACGCCAATGCGATTCTAATCGCTTTTGCCGGTATGGGTGGCGCTATCGTCGCTTATAGCGTCCCGACATCATTGTATGAACTGGCCTTCTCATCCAGCGGTATTTCGGAACTAATAACAGCCGCCAGGCCTCCGCTGGGCAATACAGCACATGCTTTAATCATTATTGGCAGCGCCATTGCGTGTGCAGCCATTGTCGCGTCAATTTTGCCAAAGGGCAGAGTGAGCAGGCGTGATACAGAAAAGGGAAATATCATGACGTTCGCATTTTCCAAGCTGGTTGCTCTGGCGCGTGGAGGGACGAAAAGCGATAAGACGCCACTGAATTTTGATGATAGCCCGCCATTATATGAGGCTGATCCGGCACCTGTCGTGCGCCGCTCCGACGCTCATCCCGATGCACCGCCACGCAGCCCTGTGTTTGCGCGCCGAGAGCTGGGAGCTGAAGCCTTGCCGCCAGTCCAGGATGTAGCGAACGACACACATTATGCTTCAGAACCGATAGTTGAGGATATTACCGGTCTTTCCATGCCGCGCGCGCCAGAGCCATTGCCCTGGGAAAAGATTGAGCAGGAAATGGACCGCTTGCTTGCGGGAGCACGCTTGCCGGGTACAGGGCAGGCTATTGGAGCCGGTAAAGGTGATGCCATGTCCCTGCCGTCGATTCCTGAGCTTGCGGAGCGGCTGGAGCGTGGGTTGGCAAAGCGCAGAGCCCGACAAGAGGCGGCAGCACATATAGCGGCTGATGGCTATGAAGGTGACTATATGCAAGATAATCAGGGCCTGGATGAAGCCCTGGCGGTCTTGCGGAACATTACCGCCAGGGATGCGTGAACAGTTCACCAGTCTTCTATCGTCAATATGCACAGGCGCAATATGGTCTCGCCTGATATCATGGGCTTGCTGGCATCTCCCGTTGGGGCGGCCGGCGGCTCATAGTTATCGTCTATGCTCTGGCGTGCATCGACACAAGTTTCTGCGACAATATGGCCTGATATCGAGAATTCTGCTTCCGGTAGAGCTTCGGTGAAATGATCTGCGTGCTCGGCATGATCCGTACCCGAAATTCTCAATATAATTTTATGCCGTACACCGACAAAAGTCGCGCTCGCCCAAGGACGCGAGGATGTGGCTATAACGGATGAATCTGGCCCGGCGAGTTCCAAAAGCTGTGCTATCACTCTGGTGTGTGGATCACGTTTAGGTGGACGGGACCATTCGCGTTTGCGCTGGCGGTTTCGGTGCCGGGTTGTTGGCACTGTGACATAAGGGCGCGCTTGGGTTTCGGCCATTAGTTGACAACTCCATCACGGTTCATGTTCATGAAATGTTCCAATTTTCTGATTGTACGAACGCCCGGCTCTCGCCCGTTCCGCATATCGAATATGAGTCTGGGATCACGAACAGCATCTCGGCCAAAGCGTGTAGGAGCCATGCCGGTTTCAAGCAGAAAAATTTCTATCTTTCGTAATATGCTCACAAGTTTTTCTCCTTTTTTCATAAGATTAAAATGGGTCAGTAATAATTAGGAGAATTCCTATATTTACCTTCAAATCCTACTTGTCTAGGAGAATTCCTATCATTATGGTGTAGATATGGATCAAAAGTCCCCACAGGAAATATTGGCGAGCCTCATCGAAGAGAGAGGCGATAATTATGGCGCTCTCTCCCGGCTCATCGGTAGAAATGCTGCTTATATTCAGCAGTTTATAAAGCGCGGAACGCCTAGAAAGCTGGACGAGGAAGACCGGCGTGTTTTAGCGCGCTATTTTGATGTGGACGAAGCGCTTTTAGGTGGATTTCCGCTTGAATCTCAATCAAATTTATCAAATAAAAACAGGAATAAATATAGTAAAAATAATAATTTAACTCTTGTTCCCAAAATTCAAGTAGAGGTTTCGGCCGGGACCGGGATGATTGCAGATGACGAACATGCCACAGGCACGGTCGGATTTGACCGGCATTGGCTTAAAGGGCTTGGCCTATCCCCGGAAAATCTGTCCATTATCGATGTAAATGGTGAATCCATGTCCCCTACATTGAACAATGGGGACAAGATTATGGTGGATTTGAGCGATGGTACAGGGCGGCTGCGCGATGGCATATATGTGCTGCGGCTTGATGATGCGCTGATGGTGAAGCGAGTCTCCCTTTCTCCGGGTCGGGCGCGTAAAGTGTTGACCATATCGAGTGACAATGCCCATTTCCCCAGCTGGGAGGATATTGACCCTGTACTGGTTGATATTGTTGGCAGGGTAGTGTGGGCGTCGCGCCTTATTTCGTGAGTTACATGCCCTGATTATGCAGGTTTTGGCTTGAGAGGGCTTGCATGCACACAGAAGCTGGCCCACATCGCCAGCATGACACAAGCTGATAGTCCTTCTGCGCTGCCACCGCTGCGCGCCGCCATCATTCCCGTAACGCCCCTGCAACAGAATTGCACCCTGTTCTGGTGTACGCAGACGAACAAAGGCTGCTTTGTTGACCCCGGCGCAGATTTGGACCGGCTGAAAGCGGCGGCGGAACACCACGGGATCGAGATTGAGAAAATCCTTATCACCCATGGCCATATTGACCATTGCGGGCAGGCGGGCATATTGGCTGCGCAGCTTGGCGTGCCGATTGAAGGGCCGCATGAGGACGATCGTTTCTGGATTGACAAGCTGGGTGAAGAAGGCCCGAAATATGGCATAGATGGCCGGAGTTTCGAGCCTGATCGCTGGCTTTCTGAGGGAGACGCGGTGCAGGTTGGCAAGCTGACTCTGGATGTTATTCATTGCCCCGGCCACACCCCCGGACATGTCGTTTTTTATCATGCGCCCTCACGGCTTGCGATAGTCGGCGATGTATTGTTTCAGGGCTCTATAGGCCGCACGGATTTTCCTCGTGGGAATCATCAGGACCTGATTGATGCCATTACAGGCAAGCTCTGGCCATTGGGGGATGATGTTGCTTTTGTGCCCGGGCATGGAGCGATGAGTAATTTTGGCCAGGAACGTGCGAATAATGCCTTTGTCGCAGACAGGGTTCTGGCAATGAACAGCAATAAATAAGCCAAGGAAAGGCTTGCTTGTCTCCAAAAATCCATTATAGGCGCAGGACTTCGCGATAACCGGACAGCCCACGGGCCATCGGTTTGGTGTCGGCTTTACCGATTTCAAGCCTGTCTGAACATCGTTACGATTTTTGGCTTACACGTAAAATAGGTGCCGACATGGCTGTCCCAAAACGGAAAACATCTCCTTCCAAGCGCGGCATGCGCCGTAGCCACGATTCGCTCAAGGTTGAAGCATTTCAGGAATGCTCAAACTGTGGCGAACTGAAGCGCCCGCATCATATGTGCAACGCATGCGGTCATTATAACGGTCGCGAAGTTATCGCGGTCGGCGCCTGAGCAGGCGATAACCCCAGGGGGTCGAGGTGAGCAATAAGCCGCATATCGCAATAGACGCGATGGGCGGCGACGAGGGCGTGCGCGTGATGATGGCGGGCGTGGCAGAAGCTCGTCGTCGACATGATGGATTGCGTTTCACGCTTTTTGGTGATGAAACGCGGATCAAGGCTGCGCTCGACAATCATCCCAATCTCAATGCGGCATCGCAGATCGTGCATTGCGACGGTGTCGTTGAAGCCAATGAAAAACCGGCAATAGCGATACGCAAGGCCAAGACCACCTCTATGGGTTTGGCCATACAGGCGGTTAAAAAAGGCGAGGCGGGTGCGGCTGTTTCTGCCGGCAATACAGGCGCGCTTATGGCGATGTCCAAACTGGCGCTGCGGACTATGGCGGGAATTGACCGCCCTGCGCTGGCGGCATTGCTCCCGACAATGGGCGACAATGATGTCGTCATGCTGGATCTGGGCGCCAATACGGAATGTGATGCTCGTAATCTGGTTCAGTTCGCGGTCATGGGGGCCGCTTATGCGCGCGTCGCTATGGACCTTGAGCGCCCACGGGTGCGGCTGCTTAATATCGGTACCGAAGACCTGAAAGGCACAGATGCAATCAAGGATGCCTTCGCTATATTGCGCAGCAATGACCGGCTTGAAATGCGCTTTGACGGTTTTACCGAAGGCGACAAGCTTGCGAGCGGCGATGTCGATGTGATCGTCAGCGATGGTTTTTCGGGTAATGTAGCGCTCAAGACGGCCGAGGGCACGGCGCGCTTTGTAACCGACCTCTTGCGTCGCGCCTTTACCAGTTCCATTCGCTCAAAAATCGGCTTTCTGATTTCCAAGCCTGCGATGCATTTGCTCAAGCATCATCTTGACCCTAATCAGCATAATGGTGCGGTATTCCTCGGCCTGAACGGGGTTGTCGTCAAAAGCCACGGCAGCGCCAATGCAACAGGTGTCGCCCATGCGGTACATGTTGCCGCGCGTCTGCTCGAAGAAGATATCACCCAGCGGATTACACATGATATGGCGCGGATCGATGCGCTGTCCAATGCGGAGTATGCAGCACAATGATTCGACGTTCAGTCGTACTTGGCACTGGTTCTGCGCTTCCAGCAAAGGCCGTGAGCAACACAGAGCTGGCGCAAAGCGTTGACACCAGCGATGAATGGATCCGTGGGCGTACAGGTATCCACAATCGCTATATAGCGGACGATAATGAAACGACCTCATCGCTTGCATTGGATGCTTCACGAGAAGCCATCAAGGCGGCAGGCATTGATACCACGGATATTGATCTTATCATTCTGGCGACAGCAACGCCGGACCAGACATTTCCTGCAAGCGCTACGCGCGTTCAGGCCGGACTCGGCATTGATGACTGTGTTGCCTTTGATGTCGCCGCTGTATGCTCGGGCTTTCTCTATGCGGTCACAGTCGCGGATAATATGATCCGCGCAGGGGGAGCGAATACAGCATTGGTGATTGGCTCGGAGACGTTCAGCCGTATCATGGACTGGGAAGATCGCACGACCTGCGTGCTCTTTGGGGATGGCGCAGGGGCGATGGTTCTCAAAGCGCAGGAAAGTGATGAGCAGGCAGGGCCAGGCATATTAGCCTCAAAACTCCATGCTGATGGACGCCATAATGGGCTGCTCTATGTCGATGGAGGCCCCTCAACGACCGGGACAGTGGGCAAATTGCGTATGAAAGGGCAGGAAGTCTTCCGCCATGCCGTCACTAATCTTGCGAGTGCGCTGCGCGAGGTAGTTGAGATGGCGGGTATGACAATTGATGATATTGACTGGCTCGTGCCCCATCAGGCCAATGCACGAATATTAGACGGAACCGCGCGCAAACTGCAGCTCTCGCCTGACAAGGTCATTGTGACAGTGGACCAGCACGCCAATACGTCGGCGGCATCGGTCCCACTGGCGTTTGATGTGGCCGTGCGCGATGGCCGTATAAAGCATGGCGACATCGTTGTTATGGAAGCCATGGGGGGTGGCTTTACCTGGGGTGCTTGCCTGCTCCGCTTTTGACAAATGTAAAATCTATGTCAGATATCACCGTTACGGTGTAAAATTTGTATCTTTGTGAGTTGAGAGGCATTGCAAATGCTGCGCCTATATAGAAAGGTGTGTTTGTTTTAGGGCAAAGCATAATGAAAGAAACAGAAATGGCGAACGATAGTACGCTAACTAGGGCGGATTTAGCTGAAACACTCAATCGTAAGATTGGTTTGTCTCGAGCGGAATCATCAAGAATTATAGAATCCCTTCTTCAGCATATGAGCGATGCTCTTGCTGGCGGTGAAAATGTGAAGGTTTCCGGTTTCGGTACATTTGTTTTGCGCGATAAAAATGGCCGTATTGGCCGCAATCCCAAAACCGGCATTGAAGTGCCCATTACACCGCGCCGTGTTTTGACATTTCGGCCAAGCCAGATCATGCGGGAGCAGGTATCCCGCGGCTGAGCTATGGCGAATGAACAAGAAATTTCGCAGTTATAAAGCATATCCAACAGAGGCTTAAGCGGGAATTCTGTATCAGGCAGACGGGGAGGTGAGGGGGTAACCCTTGTACCTAGGACGGATCGACATTCAGAAGATGCCGAGGCGAAAATGCTGGTTTTCTGTGACCCGGAGCGCAGCGTACTAAAGATACGTGAGCACCGGAAGCACAGAAAAGCGGCATTTGCAGACCGGCAGGGCTGAATGTCGGTCCGTCCTAACCTCATGTAATATGTAACTATACTATACAGTGTGTAACACATATGCTGACATGCGCCTTGGAAGCATATCAGCGCCAGGCTTTTCATTCTGGGCGCTTCAATATTGGCTGGCGCTGCCTCTTGTGGATAATGGTCCACATATATTCTGAAAATGCTTTTATGAGCTGAACCAATGGTTGACCAATTGGCTCTGGCGGGTACATGATCGCAGTATGAGTAAACAGGATGGCGCATTTCTGACAATCGGCGAACTCGCTGCCGAACTTGGAATTCAACAACATATATTACGCTATTGGGAAAGTCGTTTTCCAATGTTGCGTCCATTGCAACGCGCTGGAAACAGGCGCTATTATCGCCCTGAAGATGTTGCGCTGGTTCGGCGTATACATCATTTGCTTAATGATGAGGGCTATACGGTGCGCGGTGCCCAGCAGGCTTTGGCAGGGGGAGCAAGCGGAACCACAGGCAAAGCGACAGCAAAAGTTGAGGCTTCGTCGCAGGAGTCTCTGGCGCCTTCATCCGGCCCGGCCAAGGCTAACATAAGCGAAGAGCAGCGCGAAAAGTTGATTGCCAGACTGGGCGACATTCGTGGCCGTCTGGAAACATTATTGGGATAGCCGTCTGATAGGGCGGATCTGCCGCAGCTATCGGTTCCTCATATTAAGTTCTGTGGGGATTCCGCTCATGCGGACCTGCGAGCGCCAATTTTTTGCGCGCCGATGCTCACGATCCCAAAGTACGCTGCGCTCCGGTACTCGAAAATCAACGCCCTGGCCTCCACCTAAACTGAATCCCCACAGAACTAGCTTGAGATGACAAAAAGTGGGAACCGGCTTTTGTCAAAAAATCGTACGAAAACAAAGAATCTGGAGCGGGTCTTGATTCACTTAAATGTCATCCTGCTCTATATATAAATCAGGTGTCTGGTCCGAGACTCGAATCGATATCGCGTGGGCGGGTCAGTGACAGCAGGCGGATGCTGGAATCGCTACTGAGCTTGCTCCAGTCGCTACCGTCCCAGTGTATCTGCGCCAATGATGCCGTAGGATATTTGTTTTCGACAATATCGCGCAGTGGCGAAGAGCCATCGTCAGGCACAAGGTCAAGGATCAGATCTTCCAGTCCCGGATTATGACCAACGAGCATCAGATTCTCGATTGCACTGTCCGTTTCCCGGATAATGTCTAGCAAGGTGGAGGAAGAAGCCAGATAAATGCGCCGGTCCCATTGTGGCTCTATAATTCGGCCCAGGCCTTCAAAGAAGCTGTCCAATGTCTGTGTGACCCGCGTGGCCGGTGATGCAATCAGACGATCTGCCTGTAGCCCCAGCTCGTGCGCCTTGCGGCCCATAACAATCGCAGCGCGTTTGCCTTTCTCGTTCAGCGGACGGTCAAAATCGCGCGCCACAGGATCGTCCCATCCTGATTTGGCATGGCGCAGCAGGGTCAAGCTTTTCATTTGGACATCATCTCCGATTCCTCTGACTGATGCACCATATGCGTTTCAAATCCAAGTCGTTCGCTTACAGAAATAATGGCTTCATCAAGCGTAACGCGCCGGATCGGGACTGTCGCGGGAAAGGCGCTCAATAACCGGCTCGGCATCGCGGCGGAAAGAATGACGAACATGCCCTTGTCGTCTGCGCGGCGAATAAGGCGGCCAAAGGCCTGCGCGAGGCGCGCCCGGATAATCGCATCATCATAGGCACTGCCGCCGCCTGCCGCCTTGGCAGCGAGCTTGCGTGCACTATGCAACACAGTCGGCTTGGGCCATGGCACACCTTCCATAACCAGCAGACGGAGCGAATGGCCCGGCACGTCAACGCCATCGCGCAGCGCATCGGTACCGAGCAGGGAAGCGCGCATGTCGTCACGGAAAATATCGACCAATGTGCCGGTATCAATAGGATCGACATGTTGCGCATAAAGCGGCAGTGCGGCGCGGGCCAGCCGATCGGCAATGCGTGCATGGACGGCGCGCAGGCGGCGTATGGCGGTGAACAGGCCTAATGTACCGCCCTGTGCGGCTTCGATCAGACGGGCATAGGCGCCAGCCATGGCCGATATATCGCCGCGCCTGATGTCCGTGACGATCAGTACCTCGGCCTGCTTGCCATAGTCAAAAGGGCTGGGTGCTGCGAACAGGGCTGGTGTCGCTCCGAGATGCGGGCCGCCGCTGCGGGCTTGTGCACCGGCCCAGTCTTCATCGCCGCCGCGCAATGTCGCAGATGTCATGATGACGCCATGAGCGGGTTTGAGCACGGTCTCGGCAAAGGGGCGCATCGGGTCGAGCCAGCGGCGGTGCAGGCCAATGTCATATTCGCGCCCTTCGAAGCGGTCCACAGAAAGCCAGTCTACAAAGTCCGGATCATGTGGTCCACCGATCCGTGCAAGCATTGCCAGCCAGCCCGAGACAAGATCGGTACGCCAGCCCAATGAACTGACCGCTCCCTCAATGCGTGCGCGAGCCGGACCGTCAAGCCAGTCCGGGGTGTCGGTGAGGATCGATTCAAGCCGTTTGCTAAGTGCGTTGAGGGGGCGCAGCAAAGTATCGAGGGCTTGTGCCGCGTTCATCGCGGCTTCCACCAAGGGACCATCAGGCTCGGCCAGCTCGGTTTCGAGTCCATAACCAGCATCGACATCCTTGCGGCTATCCTCGGCGCGCACGAATACATGAGCACGCACGGAAGCGAGCAGGATTTCAAGCGGCCCCCAGGGTTCGTCTGCGATAATACGCTTGAGCCAGTCGTCGGCGGGCAAGGCAACGGCGGCCTCGCGGGCTTGCTCGATGGCTTTGGCTCCATCTGCATCATAGCTGGCGACATCGGTAAGGCGCGCCGCCAGACCGCGCCTTCGTCCGCGTGCATTGCCTTCCGGGCCGATCACCCAGCGGCGCAGTTCAATGGCTTCCTGCCCCGAGAGGGCGAGTGAGAAGGTTGAATCTGCCGCATCAAAAATATGATGCCCCTCGTCGAAAATCATCCGGGTCGGCGCATTGCCATTGTCGCGCCCGCGTGCCGCATTGATCATCACCAGCGCATGATTTGCGATGACGATATCAGCATGGGCTGAGGCGCGCACGCCGCGTTCGATGAAGCATTTGCGATAATGCGGACAGCCCGCATAAATACATTCGCCGCGGCGGTCGGTCAGCGCCGTGGAGCCGTTGCGACGAAAGAGGGTGGGGAGCCAGCCGGGCAGGTCGCCGCCGACCATATCACCATCCTTGCTGTAAGCGGCCCAGCGCGCAACAAGCTGTGCCAATATAGCCGCACGGCCTGTAAAACCGCCTTGTAAAGCGTCCTCGAGATTGAGCAGGCAGAGATAATTTTCCCGGCCCTTGCGCACAACAACCCTACCGTGGCGGGGTGGCCCTGAGTCGGGCAAGCGGCGTGTCTCGGTGTCGAGCTGCCGCTGCAGGGCCTTGGTATAGGTCGAGACCCACACGGTGCTGCCGGATTGCTCGGCCCAGAGCGAGGCAGGGGCAAGATAGCCCAAAGTCTTGCCAATGCCGGTGCCTGCTTCAGCAAGAACCATATTTGGCCGGTCACGATGCGCTCGCGGGTCAAAGCCATAACGGGTGGCATCGGCATAAGCGCGCTGGCCGGGACGAGGCTCTGCGCCTTGCCCGGTCAGTTCGGCCAGGCGTTCCTCAACCTCTTGTTCGTCAAGCGCGATGGGCCGTGGGGCAGGGCGGGGAGGCTGCTCTTCCCATTCGGGCAGGCGCGAAAAGAGCCAGCGCTCATATTCCACCGGTTTTTCGATATTGGCAGCAATCAGGCCTGCCCATGGCCAGCGTAGCCGTTGCATGGATTGGGCTGCGGTCCATGCGCCTTCGCGCTCAGACCAGCCGCTATCCTGCATATGCCCGATAAGCGCCTTGGTCGCATCATGCAGGAGCAGCGGGATATCCTGCTCTTTTTGAGGGATAGTCAGCCCAAGTGCCTGGGCCAGCCCTTTGGGTGTAGGGACAAGAAATTGTGCGGGATGCACAAATGCCCACAGCTCCAGCAGATCAAGGCCGGAGAGATCACCATAGCCAAGGCGCTGACCTGTAAGCGGGGCATTGAGGAGGAGGGCCGGTGTTTCTGAGACGCGCGATACGGCTTCACCGCGTGAGACGACACGTGCATTCTCACCAGCCTCGCACAGCCAAATACCGGCATGGCTGGCATAAAGAGCAGGGATGGGCGGAATCTGTGTCACATATCCGTTCTAGCGGACATGGTTTGTTCTTCAAGGAGAAAGGCTGAAGTAAGCGCGCTTAAGGTCAGGATCCGCTAATTCCGAGGATCATGGTTTGAAGCGATTGGCCGCTATGCGAGCAAGAAAAGTGCACGAAATGTGCGGGCATTTCCGCCCGATATCTTCGCCATTTGAACGCCATGACCGCGAAATTAATGAGGGCTGACCCTAATTGAGGCCGCGTCTGCCAAAGCCTGCGAACGGGCGGCCCATGCTCATGATAGCGCCACCGTTCATGCCATGTTGGCGTGTTTCATATTCCATACGCGCCTGTTCCAACCGCTTATGCAGCGGACCTTCGCACAATGTGAATGGAAAGCGTGCACCAAAACGATCTGGCTCGCTCCAGATAACGAAGCCGAAAATCGTCTGGCCTCGGTATTCGATTTGAAATTGCGACCCTTTGGGCAGGGAGAGGCCTTCTATTAACGCACCATATTCTGTGAGATCGCGCAACGTCGCTTCTCCAGAATCGAGGACGCTGGTGATACCCACATGGATATCAACAGGGATACGGGTAGGCCGCTGGGCTATGGCTTTGTGTGTGTCAATCATATCACTGATAAATTTACGGCATGATAGTAAATGAAAGATTAAACTCCCCATCGTGCCGATACCGGAAGCGGGACCGATAAAAAGGGCTTAAATTCACTGGCTTTGCCCGCTAAGGGAGTGCTTCACTTTTCCAACAGAGATAGTCCTTCCTTATGTCCGCAGCACTTGCACATCCTTCCTCTGAAATACGCGAGGCGGCTTTGACATCGAAAGCATGGCCGTTTGAGGAGGCTCGCCGTGTGTTGAAACGTCTGAGGAACGCTGTTCCGGACAAAGGTTATGCGCTGTTCGAGACTGGCTATGGTCCATCGGGTCTGCCGCATATCGGCACGTTTAACGAGGTATTGCGCACGACCATGGTGCGCCGCGCCTTTGAGTCGATGACGGATATTCCGACCAGGCTGATTGCTTTTTCCGACGATATGGATGGTCTGCGCAAAGTGCCGGACAATATCCCCAATCAGGCGATGCTGACGGAGCATCTGGGTAAGCCATTGACGGCAATACCTGATCCGTTCGAAAAATATGACAGCTTTGCGGCCCATAATAATGCAATGCTGCGAGAGTTTCTCGATCGCTTTGGTTTTGACTATGATTTCCGCAGCTCGACCGAGCAATATATGTCGGGCACATTTGATGATGCATTACGCAATGTGCTGCGCAATTATCAGAATGTCATGGACATCATGATCCCGACCTTACGGGCGGAACGCGCCGCGACCTATTCGCCTGTTATGCCTGTCAGTCCGAAGTCAGGCATCGTGCTTCAGGTGCCGGTTGAGGTGTTGGATGCACAGGCCGGCATGATCGCTTTTGAAGATGCCAGTGACGGAAAGCCCGAACGCATCGAGCATTGCATATTGAAAGGTGGTGCCAAGCTGCAATGGAAGGTTGACTGGGCCATGCGCTGGGTCGCTCTGGATGTCGATTATGAAATGTATGGCAAGGATCTGACCGACAGCGGCGTGCAATCCGGCAAGATTGCCAAGGTTTTGGGGGGGCGCAAGCCCGAGGGGCTGATCTATGAGATGTTCCTTGACGAGAAGGGCGAGAAGATCAGCAAATCCAAGGGCAATGGCCTCTCGCTGGAGGAATGGCTGACCTATGGCAGCGAAGAGAGTCTGGCCTTCTATGCCTATCGCGAACCCAAGAGCGCCAAGCAGCTCCACATTGGCGTGATCCCGCGCGCGGTTGATGAATATGAACAGTTCCGCGGCAATTATTGTGACCAGCCGCTCGACAAGCAGCTCGGCAATCCGGTGCATCATGTGCATGCGGCCGCTGGCAATGCGGTGCCCGGGCAAGCACTGCCCGTGTCCTATGGGTTGCTCCTCAACCTTGTCGGTGTGATGGGCGCAGAAGCGACCTCGGACAGGGTATGGGCCTATCTCTCCAACTATGTTGAGGGCGCAACAGCTGAGGCTTATCCGCGCCTTGCCGGGCTTGTGGCCAATGCTCTGGCGTATAACCGCGATTTTGTGGCGCCAACGCTGAAGCGCCGTGCGCCAGAGGATAATGAAGCACGTGCACTCAGGGAACTGGATGCGCAGCTTGGTGCGTTGCCCGATGATGCCCCTGCCGAGGAAATTCAGAATATCGTTTATGCGCTCGGCAAAGACCCGCATTACGGGTTTGAGCAATTGCGGGACTGGTTCAAGGCGCTGTACCAGACGTTGTTAGGCGCTGATCAAGGACCACGCATGGGAAGCTTCATTGCCCTTTACGGGATTGAGAACAGTCGTAAACTCATTGCACAGGCATTGGCGAGCGCCGAATAATTCCGCTCTGCCCAAAAATAAATGGAGCCAATGCGCCGTTGCTGCGTTGGCGCATTGGTCCTCCCTTTTCGGACTGATGACTATTGTCATCGGCCGTGCCTTTTCCCCACATGAAGGCACGGCCAACAGCAGCCTGTGTGGTGCATGCGATCAGAAATAATTGCGATGCACGTCGATCACGCGGCCTGTGCGGATATTGACCAGCAATACATCATCATAATGACGAACCCAGCGCAGAGCGCCGTTGGTGCGCGGCAGGTGGCGGCGGTCTGATATGGCATAGCGTGCATCATAATAGCGCGCGTCGATGCGGGCACCGCGATCCCAGCTGCGATAGGCAAAGGGGGCTTTCCAGCTGTTGCGGCGTTGGCTGGAATAGCGATAGCGCTTGTTCTGGGCCTTGCGATAATCCTTCAGATCTCTCGCATATTCCTTATTGGCGCGCTTGACGTCGCGGCGTTCCTCACGAATGTCACGCTTGTCTCCGTAGCGATAAGCGCGCTTTAGCTCGCGGCGCTCTTCCTGAAGGTCACGATAGCTGTCACGCACCTCTGCGCGCGATTGGGCGGAGGCTGTCGTTGGCATGGCGGCAAGGGGCAGGGCAGTGGTGGCAATCAGTGCGGTGGTCAAGAATATACGCATGGTCGTCTCCTCGTTCAAACTATCTCGTCGATAAGACTGTTATGGTCGATTCGGGCTGAACCAAGCGGGAATGGAGCATTCAGGCTTGGGACAGATACAGAAGACCGGGAGATGCCATGGCTGAAAATATGCAGCATCATGTGAATCCCGCATATTAGTGGCGCTTGGCGTTGCGTACCCATTGACGCTCACGAAACCATTTGGTCACAATATATTTGACGCCGCTCTGCACTGGCTTGGCGGCATGCAATGTATCGGGATTGACCGCTCCTGTGCTGAGTAAATTATTCCACATCAGGATTGTGCCCTCGACAGGAGGAATGCTGAAGCTGGCATGGGGGAACCATGTTTCGCCCCCGGCTTCAACATCAGAGAGGTAGATCATTGCCGTCCAGCAGCGCTGCCCGCCTTCCGGCTCCATCTCTTTCCACAGGCTGTGATCGACCGGAAAATAATCACAATGGGGCTTATACTCCTGACCCCTGGTATAGCGTTGTCCCTGTATGGGTTCTCCCGATGCTCTATCAGTCCCCATCAGGGATGTAATACGATTTTCAATGTCCCTTACAAGGGGAGCGCTGCCCATATGGGCTGAATAGCTGGAGCGATAGTCCGGGCCTTGCGTGCCAGAAAACAGCCTTGAGGGTTGCGCCTCGGCATCAATGATTGTGCGCAGGCCTCGGCATTCCTTGGCGGACAAAAAGTCGCGGCGTGCATAAATCTCGACCTGATCGCTCTCAATCCGGGTGATGAGTGGATTGCGCGCAAGCTTGGCGCTGACACGCTTGCTGATTTTGGCGCGATGGACGGAAGGCCCATCCCCATTGTCGGGTACGGTATTGGCAGTTCGAAAGGCGGATTTGAGTTTGCCAAGCATGGGTGAGGATTAGCGTCAATTCGTTCTGCGGGGCAAGAGCGTAGAAAAGCCCGGAGCATATTATGGGCTCCGGGCTATAGTGCGGTTCGGAAGATGAGGGGGAGCGTGATTGCTTACCAGAAGAAATCCCGGATGACGTCAACCACATAGCCAGTGCGGACATCGACCAGTAGCGCGTCGTCATAATAGCGCACCCACTGCAGCGATCCATACGCCGGGGGCAGGCGGTACTGCCACGGATCGTTTATCCAGTAGCGGTTTGAATAAAGGCCACTCCAGAGGCTTACACCGATTGAAAAGCGGCGATAGCCATAGTCCCATCCATAGGGCGCGTAGTAGCGCGGCGCACGATAAACCTTGCGATGTGCCTTGCGGTAACGCTTCCAGTCATAGCGCTTGTCGCGGCGCCAGTCCTGTTTCCAGCCATAGCGGCGGCGATCATTATCCTTCCAACGCTTATCCTTATAATAACGCTGGTCATTCTTGTTATAGCGGCGACCGTCATAACGGCGTGCATTATCGCGATCATAACGACGCATTTCACGTGACGTGACACTGCGGCTGTTTATGATCTTGCGGTCATTTTGAGCGCGGCGGTTCGCGCGATTAATATCGCGGCTCGTATCGCGGCGTGTGTCGCGCGCTTGAGGACGGTGATTGCGCTGGCGCTCTCGTGTCTCCGTGGCACGTGGTTTTGCGGTTGCTGTGCTTAGCGGCTGCTTCATGCGATATGTTGGTCGCGCGCTCTTTTGATCGCTGTTATTACGTGCGTTGTTATTTTGTGCGCTGCGCATGCGTTCTGGGCGGCTCTGCCTGTTCCAGCGCGATGTATCATTGCGCGAGCGCTGTCTCTGGGCATTGTTTTGGCCCTGTGACTGGCGCTGCCAACGGTCGCGATTGTCGTCCTTGGCGGAGGCCTGCATCGGTATGGCAAGGCTCAGTGCGCTTGCGCTGACAAACAATGTGATGGTTTTCAGGGTCTTCATAACAGTGCCTTTCTGCCACATTTATGTGGAATATGCAGGCATAATATTGGAGTCGGCATGACCCATTTCTGAACTCCGGGTTCAGCTTCCAGTCAGTTTCCATTCTTATGATGGTGGCACTCTGCCTGCCGTCTGCAGGCTCAGCCGCTTGCTATTGCCTCTCCGGGCCTTCACTATCTGCTGCAGTTGGCATGCCTAGCGCCGGAATGGCACGAGCGGCATCTTCTGGTGCTATGCCTGGCGGGGGAGCCGCGGAAATGCGCTCATTGCCGCCCATGACCTTGCCCGCCCGCCTGATCGCCGCGCGAATGCGCGGGTAGGTGCCACAGCGGCAGATATTGGTGATGGCCTGATCAACCTCATTGTCCGTAGGATATCGGTTTTTCTTTAATAATATCGCAGCGGCCATAATCATGCCGGGCTGGCAATAGCCGCATTGCGGAAGATTTTCTGCGATCCACACCTGTTGTACCGGATGGCTCCGGTCTGTGGAGAGTGCCTCAATCGTTGTGACAAAGCGTCCCTCGCACTCTGCTATGGATATGCGGCAGGCATGGGCTGCTTCCCCATCAATATCGACTGTGCAAGCGCCACAATCGCCCGTGCCGCAGCCATATTTGGTGCCCGTCAGATTGGAGGCATCACGCAGCGCCCAGAGCAATGGTGTGTCCGGGTCCATACGATATTCGACCGGACGATCATTAACGGTGAATTTGGTCATAGTCCGTGATATTACAGCCTGCACGACTTTGGGAAAGTGGTTTTCCGCAGGGGGCAGGGGCAAATTGCGCTGTTTATACTTGAATTAAGCCTTTTTCGTTGATAGTGCGCGCCCAACACGACACGGACCAAGGTTCGTGGCGCATATATTCTTTTGCTTTATAGGCAGGCTATGTCGGAGTGACCGATGGCCAGCCAGTTATGAATTGGAGTAGTACGGTCTTATGCAAATCATGGTCCGCGACAATAATGTCGACCAGGCGCTGCGCGCGCTCAAGAAGAAATTGCAGCGCGAAGGCGTTTATCGTGAGATGAAATTGCGCCGCCATTATGAGAAGCCATCTGAAAAGCGCGCTCGTGAGAAGGCCGCTGCTGTGCGCCGCGCCCGCAAGCTGGAGCGCAAGCGGATGGAACGCGACGGCGTCCGGTAAATATCGGGTACGTATAAGGGCGGGGTCATGCCTTGCTCTTTTGTTTCATACTCCTCATATCGCAAGGGCTGAGCTATGTCCGTAACCGCTGTTCCGCTTCACCCGATCGCCAAAGGATCGCTCTCGCGCCTGTGGATCGGCGCTGCAGCCATAGCGCTTGCCGCTGGCGGCCTGGCATGGGCCGGCATGCAATCCATGCCGCTGCATGGTGCGGCGTTCATGGAAAAAAATGCGGCCGCTGACGGCATTGTCACGACAAAGAGTGGCCTGCAATATCGTATCATCAAGGAGGGTGACGGCGCCAGCCCGGGGCCAAGCGATGTTGCCCTTGTAAACTATAAGGGTACTTTGACGGACGGAACCGTGTTCGACGAAAATGAACAGGTGCCCATGCCCATTGAGAGTGTGGTGCCCGGTTTTGCAGAAGCTTTGCAGCTTATGAAGAAGGGCAGCGAATATCAGCTCTTTATTCCACCAGAGCTGGCTTATGGCGATAGCGTACCCGAAGGCGGACCTATTCCGGCGGGGTCGGTGCTGATCTTTGATATCACGATGCTCGATTTCCGTTCGCGCGCTGAAATCATGCAGATGCAGCAGCAAATGCAACAGATGCAGCAAAGCATGCCGCCTCAATAAGCGTTTTTCGATATACAGACTGAGGAGATGGCCCTGTTTCGGGGCCATTTTCATATGCGGGTCGGGTCATATATGGGGTGGTTTCGGCGGCCTGGGTCGGGTCGACATTTGAGTGAATAAAAGCCCGCTCCAGACTCTTTGTTTTCGTGTGATTTATTGACAAAAACCGGTTTCCACTTTTTGTCATCACATTCTAATCGTCTGCGGCTTCGCGCTGTGTGCGTAGCGTCATGCCGCTGCGGCCAGCACGCAATGAGGTCCACCAGCTTACCGGGTTGAGCAAGCGTGTCGTCCCGTCAACCGAAAAGGTGATGAATTCTGCGCGCCCGCCGATCGTCTCGAAAGGCACAGGCCCGCCAAGCCCTTTCCGCGCCCGTGACACGCGGCTGTCTGCGCTATTGTCGCGATTATCTCCCATCAGGAACAAATGCCCCGAGGGGATACGGATCGGGTCGCGCCAGTCCGTATCGCGCGCACCAATGTCGATGATCTGATAGGCGCGGCCATTGGGAAGCTGTTCTTCCATGACGGGCAGTTCGCAATATTCCTTGCCATCGGCTCCGAAAGTGCGGCTCCCGGGAAATTGGTCCATCGGACAGGGCGCATTTGCATCGACAGGGACGAGCAGCGGCGGCAAGGTGCGTTGCGGCACAGGAACACCATTGAGAATGATCTGTCCGGCGCGCACTTCCAGGAGGTCACCGGGCAGGCCTATGACGCGCTTGATATAGTCTTCGCGTGTGCCCCTGGGCGTTACGATCACAATATCGCCACGTTCGGGCAGTCGTCCGAAAATACGGCCTTTGAGAAAGGGCAGCGGGTGGAAGCTGGGAGAAACATAAGACCAGCCATAAGGATATTTACTGACTACCAGCCGGTCTCCCTTCAGCAATATCGGCATCATCGATTCAGAAGGGATGTAGAAAGGTTTGGCCACCAGCGTATGAAAACCGAGCACAGCCAGAAGGAGCAGCGAAAGACTCTTGAATTCGCTCCACCAGTCTATCTTCCCATCATGGTCCGGTTTGACCGGCTCCACAGCATCATCATCAACTGGCGGTAAAGAGGTTTCGTTCACAGCTTTCATCGTGCAGCGGATATCATAGGGCTGGACTCTCTGACAGCGGCTCTGTGCGGCGGCGCATCATTGTGGCAGCGCTTCAAGAATAACAAAGGCTTGCGCCCATGGACTATCATCTGTGAGCGTGAGATGAACAATCATTGTGTGACCGGGCGGGGTCATGGCTTCAAGCCGCGCGGCGGCACCACCGGTCAGGGCGAGTGTCGGCGCACCACTGGGGGCATTAACAACGCCGATATCGCGCATGAACACGCCGGCACGAAAGCCCGTGCCGACCGCTTTTGAAAAGGCCTCCTTGGCAGCAAAACGCTTCGCATAGGTACCCGCCTTGGTATAGGGGCGTCTGGCCGCCTTGGCGCGCTCAACCTGCGTGAACACGCGCTGTTCGAATCGTTCACCATGACGCTCCAGCACCTTGGCGAGACGTTCAATATTACACAGGTCTGAACCAAGGCCGATGATCATCGCGCAGCGTCCATATGGGCGCGCATCGTCGTGATCGCGTCTTCTAGGCCGGTAAAAAGTGCCTCGCCGATCAGGAAATGCCCGATATTCAGCTCGCAAAGCTGTGGGATAGCCGCGATCGGACCGACATTCCCGAAGCTGAGGCCATGGCCGGCATGCGGTTCAATGCCATTGCGCGCAGCAAGAGCGGCGGCTTCTGCTATGCGACGCAGCTCGTCGGCCCGCGCTTGTCCGGAAAGATGCGCATAGGCTCCGGTATGAAACTCAACCACTGGGGCGCCAAGGCGGATGGCAGCGTCAATTTGCGCCATATCGGCTTCGATAAAGAGGCTGACCCTTATGCCTGCATCATCAAGCTGCTGTATCATTGGCTTGAGCACGTCATAGTGCGCCGCTGCATCAAGTCCGCCTTCGGTTGTGCGTTCTTCCCGCTTCTCCGGGACGATGCAGGCCGCATGGGGCTTGTGGCGCAGGGCAATGTCGAGCATTTCCTGCGTCGCTGCCATTTCCAGATTAAGCGGCACAGTGAGCGCCTGCATCAGGCTGGCTATATCTTCATCGCGAATATGGCGCCGGTCTTCGCGCAGATGGGCCGTGATGCCGTCAGCGCCAGCGTTAACAGCCATCAAAGCGGCCTTGACCGGGCTCGGATGGTCCCCGCCGCGCGCGTTGCGGATCGTTGCGACATGGTCGATATTCACGCCGAGGCGCAAGGGGGAGGGACCACTCACAGGTCAGTTTTTCCGGCTACCCGGCTTGATAGCGGGTATTTCAGCCAATTCTGGCGGCAGATCATCAGCATCATATACAGGGAAATTCAGTGATACGAGTGGGTAGAAGGGGACGCCCAGTTCCGCTTCTCCGGCTGAGCGGTCAACCAGAGAGGCCTCTGCAATGACGATTCCACCTGCTGCGCGCACAGCTTCCATTGCCTGACGTGAGGAAAGGCCGGTTGTGACGACATCTTCTACCATCAGTATTTTTTGTCCCGGCTCTATGGAAAAGCCGCGGCGCAACAGGAATGTGCCCTCAGGCCGCTCGAGAAACACTGCATCGACACCCAGAGCACGACCCATTTCATGGCCGATGATAACGCCGCCCATGGCAGGAGAAACGACAAGATCGATTTCCGACCGCACTTCACGCGGTATTTTTTGTGCCAGTGTACGGGCCAGATTGGCCGCGCGATCGGCATTCATGAGCACCCGGGCACATTGCAGATAATTGGCGCTATGCTTGCCTGATGAGAGAATGAAATGCCCCTCTAGCAGCGCTTCAGCTGTCCGAAACTCGGCTAAAATTTCATCGTCGTTCATATATGTTAATCCATTTTATGTTCGCTGCGCAGATAGGCACGTTAGCCAGCGCATGCAACCTTGCTTGCAAGCCAACACCTATAGTTAAAGAAAAAGGGCCTTTTGCGGCTTGAGGCTAATGAAAACCATGCCTATAAGCCCGCCTGTTGACCATCTCGCACTGCGAATGCGGCGCTGTAATGGTTGAACAAGGGTACAGGGTATTGGGACGCTTATGAAAATCGTAAAATCGTTCGTTCTTGCGGGATTGCTGGCTTTTGCGCCTGCTCTCGCTGTGTCGGAAAACGCCTACGCACAGCCGGTTGCTGCTGCAACGGTCGATTCGGAGGCGGCGCCCGCTGAAACTGTTGACGCTGTTGAAGCTGTGGCGGCCCCGGCGCGCATGAAGCCAACTGAAGGCATTGGTATGCCACGGGCGGCGGAATTCGGTCTGCAGGAACAGTTTAGCCCGACCGGCAAACAGGCTCGCTGGATCCATGATGCGCTGTTACTCCCGATCATCACGGTGATTTCACTTTTCGTACTGGGGCTGATGCTCTGGATCATGGTGCGCTTTCGCCGTGTTGCGAACCCTGTTCCGTCCAAAACCTCTCATAATACGCTGATCGAGATTATCTGGACGGTTGTTCCAGTCATTATTTTGTTGTTGATTGCGGTTCCTTCAATCAGCCTGATCGCTGAGCAGTACAAGCCCGCTCCCAAAGACGCCATAACCGTTAAAGTGACCGGATATCAGTGGTATTGGGGCTATGAATATCCCGATCAGGGCATTGGCGAATATGTTTCCAACATTTTGCCACCGGAAGAGGCGCTTGCGAACGGCGAACCGAATTTGCTGGCTGTCGATAATCGTCTGGTGCTGCCAGCGGGCCGCCCGGTCAAGCTGATCATCACGGCGGCCGATGTTATTCACAGCTTTGCGATCCCGTCACTCTGGGTCAAGATGGACGCGGTTCCGGGACGTTTGAATGAAAAGAGCTTCCTCATCGAAAAGCCGGGCGTATATTATGGTCAGTGTTCTGAATTATGTGGCGTGAAGCATGCATATATGCCCATTGCTATCGAAGCATTGCCGCCTGAAGAATTTGATGCATGGGTTCGTTCGCAAGGCGGAACAATCGGTGATGAGGTTGCTGAAGAAGCACCAGCTGCCGAAGAAGCGGCTGCGACTGCCGCTGCGGCCAATGATGCCGCGCCTGCCAAGATTTGATGTAAGGGTCTGAGACTATGACAACGACAGTAGCTGATGCACATGGGGCTGATGCCCACGATCATCATGACGCAGACCATAAGCCAGCGTTTTTCGCCCGCTGGTTCATGTCAACCAACCATAAAGACATTGGTACGCTTTATCTCCTCTTTGCGATCCTCGCAGGTATCATCGGCGGTTTTATATCGGGTTTGATGCGTGTTGAGCTGGCCGAGCCGGGTATCCAATATCTGCACAGCTGGGCGCAGATGATGGACGGCCCAGAAGCATCGCTTGATCAGGCCTATCATCTCTGGAACGTGCTGGTTACGGCGCATGGTCTCATCATGGTGTTCTTCATGGTGATGCCCGCCATCATTGGTGGCTTTGGCAACTGGTTTGTCCCGATCATGATCGGCGCGCCGGATATGGCGTTCCCGCGCATGAACAACATCAGCTTCTGGCTGCTCATCCCTGCTTTCGCGCTGCTACTGGGTTCGACATTCGTCCCCGGCGGCATTGGCAATGGTGCGGGTACGGGCTGGACGGTGTATGCGCCGCTTTCGACGACAGGTTCGCCAGGGCCGGCAGTTGATATGGCGATCCTGTCATTGCATATCGCAGGCGCCAGCTCGATTTTGGGTGCGATCAACTTTATCACTACCATTTTCAACATGCGCGCTCCGGGCATGACTATCCATAAAATGCCACTGTTCGTATGGTCGGTACTGGTCACAGCCTTCCTGCTGCTGCTCG
>Ga0070726_10001158_pt1 | contig 27605 bp, 25 predicted proteins | sample tdAd471_FD_67275 | JGI IMG/M metagenome (GOLD analysis project Ga0070726, IMG submission 67275) | Marine sediment microbial communities from the Atlantic coast under amendment with organic carbon and nitrate - tdAd47.1 | ecosystem: Environmental > Aquatic > Marine > Coastal > Sediment | place...
AAGTTGAGCAGCTCAAAGAAGAGAATAAGAAGCTCAAGGAAGAGAATAAGAAGCTCAAGGGTCTCTAAATTCTCGCTTGTTACGCGTATTGAAAAAAACCCACCACAACACTGGGTGCTGGTCGTGCAATGCTGACCTATGTTGATCCACACATCTACAGTCCTGTATGTGCGCAGGAGAGAAAGACGGATGCATTTGCTGACTATCACGTCATGCTTGCTGCGCTGGTTGATCGCGTGGCGCCTTTTCGGGCAGATCCCAGCCGCATAAAGTCGGCAGTATATGCGGAGGACTGGCAGGCCGTTCTTGCGCTGATTGATGCGCTAAAGTGGAGCGATCACGTGCATGCTAAATCTGCATACACGCACACGTTGTGGCGCTACGACAATGGAATTGTGCGCGGACCGCTACCTGGGCAAACACAAGTAGTTGGAAAGCACGTTCCACAGACATGGACAGATGACATTGTGTTGAGCGGTGCGGTGTACTTGGAGCGCCCGACAGATTTTGATTCTCCCGTATATGGACAGCGGGTGGTGGAAGTGTTGCTGGTCAAGGACAAGCGCACAGCACAAGAGTACGAGAACAGACTGATGGGCATGCTTCATTCGCGATAAATGTAAATCCCCACCAAGTCGGGGTCGCGCGTTGCAGCACTGTGTTTGAGAATGGCAAATGTCGCGCGGTACTGCGGATGGTTAGCGCTCGTGTAGTGCACCACGTAGAGGCGCGTGGCTTTCTCTTCATGCACTAACTCCAGGTCATCGTCTTGGAAAAACAAACCTTCGTCAGAAGATACCACGTTGTTTCGCGCCAGCGGGAGCAACTCCATGAGCATAGATCCATTATCAGTGTCTGCGAAAGCAACACCGCGTACGTTAATCTCATTACGTTCAGAAATGAGACTTGTGCGACCCATTAGTAGTTTAGAGCCTCCTGTACCCGGCTTGTAGAATCGGAGGGCATCCTCTGGAAGATTTTGCAAGTCATCCGAGCTGGGTTCCGCGCCCTTTTTTCGGAGAGTTTTCCCAAATACGGTTGTTCTTACTACCGGACCGTGAAACGTATTGCTCAGCTGCGGTGCTGTGATGATAAGTTCATCAGCAAACTTCTTGCCCAAACTCTGCGGGACCATGGTACGCAAGACGTCTCGCAGTGCCTTGGGTGATTCCGCGATGAATGCAATGGCATCAAATGGGGCGGGAACGTTGCGCTTAGCGATTGAAAATGACGCAACACCGTCTACCGGCCCAAACGCGACGCGGACCGTGTACCGTGCAGCATTGCGGAGTTGGTCACGCTCTCCCGTTTCCGTGCGAACAACATCCCATTGGATTTTGTCCGGCCACTCAAGTTCGTCTGCAGCGTCTCGCAGCGCGAAAGCCAGAATACGTCGATCGAGATTCTTGGCGTGTTTTCGGCGCGCATCTGATTCATCGCGCAGTTCAGCAAGCCTCTCCGTAATCTCTTGACTACGGCCATGCTTTTGGATTCCCTGCAAGAGTCGTCCGTGCTCAGCAACATCTTCTTCGAGGCGATGCAACACGGTGCGCAACTCGTCAAGCATACGCTCTTGTTTGCGAATTTCCGTGTTATCATCATCATCATCATCAATGACAATAACGCGTTGCGCTGCCGTATTTTGGCGCACGTATTGACGTGTTCGATTGTCAAGCACAACAACCTCGGAGACGGTGCGCCAGCCTTTGCGTTTTGCAGCAGTCGTGTAGAGATACATGTCATCATCGCCCAGCGTTTCATGTACCGTCACAAGGCGTGGTTTTGGCGGCGGAGGGTCTCCCGGCGACCCAAGGTCTACCCACACCTCATCGGCGCTCATGATTCTTTCTCTCTTTTTTGTTTATTCTGATCAATGTTTATGTGCGGCGTCCATCATTATTCCCAGGGCAATGGACCTGGCATAAAGAACGCCTCACCGGCTGGGATTCCGAGCCGCTGCTCCATTTCCCGGATTTGATACATCAAATCCGCATAAAGCCGTGGGATGTTGTCATCTCGGCCGTGCTCAAGGTAGTTGATAAGCGCTCGGGTGACATCCCTCTTGAGAGTTTCAAGTCGGAGAATTGCCGCATCATCTCGGCTGCTGCTGCTGCTGTTGTTGTTGTCGTCATCATCACTGATGACAATGACACCGTCATCATCATCACTCTCATTATGTGCTGGAATTGAGCGCGGCAAATCAGGCGTCGCATCTCCGCTTGAAGCGAGATCCATGTGGATCAATTCGTCCTCAACTTCAGCGCGTTCCTGGCGGACCGCTGGAGTGTCTGGCGCAACCTGCAACGATTGCAATTGCATCTCTAGCTCTTGACGTTCCCATGGCGAATGATGTGGGAATACTGCCAAGACGCACGGCTCAAACGTGACTCCTGTGAGGTGCATAATGTCTGCGCGTGCCTTGGCCTTGGATGTCATGAGTTCGTAATGCTCTTTGAGATCTTCCCACGCTATGCGGGCATCGCCCTGTGTAGCATCAAACGCCGCGGCTTGTGCTACTGCCGTAGCTTGTCGCGCACACGTGCGCGCGTATTCATCGCGCTGAACGGCATCAGTCCAGCGTGACTTGCGGCGCGTAAGCTCTTGTTTGGCGTCGGGGATCAATACAGCACCACTCAGCTGTGCAAGTCGCGCCTCCAAGTCTGCAGCATCCGCAATGTCTGTAGAAGATGCGCTGGGTCCGAAATCAGAACGTACCATGGCTTCAAACAGTTCCTCTCGCGTCGGATTCTCAACGAGCACACGGGCCAGCGCACGTGGCTCGCGTATTCTGGTATGACGGCGCATTTCTTCCACGCTCGCCATGTTTCGAATGTATGCAAGCACGAGTTGACGCACAACCGTCTCAATGGCTTTGGTGTTGTCAACATCAGCCGCCGGCTCGGGCAGAATGACGCGCACATTGTTGCGCAGCGCCAGAATGGAATCAATTGCGGTGCGCACGGCTTCTGATTGAGTGCGCTCACGCGCAGCGCGCAGTGCGTCTGGAGCGTTTGTAGCAGCAATGCGCGCGTCGCGATCACGTGTCTTTTTGATGCGCAACGCAGCGTGCTTGCTGTAGGGGAACTTGCCAACCTTGATGATAAGACCGAGTGGTGCTGCAATGGTCACAATTTCATCCTCCAGCTCGTCAATGCGATCGAGCAGGCTCTTGGCAGTGTCTGTACTAGCACCTGCAATGCGTGGCACAACAACGAGATGTCGAATGAGTCCATCAAAATCATTGTCGACCAAGATGCGAGCGCGTGTTGTGTATGCACCTCCCACCAAGTCACGCAGCTGTTGCAGTGTCTGTTTGCGCAGATGCCTCTCACGCTTGCGTGCCACGAGTGCCTTGTACGCATTGATGACAATCATTCTGTCCTCGCGGACATTCTTGAGTCGCGCCTTTAGCGCGCTTCGGTCTTGTTGTGTGGGGGCTGCTGGAGCCGCAGCAGTAGCCATAACTGGCTTCCACTCGTTCGTCGTGTTGTAGATTGTAGCCACACCACCATCATCATCATGCGCTTCCACATAGAGGGCTGGGCCGAGAGTTTCAATGACAACAATGGTACGCTTGCCATTGGTCCACTTCTGCGCCATTGTGTGCGTGTTTTTCCTGTTTTGGGAGTGAGAACGATAGTTGTTTATACACACACTTTACTCAAAATGTCAAATCATACTGAGGGTCTTGCTTTGCTTTGGCTCATTGAGCACGGATACCGTGGTGTAGCTATTCTTATTTGTCGTCAATTGGACCCGTACACGTTGCTGCGTTGTTCGCATGCAAGCTCGGTGATTTTCCGCTTTTTGAATCGCAATGACGGAAGCGCGTACACAGAGATGTGCATGCTAGCGGATGCCCCCTCTTTGTACGGTGCTCAGCCGTGGATCAATTGGGCGGCAGTGTATACAGCAGAGAGACTTCCCGTTGTAATAAGGCACGGAACTCGGCGCATAACTGTGTTTGATGATTCTGTGGACACACACGAAGCACCATATGGATCATATTCCATTAGGATGTTTGCAATGTCACACTCGTCTCTGCATTCTGTGCATGTATACATTGGTGATCTTCTCACAACGGGCTACAGGATTTGCATGACTGATATGCTACATCCAATTGTGCATGTTCGAAAGTGGTGGCATGATTTCATTGTTTGTGATAATTGTGGGTTGGACAAGTCAATTTTCCGGCTTTGCAAAGACGACGATGACTTTATCATCAATGTTGTGAACAACGGCGTTCGCACGTCGCTTCGTCGCTTTAGTGCATGTACTGAAAAATTCAATGCTTATGCTGTTAGCCAGCACGCTGGAACAGCTTTGGTTCGCGCACTTCAATCTACGATGCATAATTACCAGCCATTGCTTGGTTATGTGCAGTATCGCATCACATTCCAATGTCACGCGGATGATGTGTCTGCAACCACGACTGTATATGCGTAAAGAATGTTAACTGTGAAATGTCAAACTATTTTATAAAGCATCACTGCTTGCAGCACGCGCGCAGCCAGCGCGCGCAATTCTCCGTCATCGCTTCGAAAATCGGGATCAGCATCCAGTTGGGTGCATGGAATCCCATCCGTCGGTGCGCCAGGCGGCCGCGCCCGCGGCTCTGTGTACCAGTCATCGTGGAGCGCAAGCAGTCGCTGCTGATAGTCAAGCGTGAGCCCGTTGGCTTCCTCTGCACGCGCGCGTTCTTGGACACGAGCCATGGTATCGGCAATGTCTGCGTTGCGCAGATAAAACACGTGCGATAGCTCGGGGATGAGCTGGCGCCAGCGCGCCCACACCTTTTGGTATACCATGTCGTGTGACGCGTCTGCAGTGGTGAGTTGGTCTTCCACCTGAAGTGTCCAAAATAGGCGCTGATCGTACATGGAACGTTCCGTCAGCAGCAGCACCGTTTTGTTCGTTCCATCTGCTTTTGCAGCATTTACAGCGGCTTCAACAGCATCCACGTGCGTGACAAACGCGTTAAATTGAAAGCACCCAGCGTACATGTCGCGATTTGTGTAGAAGCGCTCAAGCAGGTCGCCCCACTGCTCCATGGGTTCGTGGACAAAGATGACGCGAACATCATCGCAGCCCGCATCATTAAAATGGCGCTGCAGCATGCCGTCTTGCTCAAAACGCGAGAGGAGCGTAGACTTTCCAGTACCAGGAATTCCAGCACACGACATGGAAAGGATGTGAACCGACATTTGAGCACCCCTTGTCTCTTGGTGAAAAAACACAATCACATTTTTTGAATCATCTGCTCGCGAAGAATCTCCGCGTTGGCGCATGCAACCTTGTAGTCTTCATCATCCTGTGATCCAGCGATGAGCTCAAACAGGTTGGCAGCCTCGAGATATGCACGCAACGCTTCTGTGTTTTGCGAACGCATCTCATGGTAGGTGGCCATGCTGTTGCGCAAATGTGCATACTCGCGAGTGCGAGAGTGCCCAAAGAGCGCCAGCTTGTTTGTAGCGCTATCGAGCGTTTCAAACGCCAGCTCATCATGGTGTACTTGCATGTATGCATCTGCTCTGCGGAGCGCAATCTTGCCAAAGAGCGTGATTTTCTTGGCAATGACCGCAGCTGCTTGATCTGTTGAGAGATGTGCGTCTGCAGTCTCAAAGACAGTGTACGCGTTTCTGCACGACTGTTGGACGTCATCAAACCGCCCGAGGTCAAACTGAAAATCGATGATAATGACCCAGCGGAGCATCAAATCGTACGTTGTAAAGACGCCCAGCGCTGCTCGATCCACGGCAAACATGGCAACAAACGCATGATTGATGGCTTCTTCCTTTTCACCATCTGCATGAAGCGCCATGGCTATCATATGGTTGAGAACGACAACACCATGCGGTGGCGGATTGCTTGCTAGGCGCTGTTTCGCGTGCTCAAGCACATCCCGGCGGTCTTCAGGCGACGCTGCGAGACGCTGCTGTGATGCTTTGATAAATGCTGCGAGTTTTGCAGATTCTTCACGGGACCACTCATCGGTCATATTTATTTATTTTTACTCTTGTCAAATTATGCTTGCAGGGTCTGGCAAAAAAATTGATCTTGCTCGCGCAATTGTTAATCCCAAGCGCGAGCGTCCTGCGCATGTTCCGTGCTACGATTGCGTGACGTCACTTTTGCGCCAGCTTGACGCGTTGATTACCAGCGCCACCTCTGGTTTGGGTGAAGCCACGCACCAGTCGCTGCGGTGCAACATTACGCTCAGCATGACAGTGCGAGCGCTTGACGAGGGCAACATGCACGTTGCGTGCTGCAACCTTATGCATCACCCGGGAATCGTTGATGATTTGATGGTCATTTTCCCGCGCGGCAACAAGCACCGTCCTACGGCTCGTGGACTGATGCATGAAGCGCTAGATGAGTTTGGGCGTTTTACCAGCGCGCTGGATGAAGGATATTACGCTGGTGATGGGACTGGGTATTACCCGGCACATCCGCCGCTGTCATCGCCACCACCACAAACACTCCACGTGCTGGACGCTACAACTTCTTCTGCTGGAAGCAGCCCCGTGTATAAGACGCGCACCGCGACGGGTGCCATTGGAAAACGTGCAAAGCGCGTCTGCTTTGATTTGAGTGAATGATTATTTTTCTCATACGTATCCACACTGGCTCGTCAGCTGTGAGCGCGCCGCGCCCGGACTGGCGGGAGCCGTGTTGGTCATCACTTCCACGTAATACAAATCGGGGTCCGCACGAAACGCATTGGTCACGGGGCGAATGTCGACACCGTTAATGTGCACACCGTCCTTGATGGCATGCACCAACGAGCCGCTCACACGCCCCGGCGTTGTTGTTGTGTCACAAGCAATGGTATCGGGAGCACCACAAAGCGAGCCGACCAACGGCCCGTTCAACCCACCAGCATCCATGGGGCCACGCAAATGGATGGCAGTCACTGCGGATTGTGTTGTGGTGTTGTAACTGAATCTGTAGTGTATCGAATTTGTGTCACCATCAAACACAATCTTGTACACGAGCCGCGCAGCAGGTTCTCCAGATCCTGCACCCAACACTTCCGCCCCCGTTGCAATGCCACATGCACGATGCGTAGCGTCACGCTGGCTCACCCACACTTGATTGAACAGGATAATCACAAGCGACAGAATGATAAACACCACAGCGAGCGCCATGAGCACACCACGGCATGTGGATTCACGGAATCCAAAACACGTGGGCGGCGCTTCACCATCTACGGTTCGTTGATCAAAGAACCGCTCATCCTCTGCCATGATTCCGCTCCCTAATTGTTTGTGAGTAAAAACCAAGCACTTGTATCCATGTCTTGCTGTTTTTTACTCTTCTTCATCTTCTTCTTCTTGTGCGTTCACCTTGCGCGTGGCTTGGCGTTGCTCTTGGTGGATGACACGCATCTTGTATGAAATGTTGCTGCGCCCTGCGGTAGCTTGCAAAAGTTCGCGGAGTTTCTCTTCAGCATCGCCGATTGTCGCAAATACGTGCACGCAGTCCGCTCCCGGAACGACTTGGCCATCCACCAACACATCGATTCCGTAGAGCTCGGGCTGGGCACGAAGCGCCTTGATCGTATGCTCAATGGCTACGAGAATGGCGTGTGCAGACTCGTCGTCGCTACGCATCTCAAACACGTCGCGCTTGAGCCCACGTCGCGGGGTGTGTTGCTCTTGCTCGTTTGATGATGATGATGATGATGAGGAGCGAGCACTGTTGCTGCGCTCAATCACGTTGCCGTCGTCATCCTCGTCGAGAATGTCGCTGCTAAGCTCATCTTCTTCCTCTTCGTCACCATACTCATCCTCATCAACGTCAGGATCACCATCGGCATACATCTGCGCCAGCGATTTTTCGGCATCTTTGAGCTTGCGCAAAAAGTTTTGCACCGCCGGTCGAAAATGCTTGGGCGTCACAATTGGATGCGTAAATCCGTCAATGTCGGCAGTGATGCGTCTGATCCCGCGCAGGTCATCCAAGAGCGTGTTGATGAGTGCGTGTGCTGCAATCTTCTGCTCGGGGAGAAAGTGTTCTTTGCCGTCGCCGCTGTCATCAATGTTGCCGTCATCTCCCAGCAGCTCACGCAGCCGAAGTTCCAGCTCATTAAGTTCGCTTTGAACGCACTCGACACAGTGCGCGTTGACAAATTGGTAACGGTGCATATTCCCGTGCTTTTCCGCGTCGTAGCACCCGCAATCCTTGGCTGCCTTGTTGAGTGTGATTGCATCGGCATCATGCAAAATATCCATGCCCAGTCCCGCGGCAGCTTCATCGTCGGATACTGATGCTTCTTCCTCTTCTTCTTCCTCTTCCTCATCATCAGCATCTTCTTCCACGTCGTCGTCATCGTCTGATCCTCCGAGCTCAACAACATCTTCGCCTTCGTCCATGTCTTCCGGAACAGGTTTGGCAGCAGCCGCGGAGGCTGCGGGGGCAGCAAGTAGCGATTGGGCAAATTCCATATTTGACTTTGCGCATGCCTTGAGGTAGTCGTCGACTACAACACATCGAGTAATGTCAAGCGTTGCACCCTTGACATCACTTGCAAGTCCATCCATGGCTTTGATTTCATGATGAAGCAGGGCAGCGCCGCGCTTGACGTCATGAAACGCATCCATGAGTCCCGCATTGTTTTCTATGAACGCGACCAGCGCAGCACCAATCTCTTCGAGCTTTTTGACCGCAATACCGGTCAGAAAAATAGCCGGTTTCATCGGAGCGTCCAGCGCCTCGTCGAGGCTGGGCATGGTAAGCGTCTTGATTGGCGCATTCAGCTTGGCAACCAATGCGTTGGCGCGCTCCGTAAACTTGTCCGTTTGGTTCTTGTTCCCATAGACGTGAATGGCAATGTTGTGCTCGTATTCGGCCATGTCATGCTCAAGCGTGTTGATGCGCATGAGTTCTGCCGGCTGCAGACCGGCGCGTTTGATGTCCGAAATGTGCTCGCGGGCACGTGCCAGCACCGCTGCTTGATCGCGCACATTTTCAATGCGCTGCACCATGGTATCAATATGCGCCTGTGTACGGTCAACGGCACCGCGCAGCCGCTGTGCCATTGCTGTGGTCCGCGCGCCGCTTTCTATGGCCGTAATTTCAGCGTGCGCCTTTTCCGCGCTAGCAGCCCACTTGGCGTTCCATGCGAGAGGCTCTTGATCGGTGAGCGCCTTGATGTTTGCCACAAGCTGCACATACTTGGCAATGGCCGCGTCACCAACAACGTGCTTGGGTTTCTTGGCTACGAGCCACGCGACTGGCTTGGATGCGACGCCTTCCCAGGCAGCTGTAGTGTCGTCATCGGTGTTGTTGTTGGGAACCACTCGGAGAGCCAGCTGTTCGCGCTTTCCAAAGCTCCGCGCCGCTACCAGGCCCTTGTGAGAGAGGCACTCATGCCACGCAGCTACGTGCGCGTCTTCGTTTGGGTTCACAGCAAACGTCACAGACTGCAGTGCATACGGATGCGCACCAATTGCTGCCCATGGCATTGCGCTGTGGTGAATGAAAGTGTCACCAGCATCCAGCGTGTGGTACTGAAACAGGTCAGGCATCTCGGTATGCAGCTTGTTGAGCTCGGCGTTGGCATCACGCGCCATGTGGAGCTGCGAAACGTTGCGCTTCCCCTGAAAGAGCGTCGCGTCTCCAGCGTACATCATGGCGGCCCACGCAGCGCGATGTTGCTCAGAATAGGGAATTGCAGCAATCGTCACGGACGTCAGCGCCACCATGGCGGACAATGTTCCGTCGGCCTTGTCGCCAGGCCCGGGGCGGCACATGTTCCACTGCATGCCCATATCACTGGCAGCGCGCACATCCAGGTCTGCTTGCGTCAAAACGCGCAACACAGATGGAATGGGAAGGCGTTTCGTGTCGGTAAAGATCTCCGACACATTGTGGAGCGCAGTCTCGTAAGCCATCTGGGCGCCAGCGCAGACGAGAGGTGACACGTCGAGTCGCGGGTTGTCACCACCAGACTTGCTCGCAGCGCTCACCGTTCCAAAGATGGAGCGCGCCGGGTCGTGCCGTGTTTGCGCATACTCAAGCACGCGCTTTCCGTGCGCGCTCAGCGCGGGTTGGTCATCTTCATCGGCGCCAGCCGTGATGGAAGAATACTGCGCATACTCATCTGCGAGTGTGCCTTCGTAGTCGTCCTGCCCGCTTGCTGCGGACGCAGCCAGTAGCGCACGGAGAGCCTCTTGCATTGCTATGAAAAATTTGCGACGGAAAGCCCCTCTGCAGATTTTTGGAAAGCTTAAAAAAATAAATTTCACCACGAATGATTGGGGTTCTGCGGAATGCGCCTGTTGCTGAAAGCATCTTGCAGTACCTAACTCCCATGGATTACTGGTCTCTGCGCAACGCTACGCCAGTCTGCATGCGCATGTCACGCATTTATCCAACACTCCACAAGTTTACTCTCGAGCGCGCATGTGCAGTGATACGTGCGCATTTGAAGGATTACACGCACGGAATCACCATCGCTGAATCACTCATCCAAGGAATACTCGACAATCACCTCTGTTTAACCGGCGGTTTTCTGCTAAGTGTACTGACAGGCGTTTCCATTACGCGTAATCAGGATATTGACTTTGTATATCGTGATTATCCACGGCCGTACCAGCAACATGGTATACGCCTAACCGTTCCGTATCTATCAACATTGGATGGACTCTGCCCAGACAGGGGAGTTTTCGCACGTGATTTATATCCGGAATGCTTTTGTGATGTCATGCAAGCAAACACGTGTTTTGGGAGCTTCATCGTGCAATGTCTCATCCCGAAGAATGTTGATCATTCTGTACGGTGGATTGTTTCTCAATTTGATCTATCCGTGGTGCGCAATTACCTGAGCGCCACAGACATGCTCATTTCCCATCCGCTCGGTATTGTTGAGCGTACCTCTAGTTTGAAGCCGAATGTTTCAACCAAACGGGATGGCGATGGATTTGTTAACGTTGCTGTACGTGCACATAAGTATATAGACCGAGGATACACAGTATTTCTGGATGATGGCTTTTACGCACAAGAGATACTTGATCAACCCACCAAGGCATGGGCAAGATGCTGGAATGCTACCATAGACCTTGCAACCAAGCGCTTCATTGGCTACCGTCATGTATTGATTGCATAAAGTTCCACCAGTTGATGAACGACGCGCGCATCATAATACTGATTGGGCGGAAGCATCTGCGCGTCCAAGTGCTGCGCCAGCTGCGTCACTTGGTGTGCCAGTTTGGATAAAACATCAGATCGCAACCACGCAAGCGCATCGAGTGCAATATCGATGCTTCCATCTTCGTTGCGCTCCGCTTCGATGCGTGCCACCAGTGATTTTGATTTGGCGCCAAACATGGCAATCATTGCTGAAATGCACTGCGCAAACGTTGCGTCGTCAGAGAGTTCTCCGCGCGTTCCGTCTGGCAGCGTAATGGTGATGAACAGCGCAAGGTTGCGCAGCGCGAGTGGAGCATCAACAGTTCCCTCTGATTCCGATGGAATTGTGCGAAGAATGCCATCAAACGTAATGTGTCCGCGTTCCAAGTGAACAGCGTGTGTGATGTGTACGCGAAAGAGGCGCACCACCTCTCCGTGAGGAACGAGACCTTGGCGAAACTCGTTCACCACGCGTGTCGTCGCCACGGTACTTGTGTGATGCATCCCATCGGTAAAGGAACGCAAAATGGCATTGATAGCCACGCGAATAGCTCCAGTATGAAACCTTTCGCGCTGCGCTTTGAAATGTGCCTGGGTAATGGCTTGCACAGCAGCGTCCTCGGCACGCGCAGCTGCTTCACGTGCCGTTTGCGCCGCCACCACAATGTCGGTCGCATCGCGTCGTTCACGCTTCTTGGTTTTGCTCTCACGTGGTGCTTTGCGACGGTGCTCGCGTGCAGCATCTCTGTTTTCCCGATGACTTTGCATCAAACGGGACTCCATTGTGCTGGAAAAATTATTTGTCAAAATCATGCAGGGTCACCATCTCGTGATTGAACCCGCTACCATTGACATGTATGACACGGATGAAGTCGCGTTTGAAACGCAGATGCGCTGCTGGATGGCGCGGGTCAAGAAGCTATCCCTCATGCTGGAACCTTTTCTGCAGCACGCATTTGCAGAGGATGCTCGCGACGCAGATCCGCGTGCCATTGAGATGGCCAGCAAGGAGCTACAAGAGTTTGTCGCTCACCACGTTGAGCTGTGGCGCGTCGACATGGTGGCCAACATGGCCATGGGTCGAGAAGTGCGTCGCGAAGAGCTTGACAAGGACCACTTTGGTGCAGATGAGCGCGGCGTGGCACGCAAGGTGCGTTACATGCTCAACATGCACGTTTTTGCAGAGTTATGCCGCATGAAAATTCTCCTCGCACGCCCCGGCCTCTATCGAGAGCGCCGCAACTTGAATCACTTTGCGCGCGACGAGCTTACGTGCGGTGATTACGAGACACTCTATTCGCTCAAGCGCACCACGCACACCATGTGGGTTGAGGTTGTGCAAACATATGGCGCCCAAGCAGAAGCGGAAGGTGACGATATTGATGAGTCCGAGCGCATGGCCCAAGATATGATGGAGCAGATCAACACCATGTGGAAGTGTCCAATTTTGGAGTACACGCAAAGCAATGTGCGCTCGTTGGTCATGTTTTTATCGCAGCAGATCAATCAACTTGAGACACGCAGCGCCATTGCTGTGCGCGAGTTTCGTACCGTATTTCGACTCCTATGGGTACGCATAGCAGAACTCTGCGCTGAATTGCATTCAGCAGAGGTATTGGATGATCCTGACATGCGCACGGCCAACATTGCAGATCCTGGCGACGGCACTCAGCTCTATGGGTACAATCGAGATTTCCTCGCCTTTTGCACCATTTACATGTGCGAGATGGAACGCCGCATCTTTCATTACGAGTGCTTGCATGGAAACAAGATCCATGGATTGCCCGGCAACACGTCCGAATTGGGAGAGCGTGCGTTTGCATGGATCGAGCGCGTTGTGATGATGATACCCGACGATTCGATGGACACGATACTCGAATCCATTGCCGATGATGGGTATCACTACGTGGGTGACGATGAATGGTTTGAGTACCAACGTGGACCTGATGAGGTCTATTCACGTGGCGCATGCATCACAAAGTTTCGCCCCCATCTCTACAAGACATACTTTAGCGAGGAACAGCTCAACCGCCGTACCATGCTGATTAACGCGCGAACAAAGCATCCCGCGCGCCTCTTTATCATGCACGTGGTCGATGAGCAGTTGCGTAGCGTGGTTGCTGATTTCCACTGGATGAATGGTGTGCGCGTCGACAGCGATGGCATTGAGCAGACACGCTGGAAGCTGACCGAAGCTACGAGTCCCATGTTGATTCAAACGCTCTCCTCGTATTGGGCATACGACAGTGGATGCGTGCACGTATGCGACGACATTTACGAAACGCTGGGCGTGTGGTTCTGGCTGGCGCGCGCCCGATATGGAGGTGTGCTGCATGGGTTTAATCTCAACGCAGTGCTTGATGAAGTTTTGAACGCGGACCCTAGAGGGGTTCCTGCTGCCGCTGCTGTGGCGGTCCCTCAACAAAGGGGACAAGAACCAATCTTTGAGATTTAGTCGAGTGAAAGAAAGTGTCTATCAAAATCGCGGCAGACATATGAAGAGTGTACCATATGCGCTCAAAGCCATTACCCGAGGCCATGGGAGTGCTGCGGGACCGAGAATGGATGAAACGGATCTCGACTACGTTGTGATCAACACATTGCGCGAGATGTATTATCACGAGCCAGTCATTGTCAATTCGCGCACCTCAATACTTTCAAGAGCGCATCAGAAACCCTTTACCTTTACCATTCCTGCCATTGGCATGATGGCCAAGCCGGAAATGGACCAACTGATGGATGAACACTACACGCGGTGGCACGAGGATGTTTTTGACTGGATGAAGTGGGTTGAAGTGTGCCCTTTTTACATGGGGCGCGAAGGAGCACATCTCGTGCCGCGCACACCACAGTTCAAAGAAGGTCGTATTCGCGTCGTTACGAGCAACCGGCGCAAACCAACGTTTCGATGGTACTGGTACAATGAGCGAGGCACACTTCAGCCGCAATGGGATCGAAACATGCAATGGATCATTGGTCGCAACCACCCCGAGTCAGATGGTACCATCCGCTCGCCGCTCGTAGCGCTGTTGCGCGAATACCGTTCGGGAGTCAAAGCGCTTGTCGCACAAGACGTAGTGGTGACTCGCCGCCAACAGCCAGTTCACTTGGTTGAACACCGTACACCAGCGACCAACAAACCACAGGACGATCATCTCAACAACATGTCCGCCGACTTTGGGATGCGCGCTGTGGGCGCAACACGTGCTCGGCGTGATTCTGCACGTGTCGCTGAAGAGCATCAGCGTCAAAGCAACGCTCTCACTGCGCTGCGCAATCAAAACAGCGCGCTCAACAAGAGCAACATGGTGCGGCGCGTGCTGCAGACGGATAGTGATGCACAACTCGCCGACGAAGCTGACGCAGGATTTGTTGCTCATCTATACGCTCTCCCCCGTGATCATGTCTATCGTGAGGCGGGGCGTCCGGACATTGTGGTGGACTATGACAAGTTCAAACGCCGCTTTGATGTACAGGCCGCTGCCATTATGGACTTTGCGCTGGAACTCATCACACCCACGGGTGGAACGGGACGCTCTCAAAACGTCCGTGGCGCGGAGCGCTTTGAACTGGACCGGGTACATGCCCTGATTCGTTTCTTCATATCCATTACACGTCAAGCTCTGCTGCGTGCCTACAAGCCGCAGTTTGACACGCTTGCGCGAAACAACACAGATTTTTTCCCGGAACTAGACGTTGTTATCGAAGTGGGTGTGGTAAGTTCAGTTAAGGATGATACACTCATCATGATGCGCGAACAAGGCATCATTTCACATCGGACCATGGGAGAGCTTATGCTGCAAAATCATCACATTCCGCTCAAATATCTAGAACTGAGCGCTCCGACTACTACCCGGAAGGCACCCAAGCGCGTGAGAGACTCATCAGAGAAAGATGATGATAATGACGGCAACATCAACAAACGCACTAACGATGATGATGATGATGACAATTAATGTGATGTCTTTATCTTCTTTGCGCTCGCCGGAGCTACTGACAGTGTATCATGAACCTGTCTCAGTCCAAATATACTTGACGCGCGATGAGATGCGTTATAAACATCATGCATGGTATCGAGCATCTCAAATGCAGATAGACTCGCCCCGTTTTCAGTCAACAAATCATCAGGAGAATCTCTGTTGTGTGCGGCATCATCAAAAAATGCATCAACGCATTCGTTTCGCGTCCGAAACTGGCCCCATGCCTGTAGCTTGTAGCGCTCGCGATAGCTATGAAATAGCTCCATGCCGCGATCGATGCGACGTCCCTTTCCCCGCGTCTGCGCCGTCCATGCAGCCATGAAGCGCTGCGCGTCATTCCATCGCTCGAAAGGTCCAATCTTGAGAATCATCACCCAACACTCGCCGTCCGCTTGGCGCGAGGCGCGAAGTTCTGCAGAGCCAACGTTGAGGGCGTCCAGCGCCAAGTGGGGCATGCTACAGGCTATGATGAACGTCTGCTTCTTGCATTTCTTTGATTGTGATGCGTTAAAGTAGAGCGTACAAAACCACGGGCCGAGTCCACCCGGTGGAATGCTCATATCCTCCATTGTGTGGAGTGTGGATGGTTGTGGGATTCACACTCTGCGTTTTGTGCGCGACTGTGGCATAAATAAAATACTACCGTTACTTGCCATTCTAACGGGTACGTTGGAGGTCTCCTTGACCTGCGCTAAACGTGCTGACGCTTTGGCATCCACGCGTGCAGGGGCAAGTGATGCCGCATCCAGCATGAGTGTTTGTGTCGAGCCGCTGTTTTGCGCAATGCCGCGCTCGTACACAACGTTGATGGCATTTTCACCGCGCGTCACTTGATTGCGCTGCACGCCAAAGTGCTGCTCCAAGTCGCCAATGGACGGTAGGTTTTCTGCCAAGAATGGATCACATGGCAAAAGTACGTGACCTTGGTGACGTTTCCCAGTCTTCATGCTGTAGAGCACGCCAACGGTTATGCTTTCAACGCTCACGTGGTTGAGCGGTTGATATGGCGAGCCTTCTGTTGCCGATCCATAATAGCGCACAACCAGCCGCCACACGTGGTGCACAACGTCGACGTAGTAGTTGAAGCGTGCTTCGTCAAACTCAAACTCGCGGAGCGGCAACTCGCGCTGCATCCATTCGCCGCGTAGTCTGTAGACGTCGGTCCAGTAGGGCAGCTGGCGCTGAGAGCGCATGTGTTGTGTGTATGCGGCGCACGCTTCATCGGCGGCGGCGCGATTGCGTTGAATCTCAACATTGTTGCGCGAAATGCGGTTCTTCCCAAAGAGGAGCTGCGTAATCATGGCTCCTGCACGCATTCGTAGTGCTGTGTCTGCTACATCGAGATGAGTGCGCTTGTTGGGCGTTGCTGCTACTGCTGCGGGCGCGCTTGCGCGCATTCGTTTTCGCGATGATGCGCCAGCAGAAGAGGCGGCAGACGCATCAGATTTTCCGTACCACGTACGCGGGTCATCCTTGGCGTAGCTCGTGCTCACGCTACCATGCACAATGCTTGAAACGGGGCAGGTCTGCGTTGGAGTGTACAGGTAGAGCGTGCATGTTTGTGCGCTGCACACGTGCGTTGCACCGAGTGCGCATAGGTAGACGTTGGTCGTCAGAGGCGGGCCTTCCAAGTGACCGTCACGAATGAGGTCCTCCTCCGTTTTTGGATTACAGCGGCGAGCGCTGCACGTGTGTGGTGGGCGGTTATCAGCCAAGTCTGTGCGTGCGCGGACGAGCCGCAGCGTTGCTTGAGCCACCAAGGGATCATTGATGGATGTGATCGCAACCCCTTGTGACATGCTTCATTGTTTTTGGCGCTTGTTTCCCGTCGCCCACTTGATGGCGTGCTCGGCGTATGCGCGAACATTTTCATCCAGCTCTTCTTCTTCGATGCTAGGATGCTCTGCGCGATACGCAGCTGCCCATGCGTCAACGTCTGGTGGTTCATCGTGTTGCTCTTTCTTTCGAGGTGCACCACAGACGGCACGAAACCACAGTGGACTCGCCATTGATTCCAGTCGCGCGGCGGATGGGATCACAGACGTTCGCAGTCTTGGTTTTGTGTCGCTTCCACCAACGGCAGCAAAGACGTGGCGGTTATCAATCATTTCTCTGTGGGCGTCGGGCGGGGCGGGCGCCCCTCGGCGACAAAATAATTTCTTCACGCATAAGGTGCGCTTCTCATGACCTCTCCCTCGCACCGCGGTTCTTGCGCGCCCACGCTCCAGCACCCCCACGCACACCAACTGACGGGCAGGAGCATCCCCTGGTGCGCTGTAGCGTGCTTTTTTTGCGTTGTCGCCTTTGTCGCCTTTGAGCGCCTGCGTTCACAGACCTCGCGCCCGCGCTGCGGGGGTAGAAACACCTCTTGTGCTGCTTGCCCGCGCCGTGGGAGGGCGCGCCGGGGGTTGCGCCGCCTTTTTCTCGCGCTTTCGCTCTTTTTCTTTTTTTCCCTCTCGCTCTTTTGCACCACGCGCTCACTCTCTCGTGGCAGCTCATGGCTTCTTCACCCTCTCCCGACGCCACCATGGCTGCATGCACACCCAACTACGTCTTTCATGTCTTTGACGGTCACGCGCCTCGCCTTCCACTGGGCTCCAACTCTGACGACTGCATGAGCGGACTCGGAGGACTCGCTATTGTGAGCCAAGTCGCCGAGGCTGTTGCAAGCAAGCGCTCCATCCATAGCATGTTCTTCGGTCCCGAAACAACAGTCAAACACTTCAACGAAGCCGCCGGTCCCGCATCTTACTTTGCACCCGAAGACACTCCGCTTATGCGCGACTACTTGAGCAGCCAAGAGGACGGAGATTCGACGGTGTTTGACGCACTGCTTTTTGGCCTCGCTTCTGGAGTCATTTCTCAGAAAGCAACGGCTGAGGATGTCTTTGGCGTCTCTCCGTTTCCTGGCGACGTATCGCTGTTGGACATTACGCGGTCCGCTATCAACGACCCGCAGCGCAAGAATCTGTCCGATTTTATCGACCCGAAAGACCTGACGGTGCGCGAGAAGATTGGCGATATTTACGGCAAGCCCATGGACCCCAACGCCATCTTTGTCAGCGAGCGCATCAAGGGTGGCGCAAACCCGTTTAGCAATGGCGAGTTTGACGTTTGCTACCAACCCATGACCGGTCAGGTTGCTGCAGCGGCACCCGCACAGGCTGACATTGATCTCAACGACGCATCAGAAGTCGAACAAGAAGAGGAGTCCGATCTGGTGATGGAGGAAGAGCAAGAGCCCAAACACACGCACAGCTTTGGTGCCAAGGTTCCCGTTGGATCTCTGGCGTGGCAGCGCGCCCAGTGGCGCCGCGAAGTTACGGAGTGGATTCGCAAACAGTATCTGCCCGACGTTACCGAGCTTCCGTTCTGCGGCCCCGCGCGCTGCATTCCGATCCCGGGGTTCCCTATCAATCTGTTGGTCAACGTCCCCGTTCCAAAGGACGATGAAACCTTCAACGCACTTCGGGAGGACTTGCACTGCAGTCCTACTCTGGACGATCCGGACGGATCCGACATTTGCGTGCCGCTCGTGTTTCCTGGAGAATTGGTACGCCTCGAGTTTGAGATGCTGTACTACCAGGTGATGACAGGTCGTAAGTCACGCGCGACAAAGGCTGAGATCATCCACAAGCTCTGCTTCTGGGCAGCCAGTGTCTTTTACGGAAGCTTTGACCCCATCGATGACTGGCACCCCACCGATGACGGTCTGCACATGATGGAGAAGTACCGTCCGACCACTGGCAATGTGAAAAAGGCGTGGGTTGGGTCCAATGCCTACAAAACATCTCCGTTCGTGGCCGAATACGAGCTCCTCACTACCACGGAGGATGACTCGTTTGTGCCGGAGCCCGTTGTCAAGTCGTCCAAGAAGCGCGGCCGCCCGCCAGCTGCTGCTGCTGCATCCAAGGAAGATGGCGGTGTTGATGACGCGACGCGCAAGTCCATCCAGCTCGTGGTGGCAAACGACGCTAAGAATCAGGCCAAGCGTAACGGGTTCCAAGCACTGATCAACCTTTAATGAAAGAGTGAAAAAGTCTGCACTTTTGCTTCCCACAATGCCTGCATTTGATTGGCAATATCTGCAGATTCACGCGCTAGCACGACAGCACGCTGGCTTAGCACAAGATATTGCTCGGTGCGTGCAACCTCATAAACTTGCTTGGCGTTTTGTAGCCCACCACCCGCTTTGAAAGTTTCCTTTCCATACAAATATTCCACCACCTTCCATGCGTAGCGTGATTCGTCAGTCAGATCATGCTTATGCTCCGCCACAAACGCTTCAAACACGGCCATGATGAAGCGACGCAACTGTGCGATGCGCTGCCTGCACCACATGTAATCGAGCAGACACAGGTCGTCGCATTGGTTGTTACACGATGCACACGACGGGTACAGATAGTATACACTCAGTTCCTTATCCAAAAACTTGCGCGCCACCACGTGTGCAGCGTCAAAACCAGAGTTGGAGTTGCGCTCGATACGCGCAGTGCCACACAGCGGACACGTTGCTTCTTTTACGTGTGGTCCAATGTACATGTCCCAAATGGCGCGCTTGAGCTGGACCGGAATCCCCTTTTGCTTTTTGGTGAACTTGTCCAGGGGTCCGGACCCCTCACCCAGGGTTCGCTTCATAAAACAGTCATTCATCGTTGCTATCTTCTTCTTCTTCTTCTTCTTCTTTGCCAGCACCATTATCTGCAGTGGGTTGAATTGGTACGGGAGCACATTTGATGGCCTTGTCCATGACACGCAAATCTGCCGCATTTTGCATGGGCCCTGGGACGTAGTGCGTATGCGGAGCAGTGTCTAGCGGTGTGTGCTGCATCAAATGCCCGAGTGCCGTCTGGCGCTGACGATCCTTTCGATGGCAGATGCGGAAAAAGTCTGACGGATGACTGACGACGATCCACACGCGCTTCTTGCCGCGACTTGCAGCCACGTACGCGTTGGGACGCGTCCAGTTGTCACTCGGGTTGGCAACGACCCAGAAGATAATGTAAGGGTATTCACGTCCTTGAGAGCTGTAAACCGTGGACCCGTATCCCAGTCCCACGTGGCGTGCCTCTACGCCGTTGGGCTCGCCATTTTTCTTCTTCTTCTTGGTAGCGCCGATCCATACTGTTTTTGTCTCTCGTCGGATATCGGGATCTTCCGTGTCGACGCCACGCAATACGATCCCACCCACAACTCGAGTCACTTCGGTAACCAGTAGAACTTCTCCGTTTTGCACGGGATCAGATCGTATGGTGCGTGATTGCATCTTGTATCCGAGGCGGCGCTGTATCCTGTACGTCTTTGCACGATTGTAGTTTCGAGAGAATCGCACCTTGCACCCAACATAAAGCTCAACGCCAGGGCGGACGGTCACAGTGTTGCGGCGGTTGATGACGCCGATATTGCTGTATGCCGCTTCAGCTGCGCTGTTCAAAGCATGGCGACCGTCATCACTATCATGCTTGAGTACGAGCAGATGCGTGTTGAGGATGCTGTGGCCGTATTTCAGTCTACGAACCTCCTCGAAGATGCGCTGCAGAGTTGTTGTGGCATCAGCGCTGCGAACAATCATGGTGATTGGTCCACCGGGCGAGAAGCGAATACGCTCTGGCGTTCCGCTGTTGATGTACGTGATGGCGTTTTGCAGATCCACGAGTTCTGGAGCGACGCGCAGATTTTCGCTTAGCGCTTGCTTTCCAAATGCGCTCGTCATGTCTGCCAGTGGGTCTCCAGCCTCGATGGGTTTGAGTTGTTCTTGATCGCCCATGATTACAAGCTTGCAAATGTTGGGAAACAGTGGGAGTAGTCGGTGAAAGAGCTCTGAGGAAATGTTGGAACATTCGTCAACCACGAGCACTTCCACTTGCTCAAACCACGCTACCGCAACGGCTTTGCTCATGCTCATCTTGGTGATGAAATGATGGATTGTGTGCGCAATCTCATCGCGGTTTCCGTTTCGGTGGCGCAGCATCTTGACGAGCATTGCCACAAAGCCGGTGCACAACACGTTGCGGTAATGAGAAACAACCCACGTGAGCACCTGCGTCTTGCCTGTGCCAGGAGGTCCCTGTACGACAGTCACTGCGTTGCGTGTGATGTGCTCTGCAATTTCGCGCTGACGCGGTGTCAAATCAAGCATCGCCTGTGGGACTGATCTTCCACGAAGCACCGGTTCTGGTGCGGTGCTGGCGCGGCGTATGATACCGCAGAGCTCGCCATGAATAACAGAATCCATATGCATGTCGCGCTCAAGTGCCAAATGCTGACGCGTCTCTGGTACCACCCACACCAGCCCGCGTTGTGTTAAAATGCCGTCAAAGATTTCGCGTTCCAGTGCTTCGCGTTGGGGGCGTGGCAGACACGGAATGGTTGTGCGCATGGGTGCCACTGGAAAGACGGTGTCTTTGAGACGCTCGCGCTGGACGATAATTTCGAGGTAAATGTTCACAGCCAGACGCATGGGAAGCGCAAGTGCATCGCGATGTGACTTGGCTACGCGTCCCAGAGCTTGTTGATAGTGTTCGCGTACCGTGAGAGGCCACACGCCAAGTTCTGCGCAGTGTGGCTTGAAAAATACAAGCTCCCACGGGCTCTTGTGCACCAGATCGGAGAGCCGGCGAAGTGTGCACGTTGAATGTCGATCGTATGTGATACCATCGTCTCCGTCTTGGTCGTCATCTTCAATTGCGCGCGGTTTCACGTGCGCGGCCAACGCGGCAACCATGTGTGGCAAACGCACCAGGTCAGAATGCTTGTATACGGGATGGTCGGGCGTGGAAAAGCTAAACGTGATTTGCGTAATTTGATCCATGGGGAGCGACGCCGCTTGATTTGCTTCGGCAATGGCGGCTTTGCACTTTTGAACAAGTTGATAATGATCATCAACTTTGCAGCGAGAAGCAATCTCGGCTTCCATGTAAGATACATCTGTGGGTCCGAGCACCGACTTGAGCGCCACGGGGGTGCTGTATCCATCCTTGCGATTCACCAAAAGACGTGGGCGTCGATGTTCCGTGCTAAGATGTGCTCCATACGCAACCTCGTAGATAAAGTAGGGTGCACACGATGCCATGAGTTTGTTGTTCATGTCAATGAGCTTTCCCACAAGAGATGGTCGCGCATCACATTTCACGATTCGCACACCACCTTGATAGTAGCCATCAATGTCTTGCGGATCACCTGGTTTGACGCGCTCTGACAGAATGAGCTCAAAGCGAATTGCACTTTTGATTTCCACTCCGGCCCTTTTGTCACCCATGATTATAAATTTTTTCGAGTGAGAAATGGGTCGCGTTTCAGAATTCATCGAAGAAATTGTGCGCGAAAGCACGCCCGATGATCGTATGCAATTCATGGCGTGGTCCATCTACTCGAGGGTCAAGCGCGCGCTCCCCGAGCGGGAATTTGATCTTGACACGGAAGATGTGACTCAAATGTCGACGTTTTGGGACGAGCACATTGCGCAACATTGCCCGGAAGACTTGGACGTGGAAAACGCCAAGCGACTCTGGCTGTGCGGCCAATGCGAAGATACCTATCGCGATGAAGAGGAATTGACACACCGTCTGCTCAAAGCGTTGCGTCACAAGGCAGAAACGCGCGACGCGTCACCACCGGCGTGGCTGGTCGCCTTTACCGACGTGGATTTTGGCATGCCCGACGGAATTTCCCGCCAAGGCGCTGCGGATTTCATTGCCTCTCACATGCACCCGTGGACCACAAGCGATGCTGACCGCGCGCTGCTTGAAGAGGGTGTGCTCAACCGGTTGTGGCCACAACGCGACGAACAAGCGCCCGCAAAGCGGATTAAACCGTAAAAACATGGATAAGGGGTGTATTTGTGGAGCATCACTCAAAGATGTTCCGGTTCCACTGCCATGCACAAGCTGTGAGCGACCGCTATGTTTTACGTGTGGTTTGGCAGATGAACAGCAATGTGTGCTGTGTATTGCTGCAAAGTCTCCGCCCAAACAGAAAAAGAAACAGAAACGCGCCCCTTCTCCAGCACCGGAATCACGAGTGCCTGTTTGCGATGTTGTCACATGGTATACGTTCCATCAGTCCATGGCCCGGCGCATTACACACACATGTGGATCACAGTCTGTGATCAGACACGAGACGAGAGGTGTCTGTGCAACACACGCTACCAGATGTCGTGGATGTGCGCAACTTCATCATCCCGCGCTTGTGAAGCGCATGGTGTGGCGTGAGAACACGCGCGGTCGCGTTGTTTGCACAACGTGTTATCGCGAACGCCAGGCACTGTTTGATTGCTTGCTTGTGCTGCGATACAGGAATATGCAACCTGTGTTTGATCGAAACATTTTGAATTACATTGCTGCGCGGATCTAAAAAGAATGCATCACTTGTCAAAGAATACAAAAGAGACAATGTGGGTAGGGCTTCCGCTCGAGGAAGCGCCTTACCACACGGGATTGCATGTAACTGTGGGTGTGCGCATCGTTCTCGCTGGCGATGGCACACATGATCGCATGACGCTCGCGCGCGCCATGGAAGAACGCATCAAGCCGCTCTTCCCGTTGCTGGTGCAGATTGATCACTCCATCACAATGCTGGGTGCAGAGCATGACGTACCAACGCATCGCGTGCACATTGTCAACGATCAAGCACGCCTTGCGGTGGAACAGTTTTACGCAGACCACTACAATGCGGACGCAGATGGTGAAGCATTTGGCTCGCTTACGGCACACACAACCGTAGACACCCCCGAACGTGCAGCACTTGTGCGGCGATATCTGCAAAACACGGGTGGTGTATTTGCAGTCACAGAAGCGCTGCTGCGACGCTTTGGTGAAAAGGAAACTCTGGCAAGAGTGTTTGTTTAAAGATTTTCCAATATCAAAAGGGGCGTGTATCATGTCCAAAACACGAAAGACCAAGCGCGAGCGCAACGATGAGTCTGATCGTGAGCTGAGTGGATACAAGATGCCATGGCTCGTAACCATGGTTCCCAATCGCATCTATGCCGGGCCGTTTCTGCGGGATCAAACAGATGCGCGCTACATTGTGGAGCGACTGCCAGTCACACATGTGATTAACATGTGCCCCGTTTCAAAGGAGACGTACAAAGATGGATCGTCAAAGGCAACGTGGTACGCCAAACACTGGAATGCGCGCAATGATGTCGCTGATGAGAAGGCGGAAGAGCGGCGCGCAGCGCTCAAACCCGTCATGGTGCGCGAACCCATTCCTGATCCAAACAGTTCTGCCGATGCGCTCAGCTCGCAAAACGAAACGCGTCAGTTGACGTTTTTCAAGGGAGTTGCAGAGCGCACGCATGCCATTCTGGCAGCAGATCCAAAGGCATGCGTGTACATTCATCACGAGAGCGGGCGTGGGTATGAAGCGCTGGTTGGATTCATCACGTGGGGCATGCTGAACCGCGAGACGTGTCCGCGAGACGTGAATGCGTGGTGCGTTGCAAACGATCACAGGCTCATTCTTGACACTGAAGAATTGCGCACAATGGCCACAAAGGGCATTGCACAAGTAGTGGCAGCACAAAAGAACCCGGGGTTATCGCAATGGGTGACAATTACAAAGCGTGCGCGCAAGACGAAATAAAAATTCCGAGTGCAGTGTTGAGGGGTGTCTGGAAAAATGTGGCACTGGGTCACAACGGCATATGCAAGCGTCGTTTGCCCAGACCCAATGATGGACTCATCTGGAGAAGAGGACGTTTTTCTCGATCCAGAGCCAACGCTCAAGCGCGCACTAGATGCCGAAGCACCTGATGTTCCACCACCAAGCGTGGAAGAAGAAAGCAGCAAGACCAAGCGCCAGCAGACAAAGAAGAAGAAGAAGACAAGCGCTCCTCCGCAGACACGTCGTCGATCAACGCGCAATCGCCGCAACGGTACCGCTACCACTTCAACAAACACGCCTGACGAGCTACGCTTAGCAGCGCAATGGATTAAGCAGACTCCTAGCGCCGCGTATCAAACAGATGATGCGGGTCGCTTGGTTGTTCGCTTGGAAAACAACACAAAGCATGTGATTACGGAACCCATCAAGGATGCGGCTGAACTCCATGCTCGCTTTCAGGAATGCTCCGACTGCTTTGATTTGGCCATGCGTGATCACTTTGGCTACTGGTGTCTTGCACATCACTGTGGTGGCAAAATTGACGCCATGGACGAATTTTTGCGCGCCGTTTAGTTTGATGCATCCTTTAGCAATGAAGTCCATGCCAGTTCAACGTCGTCCACTTGAAGCGATGTTTGCTTGCGCCTGAGATCTCCTTGTTTTGCGCAGCGCGTTCTGTTGGCAGCAAACGCGGCAGCGCGCTGTATGAGGCGTTCCGTTAGATCCATCACGTGTGCATGCAGTGTGTCTGAAACGTCATCGGATACGCCTGTAACTCCGTATGGGCGCTTAAAGAGGGCTGCATCATACTGCATGTACGTAGTGTGCACACATTCAATGAGCGTGGCATTGAGAGACCCCTCCATGAAGAACGGTTTTATTCATCGACTCGGGCGCGCTTGGTGGGAAGTGGTTGATATATGCCTTGCACAATTTCACGCACCCGATCACGAGCTTCTTCCAGCGTCTCTTCCGAACAAGCTTCACTCGGATGCAGTTCGCCCACCACAGTGCGCATGTACGTGTCCAGCTGCTCTGCAAAGTCTGCAACCACGTCTGCTTCTTGCAATGTCTCTTCGAGCGCGCGCTCACAACCAAACGGTTGCGCCTTGGGCTCGTCTTCGGGACGAGTATCGCCATTGTTGGGCTTGATGCTCGTCTCTGAAAAGGGAATGGATACCACGCGCGTCTTTGGAGAGAGTTGCAGCGAAAACTTGGCTTTGAGCGCGAGTAGCGACAGGTAGACGGAATACTGGACCGCTTCGCGCAAATAGATGCGGCACGTGCCCGTGTTGATCGTGTGATAAACCACAACTTGCGGGTCCACCATTTTGCGGTCATCGGGAAAATGTGTCATGTTTTCGAGTCCACTGCGCATCCCATGCGTCATGCCAGGTCCATCGTAATCGAGAAGCTCCAGCACGGCGCGCGCTACCTTGCACGGGAGTACAACGCCGCGAAGGCTTCTGCTGTTGGATGTTGTGGACGACTTGGACGATGTGATGGGGCGCGGTGCAGAAAAGCCGTCGTTTTCGTCATCAGGGTCATCGAAATTGTAGATGCTGCCCGTGTTCTTGCGGCTGGCTGGAGTAGATGCGGGAGCAGCATCAAAATCAGCGCCCCCGTCATATTTCGGCATCCAACTCATCATTCTATCCCTAGAACCACCACCCCTCTCAGCAGGAAGGAGGGATAGACAAAAATGTCAGAGATTGTTGCCTGGTTCACAACTTCGTGTTCATTCTGGGAATGGCCAATCAAAGCTGTGTTGGTCCTTGATGGCATCTTTTGGATCATCTGGGCCGGGTTTTTTCCGTGGTTCTTTTCGCTTGGCTCCACCACTCCCGGTATGAATGCAGTCTTTGTCGCTCATGCTATGCTAGGCATTGGACACATGGGAACGCCAAACACAATGTTGCAAGCGTTGAACAAACTTGTGGCCCGTAAGATGCGCTGGCTGCGAATGTGGTGGTTGGCAATCTCATTGATCATGGACGTGTATGCAGCCATTTGCGCTTTCAGCATCCTGCAACACGCTGCTTCCGGAAGGCCACCGGAAATGGTTCTCAAGGGCATGCATGCGATCAGTGTACTCTTTGTGGCGTCATCACTGCTGTCTTTGGTGTCATACATTGCGGCCAAAATCTCTCAAGGGCCCGTCTATGAGAAATGTGCAAATGGTGATGCTGGTGTGCCGCTCATGGGTGCTGGTGGTGATGCTAGTGCTGTAATGTATCGCCGACGTGGTGCTGTACACTAAAATTGAATATGGCATTTTAGTCGATCACACAAAAATGGACAGACCTTTGGCTGTCCGATTCTTGTTTCTGTTACGAATTTGTTGATCCTGGTCGCAACTTTTTTTTGATCGTGACGACATGTGACCACAACCAAAAAATTGATCGACCTATGAACTCGCGATTTAAGATGCTCTTACGTGAAAAACTTCACGTAAGCGCATCTTAAATCGCGAGTTCGATTTTTCGTTTGATCACGATTTTTCGACGACACGATTTTTCGACGACGACACGATTTTTCGTTTGATCACGATTTTTCGACGACACGATTTTTCGACGACACGATTTTTCGACGACGACACGATTTTTTGGTGATCAAACGAAAAATCGAACTCGCGATTTAAGATGCGCTTACGTGAAAAACTTCACGTAAGCGCATCTTAAATCGCGAGTTCATAGGTCGATCAATTTTTTCGACGACATGGTTTGAGATTGTTGTGGTCACATGACATCATGAATATTTTTTTGATCGTGGTGACAAAAAGTGACCAACCAAAAAATTGATCGACCTATGAACTCGCGATTTAAGATGCGCTTACGTGAAGTTTTTCACGTAAGCGCATCTTAAATCGCGAGTTCAATTTTTCGT
>Ga0070726_10001162_pt1 | contig 27577 bp, 23 predicted proteins | sample tdAd471_FD_67275 | JGI IMG/M metagenome (GOLD analysis project Ga0070726, IMG submission 67275) | Marine sediment microbial communities from the Atlantic coast under amendment with organic carbon and nitrate - tdAd47.1 | ecosystem: Environmental > Aquatic > Marine > Coastal > Sediment | place...
GGGCGACGGCCATTCCCGGCGCACGACGCCTTGCAGTGGCGCCCGACAGACTCCCGCAGAGCACTTCCATAATTAGTCAGAGGTTTCCTAAATCCTGTCCTAAACGGCGTACTCACAGCAACCGGCAATGATGTTACACCAGCGCTGAACCTTCAGGTCGTCGCTGATCTGGTCCTGGCGAAGCTCCAGCATCAGACTGGGGATTCCGAAGCGTTTACCGTGAACCGGTACGGTATAGTCCACCTGGGGATCGACATCGTAGGGCTCGTTGTCTCCTACCTTGTCAGTTTCACGATCAACACGGGTACGCAGGCCCAACAGCATTTTTCTTGCCCAGTCCCTGCTCTCGTCATAACACACCCCGATGGTCCAGGGGCGCTGCCGGCCGGCAAACACGGGAGTAAAACTGTGAATACTGAGCAGGCGGGCGTGATCGCGATCGAGCCGCCCGAGCACACTGGCGATAGCCTGCTGGTAGGGATCAAACAGTGTTTGCTGGCGGCGCAAGGCCTCTCGGGGCGACACCGAATCATTCCCCGGGACAGGCACGGCGTCGCTGATCGTGGCAATGGATTCGACATGACCTGGCGGACGATTGCAGTCGATAACCAGGCGTGAATAGTTGCTCAGGACCAACGTTGCATCCAGTCTCTCTGACAGCGCCCGTGCCAGGGCCGCTGCCCCGGCGTCCCAGGCGATGTGACTGTCAAGCTGCTGAGTTGACAGCCCGAGGTTCTGCAGTCGTTCCGGAATTCGATTGGAGGCATGATCACAGACAATCACCAGGGAGCTTCTGCCGGTCGGCCGAATCAGTTCATAAGGTCCCGGTTCATTAGCCGCCAGCAGCACTCCGGCTTCAGTATTCATGCAATCCTCCCTGCGCTCCGCCTCGCGTGTCTACGTGGACAACCGGTGAACTTACTCGGCAACTTATTCGGCAACTTATTCGGCAACTTCCTCGGTAACTACCTTGAAACTTTTCAGCGTCGTTTCGCCAAAACTGTTGCTCAATGAAACATCGGCGGCATCGCGGCCCTGGGCCATCAGTATGCGACCGATCAGGCGTTTGTTGTTACGTGGATCGAAGGTGTGCCATTCACCATCCAGGTAAGCCTCGAACCATGCGGCAAAATCCATCTCGGCGAAGGGCGGTGGTAGACCGATGTCGCTGAGATAGCCCGTGCAGTAACGCGCCGGGATATTCAGGCAGCGGCAGAAAGTGACGGCCAGGTGAGTAAAATCCCGGCAGACACCCTTTCTTTCCCGGTAAACCTCTGCCGCCGTCATTGTGCTCCTGGCATGCTCGTAGCCGAAGGAAATATGCTGGTGCACAAAATCGCAAATTGCCTGGACACGATGCCATCCGGTCGGCCCGTCGCCAAACAGGCGCCAGGCTTCGTTGGACAACAGGTCAGTTTCACAATAGCGGCTGCCGATGAGATAGACCAGCGTCGCCTCGGGCAGGCTCTGTACCGGGAGTTGCCGGGCTTCCGGTCGAATCCGGTCCGGTTCGCCGGAATCGTTGATCAACGTGTCGTTGGTTATCGTCGTGTCACCCGGCATCAGCGTAAGCCGGGTCACCCAGTTCCCATAAAGGTCCCGATAACCACTGAGCGGCAGCGGTGGATTGGTAATAATCTGATCCGGTTTCAACAGGAAGGCAGCACGCGAGGAATGCACGTTCAATGTCAGAATCATCGGCGTAACCTGGGTACAGCTGAAGACCATCTCGTAGCCAAGACGTATTTTCATGACGTGCTCTCCTTTTCTGCCATGGCACGGCATGGCGCATTACTGGCGTGCAGTCGGACGATTGAGCAGGGTGAACAGTCCACCGGACTCTAGCGGGGCAAATAATTGGGGTCAGAGCAATAATACAGTATTTTTTGTTTTTCTGTTACGGACTACTGCACTTCAAGCCAGAAACAGGTTCAGGGATGAACAGTATGCCCGGAAGACCGCGATTGTGCCCTCCAGGAATACCACAACACATCGTGCAACGTGGAGAGTTTCAAAAGTCAGCTCGAGAAAGTCACGGGCAGACATGTCAGGCCGCTGTTACGTGGGCCACCGGCTTTGTGAACACCGGTAATTTTACTCTGACCCCTGCTTATTTTTTCTTTGGCTTCTTCTTTGCGGGTGCCATGCCCATCATCTTGGCGATCTTGCCGGTGGCGGACATTCCCGGCACCAGTCCCAGGAAATCTGCCTTGCCCACCTCGACGCCGTTGTGGCGCAGAATGTTGTAGGCGGTGGTGCAGTGGAAATAGAAATTCGGATAGGCCCAGCCCTTAACATAGTCCAGCCCGGAGAACGACAGCACGCCCACTGGAAGTTTCATTTCCACGCTGCGGTCTTCGCTGCCCTTGAACTGAGATTGCTTGAGACTGCGGATAAATTTTACCGTGTCCTTGATGCGTTGCTGCAATTGAACAAAATCATCGTCACCGTCTTCGAATACCGGAGCAGGGGTATCCGTGAGGCGGGCGCAGCAGCCCTTGGCGTTATCGGTGACAATCTGGACCTGGCGCACCAGCGGGAACATATCCGGAGCCAGCCGTGCCTGCAGCAACACCTGGGGATCAATGCCCCGCGCCTTGGCGGAGCTGGATGCCTTCTTCAGAATCGCCGACATGTTTTGCAGATTGTGGATAAAAACCGGTGCAGTTAACTGATAAATCTCGACACTCATTACTCGTACTCCAGATCAGGATGACAGCGTGCGACCGGTGCGATCTATCGACGCTCTGGTAATTCTGTTTGGTATCATAAAATGCGTATTGTTTGCCGACAATTTCTCCATTTGAAACCAGGGGACCATTGACGGTGCAGCCGGATATTTTGACCGACTACAGCGATTTGTTACAGAACTCTGGGTTCACGTCTATATTGTCCTCGTTGTGCAATCGGCACAACATTTTTTGTCATTTCCTCTATGCAGGCACCAAAGGCTAAAAAATTTGATCGTCCCTGGCGCAATGTTTTTCCGTGATTGGCGCTGGACACAATATCGAGCTTATCAATATCAATGCCCTCGTCTTCCCAGCAGCAGATTGGGCATAGTAGGGATGATCCTGCACACTTTCGGGAATGATAGCAGATTCGCGGGAATGGCATGGCGGATATATTTCCGGGTTGATCGACCTAGTGCGCTTGTAGGGCGGGACTGAACGGCCTTGACCGACAAGACCGGGTGCATGTGGATCTGGAACTGCAGAAACCTGCTACACTGGCGAAATCCCGCAACCGGTATCCAGTGGAGAAACCTGCCATGAAGAACTGCCACAGAGTCCTGATTTCGATAGTCCTGCCCACGGCCGTGTCACTGGCTCAGGCTCAGGCTCAGGCTCAGGCTCAACAGAACCACCCGCAGTACGATGCGGTCTGGCAGGTTATTACCCAGTTCTTCGACGGCATCAACACCGGCAATGGCGAGCTGCTGGCTTCCCTGCAGGTTGACGGGGCCCGGATCCTGAACAGCAGGGAAGAGCAGCCCGGGGGATACGCGTTGGTACAACGCGACTGGTTCGACGCTGACAATTTCGACGGCAGCTCGCATTTCACCGAGCGTTACTGGGACGAACAGCTGTTAGTCTCCGCTCAGCTGGCGGTTTTCTGGGCGCCCTACGACTTTTATATCGACGGCGAGTTTTCCCATTGTGGCATCGACGTGCTGAACCTGATCAGGAAGAATGGCGAGTGGAAAATCGGCCACGCCATGTGGACCATTCAGCGCAGTGGCTGTACCCCCTCGCCCCTTGGTCCCCTGGCCAGGGAAACGCCGCAGTAGGTCGCCAGGGGAAACAGGATTACATTGGCAACTTCAAACCACAGCGGATATGGCAGCATCGCCATGTTGAACACGACGGCGGCCAGCAGTATGGCACCCACCACAACACCATGAGCCCTGTGCCTGGCACTGCCGAAACGGGTGGCCATCCAGGTGCACAGCAAAACGATTCCCGCCCACATTAACGAGGCCACGGCCAGAACCCAGGCCGGGTATCGGGCAACATGTTCCAGCATCTGTGCATAGCTGCCATCAAAATCCGCCGGGAATGGATGTACGATTGCGCTGAATCCTTCCACCGCCACTACCAGTGCGAAAGCAACGAGCAATGCCGCCACCACCGCCAACAGACTCCGCAAAACGGTTCCTGTCATTGTCTGCCTCCTTACCGCACTGCCTCAATGTAACAGCGCCTGACCATTCTTTGCTCGTTCTAGTCGCGTAGGTTAATAGTGCTTGTATTGGTTTCTTACCTGCGTTTCTCAATGGGCCTTAATAATACCTTCCATTGCTATCCCACGATGTCAGACGTTTTACCAGGCCTGCGCTGCGTTGAATGGTGGCTCCGAACGGAGTAGTCAGGACACTAGTCCATCCCGGCCTGTTCCCGTACATAATGTGCCGCCTGTTCATGGGTGGCGAACCACACGTCACTCTTTGACTTGATGTGCTCTATCAAACCCTCCAGGGCCACCAACCGTGAGCGGTGACCGATGACATGGGGGTGCATGGTGAGCAGAAACATCGTGCCTTCTTCCCAGGCACGGTCGAATTCATCAATCCATACCTGCATGATATCCCGTGGATTCATGTAGCGGGGGCCCAGGGGATTGAACAGCGGTGCATCATCCAGGATCCACTCCACCGGCAGTTCCACCAGTCCCGTGGGTTCTCCGTCCTGCAACAGTTCGTAAGGGCGATCGTCATGCATCAGCGAGCTCTCATAAAGAAATCCCAGATCGCGCACGATTTGCAGCGTGGCGGGACTGTGATTCCAGGAAGGTGCGCGATAGCCCACCGGACGGACCCCGACTATGGCTTCCATGGCATCCATGGCCTGGCGGAGCAGACGTTCTTCGGTGGCTGCATCGATGGCGGTGTTCAACTCGTGGATCCAGCCGTGCACGCCGATTTCGTGCAGTCCGGAACCCTGTATCAGGGCCGCCTGTTCGGGAGCCAGCTTCAGGCTCCAGGCCGGGAAGAAAAATGTCGCCGGAATACTTTCTTCGTTCATCAGCGCCACCACCCTCGGCAGGGCCACCCGCGATCCGTATTGACCCTGTGACAGGGGGCCGATGCTGTACTCGCCGTTGCGCAGCCCCTGGACGGTTTCATTGTCCACGTCGTAAGAAAGCAACACGGCGACCCGCGCACCGCCCGGCCAGGATGTCGGCGTCAGGTCACGTCCTGCCCGTACCCGGTTGACCCGGGAAAAAACCAGCTCGTCGGACCAGTTCCATGGCGCATCGGTATTCTGGATGTTTTGGGCAAAAACCCCGGATCCGTGAACAAAGAAAAGACTTAGACAACCGTAAAAAAGCAGATCGCGGGAATGTCGTAACCCGCAGCGCAAGTGAACCATGCTGTAACTCCGTGTCCCGGGAATTGAAGAACTGAATGGTAAGACAGTCGGCCATTTCCCGCCACTGGTTCCTGCCACCGTTTTAAGGCAGCACCGATTGATACTGGATCAATGTGGTCCCACGGGGTTTCTGCCTGATGACCCGGGTTGTGTCAGCAGTTTCAGCCCGCTCGGCGAATCGAATTGTTCTTGCAGAGACTGATCAGGGTGAAAAATGTTGTAACCTTAATCCCTGCGGCCGAGTCCAATGACTACCGGACACCAGGAACTGCAGCGCCATACCGGCGCACAGGACTAGCCATGCTATTGAAAACAGAGGGATTAGTTAAAAAATTTACCACCGAAGAAGTGGAAACCACGGCACTTGACCGGGTAGACCTGGAAGTCAACGAGGGCGAATTCACCTCCATCATGGGGCCGTCGGGCTGTGGCAAGTCCACGCTGCTGCACATCCTTGGTCTTATCGACAATCCCGACGGGGGCAAGTACTGGTTCCTCAACCAGGAAGTCTCCCGCTACAGCGAAAGACAGCGGGCCCGACTTCGCAAGGAAAACATCGGTTTCGTTTTCCAGAGCTTCAACCTCATCGACGAGCTATCGGTCTTCGAGAATGTTGAACTGCCGCTGATCTACAGCAGGATACCGCCGGATCAGCGTCGTACCCAGGTTGAATCGGTTCTGGAAAAAATGAACATGGCGCACCGTAGAAATCATTTTCCCCAGCAACTGTCGGGAGGCCAGCAACAGCGTGTCGCCGTGGCCAGGGCGATAGTCAACGCCCCGAACCTGATCCTGGCAGACGAGCCCACGGGCAATCTCGACAGCGAGCATGGCCGGGAGGTCATGGAGATTCTCGCCGGGCTGAACCAGGAGGGCACTACCATCGTCATGGTGACCCACTCCGCGGAGGATGCCGCCACCGGTCGGCGTATCGTGTCCATGCTGGACGGTCGCATCCAGGGGGATGCGGCTACCGAACCGGCAGCCGCCACCGGCTGAACGTCAGGAGCTGGCCATGTTCAGAAATTACCTCGTTGTTGCATTGCGCAACCTGCGCCGCAATCCGTTGTTCTCCCTGATCAATATCCTGGGTCTGGCCATCGGCCTTGCCTGCTGCCTGCTCATCGTGCTTTACGTGCAGCACGAAACCGGTTACGACCGGCACTGGCAGTTTGCCCCCCGAACCTGGAAAGTGATGCGCACGTTTACACCAGGAGGCGGGACTCCGCCTCTTTTCCTGGCCACCAATGCCCCCCAGGCTGGTCCCCTGCTGGCCCAGGATTTTCCCGAACTGGAGCACATGACACGGATCATGAACGGTGGTGAGGTGATTGTAACCGACCCGGCAACCAATCAATCCGACTATGAAACCGGGCTGCATTTCGCCGATGCCAGTGTGTTTTCGGTATTCGATATCCCCTTTGTCGCCGGCGATCCGGAGACCGCGCTGCAGGGTCCCATGCAGATGGTAATCAGCCAGTCCCTGGCTGACAGGTATTTCCCGGAGGGTAATGCATTAGGATCGTCGCTGCTGCTGGCCAACCAGGCCCCGATCCAGATAACCGGCATCATGGCCGACCTGGAGGACAACACACACCTGCAGGCCCGGGGTTTTATTTCCATTACCACGCTGGTGGCCATGTTCGGCGAAGGGTTCCTGGAAGACTGGTCCAGCAATAATTTCCACACTTACGTTGTTGTACCGGAAAACTACGCCATGCAGACGCTGGTGGACGCCATGCCGGACTTTTTCCTGCGTCACGTGTCGGAAGCCGGTACCGAACTTACCCGTTTCGATTTTATCCCGCTGACGGACATCCACCTGCATTCCCAGCGGGACAATGAACTGTCGGTTAATGGCAATATCGTCACCGTCTATACCTTCAGCGCCATCGCGGTGGTAATCCTGCTGATCGCCTGCTGTAACTTCATGAATCTCTCCACCGCCCGTTCCGTCAGCAGGGCCCGGGAGGTGGGTCTGCGCAAGACCCTGGGTGCCGGCCGACAGCAGCTTGTCCTGCAGTTTCTCAGCGAATCGGTGATATTGACCCTGCTGGCCACGGCCGTGGCCCTTTCCATAGCCTGGCTGGCATTGGACTGGTTCAATGCCCTGCTGGACCTGCAGTTAACCATGGCAACCCTGCTGCAGCCCGGCTGGCTGCTTACCCTGTTGTTGCTGGCCGTGGGCGTGGGTGTACTGGCGGGCAGCTATCCGGCGTTTTTCCTGTCGGCATTCTCCGCCACCAGTATTCTGCGTGGGGAGCTCACCCGCGGCGCCGGGGGTGCAGGATTCCGCCAGGTCCTGGTGGTGCTGCAGTTCGCCATTTCCATCGCGCTGATTATCGCATCCGGCATTGCTGTCTCACAGTTACGCTTTGCCCTGACCATGGATCCAGGTTTTACCCGGGAGCAGATCATCACCTACGCAGGCAATGCCCTGGAAGGGCTGGGTGCCAATTACCCGACCATGAAACAGGAATTGCTGCGCCACCCGGACATCGTCTCAGTAACCGCTGCCAACCTGATGCCCGGTGATCAGAATACCAATGCCGATGGCGTCCAGTTCGAGGGCGGCCCGGACGAGCTCATCGGCATGGCCTACCTGAACGTGGACTATGATTTTTTCGAAACTTTCGAAATCGGCTTTCTCAGTGGTCGCAGTTTTTCCCGGGAACGGGGCACTGATCTGTTCGTCGTTCCCGACGCCGACAACCCCGTCACCACGGCCAGCTTTATTCTCAACGCCGCCGCCGCGGAACAGATCGGGTTCACTCCACAGCAGGCCCTGGACAGGCTGTTCACCGTGGCCACGTCCAGCGAACAGATCATGATGGTGCGCGGACCTATCGTCGGGGTAGTGGACAACATCTATTTTTCCTCGCTGCACGAAGCGGTCAAGCCGGTCTTCTATCGCCTGCGCAATCCCCGGGACCCCGGGGCCCAGTTTCCCAATTTCGGGCAGATGGCGGTCCGCATCAGTGGCAACAATGTCACGGAAACCCTGGATTTCATTGCCCGGACCTGGCGACAGTTCCTGCCATCGGTACCGCTGCGTCAGGAATTCATGGATGAGAAAGTGGCTGCCCTGTATGCCAACGAAGAACGCCAGGCACAGCTGTTCGGTGCCTTCGCCGTGCTGGCGGTGTTTATCGCCGGACTGGGCCTGTTCGGCCTGGCAGCGTACATGACCGAACAGCGCGCCCGGGAAATCGGCATCCGTAAAGTTCTGGGCAGCAGCACTGGCGGCATCGTCCTGTTGATCACCCGGGATTTCAGCAAACTGGTGCTGCTGGCCAATCTGATCGCCTGGCCGGTAGCCTGGTATTTCATGAATGGCTGGCTGCAGAATTTCGCCTATCGAACCGGCATGAACATTCTGCTTTTCGTCCTGGCAGGGTTGCTGGCCTGGTTAATTGCCGCAACCACGGTGGGATCGCTGGCGGCGCGTTCTGCCAATGTCAATCCCACGCAGTCTCTGCGCCATGAATAAACGTCGGGTGCCAACGCCATGAACCTGCGGCAGACCCTGAGACTGCTGGCACGACAGAAATTTTACAGTGCCGTCAGCATTACCGGGCTTGGGGTGGGCCTGGCGGTGGGCCTGCTCATACTGGTGTTCCTGCGCCATGAACTGAATTTTGACAATTACCATGAGCACAGCGACCGCATTTATCGGCTTCACTGGGCCGACAACGGCACCGGCTCCCGCTTTGCCACGTTTTTCAATCCGCTGTCACCGCTGCTGGCCGGCGGCTTCCAGGAAATCGAGGCGTTTTCCCGCCTGGCGCTCAGTGACCGGCTCCTGGAAACCGGCATTGAGCAACAGTTCCGCACCATCAGCCTGGTGGATCCGGGGTTTTTCGACCTGTTCAGCTTTCCCGGCGTCAGTGGAGACGCCAGCGCTATCAGCGACCTGTCCAGCGCGGTGCTGACCCGCTCCGCGGCCCGGGAACTGTTCGGCCAGGAAGACGCGCTGGGACAGACGTTTGTCCTGGACGACAGCGCCGTGTTCCGGGTCGCCGCCGTGGTCGAAGATACACCGGCCAACAGTCACCTGGTATCCAATATATTTATCAATATTGACAACCTGCCGCAGCTGTTCGGCTCACCGGATTTCTGGGACAACATCGGCTCCGACATCATGTATCACTACCTTCGTCTGGCGCCGGGAGTGGATGCCGACGGGTTTGGCCAGCGGGCTGCCCGCTACGTGACGGAATCCACCCGTATCGGCCAGGATTTCTTCGCCGGTATAGAGGTCCTGTTGCAGCCGCTCCGGTCCATTCACTTCAGCAGCGATCTGCAGAACGAAATGGCCCTGCGGGACGACATTACCGGCGTAGTCAAACCCCGGCGGCAGGCCACGGATAGTGTTATTTTCGCCGCAGTGGGGCTGCTCACCGTGGCCATCGCCAGCTTCAACTTTGCCAACCTGCAGCTGGCCCAGACCACCCGTCGAACCCGGGAAATCGCGGTGCGCCGGGCCCTGGGGGCGGACCGCCGGACCGTGGTTTACCAGTTTCTGGGGGAATCGCTGTTGCTCACCGCCCTGGCCCTGCTGCTGGCCCTGTTCCTGTCTGCCGGCCTGCTGCCGTTGTTCGCAAGCCTGATGGCGGCGCCGCTGGCCCTGGGCAGCCTCGCCACGCTGCCGGTGGCTGTCACCGCCCTGCTGGTGGCAATGGCGGTGGCGGTGCTGGCCGGTGTGTATCCTGCCTGGCAGGCCAGTCGCAGCAATCCGTCTCCGGGACTGCGCGGTGAAGCCGTCAGCGGGCTGAGCAATTCGAAATTGCGCTCCGGCCTGGTCACCCTGCAGTTTGCCGTGGCCGCCGGCCTGGTCATCAGTTGCGGCGTCATCAGCCAGCAGATCGACTATGCCATCTCGAAATCCCTGGGCTTCGATCCGGAAAATACGGTGATCGTGGCATTACCCAATGGCGCCGCCCGAACCGCCTACCCGTCGCTGCGCAGTCAGTTGCTGGGCCTGGCAGCGGTTCAGTCAGTATCGGCATCGTCCATCGTACCCACCCAGAGCCTGTCCGACGGCTCCAGCTTCACCCGGGCGGACAGCAACCGGCTCGAATCGTTTCTGACCCGCCGGGTGAGTGTCAGCGAGGACTATTTCACGGCGCTGGCCATGGATGTTGTCGCCGGCAGGCCGCTCAGCGAGCACTATGCCACCGATCCCATGCCAACCATCGGTCCACAGAACCTGGAGGTCAGCGGCGGGGTGATATTCAACGAGACAGCGGCACGCCTGGCCGGCTGGCGGGATCCGGAGGACGCCATTGGCGCCAGCCTTTACTCGGAGTTCAGTTTCGGTGGTAACGATTACCGCATGAACTATACCGTGGTCGGCGTGGTCAACGATGCCCATTTCGGTTCCGTGCGTACGGCGATCCCCCCGGTGTCCTTCACCCTGGACCAGAATCGCAGCACCATGATCGTCCGTGTCCGTGACCGGTCAGTGCCACAGGCGCTGGTCGATATCGACCGGATCTGGAACGCCAATCTGCCGGAAATCCCCATCAGGCGGAGCCTGCTGGCCGACAGCTACGCGGCTTTTTACGCCGGCGAGATGCGCGCCCTGACGTTGGTGGTGGCATTTTCCACCCTGTCCGCGCTGATCGCCTGTCTCGGGCTCTACGGACTGGCCTGTTATACCGTTGACACCCGTCGCAGGGAGCTGGGCATCCGCAAGGTACTGGGGGCGACCTCCCGGGCACTGGTGGGCATGATCACCTGGCAGTTTTCCCGGCTGGTGTTGCTGGCCAATCTGCTGGCCTGGCCGGTGGCCTGGTGGCTGATGCAGAACTGGCTGCGAAATTTTGCCTATCGCGAGGAATTCGATAGTCTACTGTTTGTCTATGCGGCGGTAATTACCCTGACCCTGGCCATCGCCACCACCGGCTGGCGTGTCTACCGGGCGGCAAGCGCCAACCCCATCGAATCACTGCGTACGGAATAGGATGCAGGCTGACCATGACCATGGACCGACAGATCGAAAAGCAACCCCGGCCGCTGTGGCAGTGGGCGGCACTGGCACTGGTGATCGCCGCTGCCGGCTGGCTGGCCTATGCCACCCTCAGTGACGCGTCAATCCGTACCTACCGCGTCGATGCCGATCAGCTGGTCATCTCTACCGTACTGCTGGGCGATTTCGAGGATGTCATTCCCATACGCGGGGCCATCCAGCCACTGAACAGCTTCTATCTCGATGCGGTCAATGGCGGCGTGGTGGACCAGGTTTTCGTGGAGGAAGGCAGTTTTGTCGAAGCCGGGCAGCCCCTGCTGCAGCTCAGTAACACCAACCTGCGCCTGAGCGCCGCCCAGAACGACACCAACATCACCGAACAGCTCAATTTCCTCGGCAATATCAGTAACAGCCTGGAAACCACCAAGCTCAATACCGAGCGCGAGATTATCGATACCGAGTACCGGATCACCGTGCTGGAACGGCAGAAAGCCAGGGTTGAGCGACTGGTGAACGACAACCTGGTTTCCGAGGAAGACTACGATGCCATCCTTGACGAACTGGACTATCAGCGCAGGATCCTGGCGAATACCCTGGCGCGACAGGAAGTGGAAGAAAGAATTCGCGAAGAGCGCTCGCGACAGATTGAAGTGCAGGTACAGAAGCTGGAAGAAAACCTGGAAGTTTCCCAGAGCAGCTTCGAAAGCCTGCTGGTGCGGGCCCCCATCAGCGGGCAACTGACCTCTCTCCCGGTGGAAATCGGTGAGAGCAAGACCACCGGTCAGCGCCTGGGCCAGATCGACGTGGTGGACCGGTTCAAGGTGGTGGCACAGATTGACGAATTTTACGTATCCCGGGTGCAGCCCGGGCAACCGGCAACCTTTGCACTGCTGGGCACCGAGTACACGGTCCGCGTGGACAAGGTCTATCCCGAAGTGACAGCCGGCACCTTTGAAGTGGACATGGTATTTACCGGCCCCACGCCGGACAACGTGCGACGCGGGCAGACCCTGCAACTGGAGCTGACCCTCGGTAACCCGGTACAGTCCCTGCTGCTGCCCCTGGGCGGCTTCGTCCAGGATACCGGCGGTAACTGGGTGTTCGTCCTCGACGAGGACGGTGCAACCGCCAGCCGGCGGGAAATCCGGGTGGGACGACGCAACAATCGCTACGTCGAGGTACGCGAGGGCCTGCAGCAGGGTGACAGGGTAATCACCTCAAGCTATAACCAGATGGAAGACATGGAACGCATTCAGCTGCTGTAGCTGAATGCCCTGCTTGTTTCGATCCAGAGAACCCATGAACAAGGCGGACACGAAGGCGACGACGGCACGGCGGGTTGACGAGTACCTGCAGCGACACTCAGGGTGGGCTTCCCAATTAACCGCGCTGCGCAACATCCTGCGGGCAACGGTACTGGACGAAACCGTCAAGTGGGGGATGCCGACCTATACCCTGGACGGCAAGATCGTGGCCGGTATCGCCGGCTTCAAGAATCACTGTGCACTGTGGCTGCACAACGGGGTTTTCCTCAAAGATCCTGACCAGGTCCTGGTCAATGCCGGCCAGGGCACTACCCGTGGCCTGCGCCAGTGGCGGTTCGGGCCCGGGGAAACTGTACCGAAGGACCGGGTGACAGCCTATGTCCTGGAGGCAATCGACAATCAGCAGGCCGGAAAGGCAATCACCCCGCGGAAGAAATCTCTGCACATCCCGGCGGAGTTAGCAGCAGCCCTTGAGGATCCCCCGGTGAAAGCGGCGTTCAACGCCCTGGCCCCGGGCAGGCAGCGGGAGTACGCTGACCATATCGGTGGCGCCAGGAAGGCGAAAACCCGCCAGTCAAGGTTGGCGAAAGCGCTGCCGGACATCCTCGCCGGCCGCGGCCTGCATGACCGGTACCGCCAGGCTCGAAAGCCGGGTTAAGCCCAAACCTGAAAAGGCTGTCAGTCGGCGACGCCGAACTCCTGTTCCACCTCGAGACGCCGCGCACCGGCCAGAATACCTGGCATGGCATAGTTGCCCTCGTGGCAGGCGTATTCGTACAGCCGACCGTCGGTGGCATAGAAACTCAGCTCGGCGGTCCAGGGCTGCCGGTAGATATTGCTGTCCTCCACCGTGAACTGATAGAAAATTTCATCGTCGGAATAGCGGCTGAAGCGCTCGATAATGCGGCCTTCCCTGGTGATCGGCACGGAACTCTGGCTGAGCTGCAGCGGCTTGATGTTGACGGTTTCCACCACCAGTTCATCACCTTCGTACCAGCCAACGGAATCGCCGAACCACTGTTCCAGTGCCAGGGGACGTCGATTGGCCCGGGCTTCTTTCGGAGAATCGTAAACCGGGATGATACGCGCGTCGTGCACCATTTCCACCAGGATCATCACGTAGTCATCGGTCTGCACAAACTGATAGGTATTGTTGTACAGCGCTCCCATCATTCCCGGTCCGGCCTTGTTGCCGAAACCCAGCAGGCAGCGTTCCGCGTTGGGAATGGCTTCCGGTCCACGGGAATCCCCGACACCGGTGTCGTAACGGGAACCGAAATCGCGCCGCTCAAAATCGTAGTCGGGGTTTTCCAGCCGGGGTACCCGTCCGCTGGGCGGATCCACCACGTAGGAGGTGCGGTATTCCCCTTTGACCAGGGCCAGGTTGGAGCCGGGATCGACCCAGAAATTGTTATACGCCCGGGTGCCGAAGTCCTCGCTGGCAGGTGCCGGCGTATCGTTGACGCCGTCGCCCTCGTCGAGTCCGCCTTCCAGCCCCGCTATGGGCGTCCGGGCCGCGATGATAGCGGCTTCACGAGGCGATACTACCAGGGAATCCACGCCCTGGGGACGATTCAGATTGGTCAGCGAGGCATTGGTCCAGGTGCCCTCCAGGTCCGGGCGGGTACTTTCCTGAGCATTGATTCCACTGACGCCAAACAGCGCAGAGGTGATAAAAATTCCGAGTCGGGGTGTGCAAAGTGACAAAATTGCCATGGGTATCTCCGGTTGTTGTCCACCAGTACTGTCCTGATGGCAACACATTAAGCCCAGTGATGGCCCGTGTAAACAGCTGTTGCGGTGCCTGTATCACGGCAAACGGTGGCCTGATCGGCACCCAGGTCCTCATGACGCGCCGGAAAAGTCATTTAACTTACTGTATTTGCTTGACAATCCCCCGATATGGCAGACCGGTCACCGATTTACCAGTGCTGGACTCGTCCTCCATTTTATGTGTTAAATAAGCGCCCGACTCATTGACCGCCAGAACCAGTCTGAAATCTATCAGGAGATGTATATGAAGAAAATGTTAGCTGCAGCCGGTGCCTACACCGCGCTCCTGTTGTCACTGCAGATCTACGCACAGGACATTCCGGAAACCATTTCGGTGACCAGCTCCACCTTCGACCATCACGGCATGGTTCCGCTGGAAAACTCCGCTTACGGGGACAACACGTCAATCGATCTGTCCTGGTCCGACCTGCCATCAGGCACCGTGGAACTGGCACTAGTCCTTGACGACCCCAAGGTGGTCGAACTCGGCATGATGCCGGAACCCTTCGTCCACTGGGTTGCCTACAATATCCCGGCCAGCGCCTCCGGCCTGCCGGCGGGACTGCCTGCCGACGCGCAGGTCATGGGCATTGACGGTCTTGACGGCATGATCAACGGCGTCAACGGTACCCGTCGCACCGGTTATTTCGGTCCCCGGCCCCCCGCCAATGGCCAGCTCCATGCCTACCACTTCAGGGTCTATGCCCTGGACAGCGATCTCGACCTGGAGCCCGGTCTCAACAAGGCGCAGCTGATGGAAGCCATGGACGGTCACATCCTGGCTACCGGCATGCTGATGGGCCATTACGAACACAAAGAGTAACCCACGCGATCCCCCAATCTGGCAACACCCGATCGGCGGCTGGAACCCCGGCCGCCGATCAGCCTGCCGGTAACACAGCGCTGACACCTGCGCCTGGCCTACCCTGGCAACTCTTCCCCGAAGACACTCATGGCAATTCACAAAAGGCAGTGGTGGGTGCTCTGTTTGATACTACGCTGGCGGTGACGAGTGAGGCCTGGATCACCAGGCCAACCTGCCAACAATGCAGTGCGATGTACCGATAATCCTGGAGCTTTCTAGGGCATCCCTGGCGGCGGTATGCGTGCCCGGGTCGCCTGCTCGAATCCGTAGGCCAGCTCGATGAGGCGCGCCTCGCTACAGGCCATGCCGGTGAAACTGACGCCGAAAGGCCGTGGTCCGGGTTCGAAATCCCCGGGCAAAGGCGGGTCGAAATCCATGGTCACCCGGGCGAACGGTACGATTACCGTCGGGTAGCCCGGCCTGGCGGCGATGCCGGCCCCGGTGGTTGCCGGAAACAGCAGCGCGTCCAGTTCCAGGTCGGCCATGACTTCGTCGATGCCATGGGTGGCGTTGAGATACAGGTCTCGCATCCGGTCAGCCTGGTAACGGTCCCGGTCCGCCTCCAGGTCAAGTGCATCGGCGCCGTCCAGTCGCGCCTGGCCATACCTGATGGCGCCACGTGGCGCATTGTCCAGGTTCCACTGGCGCAATTCCCCAAGGGTCGTTACCGGCGCCAGGTCACCCAGCGTTGCCAGCCACCGGTTGAAGTCCCGCTTCATGCCATAGGAAAGCACGCTGCTGTCCGGGGCGGTCAGCAGGTTCTGTCGGGGATCGGGATCGACGATGCTGGGAATATCGGCGGGATCGACAATGATCGCCCCCTGCTGGCGCAGCACAGCGATGGCCTCTGCCATCACTGCCCTGGCCTCGGCATCGAGGCGGGAGCTGGTCTGATTCTGCCCGGGCAGCTGCACGTCCTCGTAATAAAAAGCTCTTGGAATACCGATGCGGGCACCCATCAACCCGTCGTCACGCAGGTGTGGCGTGTAGTCGTTATTTTCCGGCGCACGGCACAGGCTGGTGGCCGCGTCATCGGGATCGGCAGCCTTGCCTTCCAGAACTCCAAGCATGATGGCGGCGTCGGTGACCGATCGGGTCATGGGACCCGCCGTGTCCTGGTCGGCAGTAATGGGAATGATTCCCCAGCGACTGATACGGCCCACGGTGGGCTTGATCCCCACCAGCATGTTGGCATTGGCTGGCGACAGGATGGAACCGGATGTCTCGGTGCCGACATTGGCTGCCCAGAAACTCATGGCGGTGCCGATACCGGAGCTGGAACCACCCACGCCCATGACCGGCCGCCCGTCATTGTAGCCTTCACGGGGGTCAGGCCGCGGATCGTAGGGGTTCAAGCCATAGCCGCCGACGGTGCTGTAGTTTCCCGGCATACCCGAGGCGACAAAGTTGGCCAGCTCGGTCATGACGGTCTTGGCGATAATAATCGCGCCACCCTCCCGTAAATTACGGGTCAACGACGCCTCGTAGGGCGGCACAAAGTCCCGGAATACCAGCGCACCGCCGGTAGTGGGCATATCCAGCGTGTGAATATTGTCTTTCAGGGCTACGGGAATGCCGTGCAGCGGTCCCCGGACTTCGCCGCGGGCGCGCTCCGCATCCAGGCGGTCAGCTTCTGCCAGGGCGTTGGGGTTTACGGCCATCACCGCGTTCACTTTTTCTTCGTAGAGTGCGATTCTCACCAGGTGCTTCTCCACCAGTTCCCTGGCCGTAATCCGACCCTCCGCCATGGCCTGTTGCATTTCAGCAATACCGGCTTCGACAACATCGAAACCGGAACCGTTGTCGGCGGCCCTGCTGACAGTAGCAATGCCCGCAAGCAACAGGACAGTGATAACGTATAAGCCGGCCGCGCGGCGCAGTAACAGATTCATCGGAAGCCTCTACTCATGCTGTGTTCAGGAATATGGAACAGGAAACTGCCGATAAGCTACCACATTGCCCGGGGCGAGTCTGTCGAGCTTTACCAGCACCTGCCGCCGCAGGATCATTACGGCCCGGTCAGGCGCGGTAGTTTCAGGTAGGAAAAGGCGGGCTAGAATCCCCGTTCCACCAGCCACAGCAGTCCGACCTGGGCTATCGCCAGGCCAGAGACCAGTGAACTGATTCGCCGCACCCGGGGTTTACCGGTCAACACGACCAGCAACGGTACCGCCACCAGGACTATCGCCAACTGACCCGTTTCCACACCCAGGTTGAAGCCCAGCAGGCTGACGGCAAACTGGCTTACCGGCATGTCGAGGTCGGACAGCACATTGGCGAACCCGAAGCCGTGAACCAGGCCAAAGGCGAAGGCGATTTTCCAGTGCCGCCGACCGAAAATCGGTACGAGTATATTGATGCCACTCACCACTACCGACAGAGCAATTGCGGACTCAACCAGCCGTGGCGGCAGTGATACCTGCCCGGTGCTGGCCAGCACAAGGGTAATGGAATGCGCCAGGGTAAACGCGGTTACCAGCTTCACCGTTTCCATGCCGCTTGCCCGCCAGATACCAGCCGCCGATTGACCCCCCCGACGTTGATGGAGCACCACGCCAAGCAACATGGCCACCAGGAAAAGAATGTGATCGATGCCGATCCAGATATGCCAGACACCCTCGCCGACGAATTCGGTCAAGGTCGGCATGAATCCCGCTGCGTCCGCCTCCAGCACCAGGCTGCGACGCTGTGGTGCCATGACATGACTGGACAGGGTCCCGTCCCTGTCAATGGCAACGATGCCACGGTGAGAGCGATCGTCATCGAAAAACAGGTCATAGTGCAGCGCCAATGCGCCAGCCGAGGGGTCGCAGCTGCCCTGTAACGGGATGACCAGGTAGGGTCCTCCGGCCAGCTGCTCCACCCGGTAAGCGCCACCGTCGATGACGCAGCTTCGCTCGCCGTTGTGCAGCCGTAATCCGGCCTGCCAGTAGGCATCGATTCGCTCGCCAGCCTGCCTGATCTCACCCCAGGTAACGGTGCCATCACCGTTGTCATCCAGACCCACGGCGATTTCCAGGTCGGCGATACCGACCTTGAGCCTGCCGTCGACGGATGCATCGACGACGGTCAGGTCCAGGTAGCTGTCATTGAGCGAGTGAGCCTGTGCGTCACTGACGGCAAAAACCACCGACAGCAACATCAACAGTAATCCCGTCGAAAAGTGTCGATCCGTCCGCGGACGCCGGCTACGCGGCGAAACAGTATTCATCACGGTGCTGCCTCCGCCAGTATGGCATCCAGGCGATAATCCTGCAGGCCGGTGCGGGTCCGCCAGCCGGCGAGTCGAGCGAGACTGCTGTGGTGACCGGAAGCAGCGGCGGATCGGGCCAGCACCAGGGTGTCGGAGGGATCTTTCTGTACCATCCAGTTAGCCAGTGCCGCGTCATGGGCCTGCTGAGGATCATCCGCCAGCTCAAGTGCATACAGGGCGATCAGCTTGTGGGGCTGGTCGGCGCCACGTTGCGCCAGGGCCTGGATTTTCCGTTCCAGAGCTGCCAGGGCAGGCCAGGCTTGTTGCGACTGACCGGAATCCAGCAAGGCACGGACCCGCAGGATTTCCAGTTCCAGCGAGTTGTCCAGATCCCCACGGGTTTGCAGAAACCGGGCAGCATCAGCAGCCTGTCCCTGTTCAAGTAAATGGGCCGCATAGCCGATGGCCACGTAGCGACTGTCAGGATTCAGGCGCAATGCGCCACGGTAGTGGCCGATCGCCACCGGCGATGCATTCAGTCGTCGGGCGATATCCGCCGCCGTTACATGCAGTTCAAAAGACAGCGCCCGGGGGAGGCGACCCGCCGCCAGCGCCGCTTCGACCTGTTGCAGTGCCCGTTGGGCATTTCCTGTCAAACCGTTCAGCTGGGCCCGGCAGTTCAACGCCAGTATCGCATAGCCGGCCGCAGTCAATTGCTGGCATTGGTCGGCCACCAGGTCCAGGTGGCCGGCCACCAGGCTGACCTGGGGTTGCATCTGCAGCGCCCTGGAGTTGCCAGGATCCACGGCCAGTATCTCCTGCAACTCCTCCAGTGCCGCATCGAACTGGTGGTTGTGCTGCAGTATATCGGCCCTGACCAGGCGAACCGCTACAGGCAGCGGATCGGACCCTGGCCAGGATTCAACCAGGGCCAGGGCCTGGCCGTAGGCACGGGGACTGCCTTCGCCCACGGCAAGGTTGTAGACAGCAAGAATTTTCTGCCATAACAGGGCCCGCTCATCGGCGGATACTGCCCCGTCAGGCGTGGACGCGTTGTCTGCAGCGATGCGACGCCGTGCCTGATTCGCCAGGGCAACGACTGCCTCGGGCAGCACCGCGACAACTTCGTCGTCACTCAGGGGCACATAGCCCCCGGCAGACTCAGCACCAGCCGCCCCGGAGTCCTGGAGTGCCAGGATCAGCAGAACGGTCCCCAGGGATCTCAGCGTCAGCCTGGCAGTCCGGACCATGCCGTTACTGCCGGGTGGAGTCACCGGGCCTGTCGGTGTCGGGTATGGCGTTTTTGCTGTCCACATTGTTGGCTACCCCGCTTCAGTCGATCACGTCACCGCCAGTGGGTTCGTTTAAGTACGGAAACTCGTTTTTGAACTCGATTGCGGAAACCGTGGTCTGGTCGGTGAACGGCACCATGTTGTTGGGCGCCTGGGTTGCATCTGAATTCAGCGCTCCCATCATCACGCGCAGCGCAATATCGACGACGTCATCACCCGGACGACGACCATTGGGAAAACCCGCGATGTCTCCAGCCAGGACGCCCATGTTTTCCTGTAGCGTTGCCGCAACCGGTTCCACGGCGGTATTCAGCCGCAGCATATCCGAGGTAGCGAACATACCGTTGCTGATGTTTTCAGGCAGGTTGAGTCCGTCCACGCCACCAATGGCCGCCACCAGGTCAAGTCGCGGAAAATTCATCGGCGCCACCGCACCGGCATCGGCAAACAGCAGTTCCAGCAGGAAAGGCAGGGTGGGATTGAGCGCGTAGTCGACAAACTGACCATCGTTCAGCGGCTCACTCATATTGAATTTATCCTTGTCGGGCAGGCCGATTACCAATTCGTTGATCAGCGGGAAACCCAGCCTTGAGACCTGCATCGGCTCGTCACCGGGAAAGTCGAAGCTGGCGGTGGTCCAGGCGCCGATCACGGTATCGTCCGCTACCAGGCAGTCAATGGGTACTTCCAGGGCCAGCGTGGTTATATTGGAATCACCGATTGGGTTGGGCACGGCGTCCTCGGCACCCAGGGGATTTAGATTTACCAGGTCGAAGACCTGGCCAAGGTTGACGGCAAAACTCTCGCTTCGCTGCCCGACGAAAACCCTGCCTTCGGCGCTGCAGCCGGGGATAGCAATGGGTCGAATATGACTGCTTGCATAGGTTTCATAATCCGGGATCGATTTACTGCCGATATTGTCCAGGGGCTTGCGAAAGGAACTCTCACCGGTTACTGCATCGGTAATCGGCATCGGCGTGCCGTCACGCCGATCACCGGCAATATAATTAACGACAAATTCCTGGCGGGAATTGACGCTGCCGGTATCCCCGGCGTCGGGTCCGACACCCCCGGCGATGGCCAGGGGTATGGCGATATCCTGCCCTCCCACCGGAACCGTGACACCCGCCAGCAGGGTGGAAAATTTGAAACTGAAGGTGATGTCTTCCTGAGAGTCACCGTCGTTGTCTATATGTATCTCATAAAGGGCATTATCTTCCAGGTTGAAATAGTTGGGGCCGCCGTAAGGATCCTGTAATGGGAAATAATTGGCCAGAATGGTTACCATGTCCTCGCGTCCCGGTTCATAGCTGCGAAACACGTACAGGTCCGTCGCATCATACCGGGGCAGGCCGGCGATCATGGGTGCTTCCCGATGGCTGGAGGCGTAGGCCATAGCGCTGCAGGAAATGAGACCGGCCGCCAGCATGCTCCGGGTAAGTAGTCTGTTGTCCAAGCTGTTCATCAGTTTTCTCCGGTAGTGCAATTGAGGTGAAAATGTTGCCGCAGGTACTGGTTCGGGTTCGCGTTTTGCGGCAGTAAACCACGGTCCTGTCATTACTTCGTCCCAGGTCGAAAAATCGATTAAAAAATTTTCGCCTTGCAGAAAAAGTGAAAAAATTGCACGGTATTGACGTCCATCAGCGTCCCGATGACGTATCAATCAGGTTAAGTATCCAAATCCAGGCAAGAAAACTGAAATCAATGGACAGCGAAGCGAATTCCCGGGGCCGGGACGAAAGCGGCGCGATGCTGCACCGCGGCGATATTGCGGAGCATCGCAGTACGTCGCTGCTGGTCGACGTGGCCCTGTCCCAGAGCCAGGCTGCCTTTGAAGAACTCTTTGATGAGTTCGCCAGCCGCATTTATCGTCTCGGTATGAAACTTGCCAGGAATGAGCAGATCGCCAAGGATCTGGTACAGGACGTCATGCTTCACGTCTGGCAACATGCCAACGACTTCGACATGGACCGCGGTACCGCGCAAAGCTGGATCTTCAGCCTGTCGCGAAACAAGTGCATCGACATGTTGCGCAAGGCCAATCGTCATGCCGTACAGCTCCCGGTGGATGACATCTGGCCCGACTACCAGCAGGAGCAGCTTGCCGCGGAGCTTGACGAAACCGAGGCCGGAGTCGAAAAGCTGAACAGCCTGGGCCGCATAGACAGCCTGCTGACCCGGCTGCCCGCACCCCAGTGTGAAGCGGTAAAAATGGTGTATGTCAATGACCTAAATCACGAGGAAGCGTCCAGCAGGCTGAAGATTCCCCTGGGAACCTTCAAGTCCCGCCTGCGCCTCGGCTTAAGCAAACTCAGAAAAATGGTAAAAGTACGCCATGACTGATTCAGCACACCATCACCCGGACAGTACATTGTTGCAACGCTTTGTAGCAGGAGAGCTGCCAATGGGCGTTAATCTGGCAGTCTCTTCACATGTCGATCAATGTGGCCAATGCCAGCAGGTCATCCCACGTCTTTCCATGGCGGCCGGTGAGGCATGGGTTGAAAGTACGGCGGGAGATGAGAAAGCTTCCACTGCAGGTCTACGCGATATCTTTGCCACTATCGTGGCACAACCGGCACCTTGCGCCAGCCAGCAAGAGGAATTATCTGCCAGCACAACCGCTGGCGACGAGGCAGTGCGCCTGCGGGATCGACCGGTGAGACTGCCCCGCCTCCTGGACAGAATCGCCAGGGACGGCCTGGACTGGAAACCGGTCGCGAACGGCATTCACCAGGCACTTATCGACGTCGACTCGCAAACCAAGTGTGAGTACATCTACATGGATCCCGGCGCGAGCGTGCCCACCCATACTCACCTGGGCAGTGAATTCATGCTGGTACTTGATGGCACCATCGAAGATGGCTTCGGTAAATATGGAATCGGGGATTTCGTCGCACGGCACCGGCAGGACTGTCATGGGCAGGTTACGGAATCCGGGTGTGTATGCCTGTTCGTCACTGACGCACCTCTTATATTTACCGAGGGCAGGGCGCGACTGCTGAACCCGCTGAATCGACTCCGTCACTGGTGGTCGAAACTTCTGGGATAGTCCCCTGTACTTCTTTTCAAGTGCGTAAGACCGACCAGGCAAGACCGCACCCGGTACCGTCAGAACAGGCTCCAGATTACAGCTACAGGCGTTTTAGTAGTGATTAAAGTGACCCGGCAGGCGCAGAAACTCACTGCGTTTTTCTGGCAGTTCTTCATGCCGGCAAGCCTCAATATGCTCAACCGGTTGCTGAAATTCAGCCTCAATGGCATGCTCCGCCGGCCTTCCGGCACTCACCTGCGGTTCCAGGCCATCGCGACGTTGGAGACTTGCTGATAAACTGCCAACAGTCTTTGGACTGAGCCTGACAGCCAGCCACCGGAAAATTGAATTCGTTTGCACCAGAATAGGGGAGAACTACCGTGAAACTGTTTGACTGCACAATCGCAACCCGGACGATTTTTCTCGCCTTGATATTGACTGTTCAATCCGGATTTGCGGCGGAAAACTCCACCGTTGGCAACCTGGAACTGGACCAGGTGGCCACCGACCTGATCCGGGAGGCGACAACCAGTCCCGACTTCCTGACCCGGTGGGTGGATGTCATCCCCGAACACCCCACCGTACCCAGCCCCCGTGATGTACTGGGCTATACCATCGGTACGCCGGGTAAATTGACCCAGGTGGAACAGATCTATGGCTACTTCCAGGCCCTGGATGAGGCGTCCGATCGAGTGCGGATATTCCAGATGGGCCAGACCTTCGAAAACCGTGACATGCTGATCGTTGCCATTGCGGAGCCGGATATCCTCGCCAATATCGATGACTACCGCCGGTTGCTGGATGAGCTGTCCGACCCCCGGGCCACCGACCAGGCCAGGGCCGAACAGGTGATCGACCAGGCACTGCCCATTTTCTGGATGACTGCCGGACTGCACTCACCGGAACTGGGGCCGCCGGAAATGGTGATGGAACTGGCCTACCGGCTGGCGGTGGAAACCCGCGAACCGTTTGCCTCCATTCGCAGCAAGGTAATTACGCTGCTCACGCCGGTGTTCGACGTCGATGGCCGGGCACGACAGGTGGACTGGTATCGGCAGCATATCGCCGGCCACACCGACTACAATGACATGCCGCCGCGAAGTGTACCGTTCTGGGGTCACTACACCTACCACGACAATAATCGCGACGGCATTTCCATCAGCCAGCCCATTACCCGCAATTATGTCAACAGCGTCTATGCATGGAGACCGACTATCAGCCTGGATTTGCATGAATCCGTGCCACTGCTTTATGTGGCAGGTGGCACCGGTCCCTACAACACCGGTGTCAGCCCCATCACCATCGGCGAGTGGCAGTTGCTGGCAAATTACGAAATTTCCCGATTGACCGGGCTGGGGCTTGAAGGCGTGTGGACCTGGGGATATTACACCGGCTGGTATCCGGGCTACATGCTGTGGGCAACCAATAATCACAACAGCATGGGCCGTTTCTACGAAACATTCGGTAATGGCAGCGCCGAGACCATGGATCGAGACCTGCGCAATGCCCGGATTGCCGGTGCGGATGTGACCAGCAGGCAATGGTATCGGGCTTCTCCGCCACCACAGAAACTGACCTGGTCAATGCGCAACAATACCAACTACATGCAGAGCGGGGTTATTGCGTCCCTGGAGATGGTGGCCAACAACGGCTCCATGTTTCTCTCGAACTATTACCAGAAGGGTGTCGATGCCCTGCATGCAGAAGTCAGTGAAGCGCCCTATGCCTTTCATATTCCCCGTCAACAGTCTGATGCTGATTCGGCCAACTACCTGGTTGGTGCCCTGGGACGACATGGCATCGAGATCGAAGCGGCCACCGAACCCGGCGAGTACGGCGACATCCAGGTGGACCGGGGTGACCTGCTGGTCAAGCTCAACCAGCCCTATGGACCCCTGGCCAACACCCTGTTGGAAAAACAGCAGTTTCCTGCCGATGTGCAGGTGCCACCCTACGACGACGTTTCCTGGACGCTGGGCCTGACCATGGGCGTCACGGTGAACCCGGTGGACGACGATGGCGTGCTGGACCACCAGGCCGAGAGTTTTGATGCCGCCACGGAGTTCCAGTCAGCCGCTGCATTGCCAGGCAATGACGGTGTCTGGGCTATTCCCAATTATGGCCAGCGGGAACTGGGACCCGTTCGCTTCGCCCTCGGCGATATACCGGTGCTGGTTGCCGAGGAATCCTTCGAGGCTGGCCGTACGGACTATCCGGCCGGCACACTGCTCATCGACATGAGCACCGTGGACCCCGACCCGATTGCTGATGTGCTTGGCGCCAGTCATCTGCAGGTGGTACGACTGGGTCGCATGCCGGATGTGGCAACCCACGAGCTGGACCTGCCGCGGCTGGCTGTTTTCCAGACCTGGACATCGACACAGAATGCCGGCTGGGTCCGCTACAGCCTTGATGAAGCAGGTGTGCCCTATCGCCTGGTTTCCAAGGATCGCATCCGGTCCGGCAATCTGCTGGATGAATTCGATGTCATTCTCGTGCCGCATATGAGTGCCGGCACCAGTCTCGGCTCGATTATCGGCGGCATAGATCCCAAATGGTCACCATTGGCCTATCAGAATTCCGAAGCCACGCCGAATCTTGGCCATATTCTCAACTCCGAGGATATTACCGGCGGAATCGGCTTCAGCGGCATGGCCAACCTGGAGACGTTTGTCCGGGGCGGGGGAACACTGGTGACCCTGGGCTCCGCCGGTGTACTGGCGTCCGATTCCGGTATTCTGCGCGGTATCCGCAAGATCGATGCCGGCAGCATGAATACTCCCGGTTCCATTCTGACCGCCCGGGTAACCGACACCGGTTCGCCCCTGACCTACGGCTACGATGAAATCACCCACGTGTTTCGCGGCAACGGTCCGATCTTTTCCGTACCTTACTACGACAGGCACCTGGCTCCCCTGCAGTTCGGCACCAAACCGCTGGAAGATCAGAATGACGAGCCCACCGACGAACCTGCCGATGACAACGAAGACAGTCCACCGCTGGTGCTATCCGGCGGTATAGTCAGGGGCGCCGACGTAATCGACGGCGAACCGGCAATCGTCAGCAAGTCGCTGGATGCCGGACACGTCGTCATGTTCAGCTGGAATCCCATGCATCGTCATGTGAACCACCATGACCATGCCTTCGTGTATAACGCCCTGCTCAACTGGAACGATCTTGCCACCGAGTAAAGTGACGATCAGGGAAATTGCCCGGCTTTCAGGCGAGTTCATTGGCGAGGTGCCTTGCCGCCGGCATGCGTCGGCCTGTTCAGGCGAGGCAGCGAAGCGCAATGGCAATCGGGTCTGTCAACAGAGTCTGAATATAATCAGGAAAGCCGGCTTCTGCATACATTCTTCCCGTTTTTTCTTATAGGCCGCCTCCAGTTTGCCCAGTTCCAGCAACGACTGTTCCACCGACGGATTTTCCCGGGCCACTTTCAATATGTTTTCCCGCAGCGCTGTGAATTCCCGCGCATACTGACCCTGTAACCGGGAAACGGTTTCCGGGACCGCGTTGCCTCGCAGGAAGTCCTGGGCGTTGTCGGCAACCGCCTGCTCGAAGAACACCGGCCAGCACTGTTGCTCCGTGATGTGTGTGCCAGTCCACGCCTGCTGTTTGCAGTTGACGTCGAACCGGTCATCGATGTTGAGGTCGTTGTAATCGGCATAGAGGGCCTCTTTGGCGTCCTCTATTTGGGCCCGCAGCAGGAAGAAAGATCGCTGTCCGGTAACGATAATCTGTTCAATGGGAACTGACGGCAGCTCGCTATCATCATCCCCAGCATCTTCACCAGTGAAATCACCGGTGAATTCGTTGGTGATTTCGCTGGTGGATTCGTTGTCAGCTGCAACAGCCTGGTCTTCCTGTGCCAATAATCGACCCGTGGCAAGCCAGCAGCACGCGGCAACAAGCAGGCATAGCACAGCTGCTAAAGAACTATTCGGTTCAGTACCGTATTCCGGTGTTTTCATCAGCAATTCACCACGCCTGCCAACGGCAGGCCCGCCAGGAGGGAACATGTGCCGATCATACTTCAGGAACCCTTGATCGACAAAGCTAGCCGGCTAACTGTTGGCGACGATATACGTGGCGAGAATGACCATCAGCACCAGCGTACTGCCATATCGGGTAACTGATCTGGAAATGGGATATCGAAACTCCTGCTTTTTCATGGGTACCAGGCTACCCCGTGCCCGCTTCTGGAACCATGGGTCACTGAACCCATGTATTTTCATACAGTATCGTCCCGCTGATCCGCCACGCAACACGATGAGCAGCCTTTTGACCCTTGCGGCGCGACGGAAGTGCACGCCGGAATACGCTGTGCTAACCTCCGCAGGTCCGGAATCCGCGGCATTCGATCCTTCTTCAGCGAGGCATTTCGCGAAAATTCCGGCACCAACCAGTTTTAACTACGGAACAGGAATCCAATGAAATACTCACCAGGAACACTCAGTAACTCAGTGTTGGTTTCGGCAATTCTGCTGGTGGGAGGAACCGTAACCGGCGCCTTTGCACAGGCACAATTCAGTGGTGTACAGCTTTCCATCGAACCCGTGGCCGGAAATGTCTACATGGTCCAGCGGCCCGGGGGCGGTGGCAATATCGGTGCCTTCGTGGGTCCGGAGGGCGTGCTGCTGGTTGATTCACTGTTCGCGCCGCTGTCGGACCGGCTGGTCGCGGCCGTTCAGGAGTTGACCGACCAGGATATTCGCTTCCTGATCAATACCCACATTCACATCGATCACGTTGGTGGCAACGAAAACCTGGCGCAGATGGGCGTGCTGATTTTCGCTCACGACAACACGC
>Ga0070726_10001165_pt1 | contig 27509 bp, 33 predicted proteins | sample tdAd471_FD_67275 | JGI IMG/M metagenome (GOLD analysis project Ga0070726, IMG submission 67275) | Marine sediment microbial communities from the Atlantic coast under amendment with organic carbon and nitrate - tdAd47.1 | ecosystem: Environmental > Aquatic > Marine > Coastal > Sediment | place...
CATTCCGGGTTCAGGGAACGTGAGCGGCGATGCGGCTTGTACGGGCTGGCCATACGTCATCGTGATCTCTGCCGATGCGCCTGGAGCGAGGTCGCCAACAATCCACAGCCCATCTTCGATCGTCCCGACACCGCCGGTCACGCCAGAAACGACGCAATCGCATGGAGCAGCGCCAAGGCTGACCGTGTGATCGGCCATGACTTCACCAGAGATGTTGGTCACTGAGATTGTCCGAACCCCACCGTCAACGACTCCGTCCGTTGCCGTTGCTTCAAACGACGAGAGCGTCATGCCTGGGGGAGCGGCGACCGCCGCTCCGGCAATAGCCAGAAGCATGATCGACGCCGCGCTGACAACAAGTGAGATTCTGCGAACCATGGGAGCACGATACGACGCCCAATGACCCCGCACCAGACACAATCCCACCCCTTCGAGGTGACTAGTCACCAACAAGTACAGGAACCCTGGGTTCTGTAGCGGGTCTGATGAGACTGTCAGCCCACAGAATGGGCAGGCACCGGTCAGTGCTCGTTGCTTCGCCGCTTCCGGTCGCGCCAACCAGTCGTGAGGTATCGCCAGTACGTCGTCGTTGTGGGTTCCGGTGGGGCATCCAACGGTGCGGTTTCCACGGGTTCGGCGTCACGTTCCGGAACGGTCACGTTCTCCTCGGTGACGCTGACCGGCTGCGCCACGGCTTGGCGTTTGATTTCCTCGGTCTCGGACCGCATTTCTGCGAGCCGCTCGCGAAGGAACGTGGACTCGGTCTCTGCCTTTGCTGCCCGCTCTCTGGCGTCGGCGAGCTGTTGCCCAGCTTCGTGCAGGTTCCCGAGTTGGCTGAGCATCTTGTTCCACGCATCAATCGGTACCAGCATTGTCCCGTCGCCGACCTCCGGGGTGTCAGCGGCGGTCGGGGTCGAAGGTTCTTCGGAGGACTCCGCTTCCACAGCGACCGGGTCGGCGGCTACTGGTGTGGCAGCGGCAACCTCGTCTGCTGGCGTAGGTGCCTCGATCGGGGTGAGGGTTCGCCCAAGCGCTTTGGCTCTGGCTTCGACCGATTCCAGCCTGATCATGCGGAGCGAGAGTTCGCCGTCAGACTCGAGGTACGAATCGACGGCTTCTTTCCGGACCCACTTGCGAAGAGTGTTGGAAGGGATACCTGTTGCGGTCTCTGCTTCCTTGAGCGTCACCCATGTTCCAGCGGCTTGTGATTCGGCAGTCCGTTTCGCTGTTGGGCGCGGCGGATTCGATCGCTTCCGCGACGATGACCTGATCGCTTCGGTTTCCCACCGGGTCGTTGCATCCATCGCCATGCATCCTATCGGGGCTCGGTCGCGCTTGGAGAGCCTGCGCCCTCTAGGATGGCGGCAGGAGGACGCACGCTGTGACCGCACGAGATCCCAACATCGAGGACGACGTCCGCGCCATGGTGCGCCGGATTGTCGACGGAATCCTCCCCGCGTCCCCAAACGCAGAGGCGACAGCCCCATCCACCTCCGGATCATCATCCGAGATGACGGCTCCGTCCGACACAGGCTCAATCGCCATCGGCGGTGACCACGGCGGCTTCGCGCTCAAGGAGAAGCTCGCGTTTCGGCTCAAAGAGCAGGGTCGCACCGTCATTGACTGTGGTACGAACTCGACAGACTCCGTTGATTATCCCGACATTGCTGCGTCGGTGGCACGGAACGTCGCGCAGGGGACGGCTGATGTTGGGATCATCATCGACGGCGCAGGTATCGGCTCTGCCATGGCTGCTAACAAGATCAGTGGCATCAGGGCAGCCCTTTGCTACGACGTATCAACGGCTAGGAACGCGCGAGAGCACAATCATGCGAACGTTCTCACTCTCGGTGCCGGGTTGATTGGTGACGGTCTGGCGTGGCAGATAACCCAGGAATTCCTCGCAACTCCATTCGGTGAAGGCCGGCACGCACGAAGGGTCGGAATGATTGATGACCTCGACCGCGAGTTGGTGGAGGGCTAGATGGTCGATCTCAACAGGGACGAACTCGTCGAGATTGTGACCCGTGAGGTGCTTTCAGCCCTCGCAGAGCGGTCCGACATCTGTGCGAACCCCGAGCAACTCCGCAAGGTGGTTGCCAACGGTGCGGACCGCGTTTCATTTCATGGCGACGCTGAGGACGTTCCCCTCGATTTGGCGAAATTCATCGACCACACACTCCTTCGGCCAGACGCAACGGCATCTGAGATTGACGTCATGTGTGACGAGGCGCTCGAATTCGGATTCGCATCGGTGTGCATCAACCCAACGTGGGTCAAACGCGCAGCGGAACGTCTGCGAGGCTCTGACGTCAAGGTGTGCACTGTGATTGGCTTTCCCCTGGGAGCTACACCGCCCGAGATAAAGGCGATGGAAGCTCGCCGGACGCTGCGTGACGGTGCGCGCGAGGTCGACATGGTCATCAACGTCGGTGCGTTGAAGTCCGGCAATCACGCACTCGTGTTGTCAGATATCGAAAAGGTTGTGGACGCCGCGCACGAAGGTGGCGCCATAGCGAAGGTCATTCTCGAGACGGCACTCCTTACAGACGAGGAGAAGGTCATTGCTTCGTCTCTCGCCAAGAAAGCGAAGGCTGACTTCGTCAAGACGTCGACCGGGTTCGGTGGCGGAGGCGCAACGGTGTACGACGTGGCGCTCATGCGCGAAACGGTCGGACCCGGGATGGGCGTGAAGGCGAGCGGAGGAGTGCGTACTCTTGAGGACGCAGAGGACATGATCGCGGCCGGTGCAACCCGGATCGGGGCATCAGCTGGCGTACTAATCGTCGGCGGAAACGAAGGAGATGGTGATGGCGAGCGGTATTGAGCTGCGATCGTACGCGTTTCTCGACAGCCTGCAGCCCCAATACGCTGCGTTTATGGGGACTACGGCCCAAGGGTTTCTCCCGCTTGCTGGCGAAGCCGTCCTCTTTGTGGAGGTCGCACCAGGAATCGAAATCAACCGCCTGACGGATGTCGCGCTCAAGGCAACAAGCGTCAAGCCCGGGATGCAGATTATCGAGCGGGTGTTTGGTCTGCTTGAGGTCCATTCGCCAGAGCAATCTGAGACGCGAGCCGCGGGCGAAGCCATCCTTGACTCCCTCGAACTCACCGAGATCGACCGGATCAAGCCTGTCGTCCACACCAGCCAGATTATTCGGCGTATCGACGATCATCATGCCCAGCTCATCAATCGAACCCGCCACGGCAACATGATCATTCCTGGCCAGACGCTGTACGTCCTCGAGTGTGCGCCAGCGGCATATGCCGCGCTTGCTGCGAATGAAGCGGAAAAGGCTGCCAATATCAATGTCCTCGAGGTGCGTGCGTTCGGCGCGGTCGGTCGCATCTATCTCGGCGGAGAAGAACAAGACATCGAGGTCGGCTGGAGGGCAGCAGTTGCAGCCCTCGAAGGCCTCGATGGAAGATCTGCGTAAGAACAACGAACACGAAACCACAGGAGGATCGATGTCCGACGCATTGGGAATGATCGAGTGCCGTAGCTTCGCGGCGATGGTTGAGGCAGCCGACGCCATGGTTAAGGCAGCGAAGGTAGAACTCGTCAGCTATGAGGAAACCGGTGGCGGTTACGTGACGGCCATCATTCGCGGCGATGTCGCAGCTGTTAAGGCGGCTGTCGATGCCGGTGTCCGCGGCGGAGAAAAGGTTGGCGAAGTCATCGCAACCCATGTCATCGCACGTCCACACGTCAATCTCGACCTTGTGCTTCCACTCGGAAGGTCAGGCGAGGCAGAGGACGCCGTCGGCTGAACGTCTCCGACGAGATCGTTGGAGAATCGAAGGGAGCCGAAGTGAACCTCGGAAGAGTGACAGGCACGCTCGTGGCCTCTCGCAAGGAGCCGCTCCTTGAGGGGCTTCCGATGCTTGTCGTGCGCCAACTCAACGAAACTGGCGAACCCCAGGGTGGCTACGTGGTCGCGGTCGACAGCGTCGGTGCTGGAGTAGGCGAGGTTGTGCTCTATGCCAGTGGAAGTTCAGCGCGCCAGACCGCTGTGACCAAGGACCGCCCATGCGACGCTGTGATTATGGCAATCGTCGATCAGTGGGATGTCGACGGCGAAACGGTGTTCGTCAAATGATCGTGAATGATCACCTATGGCAGATCTGAACGATTCCGAGATTCAGGCGATTATTTCACGTGTCAAGGCCCGCGTCGCCCACGGTGATATCGAAGGCTCTGTAGGGAAGGCGATGCTTGCCGCCGAGGCCGTAGACGACGGCGAAGACCAACTCGGGGACGGCGTCTTCTCCACTATCGATGACGCCGTCGCAGCTGCAAAGGCAGCCTTCGCCCGCTACCAGACGTCTGGTCTTGACGCCCGCAAGGAGATCATTGAATCCATCAGGGCCTCGATGCGGGAGCACAACGAACGTCTCGCGTATATGGCTCGCCAGGAGACGGGGCTTGGGAGGGCCGATGACAAGGTCCTCAAGAACCACCTGGTCATCGAGCGAACACCAGGGCCGGAGGATCTTGAGCCAACGGTCGTGACCGGTGACCGGGGAATGGTTGTGACGGAGTACGCGCCGTACGGCGTCATCGGGGCGATCACTCCGACGACGAATCCGACTTCGACCATTATCAACAACTCGATTGCGATGTTGTCTGCGGGCAACGCGGCAACGTTCAACGTGCATCCGAGTGCGAAGAACGTCTCGGTGGAGAACGTCAAACTCATCAATAGGGCCATCGTCGCCGCGGGTGGGCCAGAGAACCTCGTGACCTGCATCGCGGTTCCGACGCTCGACTCCGCACAGGCGTTGATGCGCCATCCAGATGTGCGTGTGCTCCTTGTCACAGGTGGCCCAGGTGTTGTCAAGGAGGCCCTCAAGACGCCCAAGAAGGCAATCACGGCCGGACCGGGCAACCCGCCGGCTGTTGTCGATCAAACGGCCGACATCGCCAAGGCGGCAAAAGCGATCGTCGACGGAGCATCGTTTGACAACAACGTCATCTGCGTCGACGAGAAGACAACCATTGTTGTTGACTCCGTCGCTGACCGCCTCGTCCAACATATGACGGCAGTCGGTGCCTATCGCCTCAAAGAGCACGAACTTAAGCGCCTCGAGCGTGTGATCTTCAAGGAGATGGGGCCACCCAACAAACCGGGGGTCATCGACGGTCGGTTCGTCGGGAAGGATGCGGCTGTCATCCTCAATGAGATTGGCGTGTCCGTCCCACCAGAAATCAAACTCGTCATAGCTGAGGTCCCTGTGGAGCACAGCTTGGTGTGGACCGAACAGATGATGCCCGTGATGCCCATTGTCAGAGTCAAAGACGTCGACACGGCAATCGATCTCGCCGTGCGGTCAGAGCACGGATTCCGTCACACAGCCTCTATTCATTCGACCAATGTCGACACGATTACCCGAATGGCTCGTGCGATGAACTGCTCAATCTTCGTTGCAAATGGATCGAACGTTGCTGGTCTCGGGTCGAACGGCGAGGGATACACGAGTTTCTCAATCGCCAGTCCCACCGGTGAGGGGTTGACGAGGCCACGAACATTCTCCAGGGAGCGTCGAGTGTCGGTCGTCGGGGCGTTACGCATTGTCTGACACACACCGTTCATCCCCCGCGATTGGTCTTTGGGAGTTCAATTCGATCGCCGATGGAGTTTGGATTGCCGACGCCATCGCAAAGCACGCTCCGGTCATGACCATCACCACAGGTACAACCCAGCCAGGGCACTATTTGATTCTTGCCGCTGGCGACACAGCCTCGGTCGATGTTGCGGTCGATGTCGTTGCCGACCTTGCACCGTCGTCGCTGCTCGACCACATCTACCTATCCGACGTTGACTCCCAGGTTGCCGATGCGATTACGTCTGGGCGCGATGTCGTGACGATCGGGGCCGAGGCCGTAGGGGTGATTGAGACAACAACCGTTGCTGCAGCGATTGGCGCAGCAGACGCCGCTGTCAAAGAAGCAGAGGTCGGGCTTGGAGTGCTCCGCCTCGCTGACGGGCTCGGTGGGAGAGCGTTCTTCATCGTCGACGGTTTGGTCGGCGACGTCGATTCGAGTGTCGCTGCGGCGGTCGAATCTGCCGGTGACCGCCTTGCTGGACATCGAGTCATCTCCAACCTCACCGATGAAGTCCGCGCCGATCTTGCATCATCGTCAACGTTCGGCTCAACGATTGTCGAGCCGTCCTCCGCCACGAAGGTCCCTGAACAATGAAGCTCGGCAGGGTGCGGGGCTCGGTCGTTGCGACCGTGAAGGCGCAAGGGATGGAAGGCATGAGGCTTCTTGTCGTCCAGCCACTCGCTGAAGACCAGACCCCGCGCGGGGCCTGCGTCGTCGCGGCTGACGCTGTCAATCAAGCCGGCCCAGGTGACCTGGTGTACTTTGTGGCGTCTCGTGAGGCTGCTGAAGCTATGGAACCTCGTTTCGTCCCGGTTGACCATGCGATTGTTGGCATCGTCGACGGAATCGATGTCGTGGAAGTTGACAGCTCATGAAGGTCGGAGTTGTTGTCGGAACGGTCACGTCTACGATCAATCATCCGTTCTTCGACGGCGAACGCTTGTTGATATGTGACCTTGTCGACGGAAATGCTTCGACGGGCGACTACCTGATCTGCACCGACCAGGTCGATGCAGGTACGGGAGACACCGTGCTCATCCTTGACGAAGGGACGTCGGCTCGTCAGATGTACGGTGTTGGAACCGGACCCATCAGATCAGTTGTCGTCGGTATCGTCGACGATGTGCATGAACAAGAGAACGTTCGGTAGCCGCAACCGGCATTAGCCTGCACCCATGCTCGCTCCCCGATTCCTTGCCGCTTTTCTCGTCGTTGCCATCGCCGTTACCGCCTGTAGCGGGTCGGGTGAAGCCGAGACGTGCGACGACATCGCAGATCAGACCGTCGTTCAGATGCAGAAACTTGTGGACGCCGTTGACGAAGAGTTCGGATCTTTGACGCTCGAACAATTCCTCGAGACCGACGGTGAACCATCGAACCTTGCAGAACTCTCCGAGGAATCTGCCGCCATCGAGAAGCGGTGGGAAGAACTTGGCTGCACGGATGAAGAAGTCGGTCAGCGGATATCCACCCAGATTGGCGGGCTGACGGCTGAGACCGAAATAGGGCTTCTCTTCCTCGATCTCGTGGTGTCCGGCGGGGTCTAGAGCATCGATGCCGCATCGGCGTCGAGCAGCCATTCGACATCCTCAGATGCGGTGACCTGACTCGCCGGAAACGACGCTCCGTCTGCAATTTGCGCGACGACCTCGGCCTTGGCGGCTCCCGCAACGAGGAACCAAATGCGGTCCATCCTCGCGAGCATCTCGAAGGTTGCGGTCAGGCGCCAAGCGTCGTGTGCTGGCACCCAGTTGTCGACGTATGAGCGATTTCGAGTTGTGAGTGCTCGCGTTCCTGGGAAGAGCGACGCTGTATGTCCATCGTCTCCCATCCCGAGCATCGCGGCAGCTGGGCGTCCACGTCCGACATCGTGCTCGATCAGGGCGTCCTCGAAAGCCGTCGCACTGGCAGCCGGGTCTTTCGCTGTTGTGTCAGGTGCGAGTAGGTGTACCCCTGTGGCTTCCGTGAGTGTTGTGCGGGCCATCAACTGGTTGCTGTCGACGTGCGTAGGGGGCACCCACCGCTCATCGGTCATCCATGCGGTCACATGCGTCCAATCGATTGCGCGTCGTGCCACGGTTTGATGAACGACGCGAGGGGTCGACCCTCCAGCCAAGCCCAGTGTCAAGTCGGGTGAGCCTGAGATTGCAGACTCGATCCGATCTGCGGCTGCGTGCGCAAGTGCGTCCACGCTTGCGAAGATGTGGATATTCATGGCGCAAAGGTAGGCGGATTGGGGCCGAGACCGACGCATCCCGTTTGATCCATCTTGCATGCGGTTACCGTTGCGACATGGCACGCACGATCAAGATCCCTACGCCCGTCGGGCCCGTCACCGGCCGCCTCACTACACCAAAGGAGGGTTCTGGCGTTGGCGTCCTCCTCGCCCACGGGGCAGGTGCCGGTCAGGAACATCCGTGGATGATCGCGATGGCGACCCGTCTGGCTCGTGCAGGGTTTACGACCATGACATTCAATTATGCCTATACAGCGGAGGGTCGAAAGGCCCCCGATCGGCTACCGAAACTCGTCGAGGTGCACGCCGCAGCTGCGGAGAAGTTGGCCAGGACTGTTGGCGACGTTGTGCTCGCAGGCAAGTCGATGGGTGGGAGGGTCGGAGGTCACGTTGTCGCCGAAGGCCGTTTCGGCGCAGCCGGCCTCGTCTATCTCGGCTATCCGCTCGTAGCACTCGGCAAGGCAGACGCTCGCGACACGTCCCACATTGCCAATGTTGATATTCCGCAGCTGTTTGTATCCGGGACTCGGGACTCAATGGGTCCAAACGATCGAGTCAAGGCCGTTGCGGCCAGCGTTCCGAATGGAACATTTGTCGCTATCGAGAGTGGTGATCACTCATTCGTGCCACTCAAGAAGACGGGTATGACGCTCGACGATTCTCTGGATGCCGCCGTTGGAAGCATTTCCGCCTGGTGGGATGCCCAGACCGGGAGTGGCACTAGGGACTGAGATATGTCCCAGATACGACCCGCCCCTTGATCGTCCTCAGGTGCCAGATGCTTCCCTTTTCCGGCTCAAGCGGACCGTCGAGCGGCACTCCCTCCGCAGCGAGGTGGCCGATGAAGTTTGTGATGACATCGCCGTGGCTGCAGAGCACCGCTGCCTCTTGTCGGAGTTCATTGATGAGCGACACGAGCCGTTCGGGATGCGAACCCTCGATAAGGGCTGCCTCGGGTTCGACCGGAATGCCGAGGGTCTTGGCGAAGGGTGCGACCGTTTCCATGCACCGTGTGAAGTTCGAGGAGCCAATACGGGTCACTGGATGCGCCATCAGTTCCCGCTCGATTGCGGTTCGCTGTTTTTTGCCCTTCTTGTCGAGCCGGCGACGTGAGTCATCCGGATCAGTAGGTTTTCGGGTACCCGCCAGTGCGTGACGGACGAGATGAATCGTGCCAGCGGATCGGTTCTTCATCATGTCGTGAGCTCGATCGAGAACGGCGCGGTCGTTGCGATAGGCGAGTCTCTTGTGTGCTTTGGTGCGACTCAACCAGGCAATCTGATCGACCTCCCGGTTCCGCTTGAACGAGCCGCCTCCAGGCGCCGCGAGCCACCATCGAACGATCTTGGGGTTGCCGACTTTTGTGATGTACCCGACCGTGCCGACGAGCTTCGGCTTCTTCGCTCGAATGCCCGTCTCTTCTTCGGTCTCGCGAAGAGCTCCTTCGAGAAATGTCTCGCGGCGATCGAGTTTGCCCTTTGGAAGGGACCAATCGTCGTATCTAGGCCTGTGCACGAGGAGGTATCGGGGGTTGCCCTTCTTCGACAGCTTTGCCACCACACAGCCTGCGGCCCAGATCGAATCGGTGGGTGCGGTCTGGCGGTACGTCACGATGCCTGAGTGAGAAGGGGATCGTGTTGGGAGCGGTCGACAGCTGCCGGATGCTTGGTGGCGCTCGTCTCGACGCCCTCTACCGTTTCAAGTGTCGGCCATGTCGAACCGAAAGTCGCCCATCTCAGAACGTCGTTTGCCATCGCGAGCTGCGCCATTTGCTCGAGCCGGTCGATGAGCGCCAAGTCCCTGACGTTCACGGGCGCCTCATCTTCGCCGCTGAGGTTTCGGATCAACTCTGTGAGTGGGAACACCGGTTCGGGGAAGTCGAGTAGTGAAATCTCGCGGTTGAGGTACCGCGGTTCTACAGACGTCTTGGCCGTGGTCGTCATGGTCCACATGGTATCGACACAGTGGGGCCACGCGTCGAGCGATCCGGACAAGCGCTGTCGAGAGCGCGGTCGCTAGCCGCGGTTCCGGTCGAGTTCGACGACCTTCCGAAGCCTGCGGCTATGCCGCTCCTCGCCGCTGAATCGCGCTCCCAGGAACGTGTCGACGATGTCCGTTGCGGTCGTCGATCCGATAACCCGAGCACCGATTGCGAGAACGTTCATGTCGTCGTGCTCGACGGCTTGATGGGCTGTGTAGTGGTCGTGGACAACAGCTGACCGTGCCCCTGTGATCTTGTTGGCAGCAATCGATGCACCGGCGCCTGAACCGCACACGACGATGCCACGTTCGGATGTCCCGTGAACGACCTCGCGAGCGACCGCCGCGGCAAAGTCTGGGTAGTCGACCGGTTCCGTTGAGTCCGTCCCGACATCGGTTACATCGTGACCTGTCGTCTCGAGGTGCGATATCAATTCTTGTTTGAGTTCGAAGCCGGCGTGATCCGAACCGATTGCGATGCGCACGGAGCGCTCCCTTGTGTTGCTGTGATTGAGTCATCGACGATCGTAGCGGTCACCGGTGTAGGCGGGTTGCGTCGTACCCTCTCGTGATGAAGCTCTCAGCGACGATCGTTGGTCTCTCGCTTATCGCCGCCGCGTGTTCGTCGGGCCCGGCCGCACCAACCCCGGAACCGACCGACCGGGTGTGTAACGCCGATTTCTGCATTGAGGTGCCTGTCGGTTGGACCGTTGAGGTCGGCGACGGCTTTATGGCTGGGCACCACGATGTCGCACCGACCGAGACCTTCCTCACCGTCGGTTTGATCAATCTTGAGGCGATTGTGCAGGGTGCAGGCGGATCATGGCCCGCTCCAACAGATGAGGTCGCTCGGGCATTCTGGACGCTTCTTGAAGACGCCGGCGTTGGCTCTTTCACACGATCTCAGAGGATGGTCGGTGGTGCGGAACGATCCTGGGGCACCCATGAGACCGGGACGATGTGGCACCTCGTGTATCCAACCGCACCGAGTGCAGGAATCGGTGTTGAGCTTCGCGCTCCGAACGACACGTGGGAGACCCACGCCGATGCCGTGTTCGCATCGCTGGAGACTGTGCCGTAGTCCTTCTTGCCGCGTGATATTGCTGCTTGACGCGTAACCTCGCGACGATGCCCGACTCCATACACGTAACAGGCGGTCGACCGCTTCAAGGGACGATTTCCGTTCTTGGGGCGAAGAACGCCGTGCTCAAACACCTCGTTGCCTCGCTGCTTGCTCCAGGACAGCATGTGATTGGAAACGTGCCGCGGATCGTTGATGTCGAGATCATGGGCCGCGTCCTGACCCATGTCGGCGCCAAGTGCACGCGCGATGGAACCACCATCACGATCGATGTGCCCGAAGAACCGAACCCAGAGGCTCCGCTTGATCTTGTAAGGCAGATGCGTGCCTCGATCCTTGTCCTTGGGGCTCTCCTTGCTCGGTCGGGCGAGGCGCGGGTGGCGCTGCCTGGCGGTGACGACTTCGGATCGCGGCCGATCGATTTCCATGTCAGGGGGCTGGAGGCGATGGGCGCAACATTCGATCTTCGCCATGGGGTGCTGTACGCGTCGGCACCGGATGGTCTCCACGGAACCGACGTATTCCTCGAGTTTCCTTCCGTTGGAGCAACCGAGAACCTGCTGCTTGCATCCGTGCTCGCCAGCGGCACCACGACGATCCGGAATGCTGCCCGAGAGCCGGAACTGACAGACCTCGCTGAGTACCTGTCGAAGATGGGTGCGAAGATTGACGGCGCAGGAACTTCGACTATCGAGATCCACGGCGTTCCCGGTCTGTCGCCTGCCGTGCATCGCACAGTGCCGGATCGACTCGAGGCCGGGACCTACTTGGTCGCAGCGGCGGTGACGGGCGGCACGGTGACAGTCGAGAAGTGCGTGCCAGAGCATCTTCGGATGGAACTCGTGAAGCTTGAGGCAACGGGCTGCGTTGTCTCGACGACGGAGGACTCGATTACGGTCCAGGGCCCAGACAGACCGACAGCAGTTGATATCGCAACACTTCCGTATCCGGGGTTCCACACTGATATGCATCCACAGATGGTTGCCTATCTGTCGGTGTCTGAAGGTACGTCAATCGTCACCGAGAACATCTACGCCGGGCGGTTCCGATACCTCGGGGAGATCAATCGAATGGGTGGTGATGTGCACGCAGACGGTCAGCATGTCGTCATCCGAGGCGTCGAGTCGTTGTCGGGCTGTGAGGTTGACGGTTGCGACATCCGCGCGGCCGCAGCGATGACTATTGCGGGTCTGCGAGCCGACGGCGAGACCGTCATTACCAACGCTCACCACATCGATCGCGGCTACGACAGTTTCGTTCCCAACCTCCAACGCCTCGGCGCATCGATCTCCCGCGGCTAGAACGGGTCCGCTCTCGTACCCTGGGTTCTGTAGCGGGTCTGATAAGACTCACAGCCCACAGAATGGAAACCGTGTGAGGTGGGAAGGTTTTCAACTACGACGATGTTGTAAAGTCTTGAGACGACCGGGCCCGGCCGACGGGCACTTGAGGTAGCGCGATGACATCAGACATTCAGGGGAGCATCATCGAGATCGGTGGTGTGGCCGCGCGCCCAGCGCTCAACGGCGAATCGACGATTGACGTCGACGTGCTCAAAGATGCCCTCGATTACCTGCGTCCCGCCCTCCAAGCCGATGGCGGCGACGTCATCCTCTCCGGCGTGAACGGCGGAACGGTCAACCTTGAACTCGTTGGTGCGTGCGGAGGTTGCCCCATTTCAGAGACGACCGTAACTGCAGGTATCGAACGGATCCTCCGAGATCGCGTGCCAGGCGTCGTTGACGTCGTGGCGACTGGCTGACCCAACCTCGCTCGCCTTCTCGAAACCTCCTTCCTCCATTCTGTGGGCTGTGAGTCTTATCAGACCCGCTACAGAACCCTGGGTACGCGGCGAGTGGCCTAATGTCGCGGTATGGATGGAATGGATTTGATTGGTGAGGCGCGGGCCGGGAGCCAGCGTGCGCTTGGGCGGGTCATCAGCCATGTCGCCGATGGTGACGAGGCGGGGTTCGAGCTTCTTCACGATTTGTATTCGGATGGTGGGACGGCATACGTCATCGGCCTGACCGGTGCACCCGGTGCTGGCAAATCGACGTTGGTTTCTTCCCTCATCACCGCGATGTCGGCGGTGCCCGATATCGATACTTCCGGTGATCGGCCGACCATCGCCGTTGTCGCGGTAGATCCTTCGAGTCCGTTCACGGGCGGTGCCATTTTGGGAGACCGAATCCGCATGGGTGATCATTCCGGAGACCCTCAGGTCTTTATCCGCTCCGTGGCAAACCGGGGGCATCTCGGGGGCATCGCAAGTTCGACCCCTGCTGTCGTCGCGGCACTCGATGGTCTTGGGTTCGACGAGATCGTGGTCGAAACGGTTGGCGTCGGTCAGGCCGAGGTTGAGATCGCATCGGCATGCGACACAACCATCGTCGTCGTCAACCCCGGTTGGGGAGATGGCATCCAGACGGCCAAAGCCGGATTCCTTGAGATTGCTGACATCTTCGTTGTGAACAAAGCCGACCGGCCAGGAGCAACCGAAACCATCTCTGATCTTGAATCCATGCTTGATATTGGACCGGTGCAGGCGTGGCGCCCGGTCATCGTGGCAACGACGGCGGTCGAAGGGACCGGCGTGTCAGAGCTTTTGAGTGCCATTGACAAGCACCGCACCCACCTCGCGACGACAGATGAGGGCGAAAGGCGGAGACATGCACGTGCGAGGCATGCCTTGGTCGGTGCGTTGCGTGACCGTGTGGAGCATTCGGTCGATGCCGTTGGCGATGACATCATCGATGCGATCGTCAGTCGGAAGACAGATCCTTGGGCCGTTGCAGAGAGCATGATTCCAAGGCGTTAGCCTTGACAACGATCAGCTTCGGAATCTGAGACAAGGATTTTGCCATGAACCTCGTGAAATATGCCGTCGACGGCGATGTTGCCCTCATCACTCTGAACCGGCCGCCAGTGAATGCCTTGAACGCAGAGTTGATCGGCGACTTGGCCGAGGCGTTTGCACTGGCCCAGGACCCTGCCATCCGAGCTGTGGTCCTCACCGGCTCACCGCATTTTGCAGCAGGGGCCGATATCACCGGGTTTCAGGCGAGCTTCGATGCCGGCGACGACGATCGACAGGCCTCAGGCCTCCTCGAAGCGGTCGCACTGCTTGAGTCCCTCCAAAAGCCGACCATCGCCGCGGTGAACGGCTTCGCGCTCGGTGGTGGTCTTGAGCTCTCGATGGGAGCGGACTTCCGCTACCTCGCGGAGGGGGCTCGTGTGGGTCAACCTGAGATCCTGCTCGGCATCATTCCAGGTGCCGGTGGGACGCAGCGGCTCGCACGGATTGTCGGGTCTCAGCGTTGTAAGGAGCTGTGCATGTCGGGTCGCCACATCGAAGCCTCCGAGGCTTTCGAGATTGGATTGGCTGACAAGGTGGTCGCCGACGACGATCTGCTCAATACCGCAATGGCTGATGCCATGCGGTATGCGAACGGACCGACGCAGGCATATGCCGCCGTCAAGAATTCGATTCGTCGAGGATTCGACGCACCGCTGCCAGACGCCCTCGATATCGAAGCCGATGAGTTCGCAAAGGTCTTCCGAACGAAGGACGCCCGTATCGGGGTAGCCGCGTTCATTGCCAAGGAAAAGCCTGACTTCGTCGGCGAATAGGTCTTCAGTCATTCTGACGCCTCGATAGCGCTCCGCTCCCTACGCTTCAGGCATGGCGATTCGATTTCCAGCATGGACAGGTCGCGCCGCGCTCGTGGTGGCCGGAGTCCTGATAGCAGCGGTGTTGCTACTTGCGTGGCTTCACGCCAATGCCATCCGAGCCGACCTCATGATTCCTCGGGCTAACGACGGGGAATTCGATCTTGTCGTTGAGTCGTACCAGGCAGGACGGACCATTGTGAACCGAACGCCTGAATCGGACAGGGAGGGTTTGTGGGGTCTTGACGGCGAGACGTCATACGCCCAAGTGTCCACGATCGTCAGGGTCACCGACACATCCGTCGAGCGTGGTGTGCAATCGCTGGTGTCAGAGTTCGAACAAGGGGACATCGCCCGGATCGACACCGATGCCTACGCCGGAGATCCACAATCGGCGCACGGCATCGGGTGGGAGGAACTCCGCACGCCGTCAGACATCGGTCCACACGATGCGTGGTTCGTCGATGGAAGACGTGCGACCTGGGTGCTGTTCGTCCACGGGAGGGGAAACGACCGGCTCGAGGAGTCCCTTCGCCTGCTGCCTTCTCTTGTCGAGCAGGGCTTCCCTGTGATGTCCATCGCAATCCGGAATGATGTCAACGCAACGGCAAGCGACTCCGGGCTCAGGTATTGGGGACTCGAAGAGTGGAAGGACCTCGACGCTGCGATCGAACTCGGCGTCAGAAAGGGTGCCAAGGACTTCGTCGTCGTGGGGTCTGGCTTCGGATCCAGTGTCGTCTCTGTGTTCTTGCATCAGTCCCAGAACGTTGACCTTGTGCGTGGGGTGATCTTCGAGTCTCCAGTCCTCGACATCGAATCGGTTGCCATTGCCTACGCCGAGGCGAGGGGCACGCCCGGACCCATCGCCTGGCTCGGTCGTCGCCTCGTCGCTGTTCGGTTCGGGATGGATTGGAAAGCGCTCGATCAGACTCGTCGCACGGCCGAGTTCGATGTGCCGATACTCTTGCTCTATGGGGCAAAAGACCCCGTGACTGACGTTTCCGTCTTTGAACAATTTGCCGCGAGGATTCCGCACCTGGTGATTCCCGAACGGTTCGAGCAAGCAGGACACACCGATTTGTGGAACATCGACAGAGGGCGATACGAGAAGGCAATCGCGGACTTCCTCCTTCAAACGGCCGGGCCCGAATGAGCCATATCTACCTCGATCACGCAGCGACGACAACGTTGCGACCGGCGGCCAAAGCAGCCATGGACAGGGCCTACGAGACCGCGAACGCCAATGCGTCGGGTCTTCATGGACCAGCGAGAGCAGCGAAGAACGCGATGGAGGCTGCGCGCGAGGAGGCGGCGGAGCTCCTCGGCGTGGCGCGGCCGCTCGATCTCATCTTCACTTCCGGTGGTACCGAAGCCGACAATCTTGGCGTAGCAGGGACATCGCTTGCATCAGATAGACGGACGGTGGTCGTGTCCGCTGTCGAGCATGAGGCAGTTATCCGATCGGCCGAAAGCCTCTCACGGTTCGGCTATTCGTTGAACGTTGTGCCGGTCGATCGCTCGTGCAGAGTGAGTCCAGGAGCGGTTGCGGAAGCCGTAGACGCTGACACGGCCGTGGTGTCAGTCATGGCTGCGAACAACGAGATCGGCGTCATACAGCCGGTCGCGGACATCGTGACTGCGGTCAAGGCTGTAGATTCATCGGTCGCTGTCCACACAGACGCTGTCCAGGCTTTCGTCTCGGAGAACATCACCATGGAGACCACCGGTGCTGATCTTCTGTCGCTCGCTGCTCACAAGTTCGGAGGGCCGAAAGGTGTTGGGCTGCTTGCTGTGAAGACTGGGGTCAACGTCGATCCGGTGCTGCACGGCGGAGGTCAGGAAGCGGGCAGACGATCAGGCACCTACAACGTTGCTGGGATTGTTGGGATGGTGTCAGCCATGAGGGAAACGGTGGCCAACAGGGAGGAGTTTCGGATGCGGGTTGCTACAGAACGTGATGCGTTCGAAGCCGTCCTTGCCGATCTGTGGCCCCACGCCGCCTTCAACGGTGATGACGTCCCTCGGTTGGTTCAGCACAGCCATGTTCATTTTCCAGGCTTACTGGCAGAGACACTGTTGATTCGGATTGATCAGGTCGGTCTCGCCGCTGCTGCGGGCTCTGCGTGTCAGTCAGGTGCGGTCGAACCGAGCCATGTCCTCACCGCTATGGGGTTCTCAACGGTCGAAGCAGGCGAATGTGTCCGGTTCACGTTCGGGTGGGACACCGAACCCGGTACAGGTGTGGATGCAGCACGAAGACTGGCTGCCGTGCTGGGAGACCTGTCGTGAGGGCCCTCGTTGCGATGTCCGGAGGCGTCGATAGCTCGGTCGCTGCCGCGCTCATGATCGACCAGGGGTACGACGTGATCGGTGTAACGCTTAAGCAGTGGGAGGGACCAGACGGAGCGATGCCTGTTGCTGGTTGCTGCACGCTATCGGATGCCGAAGACGCCCGTCGGGTCGCCGCACAGCTCGACGTTCCCTATTACGTGCTCGACTATGTCGAGGAGTTCACGGCAGCGGTTGTTGAGCCTTTCGCACAGGGGTATCTCGAGGGACTCACTCCGAACCCCTGCATCGAATGCAACCGCAACGTTCGCTTCGACGCTCTCCTGGACAGAACAGCCGAACTTGGGTGTGATGTGCTCGTCACAGGACACCACGCACGAGTCGTCGAAAGGGATGGGCGGTTCCAACTGACGCGGGCTGTCGACGGAACGAAAGACCAGTCGTATGTTCTCCATATGCTCGATCAGCAGGCTCTGTCGATGGTCAAGCTCCCGATCGGTGAAATGACAAAGGTCGAGGTCAGGCAGATCGCGACCGACATGGGGCTGCGTACCGCTGCCAAACCGGATTCACAGGACATCTGCTTTGTGACGTCTGGTGACTACCGAGACTTCCTTCGCAACACCCATCCCGAAGTCACGGCACCTGGCGACGTCCTTGACACAGACGGTGACGTCATTGGTGGCCACGATGGGACTGCTGGCTTCACGATCGGGCAGCGGAAGGGGCTCGGCGTCTCCGTCGGAGAACCTCGCTACGTGCTCGACATCGCACCGAAGGAGCGAACAATCACCATCGGGCGATATGAGGATCTGCTGGTTGACGGGTGCGTCGTTACCGACATGCGATTCACCGACATACCCCCAGGGGCAGGCGAGCCCGTCTCGGTGAAGGTCCGATACAGATCCGAGCCCGTTCCCGCGACTATCGAACAGACCGGCGATCGATGGGTATTCACGTTCGAGGAACGACAGGCGCGGCCTGCGCCAGGACAGGCACTGGTGATGTACCGAGACGATGTCGTGCTCGGTGGAGGAACCATCGTGGCGTCTGATGATCGTGTCACCGCTGGCAGGTAGCGTACGGTCCTGACAGGGAGCACCGTGGATACAGCTGACCGTTACCGCCAACTTCTCGAAGAGCTTCGAGAACACAACTATCGCTATCACGTCCTTGATGCTGCGGTCATTGACGACAACGCCTATGACCAGCTGTATCGGGAACTTCTCGCCATCGAGGACGACTATCCCGAGCTCGTGGATACGACGTCGCTGTCCCAACGCGTTGGTGCCCCGTCGGCGTCTGCGTTTGCACCGGTGACCCACCGTGAACGCATGTTCTCGCTCGACAATGCGATGAACGCCGAAGAGCTCGAAGCTTGGCATCAACGCCTTGTGGGGGCTTTGGGGCGTCCTCCCGATGGCTATAGCTGTGAACTCAAGATCGATGGGCTTGCCGTATCGCTTACCTACGAAGACGGACGTCTTGTCCGCGCCGCCACCCGTGGCGACGGGGCTGTCGGGGAAGATGTAACAGCGAACGCCAGGGCGATTCGCTCGGTCCCAATCGTGTTGCGTGGGAAGGCGCCTGCGGTACTTGAAGTTCGGGGCGAAATCTACTTGCCCGTCTCGGAGTTCGAATCTCTGAACCGTCGACAGGCTGAGGCGGGAGAGCCGCCGTATATCAACCCTCGGAACACCGCTGCAGGGTCAGTTCGACAGAAGGATCCATCGATTACAGCATCGCGAAACCTCGCTGTGTGGATCTACCAAACAGGTTTCGTTGCAGGAGGTCCGTCGCTTGATTCGCACACTGCTCAGATGGAGTGGCTCTCGGACCTCGGCCTCCGTGTCAACCCTGCAAACCGCACCGTCGAGGATTTCGTGCACGTCAAGGCCTACATCGACGAGGCAACCAATCACCGCCACGATCGCGATTACGAAACAGACGGCATTGTTGTCAAAGTCGACTCCCTCGCGAGTCAGGTCGAGGTTGGATTCACCGCCCGCTCCCCACGATGGGCCATCGCCTACAAGCTCCCTCCTGAGGAGAAGAACACTGTCTTGCGTTCTATCGAGATCAACGTCGGCCGCACTGGCGCTGTGACTCCGTATGCAGTCATGGAGCCGGTGTTCGTTGGGGGAGTGACCGTGACAAACGCGACGCTGCACAACGAGCGGGAAGTGCACCGCAAGGATGTCAGGCCAGGCGATACCGTGGTTGTCCGACGAGCCGGTGATGTGATTCCGGAGGTCGTCGGACCGGTCCTCGGCATGCGTCCCAAGGGTCGTCGGAAATGGCACATGCCCGAACTATGCCCCTTCTGTGCCAACCCAATCGTGCTTCCCGAGGGTGAGGCGAAGGCAAAGTGCACGGGGGGATTCACCTGCGGAAGCCGCCTTCGGGAGTATCTCTACCACTTCGGATCACGTGGAGCGATGGACATTGAGGGTCTTGGCTACCGAACGGTGGACGCGTTGGTATCGGCTCAGTTGATCGCGGATCCAGCTGACATCTACGACCTTGGTGTCGATGACGTGCTTCAGCTCGATGGCTTTGCCCAGATCTCGGCGACCAACCTCGTTGCCTCGATTGCCGCTTCGAAACAACGTCCGTTGGGCAAGTTGCTGTTTGGCCTCGGCATCGACCATGTTGGGGCCACTGTTGCGCGGGTGGTTTCGGAGCACTTTCGCTCGATTGAAGCCATCGGTTCGGCTTCTACGGAGGAGATTTCCGAGATCGACGGAATCGGCCCAGAGATCGCTGCATCTATCCACGGTTGGTTTGCCGATGCAGATAACAGGGCCCTGCTCGCCAGGCTGAGGGCCGCCGACGTTGTCTTTGAACTTCAGCGACGGACGGGCGACATTCTGCCACAGTCGTTGGCGGGGACCGTGTTCGTGATTACTGGCACGCTCGAGGGGTTCACCAGGGACGAAGCCAAAGAAGCTGTTGTGCAACGTGGGGGAAAGGTCACCGCATCGGTGTCATCCAAGACGTCGGCTCTGATCGCGGGGGAGAGCGCAGGCTCGAAGCTTACGAAGGCCGAAACCCTTGGCGTACCCGTGCTCGACAGCGAAGCCTTCCTCAGGCTCCTAGACGAAGGGCCTGACGGGCTGTTCTAGTTATCCGGCGTCACCGAAAGCAGAACCTCGAGGTGTGCTGAGTCCTCCATCGTGACGACGCCGGTGACGACGGGCACGTCGAAATCTGAGAGGACGATATCGGTTTCGCCCTGTATCGAGAGCGACCCGTCGGCTTCGACTCTGACTTGTACCTGCCAGGTCGTCGGCAGCGAGATTCCGTTTACCGTCAGGTTCCCGACGACATCGAACCCCACTGGGATCCCCACCGTTGCTGACGCCGGCAGTTCGAAGTTGCGTGCGGCGAACGTTCCTTCAGGGAAGTCAGCAAACCACCCACGGACTCTGCCGTCGCGCCGGGATTGGTCAGATGTGAATGACTGCATGTCGAGCGTGAATACGAAGGCCCCTCCAGGCTCGACGGTGCCCGTGACGTTCGTCGACTCTCCAACTCCCTGCGTCGAGAGGCCCTGGAGGATTTCAGGGACGGTGTATGTCACAATCGCAGAAGACACCGTGAACGAGGCTGCCAGATCGTCGGCAACGGACACTTCACCCGATAGCCCGGTGGCTGCCACCGTCGTCGGCGTGCCTTCCCCGCCGCCGTCGGCAGCGGGTGCCGTTGTGGTGACGAGAGGCACGTCGTCGAGTGACAGATCACCGTCAGCGACATTGCCTCTTCCGAAGAGGCCAACGCCAAGTCCAAGTGCGATCACGATCGGGACGGCCGCAAGCCACATCGGCGCCTTGGACGATGCCAGAAGCGGGACGAGAAACCCGAGGGTGACAAAGATGATTGCCGCAAGGGGAGTCGCATAGCCAAGAAGGTTGTCGAGGATGAACGTGTTCCCAAGGGTGACGGCAAGCATGGCTGCGATGAAGCCACCGAACATCGACCACGCGAATACCTTGAGCGCGCTGTCTCCGGCGCGGAGCCTTCTCCAAAGGAGCCCAGATGCAACGCCGAGCACAATGGCGGCAAGCACAACGGTGAGACTGTTAGCTACGAGTTCGTCTGGTGAGCGAAGGAAGAAGGCGATGACGGCAGCGACGATTGCTGCAATGGCTCCGGCGACGGCACCGGCGAGAGCCGGGGGCCAGGTGTCGGGGTCGTATTGGTAGGTGTCGGTCATCGGATTCCTTCATGTCGGGTCTGGGCGATCGCGATCGAACTGTCTATTGAACGGTGAAGGTCCACACGAGCGTTCCCACATCAATCTGGCTCGGGCCGCCAATCCATGATGCGACCACTGTGTGATCGCCAGAGGACCACCGCTCGATCACTTTGCCCTCGCCTGGGGTGAACTGGTGCCTTCCTGTCTCGATGATCGAATCGACGTCCTCATCGGGAATGGCGATGCCGTCGATCACGAACTGCACCCCATAGTTTGGAAGCAGGTCGATAACAACCTTGATCGGGTTGGTGACCAGATCCCCGTCCCGTGGCGAATAGCTCTCGACTGCTGCTGGCAGTTGCTCGGGATCTCCTGAAGGGAGGAATAGGACTGAACCGCCAATGATTGCAACCAGAGCAAGCGCAAGCAGCGCATAGGTGATTCGGTAGCCGGTCGTGTTCATCGGCAGGGATGGTAGGAGCAGCGTGCGGGAACGCAGACCCTAGGCGCCGCACTACCGTGGCGGCATGCAGATCAACCCAGTGCTGGCCAGCCTCGGCAACTACCCGATTGCCACCATCCAACAGCGCGCAATCGACAGGCGAGAGGCGGGTTTGACGGTTATTGACTTCTCGATTGGCGATCCGACCGAACCGACACCTTCATTCATTCCCGAAGCTCTTCGCAATGGTGTCCCCTCCATTTCTCAATACCCGACCTCGCAAGGTAGGGCCGACCTGAGAGAAGCCATTGCGGGTTGGGTCGATCGCCGGTTCGGTGTCGCTGTTGACCCTTCCACCCAGATTGTGCCGACGAGCGGCTCGAAAGAATCGATCTTCAACAGCCATTTTGCCTTCGTAGATCGAGCCGCAGGCGATGTCGTTGCGTTCCCAAGCCCCGGATACCCCGTGTACGAGCGCGGTGCGCTGTTCTCAGGCGCTGAGCTGTACCGGGTCGTCTTGTCCGGCGATTTCGTGATGCGGGCCTCTGATTTGCCCGCCGACATCCTCTCGAGAGCAGCCATTGTGTGGACATGCTCGCCTCACAACCCGGCAGGTTCTGTGACAACGAATGCCGAGATGCGCGAACTCTATGAAGCGTGTCGGAGCACGGGAACATGGCTGTTCTCTGACGAGTGCTACGCAGATACCTATGAGGAAGACTCGTTTCCGCACGGTCCAGGTTCTGTGCTGCAAGTCGCCGACGAGGGGTTCGCTGGGGCTCTTTCTTATCTGTCGCTTTCGAAGCGATCAGGGATGACAGGCTACCGATCGGGTGCCATCGTGGGCGATGCAACGGCGATCAAGGCTCTCAAGGAATTACGGTCCACGACGGGAACGGCTTCACCCGATTTTGTGCAGCAAGCAGCTGTCGCGGCTTGGTCCGACGACCAACATGCCGCAGATCGTCGAGCGATCTTTGCCGAGAAGCGACGCATCCTCGGAAGAGCCTTCTCTGAGCTTGGACTCGACATCGTCGGGTCGAAGGCTGGTCTCTATTTGTGGGTCGCCGTAGAGGACGACCTTGCTGTGACCGATCGATTACTTGAACGCGGTGTCGTCGTATCGCCTGGCCGCTTCTTCGGCGAAGGTGGTGAGGGCTATATCAGGCTCGCGTTGGTGCCTGGCATTGACGAGTGCGAACAGGCAGCGACGGAACTCGTCGAAGCGCTGCGCTGAACAAAGGGAGACCCATGACACACGAAGCCCTCATAGACGCAGCCTACGCAGGAGACATCAATCCACAGCAGGCCCGAGAGGCCGTCCTCGCGACGATCGCCTCGCTCGACGCTGGGGAGATTCGAGTCGCGGAAAAGCGTGGCGACGAATGGGTCGTCAACCAATGGATCAAGCGTGCAATCTCTCTCTACTTCCGAATCATGGAGGTTCGAACCTTCGGCGCAGGACCGTTCGAGTACCACGACAAGGTGCCAACGAAGACCGGGCTCGCTGAAGCAGGGATCAGAGTCGTGCCCCCAGGCACGATTCGCTACGGAGCATTTTGCGAACCGGGCGTGGTTGTCATGCCAGGGTTCGTCAACATCGGTGCCTACGTGGGAAAGGGCACGATGGTTGACACATGGGCAACCGTCGGGTCGTGTGCCCAGATAGGGCAAAACGTCCACCTTTCAGGCGGCGTGGGAATTGGAGGCGTTCTTGAGCCACCGGGAGCTCGCCCCGTCATCGTGGAAGACGGTGCGTTCATCGGGTCACGAAGCATCATCGTAGAGGGCGCCATCGTCGAGGCGGGAGCGGTCGTGGCCGCCAACACGACAATCACCGCATCGACTCCGATAATCGACGTCACAGGTCCAGAGCCGATTGAGCGGAGAGGCGTTGTCCCTGCGAATGCCGTTGTCGTGCCCGGCACGAGACCCAAGCAGTTCCCTGCTGGAACCTACGACCTGCAATGTGCGCTCATTATCGGGCAACGTACGGAATCCACGGACGAGAAGACGTCACTCAACGACGCTCTCCGTACGTTTGAGGTCCAGGTGTGAGGAGACCCGTTTGAGCCTGCTTGAACTGCTCATCGAGATCATCGACATACCTTCGGTGACGGGCGATGAAGCGGAGCTTTGTGCGTGGGTCGAGGATCGGTACAGCGATGACTATCGCTGTGTTCGTGTCGGGAACTCAGTCGTTGTCGGAGCGTCACCGACGGACCGGCCGTTCTACGCGTTCTACGCTCACCTCGATACCGTCCCGGTGCAAGGTGATCCCAAAGCACGAATCGCAGGTGATCGGCTTGTCGGTCTCGGTGTCTCCGACATGAAGTCGGGCCTTGCCGTGATGCTCGGGCTGCTCGACGACCCTGAACCCGATGCCGCTGACATCGTGTGCGTCTTCTACGACAAAGAGGAGGGGCCATCGGCCGAGAACGGGCTTGAAGGTGTGTTGGATGAATGTCCTTGGCTCACTGATGCGGAGCTTTCGATCGTCATGGAGCCGACGGATCTCAATCTCGAACTCGGGTGCAACGGCGTTCTGAACGCTGATGTGATATTCGACGGCTCGTCAGCCCACGCGGCGCGGCCGTGGCTAGGCGAGAATGCAGTGACAAAGGGTGGAAGTTGGCTCGCCAAACTCGACGCACTCGAGCCAGAGCCAGTGGACATTGGAGGCTTGATCTATCGCGAGGTCTTCTCAGTGACCCAAGCACACGGCGGAATCGCGAACAACATCATCCCTCCCACATTCGTGATCAACCTGAATTATCGGTTCCCCCCGATCTATTCAATTGACGAGGCCGAGGTCCGACTGAGAGCAATTGCTGCTGATGCCGACCGAATCATCGTCAAGGACGCGGCACCGGCTGGTCTGATAGATCTCGAGAAGGATGCGGTAAAGCGACTCGACCGTGTCATCGGCCGCGATCAGATCGCAAAGCAAGGCTGGACGGACGTCGCGAGGCTCACAGCCAGAGGCGCAACCGCTGTCAACTACGGACCAGGGGAAGTCGCCCAGGCACACCAAGTTGACGAGTCGATGCCAATCGAGAATCTCGCCGTTGCCTACGACGTCGTGCGGCGGTTTCTCACGGAGGGCTGAAGCGGTTCGAGCATGAATCGCGGCAGGAACAGAGCAATCAGCGGGCCCATGCCGAAGGCGAAGAGGGCGGTGCCGATGCCAACGGTTCCTCCAAGGAACCAACCGATCACAAGCACGGTGACTTCGATGCCAAACCGCGCCACGCCAACATTGATTCCGCGGGCGGCCAGACCGGTCATCAGCCCGTCACGAGGGCCAGGGCCGAGTCCGGCACCGATATACATTGCTGAACCGACGCCCACGATCAAGATTCCACCGAGTAGTAGCGAGAAGCGGAGGATGAGGCCGTCGACGCTTTCGGGTGCAATCCAGAGGCACACATCAATGACGACTCCGATAAGCACGATGTTGGCGACCGTCCCGATACCAAAGCGTTCCTTTAGGGGAATCCACAGAAGCAGTACCAGCATCCCCGTGATGATGCCGACGGTTCCGAGAGGAATGCCGGTACGCACGGAGATCCCCTGATGGAGCACTTCCCATGGCGAAAGGCCAAGTCCTGACACGACCTGCATCGTGACGCCAATCCCGAACATGAGCAGCCCTACGAGGAGTCTTGGCAGGCGTCGCTTCAGTTCGACTGTCGAGGGGAGAGGCAGCATTCGTCCACGGTACCGGTGTGTATGCCGGGTGCTGCCGCAACGTCTCGCCTTGTCGGTACCATCTGCGCCATGCCAGTCGAAATTGACATCGCCAGAGTCGCGAACCTCGCTCGGATTGCCCTGAGCGAAGAAGAGCTTGCGTCCTACGCAACGCAACTCGGGAACATCCTCGAACACGCGGAGCGGGTGCAAGCACTGCCGACTGAAGGTGTCGAGCCGACTTCCCACCCATTGCCACTTGTCAACGGGTTCCGACCAGACGAAGTCGTCGAATGCCTCGACAGGGACTCGTTCCTTGCGGAGGCTCCCGATAGCCAGGACGGGCAATTCCGCGTGCCGAGAATTCTTGGTTGAACGTGAGCGATCTAGCTGACCTTTCAATAGCAGACGCTGCCGCTGGCCTTCGGTCCGGCGACTTCACTTCGGTCGAACTCCTTGAAGCTGTCACGCGGCGGGCCTCAGTCACCGAAGCACAGCTCCACTCGTACTTGACACTTGATGCCGAGGGTGCGAGACGTGCAGCAGGTGCCGCCGACGCAGCATTCGCCGCTGGGGAGGATCGTGGCCCGCTCCAAGGCATACCTCTTGCCCTCAAAGACAACATGTGCACGATCGGTGTGGAGACGACGGCCGCAAGCCAAATCCTCGCCGGCTGGAAGCCTCCCTATGACGCGACGGTCGTCAAGCGGCTCCGTGCTGGTGGCGCTGTGCTCACAGGCAAGACGAATCTGGATGAATTCGCGATGGGATCCTCCACGGAGAACTCGGCGTTTGGCGAGACACGAAACCCATGGAATCCTCGGTACGTGCCAGGCGGGTCGTCTGGGGGATCCGCAGCAACGGTTGCCGTCGGTTCAGCCTTCGGGTCGTTCGGATCGGATACGGGAGGTTCGATTCGCCAGCCTGCCGCGCTGTGTGGGGTAGTCGGCATGAAACCCACCTACGGCTTGGTTTCGCGGTACGGGTTGATCGCGTTTGCATCATCCCTCGACCAGATTGGTCCCTTCTCGCGGTCGGTGGCAGATTCAGCAACGCTCCTCGATGCGATTGCTGGCTGGGACCGATTTGACTCCACGAGCATCGAAGGCGAGGTACCGAATCTTGCGGGCTCACTCGACAAGGGAGTGAGCGGTCTGCGGATTGGCGTGGTGACCGAACTCATGGGTGAGGGGATCGATCCGCAGGTCAAGGCGGCTGTCTCCTCGATGATCGCCTCCCTCGAAGGCGCAGGCGCCGAGATTGTCGATATCAGCCTTCCAAGCACCGAATACGCCCTCTCCGCCTACTACCTCATCGCTCCGGCCGAGTGTTCAGCCAACCTCGCCCGCTTCGATGGGGTTCGGTATGGCCATCGATCGTCCAGTGAGGGCACCACCGAGGACATGATGTCGTTGACAAGGGCAGAAGGCTTCGGACCCGAAGTCATTCGGCGGATTCTGCTCGGCACCTATGCATTGTCCGCCGGCTACTACGACGCCTTTTACGGGCAGGCTCAGCGAGTCCGAACCTTGGTCCGAAACGACTTCGCTTCAGCGTACGGGGATGTCGATGTGCTCGTCTCGCCGACGAGCCCTACGACAGCATTCCCTGTCGGAGAGCGTGCCGCGGACCCCATCGCGATGTACTACTCGGATGTCTGCACGATCCCTTCGAACCTTTCAGGTGATCCTGCGATTTCGGTGCCGGTCGGTCTTGACGACAAGGGTCTTCCGATCGGCTTCCAGATCATGGCCCCTGCCCTTGGCGAGGAGATGATGTATCAGGTCGCAGGCGCGGTCGAGCAGCTTGCCGCTTTCACGGCCCGTCCGGAGCTCGCTTCCTCGGAGGTGGTTGCACCATGACGGCGCCGAAGGGTTGGGAGGCCGTGATTGGGATTGAAACGCATGTTGAGCTGTCCACCGAGTCAAAGATGTTCTGCGGTTGCCCAGCGACCATCCCGGACGACCCGAATACTGCTTGCTGTCCGGTGTGCCTCGCTCTTCCCGGTGCGCTGCCAGTGCCAAACCAGAAAGCGATAGACGGCATTGTCACGATCGGAACGGCCCTCGGGTGCACGATTAATGAATCATCGCTTTTCTACCGGAAGAACTACTTCTACCCGGACCTTCCAAAGAACTATCAGATAAGTCAGTACACGTTTCCTGTGTGCGAGTTTGGCAGTCTTGAGGTGCCGGTGGACGGCGAGCCGACGACCGTTGGCATCACAAGAGTTCACATGGAGGAGGACACGGGAAAGAGCTCCCACGTCGGGGACGGCGGCGGTCGCATCCATGATGCTGAATACACGCTGCTCGA
>Ga0070726_10001170_pt1 | contig 27469 bp, 26 predicted proteins | sample tdAd471_FD_67275 | JGI IMG/M metagenome (GOLD analysis project Ga0070726, IMG submission 67275) | Marine sediment microbial communities from the Atlantic coast under amendment with organic carbon and nitrate - tdAd47.1 | ecosystem: Environmental > Aquatic > Marine > Coastal > Sediment | place...
CTACCCCGGTTACAGTGAAATCTTAACCGGGGTAGTGAACCAGGAGATCGATTCCAACCGCAAGTTTCCCAATCCGGAGAAAACGTTCATGGAACTGCTTAATGCCAGTCCGGAGTTCAACGGCCGGATGGCGGCTTTCGCTTCCTGGGACGTCTTCCCCTATATCTTTAACGTCGAGCGAAGTGGGTTGTTTGTGAATGCTTTTGACAAGACGCCGGAACCGCTCAATGAATTTGAGTTATTTTTGAATCGCGTGATCGACGATATGCCGCCGCGCTGGCCGACTGTGCGCAATGATGTGTTTACTCACCACTTTGCCCTGTCCTACATGCGCGAGAAACATCCCAGGGTGGTTTACATCAGCTACGGTGAGACCGATGACTTTGCCCATGAAGGGCTTTATGACGAATATGTGATGGCAGCAAATCGTGCCGATCGCTTTATCTCTGAAGTGTGGGAGGAGGTCCAATCGTCGGTTTTCTACAAGGACAACACAGTCTTGTTTATCACCGTCGATCATGGCCGTGGTGAAGAACCCATCGAGACCTGGCTCCACCATGCCAGTCAAAAATCTCTGGATGGTTATATGCAGTCCCTTGCTCAATACGAAGACGGCATAGTCGGTTCCGAGGCTGTGTGGATGGCCGCTATAGGTGCAGGTATCCCGGCAACGGGCCTGGTCGAAACTGGTTCGAACTGCCTGACTTCGAACCGTATTGCGGCCACTCTGCTTGAACATCTTGGTGAAGACTATCGGGATTTCAACGGGGCCATGGGGGCACCGCTGCAGGAGTTTCTGCCATGAGGATGCTGGTAGCTGAGTCACGGCTGCTTGTCACGGTCGAAGGCCAGGCTCAGGAGGATATCAGCCGTCATGACGACGGGCAGAATGATATCGATCGTGACTACGTGTCCAAGGACGCGTCACGCCAGATTATTGGTTCTAGCATACAACTGCTAGCGGACTTTACCGGCTGGTAAACCTGGTCCAACTATCCTCGTGAACGATTGCGTAATTTCGAGGCGTTGGAGCGGTACCAGCAAGAACCGGTTTTGATTATTTCCGGTGATGTGCACCGGGCTGAACTGGGCGAGATAAGGGCATCGGATCCTGACTGGCCGCTGGTGGAATTGACTTTCTCCGAAAAGATCGAGGAATGGAGCGCAATCAGCCTCGCCAGGCGCCGGATCGGGGAGGCTTTTGCGCAGGCAAATTACGGGTCGATTGATATCGATTGGCGGACAGGTTTACCTGTTGTTCAATTGCGAATAAAGAACGTTCAGCGAGTGGAATTGCTCAGCCATCGCCTTGATTTTCAATCGGGCTATTGTGAGTAAAAAACTGCAATCTGCAATTGGAGTGTAACAATCATTAACTAAACTTCTACTTGCTAACGCAGTGGAACTGGAAACCTTACAGTTCCATCTGTTAGCTTGAGATGGGCATTTGATTATCTCTCCCTTGAATGTATCCCATCTTTGCGGCCTCTTGTTGAGGCCGCTTTTTTATCCGGTTTCCTTAAGCGGTGTTGTTTCGCGATGCCTGAAACGAGGAGTAATCCGGTAACATTAATTTCATAAAGTGCCAGTAGTCTTTAACAGATAGTTCTTTACAGTATTCTGATTCATACCGGCTGGAGTTTCCATGCAATCCACGATCCGAAGGGCCAATCGTTCAGGTTTCTGCTCAAACGGCAGACGGAATTTTCTCAAACTGAGTGGTCGTTGTGCAGGCTTACTGACTCTTGGCAGTTTACCCTTGTCCTGTCAAAGCGCAGACAGGGTATTGGGTAGCGTCAGTGACTATCCGTTTACCCTGGGTGTTGCCTCCGGTGACCCCACCGACGATTCCGTCATTCTCTGGTCCCGGCTGGATCGGCAGGCTTTGGGCCGCGTTGCTGAGGCCGGCGATGTGCTGGAGGTCGGTTTTGAAGTGGCTGATTCAGAAAATTTCTCTAACATCATCAGGACCGGCAGGGCGATTGCCTCTCCGGATCTTGGCTATTCGGTCCACGCGGACGTGCGGGGACTGTTACCCGGCAGGGATTATTTCTTCCGCTGGCAGGTGGGGGGAGCAACCAGTCCGGTAGGTCGTACCCGCACGGCGCCTATGGCCTCCAGCCCCGTGGACCGGTTTCGATTCGCGTTCGCATCCTGCCAGCAGTATGAGCAGGGTTTCTACACTGCCTATCGGCATATGGCCGAGGAGAATCTGGATCTCATTGTCCACCTGGGAGACTATATTTACGAGAGCTCCTGGGGACAGAATCTGGTAAGAGCCCACGAAGGTCCGGAAATCATGACGCTGGAAGACTACCGGGCTCGCTACAATACCTACAAGTCCGACCCGGACCTGCAGGCAGCCCATGCGTCAGCACCCTGGATTGTGACCTGGGATGATCACGAAGTAGACAACAACTATGCGGCCATTACACCTGAAGACGATCAGTCTCCACAGCAGTTTTTAAGACGACGCGCTGCCGCCTACCAGGCCTGGTACGAGTTTATGCCGGTACGGCTGCCAGTGGGACGTCAGGGTCCGGATATGCCAATTCACAGGGAATTCAGATTCGGTACCCTGATGGGAATGAATGTGCTGGATACACGTCAGTACCGCAGCGACCAGACCTGTGGCGACGGGCGCAAGACCAGTTGCATGGAACACCGGGATCCGTCGCGGACTCTGTTGGGCCAGGCTCAGAAAAGCTGGCTGTTCAACAACCTGGCCTCCGCCGATGCGACCTGGAATGTGCTGGCGCAACAGGTAATGATGGCAAGCCTGCGTTCCCTGGGTCCGGAAAATGAAGAGCTGTGGCCGATGGATATGTGGGACGGCTATCCCCTTGAAAGGGCTGAGCTGTTAAACCACCTTGAACGGGCGGGCACGCTGAATCCCGTTGTATTGACGGGGGATATTCATTCCAACTGGGTGGCGGATCTGAAAAGCGACTTCGATGATCAGGACTCACGGGTCATTGGTACCGAACTGGTGGGCACTTCCATAACATCGGGAGGGGATGGCCAGGATATGACCAGCTATGGCAGTAACCTGCTGGCCAACAACCCCCATGTAAAATTTTATAACGGGCAAAGGGGTTATGTGACCAATACCCTGACACCTGACACCTGGCTGGCTGATTTCAAAGTACTGCCACGGGTAACAGTGCCCGGGGAAAATATCAGCAGTCGGGCGAGGTTCGCCATCGAGGCTGGACGACCCGGCGCCCAGTCCGCCTGACCGGTCCGCCTGCAAAGTTAAACGGGACAGCTCAAGCCGGGCATCGGTTCTGTAAAGGTACTGTCAAAGAAACCATGGTAAATTGAGTACTATGAATTCCAAAATCGTTAAGCGTAGACAATTTTTGCAACTGGGGGCAGCAGGCTTCATGCTTTTTGCTGCCAACCGGTTTGCCCGGGCCAGTAGTGCTGGCGCTGCCGACACTGCCGCTGGCGATATGGTCAGCCTCCACTCGATCGGCGAATTGCAGATGCCGGATGAAAACGGTGTGATGCTGCCGGCCGGGTTTAAATCTCGGGTGGTGGCCCGTTCCGGGCAGCAACCGGTACCGGGTTCTGAGTACATTTGGCATGACGCACCGGATGGCGGTGCCGTGTATGCTACCGACGATAGCGGCTGGATCTACGTATCCAATGCCGAGCTGCGCGAGGGCATGGGCGGCGTTGGCGCCCTCCGGTTCGACAATGCCGGAGAACTGGTTGACGCCTACCCCATTCTGCAGGGGACATCCATAAACTGTGCTGGTGGCAAAACTCCCTGGCAAACCTGGTTGTCCTGCGAAGAGTTCGACCTGGGTCAAGTGTACGAATGCGATCCGTTTGGCAACAGAAGCGCGGAAGTGCGACCTGCCCTGGGACGCTTTCAGCATGAGGCGGTGGCGGTTGATCCGCTGAATCAGGTTCTCTACCTGACTGAGGACAAGCCTGATGGCGCGTTCTATCGTTTCCGGCCCGCCAATGGGTTGCCGGACCTGTCCAATGGTGTTCTGGAGGTGGCGAAACTCCACTCGGAGAATGGTCGCGATTACCTCAGTTGGGAGCCGGTGTCGGATCCCCAGGCAGAATCCACGCCGACCCGCTACCAGGTGGAGGATTATGCGCCGTTCAGGGGAGGGGAAGGACTGGTCTATCAGGACGGCCTGATTTATTTCTCTACCAAGCGTGATAATCGCGTGTGGTGCTACGACGTGGCCAGCCACGAGATAAGCGTCATTTACGACATCCAAACCTCCAGCAACCCCATACTGAGTGGCGTCGACAACCTGGCCATCACTTCATCTGGCGATGTGCTGGTTGCTGAGGATGGGGGTGATATGCAGATTGTCGTCCTCACTCCCGACAACCGTGTTATCCCGTTGCTCCAAATACCAGGTCACGAGCGCTCGGAAATCACCGGCCCGGCTTTCGATCGGTCGTACCGTCGCCTCTACTTCAGCTCCCAGCGAGGCAGTGCGGGTGCTAGCAGCGGCGGCATCACCTATGAGATCAGCGTAGCCTGACCACGGCACCCGCCCCTGGTGCCGGTTGCGCGTTTCGCCTTGGGGTCGTAATTTGGGCTTACAGGGAGCATTAGGGCTATCCCCGATCCTTGATTGTGTCCAGTCCCCAACCACAGATTGGGGTCGATCGGCTGGGCAGAAAGCTAGCGTTTTCAAATGCGCTTGCCTCACCCCTGGCAGACTGTAATTTTCCCTTCTTACCTTTGTTGTTAAGTGGGTCAAACAGATTGATCTGCGGCGGGGCGCGCTCGGGCGGGAGCTGCGCCAGGGAATCTCCGATTTCCTTCTTCCTCAAATGTTCTGTATCTGCCGGATCACCACAGGGTCTTTGATGCAGATGATGATCCGTACCGGGCCCTCACACTGCTCACAGGTTTCGATGTCGATGTTGAAGACCCGCTTCAGCCGCTGGACCCAGGTCATGGCGGCATGGCGTTCGGCCGGTGTCCTTTCCTCGTGGTTGGTGGCGACCTGATTCTTCTTGCCGCCCTTGCTCCGTCCGAATCGCGTGATGGCTGTCCGGTGCTTGCTGTTGGGCGCGAACACGCCGTGAAATCTGGTCAGGTTGACCCTGGGCTTGGGTATCAGGGCGGCCAGTCGTGCAATGAAGTCCAGCGGTTCGAAGCCAGTTACTCTTTCTACCCGTCACTCAACACCAAAAGGTCAACCGGTCGCCGTGATTTGACAGATAATCCCGACCCGCCGGTTCAGAGAAAATCCAGCAGCAAATAAACCAGCAGCAGTACCGCCACCCACAGCACCATGCTGCCGGTTGGCCAGGTACGCGCCAGCGTGCCCTGGGGACCGTGGGTGCGGGTGAGGCCCATCATCAGGCCGAGGCTCCAGCGGTCCAGCGGGCGGCGCAGAAAGCTGCCGACGGCGGCCAGGGCGCGGACCAGGGTGTGATAGATACGCGGGAACAATCTGCGATACACCCACTCCGCGTCCAGGTTTACCGACGGGACTTCCGCCGGGTAGCGGCCGCTGCGGTGCAGGAACACCACGCCGAGGATGGCGAAGGCCAGCAGCTGCAGCTGGGTCAGCACGTGGGTCATGTCGTAGGCGTGATAGTCCGCATCGTAGGGCAGGATGCTGTACAGCATGGCGGGGAATACGCCAATTGCCACACAAAGCACCGCGGCGATGCTCATGGCCGCCAGCATATTGCGGGGCGCTTCCCGGGCCGGGATATTCTGGTCATGGGCGAAGAAGGCGAAATAGGGGATCTTGATGCCGGCGTGTTCCAGTACGCCGGCGGAGGCGAACAGCATGAACATCCAGACGATGCCGTGACCCTCTTCGATCAGCGCCGACATGACCATGGACTTGCTGATGAACGCGCTGACCAGCGGAAAGGCGGAGATGGTTATCGCACCGACAATACACAGAGTCGCGGTGATCGGCATCTTCTTGTACAGGCCGCCCAGCTCCGATGCCTTGGTGCGGCCGGTGACGTACAGGACCGCGCCCATGGACATGAACAGCAGCCCCTTGAACAGCACGTCGTTGAAGGCGTGGGCCACGGCGCCATTAAGCGCCAGGGCGGTGCCGATACCGATGCCGCAAACCATGAAGCCCAGCTGGTTGATCATGGAATAGGCCAGTACCTTGCGCAGGTCGTTTTCGATAACGGCGAAGAAGATCGGATAGCAGGCCATGAAGGCGCCGATATAGATCAGTGCTTCGGTGCCGGGGAAGCCTCGAGCCATGGCATACACAGCCACCTTGGTGGTGAAGCAGCAAAGGAATACCGTGCCGGTGGCGGTGGCGGCGGGGTAGCCGTCGGTGATCCAGTTGTGCAGGAACGGGAAGCCGCACTTGATGCCGAAAGCGAAGAAAATCAGCAGGCCGCCGGAGACGCCGAGACCGATCTCGCCGAACTCCAGGCTGCCGGTTTCCAGCCAGAACCAGAGGGCGCCGGCCATCAGCAGGACACCCGACAGTATCTGGAATACCAGGTAACGGATGCCGATTGCCACCGAGCGTTCGTCGCGGGCGGCCCAGATCAGGAAGGCGGAGCTCAGGCCCAGGATTTCCCAGAACACGAACAGGGTGAACAGGTCCCCGGCGAAGACGGCGCCGACGGCACTGCCGGCGTAAAGCAGGCCGGTGACATGCTGCAGCGTGTCCTTGAGGTGAATGGAATAGAGCACGGCGATAAAGGCGCCGATGTGAAAGATGTAACCGAACAGAAGGCTCAGGGCGTCCACCCGGTAGGGGATCAGGGTCAGCTCCATGAGCTGGTACTCGACCACGGTGCCGGTTTCCAGGCCCAGCAGGTGCAGGCCGCCGATCACCGGGGCCAGCAGCATAATGGCGGAGCGCAGGTGCCCCTTGGTAAAGGCGGCCAGGATGGCGGCGATGAGAAACGGCAGAAACGGATGAAAATCAGGCAGCATGATCGTCATCCTTCTGGTAGTAGTCCTCGCTGCGGCCCACCAGGTTGCGCAGTGCCTTGGCCAGCATTACCACGCCCACCAGGGCGGCGAAGCCATAGAACGCGTAAAACGCCGGTATTTCCTCCACCGGCAGGTAGGTGTGCCGGTTGACCAGCAGATCGATGACTACCAGCAACCCGCAGATGAAATAGAGCAGGTAACGGATTCGCTGTTGTACTTCGGGGCGGTCAGCCCAGCCTGGATTGTCATTATCGGACGGTTGCATGGTTACCTCTCGTCATCTGACGGCCATGGACGCCAGCTGGTACCAGAACTGGGGACTGAAGAACAGGGTCACGCACACCAGGGCAGTGATACTGATGCCGATCAGGCAGAACAGCGGCGCCTCCTTGAGGCCCCCGGTGCTGTCGTCGTCATCCTTCGGTTTGCCAAAGAAGGCGCGCAGCGGAATCGGCAGCAGGTAGGCCACGTTGAGCAGCGAGCTGAGCAGCAGGGTACCGAGCAGCAGCAGTTCGCCGGTCTCCAGCGTGGCCTGGGCAAGGTACCACTTGCTCCACATACCGCCCAGCGGCGGCAGGCCGATAATGCTCAGGGTCCCCAGGGTGAAGGCGGCAAAGGTTATCGGCATTTTGCGACCCAGGCCGTCGAGCTGGCTGACCTCGGTTTTATGGGCCGCCACCAGGATGGCGCCGGCACCGAAGAACAGGGTGATCTTGCCGAAGGCGTGCATGACGATATGCATGCCGCCACCGAGGATACCGGTGACGCCCAGCAGGGCGCCAAGGGTGATGTAGCCCAGTTGGCTGACGGTGGAATAGGCCAGTCGCGCCTTGAGATTGTCCTTGGTCATGGCGACCAGCGACGCCAGCAGGATGGACGCCGCCACGATGTAGGTCAGTATCGTGGTAATGGGCAACTCGCGGACCAGGTCGGGGCCGAAGATATAAAGAGAGATTTTCAACAGTGAGAACACGCCGGCCTTGACCACCGCCACGGCGTGCAGCAGGGCGCTGACCGGGGTCGGGGCCACCATCGCCGCCGGCAGCCAGCGATGGAACGGCATCAGCGCCGCCTTGCCCACGCCGAAAAAGAACAGCATCAGCAACACGCCCAGGACCAGTGGCGACGCCGTGCCCGCCAGGATGCCGCCGGCGGTGAATTCCAAAGTGCCGGCCAGGTACCAGGTGACGATCAGCGCCAGCAGCAGAAAGGCGACGGACGTGCCGAGGAGAATGCCCAGGTAGACTCGGCCCGCCATGCGTGCCGCTTCGGTTCCGGCATGGGTGACCAGCGGAAAGGTCGACAGTGTCAGCATTTCGTAGAACACGAACAGGGTCAGCAGGTTGCCGGAAAACGCCACGCCCTGGGTCACCGCGATAGCCACCGCGAAGAACATGAAGAAACGGGTCTGGTTGTCCTCGTGGTGCCCGCGCATGTAGCCGATGGCGTAAATCGAGGTGATGATCCACAGGAAGCCGGCGACCAGGGCGAACAGCATGCCCAGGGGTTCCAGGGTAAATTTCAGGGTCATGCCGGGTAACGGTTCGGCCAGGACCAGGCTCGGCTGTCCACCGGCCATGACCTCGTTGGTCAGCGGAATCAGCAGCAGGAACAGGATCACCGAGGTGACGATGGTTATGGTGTCCCGCAGGTTGGGGTTGTTGCCGGTCAGCTTGATGAGCAGGGCGGCGATAACCGGCAGGACCACGATGACGGGCATCAGCATTTCAATCGGCATCACGGCGCTCCTCCGCTGGACAGCAGGCCCATGGCCGCAGTTTCCGCGACACCCACGGTCAGGCTGGTGTCAATGCCGAAATAGATATTGGCGATGACCAGTACCCAGGTTGGAATCAGCAGCGCCAGGGGCGCTTCGCGCACAGCGGCTGCTTCGTCATCCGGTGACTGAAAATAGGCCGCTTCAACCAGTTTCCACACGTAGATGACGGCCAGCAGGGAGCCCGCCAGCACCAGGAAGGCCACGGGCCACATGCCCTGTTCCAGGGCCGCCAGTACCAGGTACCACTTGCTGACGAAACCCACCGTCAGGGGTACGCCGATGAGGCTCAGGCCGCCGATGACGATGGCCATCATGGTCCAGGGCATGGTTTTACCAAGGCCGCGGAAATTAGCCAGGTTCACCCCGCCGGTGCGATAAAACAGCGCACCCAGGGCAAGGAACAGGCTGCCTTTCATGACCGCGTGGTTGAACAGGTGCAGGATGGCGGCAGTGAGGCCGGTCTGACTGGCAAAGCTGATGCCCAGGATCATGTAACCGATCTGGGCGACACTGGAATAGGCGAACAGGCGCTTGATGTTGTCCTGGAAAATGGCCACCAGGGAGCCGGCGAAAATGGCCAGCAGGGCCAGTACCAGCAACACCGTGCCCAGGGGCATCACCTCGTAGGAGAACTCGATGCCGAAGATGGTGAAGAAGAACCGCAGCATCACGTACACGGCCACCTTGGTGGCGGTTGCCGCCAGGAAGGCGCTGGCGATGGACGGTGCGTAGGCATAGGAATTGGGCAGCCACAGGTGCAGCGGAAACAGTGCCAGCTTCAGGCTGATGCCAACGGTGGTGAAGGCGAACGCGGCCTGTACGGTGCGTGATTCCGACAGCGGACCCAGGCGCATGGCCAGGTCCTGTATGTTCAGGGTGCCGGTTGACATGTACAGCAGGCCCACCCCGATGAGGATAAAGGTGGCGCCGATGGTGCCCATGATCAGGTACTGAAACGCGGCGGTCAGTGCCCGCCGGTCATTGCCCAGGCTCACCAGGATATAGGTGGACAGCGACGAAATCTCCAGGAACACGAAAATGTTGAAGGCGTCGCCGGTAATGACGATGCCCAGCAGTCCCGCCAGGCACAGCAGGTAGGCAGTGTAGAACAGGGACTGCTTGTCCGCCCGGACTTCGCTGGCCACGCTGGTGGGGGCCGCCGCCATCACCACGGTGCCGATGGCGGCAACGATCAGCAGCACGAAGGCATTGACCGTGTCCACGTAGTACTGGATGCCCCACGGTGGCGCCCAGCCGCCCATGCGATAGGTGATGGTGCCGCCGGACATCACCTCGCTCAACAGCGCGATACTCATGGCCAGGGTCACCACGCAGGTCAGCATGGCCAGCAGCCAGGAATAAATGCCGCGGCGCAGCATCAGTGCCAGGGGCGCCGCCAGCAGCGGGACGACTACCTGCAGTGCGGGGAGGTTATCGGCAATCACAGAGACTCATCCTGCTCGTGTATTTCCTCTTCCTCGACGGTGCCATATTCCTCCCTGATGCGCACGATAAGGGCCAGGGCCAGGGCGGTGGTGGCCACGCCGACCACAATGGCAGTGAGGATGAGGACGTGGGGCAGGGGATTGGAGTAAACGGTGACGGCATCGTCCAGGATGGGTGCCGCACCGCCGTCTACCTTGCCCATGGTTATGTAGAGAATAAATACCGACGTCTGGAAGATGTTCAGACCCACTACCTTCTTGATCAGGTTGCCGTGGGCGATGACAACGTAAAAGCCCACCATCATCAGGAAGATGACGATCCAGTAGTTATAGAGGCCCAGCGTCGAACTCATTGCTCGTCTTCCCCCGACTGGCTGCCGCGTCCGGTAAAATAGAAAAAGATGGAGATCACCACGGCCGTCACGGTGATGCCGACGCCGAGCTCCACCGCCAAAATGCCGTAATGCTGACCGTGCAGCGGGTCATGGGCCAGCGTGTCGTAATCCAGGAAGTTGCCCCCTAACAGCAGCGTAAGTACGCCGGTGCCACCGTAGATCAGCACGCCGACACCCATCATGTAGCGCAGGAACAACGGTGAAATGAGTTGCTCGGCCTTGGCCAGGCCGAAAATCATGGTGTACAGGATGATGGCGGCACCAAAGATTACGCCGGCCTGGAAGCCGCCGCCCGGTCCGTAGTCACCGTGGAACTGGATATAGAGGGCGTAGAGCAGGATCAGTGGAATCATCGCCCGGCTGATAACCCGCAGCACCAGGTGGTGGGCCATTTCCGGGGGGCGCACCCGGTGACGGTCATCGCCGCCGATGCCCAGCAGCGTGAGCACACCGAGGCCGGCGGTAAAGATCACCACCACTTCGCCCAGGGTATCGTAGCCCCGGTAACTGGCCAGCACCGAGGTCACGATATTGGGCATGCCCACTTCCTCGTAGGACTGCTCGATATAGCGGGGTGCCACGTGCTGGTGAATGGGGGCGTCCGGGTCACCGAGGCTGGGCATGTCCAGGGTGCCGTAAACCAGAACCAGTCCGGTCACCACCACCACGCCAAGGGGGATCATGGACGGCGGTGTCCTGCTGATTTTTTCCTTGCGACTGGTCAGGGCCAGGGTGCCCAGCATCAGCACCGTGGTCACGCCGGCGCCGACCGCCGCCTCGGTAAGTGCCACGTCTACCGCATCCATGGTGACGAAGAAGCCGGCGGAAAGCAGGCTGTAAATTCCGAACAGCATCACGATGGTAAACAGGTCGCGCAGAAACACCACCGACAGGGCAGTAGCCGCCAGCATGCTCAACAGGACGATGTCGATCAGGGTGCTGATGGCGTTTCTCCTTGAGTTTGTGGCGCGGCTTCCTCGCCCTCCGGTTCCGGTATCGCCTCCGGCTCGTGCAGCAGGGGCTTGAGGCCGCCGTGGAGAGCCGACTTGGCCAGGGCGTGGGCTGCCGTCGGGCTGGTGTAGGTCAGGATCAGCAGGATCAGCAGCAGCTTGATCACCATCATTGCGTCGGGGGCCTGAAGCATCAGGCCCAGGACGATGAAACCGGCACACAGCGTGTCGGTGACGCTGGCGGCGTGCAACCGGGTAAAAAAATCGGGAAAGCGGAACAGGCCCACTGCGCCGGTAATCCCCAGGAAACCGCCGACCAACAGTAAAATCCAGCTGAGAATGTCCAGGAAGCCAGCCATTACGGGTTCTCCGGACCTTCGGCATTGTCACTGTACTCGGCAAAACGCAGCACGGCGACAATACTGATGAAGTTGATCAGGGCGTAGACCAGGGCAATGTCGATGAAGTCAAACCGACCTGCGATCAGGCCAAGTACCGCGATCAGCAGCACCGTCTTGGTGCCGAAGGTATTGATGGCCAGGATCCGGTCGAACAGCGTCGGTCCCAGGAGGGCCCGGACAAGGGCCAGGACCATCACGACCAGGATTGCAGCGGCAACAGCGAAATACATCAGCTTTCCAGGCTCCGCACCCGGCGGTCCATTTCGCCGGACTCGAGGCCTTCGCGGGAGGACCGGGTCAGGGCGTGAACGGTAAATTCATCACCCTCGACTTCCAGGGTCACGGTGCCGGGAGTCATGGTGATGGAATTGGCGTACAGCACTTTGAACAGATCGGTCTGTTGCGAGGCCTTGATCTTGATAACCCGGGGTTCGATGTCCGGCGTGGGCTGCCAGATGCAGCGGATGACTTCCAGGTTGGACTTGACGATTTCCTTGAGCAGCCAGGCCATGTAACGGGGCAGGCCAAGGGAGAGAATTACTGTTGGGTGGTAGTCATCGCCCGCTCGCGTCATGAGCTGAGTAATGGCGATCACCAGGCCTACGGACAGCACACCGAAGCTGAGCAGCAGCAGGTCGAAGTGACCGGAGTTGATGATCCAGAATACGGCCAGCAGCAGGGCGAGCCAGACCAGGTTTTTCATCCCGCCTCACTTTCCGTCACGCAACGCGTCACGACAATACTCTTGTTTTGATTGTTGCTTGTCATTTTTATTATGCCGCCGACCGGGAGGTCTGGACTTGCCAGAAAGCTCTGCCGGCTATACCTGCGAAGTTCCTGCAGTGATTGAAGACGCCGTACCGGCACCGTGACAGGAGAAAGCAGAATTTATATCCGCAGGGCCGATTTGTCCAGTCCGACAGCCATTCCGTGCCGGTCAGGGAGGTATTCCGGATACGAATCCCGGTTTCAGGGCCAGGCCGGGATTCGTATCCGGGCATCGCCGGCCGGTCCATCCTGCGCTAAGCCAGCCTCAAGACAGGCTTACCGCACCGGGTCACTGCGTGCCGGTGGCTACGCCCTGATCGGTGAGTTCCCGTATCTTGTGGGGATCAGGCATACCCTCGGCGACGATCTCCGGCGTGTCGCCGGCGGTGTAGATCTCCACGGTGCCCACACCCATCATCCGGTTCAGCAGGGTCTGCTTGACTCTTACCGAGCGAATACTGGATTTGCTGACTTCCGAGTGCTCCTTGTTGAGGATGCCGGTTTCGTAGCGGATTTCATGGTCCACCACCGTGAACAGGGTGTTGCGGGCAGACATGTACCACCACAGCAGTATAAACAGACCCAGACCCAGTACCGGGATCAGGAGTATGCAGCCGATAAATCCCAGGGGATTGCTTTTGAACATGGTGGGGTGTTTCGAGTAGCTCTCCATGGCTAGTATCCTGATGAAATTTGAAGAAAATGGTAAGACCGGTTGAGTGTAAAGATTAATCAGGCGTATTTCAAAGGAAGTAACCCCGGCCGGCGCGATGCCGGGGGCTTCACGGCAGTTACCGCTCCCCTTGCAGTATTCAGCCCAGCTCCACGACCTCGCCGCCGGCAGCCTCGGCATCTTCCCGGTCATGGGTGACCAGCACCACCGGCAGGCCTGCCGTTCGGAGCCTGCCGAAAACCGCATCCCGCACCTCGGCGCGCAGGGCAGCATCGAGTTTATTGAACGGTTCGTCAAGCAATACAGCTTCGGGTTCCGAGAGCAGTGTGCGTAACAGTGCGACCCGGGCTTTCTGTCCGCCGGACAGGGTTTCCGGGTCCCTGTTCTCGAACCCCTGCAGGCCGATTTCTTCAAGGCTGGCACTGGCCAGGCGGTTTTTGTCTGACCGGTTACGCGGTATGCCGAAACACAGATTCTCGGCAATGGACAGGTGGGGAAACAGCAGGGGATCCTGGAACAGTAAGCCCAGGTGTCGCTGTTCCGCCGGCAGGTCGGTGACGTCACGAGAACCCACCCAGACGCGACCGTGGGCCCTGAAAGCCGGCGCCAGGAAGCCGGCCAGGTAGGCCAGCAGCGTGGATTTGCCGGAACCGGACGGACCCATGACCGTCAGCACCTCACCACTACCGACGCACCGATCCAGCCGCAACAGTTCACGCCCGTTCAGTTCGATGCGAACATCGTCTATTTTCAACTCACTCTCGGTCATCGCGGTGTTGCCCTGCCATTCATACGTCCTGTTCAGCGAAACGCCTGCATGCCCTTCCGGTGTCGCCAGACGATAACCGGTGCTGCCAGTGCCAGCACGAAAACCAGCATGGGCAGCAGCGCCTGTAACAGGGCCCAGACGGCAATGATACTGGCATTGCCACCGGAAGCCAGGGCCACGGCTTCGGTGGTGATGGTGTTGACCCGACCGGCCCCGGCCAGCTGGGTGGGCAGGAACAGGCTGACACTGATGGCCACGCCCACAGCCGCCGAAGTCAGCAGCGGTCCCAGCAGCAGCGGCAACCTGACGCGCCGGAACGCCGATGCCGGCGAGGCGCCAAGGGTGGCAGCGGTATGCAGCCAGCGCGGGTCCAGCCTCCGGTAGGGATCGGCCAGCGTCAGGTAGGTGTAGGGGATCACCAGCAGCACGTGGGCGCAAATCACCAGCACCAACCCCGGCTGCCACTGCATGGATTCGGTAAACACCACCAGGCCGAACAGAAACACCACCTGGGGAATCACCAGCGGGATATAGAGTACCCACCTGGCCAGTCCCGACTTTTTTTTCTGGCGGAAGTCGTACTCCAGTGAGCCGACCACCAGCAGCAACGAACAGCCCGTGGCCAGCACCGCAATCACCAGGGTGTTTGCCAGGGGCTCTGCCAGCCCTGGCAACACCCGCACCCAGGCCTGCAATGTCCAGTCACCGGGAAGCGTATGGGGAAACTGCCACAGTCCCGAGAATGAATTGATCATCAGCACCAGCAGGCTGACCAGCATGATGGCTACTACTGCCGGCAGACCGATACGACCTCCAGTCGACAGGACCCGGTGGCCGCCACGCCGATTGCCGGACACAATCCAGCGACGATAGATGCCCCTCACCATACGCTCCGCCAGCAGCCAGCAACCGATAACGATCAGGCTGAGTCCCAGTTGCAGCACAGCGGCGGCGCCGGCGAGAAAACGCTGTTGCAGGTCCGGGTCGTTAAACCAGTCCAGCAGCATGACACTGAGAGTCGGTGGCAGGGTAGGGCCCAGTATCAGGGCTACATCCACCGTGGCCGAGGAGAACGCGATAATCGCGAGAAGTGGCAGGCGTATCAGCGGGTACAGTGCCGGGGCAACCACTTTCAGCCAGGCCACGGTGGGACGGTAGCCAAGGGACCTGGCCAGGCGAACCCGGTCTGCCGGAGCGATCTGGGGCAGTGCTGCCAGGCACATCAGCAGCAGGAACGGCACTTCCTTGACAATGAGACCGACGATCATGCTGATGCCCCAGGTGTCGTTTACGATCAGCAGATCCGGTGGTCGCTCCCAACCGGAAAGAGTCGGCGACACCAGGCGGAACAGAAAGCCGGACGGTGCGATAAGAAATGCCAGGCCGAATGCCGCGGCGGCATGAGGAATAGCCAGAACAGGTGACACCAGGCGCCTGATCCAACTGTCCAGAACGCTGCCCGAGGCACTGGCCAGGAACAGGAAAACCGTCGCCAGGGAAATCGCCGGGGTCACCAGGCCGGCCAGCAGGCTGACCCGGATGCTGTGACCCAGACCCGGCACCTGCGCCAGTTCCTGCCAGTGGGCCAGGGTAAAACCGGTGCCGCCCACGGCGGGGAAAAAACCGAATGCGGGTAGCAGGGCGACGGCCAGTCCCAGCAGGGTGGTGACCAGTAGCAGAGCAAGTAGGACAGGGGTGGCCCAGCGCAGCATCCCGTCAGCGACCCGAGTACCGTTGCAGCCAGGCACGTTCCAGCGCGGGCACCCAGGAAGGATGCGGTTCCTGGAGCTTGCGACTCAGGCCTTCCGCCGATGGCGCGGCGGCGTGGCGGTCTTCGCCGTTGAACAGTGCCCGGTCTGCCGGTGCCAGCAGGTCAAGATCCAGCACGGTGAAGCTGGCCATCTGGTCCGGTTGCGCGGCCCGGGCCTGGGCCCGGGGAGAAAGCAGGAAATTACTTACCACCATGGCCCCGGCCTTGCTGCGGGAATTGAATGGAATGGCGAGAAAGCTGGCATTGCTGAGAGTGCCGCTGTCCAGCACGTAGGACCTTACCGTGGGGGGTAATTCCCGATTGGCGATTGCCGTGACGGCTTCACCGGGGGAGAAGGAAAACGCCAGTGCCGTGTCGCCATCCGCCATCAGCCTGCGCAGTTGCGCACCGTTTACCGGGAAGTAGCGGCCCTTTCTCAACAGGTGAGGATGGAGTTGATCCAGGTAGTTCCACAGGGGCCTGGTCACTTCTGCAAAGTTCGACTCACCAACCGGCGAATAAAAGGGGGCAGTCCTATCACTTAGTTCCAGGGCCGCCTGCTTGAGCAGGGTTGTCCCCAGGAAGTCCGGCGGCCTGGGATAGGTGAATTCTCCGGGATGCTGTTGTGCCCAGGCCAGCAGCTGCCTGATGGACCGGGGTGGTGTACTGACTATGGCGCTGTCGTAATAAAAGATCAGCTGAGCGCGCAGCCAGGGTGATTCCAGTCCGTCAACGGCCACGGTGAAATCCTCCCGCATTTCGGGATAACGATTGGCATTGACCAGTGAGAAATTGGGCAGCTGCTCGGACCAGGGCCCATACAGCAGGCCGTTTTCCTTCAGCGCGGCAAAATTTTCACCATTGACCCACAGCAGATCCACGGTGCCGTCACTGGTATTGCCGGCCTGCTTTTCGGCCAGAATACGCGACACGCCCATGGCCGTGTCCGCCAGTTTGACATGCTGCAGATCGACCTGAAAGTGGTCTTCCACTTCATCGGCCACCCAGGCCAGGTAGTCGTTTATCCGCGCCTCACCCGCCCAGGCCGCGAAATACACGGTCTGCTGTCGGGCTTCATCCAGGACCGCGGACCAGTCGGTGGGGTCGGGTTCGGCGCGTAAGCCGAAGGCGGCTAAACAGCCGGCCAGCAGCAGTGTCGCAACGCCGTGCCCGGCGGAATCAGCCGCCACTGGCAACCAGTCCCATGCGCCTGGCGCGGCGCTGTTTGCGTCTGCTGTCCAGGACTTCGCCCAGAACTTCCCGGTGAAAACGATCACAACCGATACACAGGTTGCTGTAGGCGTCGCCGGCGGGTGTCGTGGTTTGCGAAGCTTCCAGGTAGTCGGCGACGCGCCAGCCGTGGTTCAGGCCCATCCGCTCGGGCTTGCCGGCATTGATGGCTTCCAGGGCCGGCTCCCCGGCCAGGTCGTCCAGGATTTTCAGCAGGGGCTCCTCCACCAGGTTTCCCAGGGGGTGGGCCGTCTTGATGCAGCAGGGGAATACGTCTCCCGAGGGATCGATGGACACCTCCGAACCGGCATAGCCGTGATTCAGAAAATTCAGTCCACCGGACCAGGCGTTGCAGAAGTTATCGGCCAGGGTTGCCCGGGACAGGTTGTTCTCCCATGCCCTGCCGCGAGGCCACAGCTTGCCGATCCAGCTGTCGTCAGTGGCGCCGAACATGGAAAACAGCGGCCCCTCAATCTTACTGCGTTCGGACCGTTCACCCAGCCCGGTGGCATCGGTCACCCCGGCATCCAGCAGCATGGCGGTAACTTTCCTGGCCAGTTCCTTTTTCCGGTCACCCTGCATGCCGACGTGGTAGTCATCCATGCCGGACACTGAAATCGACCACACATCCCTGGCCAGCAATTCGTCGATTATTTTCGGAGTCAGCAGGTCACCCGTGGTCTGCACCACGACCTTGACGCCTCCTGCCGCCCGGTATTTATCCCGCAGCGCCTCGAGGGTCGGGTACAGCACCGCCTCCCTGACCGGTTCGGTCAGGACATCGCCGCCTGACAGGATGATTTTGCCGGTTTTTTCCACGAAGCGGTTGCCGTCCCGGGAATCCGGTTCCAGGTAGCGCATGGTGTCAGGCAGATTGGCCACGATGGCCGGGGCATTGCGCCGGGCTTCATTCACCACGTCCTGCAGTTCGTCACGCACATAGGGACGAAACCGCGCTTCATAGCAATGTTTACAGCGCCGGTGGCAGTGCCAGCAGAGTACGTAATAGATGGATTCCATGTAAATTCCGGACCGGGTCAGATCGTTTCGCCAGACTGATTTTAATTCAGTATCCCCTGCTGTTTCTGCCGAAGGACAGAAGGTCAGCCGGGTCTGCTGTCCACAGCTACCCTAGTGGACCTCGATCAGGTGTAAACTCGTTCAGTTAACAGGCAGTCTCTTTTTTTGGAAGCGTGAGTGAAGCATGCCGATGGGTACGGGTCAATCCGGTTCTGCCTGTAACCGGCCAACCGGTTTGCCGGTTACAGTCAACGGCTGGATTCGGCCCGACGCTGGAGTCTGCCGCTGAGTTGTTCCACCAGGTTGGTGTAAAAATCCGATTCCGGGTCAAGTCGTGCCGCCAGCCGATACTGGTCAAGAGCTTCTTCGAGACGTCCTTCCTGCTCCAGCAGGCGCCCAAGAGTGCGGTAAAGGAATGCATTGTCCGGCTGCGCGTCGATGCCGGCCCGGTAAATAAGGATGGCCTTGTCAGGTTGACCGGCATTATTGTAGGTGTTGCCCATGATATGTATCTGCGAATCATTGGTGGGATCCAGCTCGATACTGCGCAGATCGAAGGCCAGGGACTCTTCGTAATTACCGTCCTCTCGTTCCAGTTCACCCAGCGTGGCGATAGCGGCGCGAATCGCGGAATCGGGCTCCCGGTCAAGGGTCAGGGCGATATACCTGGCAAATGCCGGTTTGGCTGCCGCAATTCGCTGCAGGAAATAATAGGTGTTGGCCAGGTTGCGATAGGCTTCGGCAAAATTCGGATCCGCCGCGATGCTTTCCCGGAACTCTTCGATGGCCTGGTCATAGCGTTCCAGGTTGCTGTAGGTATTGCCACGCCGAAACAGGCGCTGGGCAAGCTCCCGGTCAACGGTGGGTGCAGTTCGCGTCGCCCCGGCATAACGGGCAAGGACGGATTGCAGGGCGTAATCTTCTGCCGGCGCCCCCACAGCCTGGCTGCAGCCGACCACCACCAGCAGGAGCAGGCCCAGTACGGTGGGTAACCCGACCGTCGTCGGTGGTTGCGACGGATTTTCAGGGCCGGGTTCACCGGTGCCTGGCCTGGTTGTCAATGACATGGTTGGTTCCTGTCGCTGTGCAGCGGGATTGGGATTTAACTGACCGTGATGCCCGCAGAACCGTCGGCAGATGCTACCACACGACCGATCACTTCTGCCGAGGAATAGCCATTCTGCCGCAACGACTGCAGGCAGCGGTCGGCCTCGCCGGCGGGTACGCTGGCCAGTAACCCGCCGGCGGTCTGGGGATCGAACAGCAGTTCCAGCAGCGGGTTGTCTTGCAGGCGCTGGTCGATTGTCATGATCTTCCTCACCTGACTGTTGTTGTCGTGGAGCGAACTGTAAATACGTTTTTTCAGGCAGTCGGCGGCACCTTCCAGCCGCGGCAGCGTGTCCAGTTCAAGACTGGCGTGGACATTGGCGGCGGCCAGCATCTCCGCCAGGTGACCTGCCAGGCCAAAGCCGGTGATATCCGTGCAGGCGCTGGCACCATGGGTGATAAACAGGTCAGCCGCCGTGCGATTGGACACCAGCATCTGCTGGAAAGCCGCATCCATCCAGCGACCCCTGGCTTTGAAGCGCATATCTGCTGCCAGCAGGGTGCCGGTACCCAACGGCTTGCTGAGTATCAGCACGTCGTTCTCCCTGGCGCCGGACTTGGACAGCAGTCGGTCGGGATGTCCATAGCCATTCACCGACAGTCCGAAGGCCAGCTCCCCGGCTTCGTTGGAATGTCCGCCGGCCAGGGCGGTATCGTGATCGTTGAGGGCAGAGACGCAGCCACTCATCAATTCATCCAGCGTTTCCTGCATCATCAGTTTGCTGGCAAACGGTACGCTGGCAATGGCCAGGGCGGTATGGGGGCGTGCGCCCATGGCATAAATGTCACCGACGCAATGATTGGTTGCAATCCGGGCAAACAGCCAGGGATCGTTGATAAAGGCCCGGAAATAGTCCACGGTCTGCACCAGCATACGATCGCTGGAGATCCTGATCAGGGCTGCGTCCTCCGCGGACGACAGGTCGCCGACCAGGTCCGGGTGACCGGTGGGCTCAAGCTGTGCCAGGACCGACTGCAGCGTGTCGCTGCCGACCTTGGCGGCGCAGCCGGCACAGCGAATTGCATGTTCACGCAGGGCAGATTCCGTAGCTTCGTCAGTAAGCCCGCGTTGCAGTTTCAGCGCCGGTTCCGGTGCCGGAAACCTGGCGTATTTGCGCATGAAGTCCATGTCGATCTTGTGCTTGAGCGCCCAGACCCAGCGTCCCTTCAGAAACAGGTTGCGTCTTGACGCAATGGCCTTGCCGTCACCGGTGTACATGAGAGCGAGGGCGTGCTTCTGCGGTATGTAGCGGCGCAGTTTTCGCCCGGTGAGGTACCTCACCAGGTTGCGGGCCAGCGGTTTGCCTTGCCGTACCGCGTAGACCCCGGATTTCGGCCGCGGGTAGCCTTCGATGGACGCCGCATCGCCGCTGGCGAAGACGAAGGGATGACTCAGGCTTTGCAGGTTGGTGTTGACGGCGATGAAGCCGGCTTCATCGACGGCCAGCCCGGCGTCCGCCGGCCATTGCGGGATACTTGCCCCGGTTGCATAAAAAACAGTGTCGGCATGAACCGGGTCTTTGCCGTCGCAGATAACCCTGTTGGCTTCGAATTCGGTAACCCGATGGTCGAAGAACAGTTTTACTCCCCGACGTTCAAGTTCCGCGCGGGTAAAATCCTTGACCCGGTTGTTGTGAAACTTCAACAGCTGTGTATCCGCCGTGATTAATTTCACGGTAAAAAGTGACGTCTCGCCGGTTTTGATGCCGGCCGCCCTGTGGATGGCATGCTGGGCGGAAAAGGCCAGTTCCACGCTGGCCGGTCCACCGCCGACGATGGCGATGGCGTAGGGTGTGGATGCCTGTAGATTATCCAGTGCCTGCTGTCGCACCTTTTGCCAGGCGGGCAGAAACAGGTCGATGGGCTTGACCCCGAGAGCATGGTCCCGGGCACCCGGAATGCTCGACGCGTCAGGTCGGGAGCCGATATTCAGGGAAATCAGGTCAAAGCGCATCGGTGGTCGACTGTCGAAAAGAACCCGTCTGCCGTCCAGGTCCAGGCGGGTAACTTCTTCGTGGATCAGCCGGGCGCCGGCAAACTGACTGAGAGGACGCAGATCGATGTGAATATCGTCGAGCTGGTAGACGCCGGCGACGTATCCCGGCAGCGCACCGGAATAAGGCGTGTGGATATCACGGGAAATGATCACCACTTCCAGTCCGGGAACGGGATTCATCGCCAGGTGCATGAGCACGCTGAGATGGCTGTGACCACCGCCGATCAGGACCAGGCGTTTGACTGCTGGAGAGGCTGCTGTGCTTTTCATTGCGATACTGCCTGGCGCATCGACGCAGTTTACCCTATTTGCACCCGGGGCTGCATGGATGATGGACGGCGATTCCAGGGCTGCAGTCAAGCGCTTCAAGCCGGGGTTCTACAGCCACTGCTCGTTGATGTGCAGCCAGTAACCAAGGAGTCGACCGATGGTGGAGAGCACTGTGCCGACGGCGATGGCGGTGAGGACAAAACCGAGGCTTAGCGGCAGCAGGAACCAGCAGCCGGCAAGGCTGCCCAGTATCCAGTCAATTTTGTCCCAGGGCAGCCAGGGCCGACCCGGCGCCACCTGCAGCCGACGCTTGACCAGGCTTTTACAGGCATCGCCCAACAGGGCACTGCAGCCGAGCCAGGCGCCAAGCCACCAGGTCTGGTAGTACGCTGGCGAGAGGGCCAGTTCCGTCAGTCGAGGTGACCCGAGGGCGAGCAATACCTGTAACTGATGCGCCACCGATGCCATCAGTATCCCCGTTACCAGTCCGCGGACGGTCTTGTGTGATCCAAGCAGTTGCTGGCCGCGCCAGTGGATACCGAAATCCAGGGGACGGTTCCAGCGCGGGAAGAGTTTTGCCGCGATTGGCGGTACCAGGTTGGCTACGCCGGCGGGAACAAGAAACCAGATGACCTGTAATAACAGTTGCATCAGAGCAGGCGTTGGGTGGTATCGGTAGTCAACGACAATCGCACCAGGTAGGCGTATTGCAGTGTGGCGACCATGCCCAGCCCGGCGGTAGCCCAGGCAAGGGGCCAGATCAGGTCCGGCGAGCCGGTGAGGATAACCAGGAACAGCAGGTATTGCAGCGCCGTGGTGACCTTGCTGGGCAGCCTGGCCTTGACTGACCTAACGGTTCTGAGCCGGCCCGCCACCAGCAGAACTACGACGATAAGTAGCACGCCAAAATCCCGCAGGGCAAACAGCAACCACTGCAGCGGGGAAATCTTGTCCAGCACTATCCAGGTGAGGCTGACCGACAGGACAAACAGCTTGTCGGCGATGGGATCCAGCACCTGGCCCAGGTAGCTGGTCCACTGAAACATCCGGGCTACCTGGCCGTCCAGGAATTCAGTTGCCAGTCCGGCCAGTATCAGCGGCAGGTGATACGCCTCCGGACAGAAGGGAAATGCCAGGGCGATGCCGATACGGATGCCGGTAATGCCGTTGGGAATGTGCCTCAGGACATGGCTGAAGTGATGTGATGAAGCCTGTTTCATGGTGCCTGCTGATCGCGTTTGACAACCTGGTTTGCCAATCCGTTTGCGAACCGGTGAGGGCCGCGGTGTCCAACCGGGAAACTATCACCTGCTGTGCTGTTCATGATTGTCTCGCCAGCAGGCGGGTTTCCAGTCCCGGCAGAGGCTTGTCGGGTATCAGCTGGCTCAATAACAGAGAGCCGCAGGCAATGGCTGCGCCAATAAGAAAAACCAGGCCGTGATTGACCACCCAGAGAAGCCCCAGTAGCGCGGGCAGCACCACCGCGGCAATGTGATTGATGGTAAAACTGATGCCGGATGTTGCGGCGATATCCGCCGGGTCGGCAATTTTCTGAAAATAGGTCTTGATGGCAATGGCCATGGCAAAAAACAGGTGATCCAGGAGATACAGCATGACGGCAATGGCAATGGTGTCAACAAAGGCGTAGCTGGTAAATATCACGATCAGGCCCAGATATTCGAGGGTCAGGGCGCGACGTTCGCCCACCAGGGAGATAAGCCGACCTATTTTCGGTGCCAGCCAGGTGGTCATCGCGGCGTTTACCAGGGTAAGCAGGACAACATTGGCTACCGGAAAACCGAATTTTTCCACCAGCAGAAAACCGGCGAATACGACGAAAATCTGTCGCCTGGCGCCGGACAGGAATGTCAGCAGGTAATAAAGCCAGTACTTCTTGCGCAGAAACAGTTCCCGACGCTGAATCACCGTGTCCTCGAAATGTGGCATGCCCAGCCAGCAGAACAGGCCGATGGCCACCGTGGTGCCACCGGCCAACAGGTAGACTGCCAGGTAGCTGGGTTCGAACAGCAGGAAATAACTGTAAAGACAGCCCAGGACTACCAGGCTGGTGAAACTGCGGGCGCTGAGGATCTGACCCATGATCTCGGGTGCCTTGGCCCGGGGCAGCCATTGCAGGCTGAGGGAGTTCTGCAGGGTCTCCAGGTAGTGAAAACCGATGGACATCAACACCGTGCAGAAGTAGAGCCACTGCACCTGGGGGAAAAAAGCGGTAATGGCCGTGCCCGTTCCAAGGGTTACCAGTGACAGGATGGCGAAATTCTGTTGCCGGATCAACAGCAGTACCCAGACGGCGGTAAACGCCAGAAAGCCGGGGACCTCGCGCAGGCTTTGCAGAACGCCGATTTCCTCACCGGTAAAGGCGGCTTTCTCCACGGCGTAGTTATTGAGCAGCACCTGCCAGGTGGAAAAGGCGATGGCGTTGCCTATGGCCAGCAGGAAAAGCAGGGTTTTTCGCTGGTCGAGGTAGTGTCTCAGAGAATGCATGGCTGGCTTATGAGCTGCGGGCCCAGGCTGGATTGGATTCATGGCAGGGAGCCAAGACCCGTGCCGGACAATGCAGGGCAGTATATCATGGCCGTCATGGCTGCCTTGTCTTTATTCGCCGGCCCCAGGGCATTGCAACAGATCCGTGACCATGGACTGCAAAATGAACAGTTCAAGGTGCTGGCGGGCGCCTCCGGGGGGCCGAAATGGTTTGTCCTGTACGGACTCGATCGCTACCTGTTCGGTGAATATTTCGCCTCGCGCCAGGACGGCCTGGCCACTGTCGGTTCGTCAGCAGGGGCCTGGCGCCTTGCCTGCCTGGCTACCGATATTCCCGTGGCCAGCCTGGATCGGCTGGCCACGCTTTACAGTACGGAAAAGTATTCGGCCGAGCCCACCCCGAGGGAAGTCACGGCCAAGGCCAGGGCCATGTTGCACCAGGTACTGGGAGCCGACGGCGGCAGACAGCTGGTGGAAAACAGGTTGATAAGGACGCACATCATAGCCGATCGTTGTCGGGGCTTTCTCAGCAGGGACAGTCGACTGTTGCTGGGCGCCGGGCTCGGCCTGGCCGCCTTTTCCAACCTGCTGAGCAGAAAATTACTGAAGTTTTATTTTGATCGAGTGGTTTTCAATAACCATACACACACCTGCGAACTGACAGCATTACAGGATGTCCGAACCCATGATGTCAAGCTGACCACGGATAACGTTTACGATGCCCTGATTGCCAGCGGTTCCATCCCGTTTGCCCTGGAAGGCGTGCGTAATTTAACCGGCGGTCCTGACGGACTTTACGTGGACGGTGGGATCACCGACTACCATTTTGACGTGCCCTTTCACAAGAATGATGGCCTGGTGCTGTACCCGCACTTCTACCCCCGGGTGGTTCCAGGCTGGTTCGACAAGTTTCTGCCGTGGCGGAAAGTGCAGAGATCCCACTTCGATAACGTGCTGCTTGTTTGTCCGTCTGCCGAATTTGTCGCGGGATTGCCCTATGGCAGAATACCGGATCGGAACGATTTCAGAAAACTGGATTATGACACCCGAGTCAGGTATTGGCGCAGGGTCCTGTCAGAAAGTGAGCGTCTTGCCGGGGAGTTCGCCGTGCTGGTGGACAGGGGCGTGGACCCGGGGTTGATTCAGCCGTTCGGCAGGCGCCTGGCCTGAATGACGGAAACCCGACGCGGTGGGTGGCAACGAGGTCGGGCCGGCGGCATTCACACACGGAGCGATTATGAAGTACAAACCGAGGGACTACGGAATACCCGACGGGTTCAGTCACTGGCATGGCGACCAGGCCGAAGATTTTCTGGGGCCGTTTTTCTTCAGAGTGGAAAACGGCAACATCCACACCGCTTTCCGCGTCGAAAAACGTCACTGTAATGCCCACGACTCATTGCACGGCGGCGTAATGATGACCTTTGCGGATTATACCCTTTGCCTGGCGGCGAACGGCGGGGCAGAAGAAAGCGTGGCTACCGTGACCTGCAACAATGAATTCGTGGCACCTGCTCACGAAGGTGACCTGGTGCTGGGACGCAGCGAAGTGGTGAAGCGCGGCAGATCACTGGTTTTCACCCGGGGAGAGTTGCGCGTGGACGATCAGACTATCCTGGCCAGCAGTGCCGTCATCAAACTTCTCAGTAAACGCTGAAGGACTGGGTCTAAAGTCGATAGATGTTCTGCGCCGTTCCGTAAAACAAAGCATGCCTGTCCTGTTCACCGAAGTCCGCCACCATCTTTTTAAACCCGTTCCACAATACCTGGTACGAGATCGAATAGCGGTCCATGGGAAAGTTGCTCTCGAACATGCAGCGCGCCGGGCCGAAGCAGTCGATGGTATGGAGGTAATAGCGCTGCTGAGCGGCAACAAACTCGTTGGAATCCGGTGGTAATGTCCGCCTGTGCCAGCCAAAGCCGTTGTCCGGCATCGCCAGTCCGCCGAGCTTGGCATAGACATTGGGGCAGCGGGACAGGGCCCGGATGTCCTCCTTCCATTGTTGAAAAATCTCGTCGCGACAATGGGTATACACACCCACACCCAGTGGTGTGCCAAAGTGATCGAGCACCATGGTGCATTCGGGTACGGCCCGGGCCAGGTCGAGAAAATCCTGGTTCTGATGGTGGTAGTGCCAGGTATCATAAATCAGTCCACGGTCAGCCAGGACTTTCAGACCGCGTCGAAACTCTTCTTTGCCGTAAAGGTAAGACGGCCCCCTGGGAGTAATAAAAAACGAGTCGGCATTCCTGTCATACGCTCCAGAATGACGAATGCCCCGCAAGAGCCCCCGGCTGGCGTGGCGGTGCTGCTCAAGGAGTTCGCCCAGCAGTTGCTCCGATTCGCCGGCCAGGGTGAGATCCACGTGGGCAACAATACCGGCAATTTCCGCCTTGCCCTGGCGGTTACCGGTACTTCGTCCTGCGATCTCTGCGATCTTCCTCGTCTCGCCCAGGGATTGAAGATGTCGCGGCGCGTCGCGGTCGTAAAAGGCGAAACATTCAACGAACACCGTTTTCTCTATCCTGTGACCGGTTCCGGTATCCTGCCAGAGGTCCTCCAGCACGTAGTCGAAGCCAAGGCCACGCTTCCACAGGTGGTGGTGGGGATCGATGATGGCGCGGTCAGGTTCCAGTATTTCTTCCACGACCTGGTCCAGCCATTGCCTCGATACAGGGGGTATCCTGCTCATTATCGATCCTCCAGTTGTCGGTGCCGAAGCCTGTGATGTTCATTTTTTCGAAGCAACGTCGGGAACTCCGATTAGTTATGGAAAAACCCTGGCTTGCAGGCGAGTTCAATGGCGAGGCGCCCTGCGGCCGGCTCCGGGACCGGCAGGGACATTTTGTTCTGGCGCATTGGTTTTTCGACAGCCTGTTAGGATGTAGTATGGCTGTCGGCGGGTCAAACCCGCTTGATGCAGGTCAAGGCGTCGGGCCATGCAGGTGCGGCCGGAACAAGAATAACCGGTATTGAATAACCGGCAGCAAAAGGGGGCAGCGTGGCAAACACGGCGGTAATATCAACATCGGTGATCGTCCTTTACCTGGCGGGTTTTACCCTGTTCGGGATATTCCTCAACCGGCGTAATCGCAACTCAGACGACTGGGCCACCGGGGGTTCCACGCTGGGCCTGTGGATGCTGGCAGCCGGTGTTGCCGGCACCCGTATTGGCGGTGCCGGGACTTACGGTGTTGCCGGCGACGTGGTAACCGGTGGACTGGGAAACATGTGGTACGGTGTCAATTCGTTTGCTGCGCTGGCACTGGTCGGGCTGTTTTTCGCCATACCCTATCGACGTCTGAAGCTTTCCAGTGCCGGTCAGGTCTTCGACCTGCGCTTTGGATCCAGGCGCTGTCAGTGGCTATCCTCGTTGTGCGTACAGACCGAATACCTCATCGTCAACATCATCGAGCCATTCGTCATCGGTTCTATCGTCAGTGGCGTCACCGGATTGCCGTTTGGCATCTGTGTTTATATCGGCGGTATCGTC
>Ga0070726_10001171_pt1 | contig 27455 bp, 30 predicted proteins | sample tdAd471_FD_67275 | JGI IMG/M metagenome (GOLD analysis project Ga0070726, IMG submission 67275) | Marine sediment microbial communities from the Atlantic coast under amendment with organic carbon and nitrate - tdAd47.1 | ecosystem: Environmental > Aquatic > Marine > Coastal > Sediment | place...
GCAGATCCAACCCTCCCTGCTACCCCTGATATGCGGTCCTGCAAGGATTGCCGCAGTCCTTGGCTCTTATCGTGTAGATGCTCCGGCTATTCGAATCGGCTGTCACCCCCTGAGCTTGCCATGATTCCAATCGTCCTTACTCTCTGGTTCCTCGCGACCGGGATCTGGCAGCACGGTCGCGGCCTCACAATCGCGCTCTTCCTGATATTCTTGGGATTTGAGACCTGGGATGCCCAGCGACTGGAACCGCGGTTCACCCCTTTCCTCGTTCAGGTCTGCGAATAGTCGTGGCCTCATTTGAACATCGACTCACCGCTGACAGTGGCGTCCAAAGAGTGAGCGCAATGGTAGCGAATGTGGGGAGACTGTGGTAGCCTTGCCGCGTATCAGGCACTATCGATCCAGATACTGGTTGGAGAACCGCTTGATGACTGAGTTGGCAAACAGCTTCGTTGAGGCCGTCATTCGAGCAACCCTCGGCTGGAATGCGTACAGCCTCGCGCCTGCCAGTCGCTCTACGCTTATTATTGAACAGGGTAAAGCTAGAAATGAAGATCGGAATTATAGGGCCAGGAAAGGTGGGATCCGCGATACTCGCCCTCGCCGCAGAGGCCGGATACGAGATCGCATATGTCGCCGGGCGAAATCGAGATCGCGCTCGGCGCGCTGCGGACCTAGTTGGCAGTGAGATCCCCGCTTTTTCGCTCGCGAGCGTCCCGCCAACTGCGTCTCTAATTTTTCTAACCGTAACTGACGATGCCATCGCAGAGGTGAGTGGACTAATTGATCGTAGCGGTGGTCTTTCTAGCGCCCGCACACTGGTCCATTGCAGCGGTGTGCTGAGCAGTGAAGTTCTCCGGCGCTCTATAGGAGCTAACCATTGCCAAGTTGTCTCCGCCCATCCTCTCCAGACCTTTCCCGATCTGCCGACCGCGCTGAAAGGGCTTCCCGGCTCGTTCTGGTTCTGTGAGGGGGATACTAGGGGATTGGAGGATATTATTGGCGTTATCGAGCAAGTCGGCGGGCGGCCACAGCTGATTCCAACTGCATTCAAGCCTCTATACCATGCAGCGGCGGTGATCGCCTGCAACTATCTTGTGACCCTCGTGGACGCAGCCCTAGAAGCCGCGTCATCCGCGGGAGTTGGCCGGGCGATAGCGCTTGAGGCTTTACATCCACTCATGGCCCAAACAGTCGACAATGTCGTTAGATTGGACACCGCGGCAGCTCTGACCGGACCAATTGCTAGAGGTGACGTCGCTACGGTCAACGCACACACAGAACTTATTCGCTCTCGGACTCCCGAGATCTTGGACCTCTATCTCATCCTTGCTCGAAGAACGGTCGCACTGGCCAACCGTAAAGGTACGCTGGATAAGACGAAAGCAGATCAAATTGTTCAAATACTAGATGAGACCGATCAATCATAAGTATCTTCTATCTCGTAGGCGATGAAGCGAATCACACATCGACGTCGATTAGAGCAACTCGATCAACTTCTTGAGACTCTCACTGAAAAGCGTTTCGCTTTCGAACGGGAGATCGTTCGCGCAAGTTCGCCAGAAGAAAAACTCAAATACCAAGATAAGGTTCGCAACGACGTTATTCCAGATCTCAAACTGTATGAGCAAGAATACTCGGCTATTCTGGCCGACGTACTAGAAGAAAGCCCTATTCATGCGCCCGAAGCTGCCGCCGTAGTTGACACAATCAGCGCCGCAGCCGCACGCCTGAAGAGTGTAGAGGTGCTGTCGCATGAGGCCGGTGGAGCGCTTGATCAGCTGGCGAGCGCAGCTGCCGATTCGACCTCCGCCCCGGCGGAGAAACTCAAAGTGTGCCTCCCCCTCATTCCGATGATTGCCAGCTATGAGGTGGAGTTGGATACAGATCGCTTCTTCGGTCGACTGTGGACCCAGATCAAGCATCTCGTAGTTGGTGATCCTGACTTTATTTCCTACAGCCTAGGAAACGATTTCCCTGCCCACAATGACTATGCTCGACTCATCGAAGCCCCGAATAGTGGTGACTCGCTCACGCGCACATTGAATCCGGACCAATCCTGGAGCGACTTTGCTAATAGTGTCGCGCAACTGTCTCTCGATGTTACCAGTAGAGTAACCGGCCTAATTACTGGATCGTTTTCGGATCCGAGTAACGAATTCAGTCAGCGCAATCGGAGACTCTTAGAATATTTCAAAGCGCAAGACGCCTCTGAGCTAAGGGGGCTAGCCTTCCAGGGCCTGCACGATGTAGTGGAGGCCCTGCTCGGAGATCTGGAACACCAGATCGCCGAACGTTCGCGAGCCAGCCGATTCATCTGCACAAACAGCACCGTGGAGCAACTAGGAATTAGCAGCTGGAACGAGGACAACGCAATTAGGCGCCTTGTGACCGGAAGCAGGTCAGCGCTAGTGCGGTCAGGGGTACATCTGGAATGCTGGAGAGTATTCATTGTACAGAATCCCTCGGACCTCAGGGGGCCGCTCAAGCTTTCGCTTTTCTACAGTGCACTGGAAGAGAACAGAGCGATCGGAATCCATCCGGCCGTATTCAGCGCACACGCGCTGCCGCCCGGATATTCTTACCGATACGCGGATTTTTATTGCATCCCGGATCGTCTTGTGTTCGTGAGCGTGGTCCCGGTGTATTTGCTCACTAAGTTCGATCGAAGTGACCAAGATCGACCCGTCTTGAACTACTACAGCGAACTGTGCGAACACCTAATCGAATCATGTCGCTGGGGGCCTGACGAATGCGGCTTCGTATGGCAGGGCGGGATTCAAGAGGACCTATCCGATAGGTTGAAGGCTCTTCGGTAATTCCTCCGAATATCTGGACCTCTGGATTCGACACAACCCCGTCTTGGCCGGAGCTGGCGGCGCCGAGGTGTGGGCGAAACCGGGAGCATTGTGGATGTTGTCGATTACCGCACGGCATGGGGAACTCTCGGACTTGGACCACCAGCGTCTCCGGGAGTCTATTCGGGTTTGTCGAACTGAGACGAAGCAGAGGCACGAGTCCAGCTATAGCGCTCGCGCGGCGAGTTTGGATTCACTCCGAGATACTGCAAACCGGGAGAGTTCGGATCCGATAGCCGGTCTTGATGAGGCTCGCCCTCTGTGACGCCATCTTTTTCGGGGCTACTCTACGGAGCAGCCTATCTAAGCTGCAGACCATATCGAACCTGACACAAGCTGCAACGACCTCAAGACGAGAATGCAGGGCCTCCTTGCTGGGCCTTTCTCGTGAGGAGAAACATGCGCCGCAAGTATCTGCTTGCCGCTCGCCACAAACTCGCCACAAGTTCAAACGGGTCGAGACAGAGAACGGCGGATTCCTGCGGGTTCGAGCGGACCGCCTTTTTGTGCCGAAAACTGCCTGTTTCGGCGATATGGCAACCGGATCGACTGCTAAGCCCTTGATTTTGTTGTGGAGCGGGTGAAGGGAATCGAACCCTCGTAGCCAGCTTGGAAGACTGCTTTTTCTCGATCGATTTCAACTGCTTGGAGGTCGGTTGCCACAAATCTGCCACATGTTCTCTCAGGATTTCAGACTGCCGATAATGCCGCGCGTCACTGCGCCGCGCGTGTCGTCCTTGGCTGGAAGCAGATGACCGTAGGTGTCAAACGTCAGGGATGCGCGCGCGTGCCCCATCTGCGATTGGACGTATTTGATGTCTCCACTTTCCTGAAGCAGCCGCGAGGCGAAGAAGTGCCGAAGCGCGTAGGGCGTGTATCGCGGGCGTTGCTTACCGGTCTTCTCGTCTTCGACCATCAAGCCCGCGCGGCGCATCACCGGAGACCAGGCGCTCGCTCGAAATGGCGGAAGTTGGATCGGCCTTCCCGTTTCGGTTCCGAAGACCAGCGCATCGTCGTCTCCTTTGTCGCCCATGTATTCCCGGATCATCTCGATCGTCTCGGGACCGACGTCGATAACGCGATGACCGGCACGACTCTTTGGAGCGGCGATCTTGCCGGAGCGGTCCATCGCCTGACTGACCCGAATGCCCGTCGCAAGAACGTCGCGTCGCGGCAAGGCCACATACTCCTGCGGACGCATGCCGGATGCTACGCCCAAGTAGATCATCGGGCGATACCGTTTCCAGGCGGCGCGGATCTGAGCGTGCGAGTCGGTCGCCAGCTGGTCGGCGGCCTTCAAGATGCGGCCGACCTCATCGTGGTTCGGGATCTCGATCGAGGGCGCTTCGGCTTGGATGCGGATGCCTGCCGCAGGATCGCGATCGATCTCGGCCCGGTTCATCATTTCGATGAAGACCGAGTGCAGCGAACTGAGCACCTTTCTTGACTGGTCGCGGCTTCTCCCGCGCAGCAACCAGCTCCGAAAGTGGACGAGGTCGGGCTGGGTGAGTTCCTGTAAGCTCTTGTCCCAACGGTAGTCTTTGATGATCTTCGCCCGCCCGCGATAGAGTTTCAGGACGGCGAGCGAGACGGGAGGGCGACCGTCGCGGCCTTCGTGCTCGCAGATATCGAGCCACTTGTCGACGGCGTCGGGAACGGTCTTGATCTTTGAGTCCAGGTGTTTGTGGGTCGACAGGCTTTCGACGAAGTGCTGCGCATCGCGGCGTCGGGTAAAGGTTTTGAACCCGTGGCCGCGTCCGGGCCTCGCATACCGAACTTGGTAGCGAACGCCCGTTGCTCCTTCTCTCTTGCGAATGTCGGCCATGGGGCCGCATCCTGCACGAGATCGCTATCGGCAGCAAGAAGAAATCGCGAAGCTAAGGCGTCCATCCACAGATTTCTTGCGCTTCGCGCTGCCGGGCGGCGTAGACTCGCACCAGGTCGGCGCGGTCGATCTTGAGCGTGCCGTCGATCGGATCGATGAAGAACGGCAGTTTTCTGCGACCGTGTGCGTCCTTCTCGGCGGCTCGTTTCATCTGACGCGGCGTCAGCTCGACGCCGAGCTCCGAAAGAACGAGACGCGCCCCTTCGAGATCGACGTATTGCGGTGGTTCTTGAGTCATGAATTTTCCCCTTTCTTGTGGTCTCGTCCTTCCATCCTGGGCCCGGTCTGGTTAACAAATCGTGAGCAAACACGATCGTGTGTCGACGGCTCGCAAGAGGAGTCCAATCGAGACGAAAGCTTGACCCGACGGTTGAACCGGTCTAGGGAAGTACGGATGAAGATTCCGCGCGGAAAACAGAGACGAGGAAAACGAACGACGAAGTCGCAGTCGCAGGCTGACCGCTCGCACCGCGTCAAGATCGACGGGGAGCTCGATCTGGAAGAACTCTCGCAAGCGCTACAGATGGCGCTGGCGCGGATGGAGGACAAAGGGCACGGACGGGTCCGATACGTGAGTCTTTACTACCGGCCCGTCGATCCGACCGAGCGCAAGCAAGACCCGCACACGATCGAGATCCGGCTGCCGCCCGATCCGACCCGCGGTATGTAGGCGCGGCGCGTAGGCGGCAGCGGCCGTCCTCAGGGCGCCGGGCCACCGATGTGCCTGCGCGTGATCTCCCGTCGAATACGATCGAGCAAGCCAATCGCATGGGCGCGCCCAGCCGAATGCTCAGGTTCGGACGCCGAGTCGTCCGAGGCGCTTCGAAACGCTCGCCGCAACTCGGAGTCGCTCAGACCGCGAAGTTCGTTGTTCGAATATCCGTAGGTCATGACTGTCTTCCTTTCTTGCCGGTTGGACCGCGACCATCGCGGCCTTCTTCGGAGTCGACAGGCAGCGCGGCAGCGAACGGTTCCGTCACCCGACAGGGCCGGAACGCCAAGAGAAGGAGCGTGCGCGTCGCACGCTTGGCTGAATCGTTCGAGCCGCGCAAAGGTGAGTCGACTCGAAGGCCGTATCGATGGTTGCTGCTCAGTAGCCGGAAGAAAGAGTCACGTCCTTCGGTTCTTCTCGGGACACGGGACGGTCGGACCGACCCCCGTGAGGCTTCGACTCGTCGTCGAATTCGGCACGTGCGTCAATCCCGTTCAATCCGCTCCATTCCGGCGTGCCCCGCTGGGTTCTGATTGATCCCGGAAAACATGCTTTGGTGTGTTGGTCAAGAATTTCGGTTCGCCCGAAAGCCTGGTTCAGCGCCGCTTTCCCGCCGACCGCCGCGCGCATTTTTGACGCGGCGTTAGCGTTTCCTTAACCGTTTCCACGTTACTGCTGAAGAACAGGTTGCAGGATCGCAAGCTATGTTTTTGCTTCGCAAAAACGCTTGCCGGATCTAGGGGGGACCTCCCCCCTTTTCCCTGGACCCTTCACCCCCGGCACGGCGCCGGAGCAACACGAAGGAGGCGCGCCCATGGCACGACCACGCAAAGGCCCTCGCGATCGTCGATCTTGTCAGATCGGCGTTCGCTTCACGCCCGGCGAACGGGTCCGGATTGAGTCCGCCGCCGACCAAGCCGGCGTCTCTCTCACCGAGTATGTCCGTTCGCAGGCGTTAGAGGGCCACATCGTGGTCCGCGCTTGTCGCCCGCTGGATCCCGGCGCCTTCGAAGAGTTGCGGCGGCTAGGCTTCGACCTCAACCGTCTCACCCGCACCACCAACGGCAATCGCAGGCTCCCTCCGGAAACGCCTGTGATCGCCCAGCGCGCTGACGCGCTGCTTCAACGGATCGTCCCTTCGGGTCGGGGACTCGACCGTGCCGCCGCCGATCAGCTGCGCCGGATCGGCGTCAATCTCGCACAGCTCGTTCGTCTCGGACGACCGTTGGAGCTGGTCATCCTCGAACGGCGGGTCGAGCGTCTGCTTCTGGAGGCCGTCGAACGATGAATCCCGACGTGCCTCAACACGGCCGCAGCTTTCGGGCGGCATGGCTGTACTACTTTCACGACAAGCTCCGACCGGGAGAGTCGGAACGCTTTACGACCGAACGCGTCGGCTTCACAGAAACGGTCAACCTGCCGACGAATGACCCGGAAAAAGCGTGGCGCTGGATGGCCTATACGGCCCTTCATCAACAGGAGATCAAGCGCGCCGCGGGAGTCGACCTACGCGGCCGCAAGATGGAACGACCGCTCTATAGCTACTCGCTCAACTGGCATCCGTCGCAGGATCCAACGCAAGAACAGATGCGCGAGGCGGCGTTCGACAGTCTACGGACGATGGGCCTGGAAGAATATGAAGCGATCATCGTCGCCCATACCGATCGCGAGCATCCGCATGTGCATCTGCTCGTGAACAAGATTCACCCGGCGACGGGCAAGGGAGCGAAACTATCGAACGACTATCGGCAGCTACAGAAGTGGGCGTACGAATACGAGAAGCGACACGGCAAGATCTTCTGTCGTCGGCGCGAGTTCAACATCATTGCGAAACCCGAGCCGATCCCGTCGGATCTCTTCGTCTCGACGGAACCGACTCAAGCACCGTTGGCGGAGGCGTTCCAGAATGCGGCTCCTGAGATTCAGGTTGGAAGCGCCCCGGCGCCCAGGGAGGACAACGGAAAAAGAAGCAAAGCCGACCAAGGCAACGCTGCGCGAGAAGAGATCCGACAAGAGTTGCGCGCAGCCTGGAATGCGATGCGGAACAGGCAGAGCCGCGAGATCGACGAGATGGAGCGGATGAGCGAAACGGCTTGGGGGCGGATGCGCTACTGGTTCAGACGGAGTTGCCTGAAACAGCCCGCACTCCCTCGCCTATCGTCTGGATTGCTGGCCGGGGCGTTCAACGCGCTCGCACGACCGCAGACGCTTCGCGAAGACCTTCGCAAGACACACGAGCAGGAACGGCGGGAGTTCGTTCGCACCTACCGCATTGTCCGTACCGCCGATCGCTTACATGAACTGGGAACGTGATTCCATGCCAACGCTGAATCCAGCGCCATGGCGCTCCGTGAAGAATGCAGAGACGGCACGAACCTATCGGCCGTAGGTCTGGACACCTTGTTCCCGGTCTTCTGTTGGTTCATCGTAAAGACGCAGCTAACGCATAAGCGGTGTGAAGTGACCTGACTGACGGTTGATACCTGTGATACCTGGTCAACTACAGCTTTCGCTTCGTCCCTGTTGCGCGCCGACCATCCTTGACCTGGGCTCCTTCTCTCGTGCATGAATAGAACGGTGCAGCATGTCGCCAAAGGTAGTCAAATTGCTCCTTCACTGATCTGCCGACTCCGCGTTTAGGGTCGCCAATGAAATGGTCGGCCATCGCGTTCTTTCGATTCCAGTAGAGACCAAAATAGATTTCATCTTCGAACTGTACCCCGTGGGTTGCCGTGAGGCTAGCCGAAGTCCTAATCGTGAGGCGACTCTTGCGATGGAATGTTTTCTTCTTGACAATCTTGGCTGTCATATTCACAATCTTTTTCTTGTTTTCCCGGATTATCCGTGCGACGTAGCCACTGTCCCGCTCGCCGACGGTTGCAGTTCGAAGGTGCACTAATTCGGAGTCTTCGTCCCAAAGAAGTAGTTCGACGACCGCGCCCCTAATCAACGCCTGCTCGATCAGTCGTACCCATTCCATTTTACCCGTCTGCAATTGCTGTGAGGCCGTGATCACAACTCGGAATCTGGAGCTCGTAGCCATTCGGTTCAGTATCCGAGCTTCCGGAAAGGCATCTGTAGTCAGGACTCCATGTCTATACCGCAGATCGTCTGTCGATTCTGCCCAAGCGCGGCCCCAGGCCTTCTGGAATCTTGCCCACGTGACCCGGTCGCGCGGTGATAATGAAATAGCGGGTGCAAGAAGGTACGAAGTGGTCGGGGGCATGAGGCCGACCCTCATCCACTCATCTCCAGGTCTGCCGTCGGCATATGCAAAAAAACCGAAAGGCATTACATCGCACTCCCTCACTTGTACTAGCCCTTCGGTCGCTGCCTCAAGTTTCCTCAGCCGCTCCACCTGCTCTACGAGGTAACCGTGAACCCTGTCGACTTCCGTGTCGTTTCGGAGTCGAAATCGTGCCCGGATAAGCGGATGTGCGTCAGCCGAGAGAAGAAGTATTCTCACTCTGACCCTCCTGTCGACTGCGTCGTTGATCATGGGGAAAAACTTCGTCGTCTCAAGCAAATATGTAGTTTGGATCCGGAGGATAGCTGGCGACTGGAGCTTAGAGACGAGGTCTTCAAAGCCCACCTGATCCCACTGGGGCGAAACTGCTAGCGTCTGCCTAATGGATGTCTCCGTAGGCCGCTTGAAGGCGATGGAGTACCCCTTCCGGACGTTGCCTTCGACTACCATGCACTCGCTCTCCTCGCTGCCCGTCGGATCGGAGGCGTAGTAGTTCCGCAGCGCAGCCCGCATATGGCTAATCTGAGTCTGGACCGACCGCTCCGAGTCCGAATTCCACTTCTCTTTCAGCTTGGCGGTCGGAACTTCCGCTGGTTCGTCGATCCAGAGTTCGACCAAGGTCGCCAGATGGACCAAGAGTTTGCCTGGTCGCGGGTGCTCTGGGCTTCGTCTAAAGAAGTCACTGCTCCGTATTGCATCTAGCTGCCTGCGCGCTTCTGTCGAGTTCTTGTGTATTCCCACCACGATCACCGTGAACATGGTACTCAATTTGGCAAATTTGAGTCAATTTCAGGGATTGACCCTTATTGAGAAGATCGTTGTCGCCAATTATTCCTTAATCGCTTGTTGCCGGTGCGAGCAGGCTGTAGTCTACAAATCGAAGATGATCGGATCCGATGACAGAGTGAGTGTGACGGGTTCCCGCCGTGCATATCGGGCTGTACTCATCAATCTCGTGCTTGCAAAAGGAGGGAGTATGAAGTCGCAGTCAATGGTTTGCTCAATCGTTGCGCTGGCTCTTTTGCTGCAGGGCTGTGCGATTCCGTCCAATATCCAGCTGCCCGCCATCATGGCAACGACAGTAACTAACCTACCACGCAACCTCGAACTCGAAGCTGTCGTAGTTGCCATCTCGGCACAGGCCGGGGTAGATCTGCGAATCCGAGTCGTAGAGGATGCCCAGCGAAAGCTCGTCGCGTACTCAACAACCGACAAGAACGGACGCCGCTACATCGGCATTGACCCCTCGCAGTTCAAAAGGTTGCCGTGGTTCGGGCAGTTGATCGCTCTGGCACACGAGGTCGCCCACCACCTTTTTTCCTCCGAACCTGATAGCACCAATGACAACTATGAAGAAGAGCTTAGGTGCGATCGCTGGAGCGGTTGGGTCGTAGCCCGCATGGGAGTCACGAGGACCGAGGCGCTTAGCGTGTGGGAGTTGCCGGTGGTTCGAGGTGGAGGCAGTGCCAGTCACCCAGCCTCTGCCGATCGTTCCCGAGAGGTAGGGGTTGGTTACAACCTCTCTCTGGCGCAACAGTCTGCGCGAGTTCGTCAAATCGGTGAGCGTCTTTCGGCCGCGAAAGCTGAATTGGCACGGACAAGAGTAGAGCTGGAAGGCGAGCGAGATCTTCGACTCGCGACGGAGGAAGCGACCAACAGAATCGTTGAGCGGAACGAACAGCTGGAAGCCTCGTGGATCCACTGGAAGGACCCACGCGTTTCCGCGGTAGCCGCCTCTTTAAGCCTTACTGCCGGGTTCTTGCTTGGACGCGCCGCACGGCGTCGCGGTAGGCGTGGTAGCGATTCGCTCGATGGGATCGACTGCAGGAAGGTATTCGATCGGCTTTTTGATCCCTACGACGGACAGTTTGGGACGGCAGAGGTCCGCGCCGTACTTTCCTCGACGCTGGAATTCCAGCGTGTCGAGCGATATCATCCGTCGCGGCTAGTCGAGGACTTCGAATGGCAACTCGGCAGGATTGAGCCTGAAACAGTAGCTCCATTGAAGGTGGAGGTTTTTGCTGCCGCGGCAGTGCGAGCGTTGAACCGCGCCCTCCTGGATGCCCTTCAAAAAACCGCCTGACGCAGGAACTCCTAGACGGTCGGCTCGGGAAACGCAAGGATTCTCGAAGGACGGCTGGCTCCGTGGAGTCTCTCAATCTCAGTCGCGACAGCAACCTCGGCGCGGCGAAACTCATCGTAGTCGTGGCCGCGCGTCTTGAACGCCCGTCTCTCTTGGACAAGCGCTGCGTAGGGAAACACGCCCGATCCAGTCCTCAACATTGCCAACTCGAACTCCGCGCCTAGACCAGACGGATCTTCGCGGCACTCCACGACGCGTCTAAACGCCCAGAGGTGGTTCCTTTCCAAGTCAAGTCGTGGGCGAGAAAACGCCTCTCTCATCCCGTACTCTAAGGCCGTATGGATGCGGTCGTAGTCGCAGTAGATTCCACCGCGCCGCTTGAATGCCGCTGCCAGCTTTTTGCGCAACCAATTACGATTTCGGGGAAGAGCCACTGCGGTCCTTTCGCTTAGAATTATCGACAGTTTCCACGTGTTATAGCACACCTTTTGACGATGGAAAAGAATATTCTTCGGTCGCCCCTATTCTCCATTTCGACGGCGACCGCAAACCAAACGTCTCTATGACGGGTCCTTCCGGGCTGTGGACTGCGTGCGAGTACAGTCCAACGGACTGCATCGATTCTTCACGCCGGAGAGACGCAAAGTTATTGCGCCAATTGAACTCCAACGTCCAGCATCTGTCGGCTCTCGCGCCTCATCGAGCCCCACCCTAGATTCACGCAAATCGACGGATCCGCATTGCAAGACAGGTCAGACTGCGACGTCCATGGAGAGTCTTCCTGGAACTCAATGTTCAGGACCACTCAGCTTCGGGTAAACTTCCAGATGTCGATCTTGAACCCAGGCTTGCCCCGAGATGGAACGGTAAGCCACGCGGACGCCGAAGGAACAGTCCGGCCACTAATACACGTTGTGTTGGTGAAAGCCGTGTGGTGTCAGAATCCGTTGGCCGGGCCGAGGATCGTGTAAGTCTCCTCCTCCGCGCTGGCTCCTAGCCTTCGCTAAGCTAGCCCGAAATGGTCGAGGCACGGGCGGCTCGCGTCGGGCTCGACCATAGCGCCGTCATCGGCAACGTCGTCAGGTTCTTGCCGAACGGTACGGCGGCGTCTCCGACATAGAGCAATACGCCGCGATGAAAATGCTCGCCCGTCAACTCGGCGAAAGCCTTCAGCCCGCGCAAGTCCCGCTCTTCGACGCTCGTCTTCGTCTTGACCTCGATACCGACCAAACGGCCCTTGCGATCCCCTAAGACGAAGTCGACCTCCAGGCCGTTTTCGGTCCGAAAATGAAACAGCTCACAGCGCTCGCGCGACCAGCCCAGTTGCTTCGTCAGCTCCATCATCACGAAGTTCTCGACGACCCGTCCGGCGAGCGACCGATCGCGTCGTAGGCCGTCCTTGTCGATCCCGGCCAGATGGCTCAGCACGCCGGTATCGGTCAGCATTAACTTGGGACTCTTGACGACGCGTTTGCCCAAGTTGGCCGACCACGCGGGCAACATGCGCACCAGGAACGTGGCTTCAAGCAGCGCGACGTAGCGCTTGAGCGTCGACTGGGGAAGACTGAGCGACCGCGCCAGCGTCGCGTAGTTGACCAGCGAGGTGGCGCGCGACGCCAACAAGGCCAACAAACGTGGCATCTCGGTCGAGTGTTCGATGTTGGCGATCTCACGGACGTCTCGTTGCAAGATCGCCGTGACGTAGGCGTCAAACCAAGCAGCCCGACGCTCGGGACGCCGACGTCCCAGCACTTCAGGAAAACCTCCGGCGATGACCCGTTTTGCAAGTTCGTCGAAGGAGATCGGCGGTATCCCCTTCGCGATGAACCGCTCGCCGAACAGCCGATCGACAAAGCTTCGGCCTTTCGTCTGTCCTTCGATCTCGACTTGGCTGAGCGGCCAAAGCGTATGCAGTTCCATGCGTCCGGCGAGCGACTCGCTGAGTTTCGGCAGGACCATGACGTTGGCCGAGCCGGTCAGCAGAAAGCGACCGGGCGCGCGTTGCTGATCGACCGCGCCCTTGATGGCGACAGCGAGAGCGGGAACCCGCTGGACCTCGTCGATCGCCACGGGGCCGTCGAAGCCGCCCAGAAAGCCTTCGGGGTCGGCGCCGGCGGCGGCCAGCGCCGCCGACGTATCGAGCGACAGGTATTCGGCCGGATAGTCTTCGGCAATCAGATTCTGAACGAGCGTGCTCTTGCCGCTCTGGCGCGGACCTTGCACGAATACGACGGGCGTATCCTGCAAGGACTCGTGGATCTCGGCGGTAAGGCGACGCGGGTACATGGGCGGAAGATAACCGGATCATGGCTGGAAATCAACCACGCAATGACGGATTTCCAACCTATCCACAGGCGGCTGATTCGCAGGCCAATGACTCAAGAGGCCGTACGGTCGGGTCTGACGCGGATCGGTCGACATGATGAACACGACCAGAAATGCCGCAGTCTTGAGTCTCCGACGCGATACGGGGCTGCTTCTCTATAGCCAGGAGATGCAAGCCATGAACAGACGTCTTTTCATCCTCGCCTGCGGCCAAGCCGCCTCCGCTTTTTGTGTGGCTTCGGCGGCTTCGCCCAAGGATCTGCCGGTCGAGCCCGAGATGGCGGTCATCGTCAAGAAGATCCTCGCCATGACCGGATTGCACAACGACGTGCGCGTCGTTGTTGACCACAACACTCGTGGCGGGGCTTACGCAACCACGCGCAAGGGACGCCAATATATCGGCGTCAATCCCGACCGGATCGGTCCGTTGAAGACCGACGGTCACTACAATTGGCGCGCATTGGGGGCGTTGACGCATGAGATCGGTCATCTACTCGGCGGCCACACGACCAACGGGACGAACAGCCAACGCGAAGAGACTGAAGCCGACGATTGGTCCGGTTGGGCGATGTACCGTCTCGGCGGTTCGCTCGACCAAGCCCAGACGGCGGCGCGGACCTACAGTGTCGGCGGCTCGAAGACGCATCCGCCGCGCGCGGTGCGCCTGGCTTCGGTCGCACGCGGGTGGAGCCGTGCCGAAGCGGGCGTGACGCCGCTTCAAGACGCGCGTCCGAGGACGATCTCTTGGGTGGCGTGGCTGAGCCAACCGCTGCCCTGGTCGAACAACCGTTAAGCAGTCGACAAGGGCGTGACCGGGCATGCGCCCGGTCGGGCTCTACTCGCCGCCGCGAGACGAATGCACGGACGAAGGCGCGGCGGATCTCCCCAAGCCGCTCCCGTGTCTCAGCCCTACGGTGACGATGCCTCACGCGAAGACCGGATCGACAGCCTGCGGCTGACTTCTCCTCTTTTTGTTTGGGGCCTTGCCCCCGGACCGTCAAGCACCCAGCTCCGCTTCGCTCCGCGTCCGCAGGGTATCCCCCACCTTCCGCGCCGCCCCGCGATCGATCCGTTGTGCCTAACGGTTCGTTGAATCGATCGCTTTTTCGGGCGGCTTGTGCAGGCCGGGCGATCCCCCTCCCTGCGGCCGGTGCTGGACGGTCTTCCCCCGCTCATTGCCGCTTGGCTAGTCCGGTTGCATGTGCAACCGGCACACCCATTAAGAGGAGCAAACCCAATGCGAAAGAAGTCAAGAACGAACCAGAACCGCAAGGCGAAAAAAGACGTCTACGCCCGCGTTACCGATCGGATCATCGCCGATCTTGAAAAGGGCGTCCGGCCCTGGATCAAACCGTGGGGCGCCGATCATATGGACGGGCGGATCATGCGGCCCCTGCGCTTCAGCGGAGAACCCTACGTCGGGATCAACGTCCTGATGCTCTGGTCGGCTTCGATCGAACACGGTTACGACTCGCCGACCTGGATGACGTATCGGCAAGCGGAGCAGCTAGGCGGCCAAGTAAGGAAAGGCGAGAAAGGCTCGCTGGTCGTCTATGCCAACAGCATGACCGTCAAGGAAGAAGCCGAAGACGGCGAAGAACAAGAGCGCGAGGTGCGTTACTTAAAGGCATATTCGGTTTTCAATACGACACAAATCGACGGGCTGCCGGAACGCTCCTACGCCAAACCGGAACCGCGCTTCCCCAATCCGGTCGAGCGGATCGAACATGCTGAACAGTTCTTCGAGGCGACCGGCGCGGAGATCCGCTACGGAGGCAATCGAGCCTACTATTCGTCGGCCTCCGACCACATTCAGATGCCGCCAATCGAGGCGTTCCGGGATGCAGCGAGTTTTTGGAGCGTACTCGGTCATGAATCCATTCACTGGAGCGGCACGAAAGACCGCTTGGCGCGCGGCCTTGAAGGCAACCGCTTCGGTTCACAACCGTATGCACGCGAAGAACTGACGGCGGAAATCGGATCCGCCTTCTTATGCGCCGATCTCGAAATCACCCCGGAAGTTCGAGCCGATCATGCCTCCTACCTCTCGTCCTGGATCCGCGTGCTGAAACAGGATCCGCGGGCGATCTTCTCCGCCGCCGCGCAAGCCCAGCGGGCCGTCGACTACTTGCACGGCCTCCAACCTTCGACGACGCCCGAAGAGAAACGCCCCGTCGAAACCGCGTCAGCTTCTTGCGCGTTGGAGGCGGCCTCATGAGCACGAACGTCGAAACGAAAATCACGCAGCCCGTCGAGATCGAAATCGATCCGGCGCGGCTGGCGCACGGGCAATGGTGCGCTCGGCGCGGCAAGACGATCGGAACCGGCGACGTCGCGGCGTCCTACAGCGCAGACCGGATCGCCGAGGGAAAACCGATCCGTAAACCGTTTGAGTGGCGCGGCGAAACCTGGGTGAAGACCAGCGGATGCGGAGACAGCGCGACAGTCTACCGCGTCGTCGATCCCGGCCTCTTTCCCGGCGCGGCGAAAACCTACGACGAGCGTGTATCCGACGGGGACGCATCGCGCGCCGACCCGAACGGTTTCGATCACTGCGTCACCGTCCGCTACGGGAAACGCGATTGGGTCCTGTGCGGTCCGCCGGTCGTGCTGGTCCCCGGCAAGACCGAGCAACTCGAACTCTTCTAGCAGCGGCCAAAACGCGAAACGGCCCGGCGTCCAATCGCCGGGCCGTTTTCATTGATCTTTCTGGCTTGTCAGCGGTCCGCGAATCGCCTAGTTTCCCTGAGACGAAGTTGAGTATACGGATGCACGGGAGAAAGAAATGAAGTCTAAACAGGAGCATACAACACGATCCGCGCGGAGTCGAACGACGTTATCGGGCGCTAAGAGCGGAAAGCGGAACGGCTGTAAGCCCCCATCAGCAAGGGATCGGAAGCGGGTGAGACGTTTTACTCAATTCTGTCTCCGATCGTCGTCAATCGCCCCGCCACGGCGATCGACTGGAGAGCTTCGTTTCGGAGGGATCGCCGATGGATCTCTTTGACGCCTACGGTCATCGCAAGTATCTGACCGTCCCTGAGTGGACGGCCTTTCTCCGCGCCGCCGATGAAGCGGCGCCCGAAGTCACGACGTTCTGCGCCACCTTGGCGCACAGTGGTTCTCGAATCTCGGAATCGCTGATGCTGACCGCCGACCGAGTCCACCTGACGGACGGACTGCTCATCTTCGAAAGCCTCAAGAAACGTCGCCGAGGCGTCTATCGCGCGGTTCCCGTGCCGCGCAATCTACTGGAGCAGTTAGATGGCGTGCACGGCATCGCCGCCGCCCGCCGTCGAGAGGATCTCGGGCGAGGCGTTGCGCTTTGGAGTTGGTGTCGCGCGACGGCTTCCAGACGCGTCGCCGAAGTGATGGAGGCCGCCGGCATCACTGGCCTGCATGCGACGCCCAAAGGCCTTCGACACGGCTTCGGCATCCGTTGTATCGCCAGCGGAGTACCGCTGAACATGACCTCCAAATGGCTTGGGCATTCGAGCCTACAGACGACGGCCTGCTATGTCGACGCCAGCGGCCCGGAAGAACGCGCCATCGCCGAGCGTATGTGGGAGCAGACATGCGTCTGAAGGTTAACCAAATATTAAACCTTTCAGTGCATGATCAGCCCATGGTTGCGATTTTCGGGAGGACCCGATCATGGTGCTGAGACTCTTCGATCAGCTTTGGCGCGCCCGACGTTCCGCTCGGGAGCGCGACCTCGTGCGCGAGCGAGATCGGTTGACCGAGCGCGAACGGCTCGACAGGAAACAACGTCAAGAAGAGAAGGAAGAAGCCGACGACGCTGCTCTCGCCGTCCTGCTGTCGGACGAACTGCAACGCTTCGAGCAGCAACTCCGCGACGACCTTGCCGACGCAATCACCGCCACGCGTCTGGCCGTCGCCCAGGCCGAGGCGGAAGAACAAGTGGCGCTCGAAGCCCTGCAAACAATCGAAGAGAACGCGATCGTACTCGCCGACGGACGCCGTGTCTATTTCGACGCCGACGGTCGTCTCTTCGACGAGAAACATGAGCTGTTCGATGATCCGAGTCTGGTCGCAGAAGCCCGCGACGCTATAGCGCAACGACGAGGCGCATCAAGCTACGAAGGCTATCGTCGCGCAAGTGAGTCATGTGACGCGGCCCGTGCGCGGAAGGCGGAACTCGCCGAGATCCTCGACCGCCTCGATGATCTGCAAGAACGGATCGACCGCAAAGATCTAGACCCCGATGAACTAGCCCATCTTCGTGAGGAATTGAATGAACTCGTCGCTGAACTCCCCGAGCCCGCTCGCGAACTTTATCGGGACCTTCAGGCGGCGCGTGAACACGACCGTCCTACGCAAGCCGACTCCAAGCCTATCGAAGCGCTGTCCGTCCTATCTGACTTCGAACGCGCCGCCGCACGGCAAACCGAAGCGCTTGATCACGCGCGCCGAGAACCCGACGCAGTGCCCGACCGCCAACCCGTCTACAAATCCGTTCCGCCTTTCGAATAACTCATGCAGATCCAACGCCAATTCCAGCGACTCTCGATGTGCCTGTTCCTCTATGCGCTGTCGACAAGCCCCGGGGCAGCGCTTTCGTTAGAGGAGTTCGCGAAGTTCCCTGAAGATCAAAAGGGACAGTTGATCTCAGCCAGCGTCGGCATGGCCGCCTACATCGCTGCGGCCGACGGCGACGTCCAGCGTGGCCGCTGCATCCGTCGCTGGTACTTCGGCACCGCCGACAAGGTCGGCCCAGGGGGCGAGGCGATCGCGACCGAGATCACCGTCGCGGAGCGCATCGACCCGAAGAAGTTCCACATCCAAGGCATTATCCTTGGCCTTCTGGAGCGGGCGTGCAGCCTAGACGCGGACGACAGGCGTAGCGGGCACGACGCAGGAGGCCGGTGACGCGCATTGAGCGCTTTCGAATGCGACGAACATCGTGTTCCTTACGTTCGATCATGCGCCCGAGCTGATTCGTACGAATGTCGTCGAAAGGAGCCGCCAAGATGGCTTCGAGGTCGTGTAGGGTTTCGGTCAAGGTCCGCGCCGAGAAGTCTTTGAGCTTCAGCGTCAGGTAGACGTCTCCGCCTGTGCGCGGGAGCGGCCCAAGCTTCAGGTAGGGCTCCGTATCGCGGGAGCGCCATTTGACGGGCAAGTGCTTCGGACCGCCGAACTCCTCGCAGGCCTCCTTCAGGAGGGCGCCCAAGGCTAGGTCACGAAGCAAATTGAGCGACATTAGGTGTAGATGCGTCTGCTTTAACGTCATTGTTTGTCTCCCCTTTTCCTGCCGACGGAAACACCGCCGGGCTACAGTCCCCACATCTCGCGGGACAACATAAACTCGTCGGTCTCTGCGAGCGCGGCGTCCAAGCCCCCCGGGAAATGCGGGAGCCCCAGGGCGATCCCGTACTGTCCGCGGTCGACCAGTACCTTACGTAGGATCTGAAGGAACACGAACCACGCGATGTGGCGGCGAAGGTACGTGAGGTTGACGGCACGGCGGGCGAATTCGAAGGCTTCGTTGGAACCGGCCTCGGCGACCGTTGCGCGCGCGGCGAACGTCAACGCCAGTTCCCACTCCAGCCCCTTTGGCGGTACCGCCCCCTTCTTCACCTTCGCCTCGTATTTGGACTCCAGGCGATCCGCCAGTCCAATCATGCGCCGGTGCGATTCCTTCAGCTCCCATTCGGTGCGTTCGACGCGGTCCTGATGCAGGAGCAAACGGCTCGCGATAGTCGATTGAGGATCCTCGAGTCCGGCGTCTCCGAGGATTTGGACGTTCGTTTCGGCCTCGTCAGCGGCGGACTGTTTCGAGATGAGGCCGAGGGCATGCTCGGTGACGATCATCTCGTTCGAGCGCCGGCCGCACTTGAGTTGGGTGGTTTTTGACGCTCCGTTTTCGATCGCGAAGCGCGTGTCGGCGTGGCTGCCTCCGATGCCGCCGAAGCCGTGGTCGACTTCAGGAGTATACGCGCGAGGGCAACAGCGATAGTTGGCCCGTTTCGGGCGATTGCGATTCCGTTTCATCGTTGGTTATCTCCTTGATTTACTGACCTTTCTTGACCAAAAATTGACAGGCTCGCGACAGTCCGGCATAGTGCTCACTCCACAGGAACGAAGGGAGGAGCAAATCGCTCAAGATCGACGAAACCAATACAGAGAAATTCCGGCCGAGACAGTTCGGAAGCTGTTCGACCACGCCCGGTGGTTGACCTCCGAGCAGCGGGCCGGACGGCGGCTGCAAGAGTCCAACCTGGAGCTCGGCAACTGCATGCTGGACGGCGTCGATCTTCGACTCGCCGAAATTCCGAACGCGAGGTTCACGGGGAGCAGCTTGAGATTCGCCCGGCTGTCCGGGGCCGACCTCACGGATGCGGCAGTGATCTCGTGCGATCTTGATAACTCCGACTTCCGGCGAGCCAAACTCAAGGACGCGCTCTTCTTGGACAGCTCCTACCAGAAGGCCGATCTCCAAGGCGCGGACACCGAAGGAGCTTGCTGGACCGAGGCCGACATGGCACCTCGTCCGGACCACGACCTCTGAGGATTCAGCGGATTCGGTTCCGCTACAATTGCCTCGTGCTAATCGATTTCCTTCCACGGGTTCAATTCTGCCCGAGGAATCGTGATATGACGGCAGTCCTCCTAGGAGTCTTAGTTCTCCCGAATTAGTCCTTTGTCTTCAGTGTTCTTACCGTTTTGGAATTCCCTTATAGACGATGAGCAAACCGTCCCCCACCCAAGATGAAGTCCACAATCAGCTTGAACGGATCCGCCAGTGGTACATAGAACGGGGCAACAGACGTGTCAAAGTACTTGACTTCCTGGAGTCCCTCATCGAGTTCGCACTCGACCGGCAGGGGCGGCGAGTTAGGGACGTCATTCGAGAGACATACAAGGATGCTTCTAAGCCCAACGACGGTGCCTTGCGGAAGATGCAACGCAGCATGGGCGAAACCCTGCGGCAGTACTACGAGAAGCAGGGTGTCCCTGAAGAGCTCCTGATCGAGGTGCCCTCGGTTACGACGTTCGATGATTGGGACATTTACGTCCCGACTTTTGGATGGCTAGACACCGACATCAAGCGGTCGGACTTCGAAACGCAGAGTCGGGCAACACAGGGTGTCCCGCATGGGCAGCCCCGCACCCGCGTACTCGAGCAAGAGGGCAAGATTCGATACTTGGACGCGCTCATCAATGACTTACAGCAGCGGGCACGGTGCTACTATCCCGTCCGCGCCAAAGGCCGCAAGGACGCCGGATCGCTCTCATTCTTGCCCCTATCCATTCAGGCCTTGGCGCGGCGCGCAGGCCAGAACCGTCGGGTCGACGAAATCGACCCTCCCCAAGATGCGATTCTTGCACTCAAGGAACTCAAGCAGGCCGTTGTCTTGGGTTCTCCCGGTGCTGGCAAGAGCACGCTGTTGTGTCGGCTTGCCCTCAACCTGGCGGAAGAGGCTCGGAGCAATAGCAACGCCCCTCTCCCCGTCTTCGCCCGGCTCGGCAAGTGGATCGGAGGCGAGTCGATCGATCAATTTCTTACCACAGCGTCCAAAGGAAGCAGTAGCGCTGGTATCGAATTGGACGAGCCCGGACGTTGCGCCATCGTCTTAGACGAACTCAATCAGATTCCCGTCGCCCAATGGCGCGACAAATCCGATCAGATTCGTGCGCTTGTGCGGCGACTACCCGACAGGACGCCGATTTACGTCTCCTGTCGTCTCCATGACTACGGTGAAGTCCTCGACCTGAGTCTAACCACGCTGACATTGGAGCCGCTATCGCCGCCAGAAGTACGTGCAGCGCTGTGTCAATGGGAGACTACTTTCGGTGGTTCACCCGAAGATGTGAAGCGTATCTTCTGGCAGCTCGCAGGCAGTAGCGAACTAGAAGCGGCCTTAGAAACCTGGACGGCGAGTGGCGGGGAGGAGGATAACTTCTGGCTGCCAGGAAGTCTCCAGGAAGCTGCGCAGCGGCTAAGCTGGCAGCAACTACTACTCTGGAAGCAGCGCGTTCAAGATCCGAGGAGTCTACTTAAGCTAGCATCAAATCCCTTCATGTTCGCGATGTTCTACTGCGTGGCGAAATGCGAGGGAGGTACAAGACGCGCAGGGAGTCTTCCGCGGAATCGGGGCCGACTTTTCCGCGAGTTCATTGACACTCTATTAGATCAGGAGGGCTTGGTTGCCCTGGATGGCGAAACAGGAAGCAAGAACCGCACAGATGTTGGAGAGAGACTCCTTGCAGGTTTGAAGCGGATCGCATGGCACATGCAGAGCGGTCAGATTGACGCGGGTTTGGACAAGAAAGAGACTGCGGGAATTCTGTCCACGATTTCGTCCTCCCAAGCTGTTGAACTAATGAGCGGCGATCAGGGGCTGCTGAAGAAGGCGGTAGATACGTCTCTCCTTGAAGCAGGCGAGTTCGTGAGCTTCCGGCATCAGTTGTTCCAGGAGTACTTCGTAGCGCAATCACTGGAACGCCAGATCGAAGAGACTACGGCAGCGGAACTGTGGCCGCCGGATCGGTGGTGGGAGCCTAGCGGCTGGGAAGAGGCGTACGTGATGTTTGCCGGCTCGCGGCGGTCGGGTAGCATCCCAGTGGTGAGATGGTCAGCAGATGCTCAGCCCGAGGTTACAGCGGCGTGTGTCGCGGACAGTGAGATCCGCGACCCGGACGAGTTGTTCTCCGAATTGCGGGCGGCCTGGATACCGAGGCTGACGAATATCGAGGGTGATCCGCAGCCGGAGGCGCGCGCAGCGGTTGGACGGGCATTGGGACGATTGCGACTGAGCGACGGGCGACCCCTTGACGATCGTAGAGGGGTCGCCTTGACCACGGACGGTGTCCCAGATATAGCCTGGGCGAGAATCGCCGGAGGCGAATTCGTTTACCAGCACGAGAAAATGCCCCTTGATACGTTCTATCTTGCTCGCTATCCAGTCACAAACATCCAATTTCAAGCGTTCTGCGATGCAGAGGACGGATACCACAACCCTCACTGGTGGCGGAGCCTCTACGAGGCTGGCTGCGAACATCAGCCGGGCAAATGGCTCGAATCCAACCATCCCCGCGAGACAGTGAGTTGGTGCGAGGCAACAGCGTTCTGTGCTTGGATTTCCTCACGCTTGGGTTACTCCATTCGACTCCCATCAGAGTGGGAGTGGGAGCGAGCGGCCCGCGGTACTAGAGGGTCGGAGTACCCGTGGGGGGACTATGAGGTTGGATTTTCGAATATCGGCCGCATGATTGCCCGCGGTCGCACCAGCCCCGTTGGAATCTTTGATCACGGCGCGACGCCCGAGGCAGTACAAGACCTCGCGGGCAACTTATGGGAGTGGTGCTCGAACCAGTTTCAGCGGCCCGAACGTATGGGAAGATCAGGAGCGCATCTACGAGTTGTGCGGGGTGGATGTTGGCTCAGTGATCCGGCCGCAGCGCGTGCATCGTTCCGATACTTCTTTGCGCCGACCGCTCGCCTCAGCATCGTCGGGTTCCGTGTGGCAAGTTCGTCGGTTCCTCACGGGGTTCGCACAACCTCGGGATACTGCTGAACAATTCTCCACGTGGTTCGCGTGGAAGATCCAGGTACCACTAGTGGGCAGTCCCTAGAAGAGAGGGGTGAACCGCCTGACTCTGACGCGGTCGGCGAGTCACGAGATCGGTTCTACATCGCCAACTCCAATCCCTCGTCTTGGCGCTGTTGCGCATCGTGGCCCGGCCCATCCCGAGCGAACTCCAAATACCCCTCCAGCGCGGCGATGCGGTTCTCGCGGTTGCGTTCCACTTCGGTGTGGACGATCTGGATGAGTCGCTTGTCGTCGGGGCGGTGATTGAGGGCAGTTTCGGGCTCGGGGCGACCGGCCTTGAGTTGCTCCAATTCGGCTTGCGCGCTGGCGAGCGGGTCGGGCGGCTCCTCTGCGGTCGCTTCAGCCCGTGGCGGGTCGGCGACCTCGGGAGCCGCAACGGGCGGTTGCGCGAACGAGGCGTCAGCCGCCGCCGTGAACTCTCGCGTCATCTCGATCCGCTCGGCGGCGCCGCCGTCGAGCGGGTCCGGTCCGCCGGTTTCGACCGGTGGCGGATCGTTCTCCGGTCCTTCGGCCGCATCGTTGAATGTCGGCGTTATGTTTGCTGCGTTGTAGTCCATCAGAGATCCTCTGTAGCTTCCGTATTGGTTCTAGCGCTTCGTCTCGTTCTCGGGTCGATTGCGGTGCGGCAGAAACATTGCCCGCGTTCGGTCGTCAAGGCCGGAACCAGCGGAGGATCTTGCGCGTCAGTCGCCGCAAGATCGGCTCACGGTGCTCCGTGCTCGGTTCGTAGCGCCACACGGGCAGGGCCTTGTCGTAGCCTTCGTACGAGACCAGCAGCGGCGTCTTGCCGGTTCTGGTCACGATGATTTGACTGCGGTCGGGGTCGAGCGTTTCCTTGATCTGGTCGGGCGTCAGCAGCGGGTACTCCCGTCTTTCGGTGCGCACGGGAGTCTTCGAGAAGAAACCGCCGCCGACCTTGTGTTCCCGCGTCGCCGTACCGAGCACGTCGCTGAGGTGCTTGACCGTTTGTTGGTGATCCGATCCCATCCATAACGTCGCCTGCGCGTTACCGATGAAGCCGCCCCAGCTCTTCGGATAGGCTTGCTCCAACCGTTCGAGATCCTGCGTGATCACCACCAACCGAATACCGTATTTGCGAAACACCGGTGCGGCGGTTTCGAGGATCTCGATACGCCCGAGCGACGGGAACTCATCGAGCAAGAACGCGCACGGCACGCTCCGACCTCCGGGGATGTTTTGGAACGTATACATCGTCGTCATCGAAACCGAGCGCACGAGACCCGACAGTTTGGTTTGGATATCCGTGACCGGAGCGATGAAGAAGACCCACGGATTGCTCTTCTTGAGGTCCTCGCTGGTGAAGTCGGAGCGGCGAGAGATCGCTGCGATCTCCGGCATGTCGATGAACGCGGTCGCGCTCAACGCAGAGGTGCGGAACGGATTGCCCTCGCGTCCGTTGCCGCTGCGCATTGCCCCAGCGGAACGGGCGATCACGTCGGTGATCGCGCCGTCGCACTCATCGTCATAGTCGACTGAGCGTTCCATCTGACGCAAGAAGAGACCGAATGCGTCCTGCTTGGGATCGACGACTAACTCCGGCATGCCGCGCGCGATCAACTCGCGAACGCGAACCAGGTTGCGGGTCGCGGCTGGCTCGAACAGCCAGACAAAGAGAATGACGCCGCCAACGAACTCGCGCGCCACCTTCGTGAAGACGGGCTGGGAGGCGTTGAGTTCCGCTACGAGCCCCTCGGCCAGCGTCTGCCCATAGCGCACGACGGCCTGGCGACCATGGCGTTTCGCCGCCGCCGTCAACTCATCCAGCGCGTTCCAGCAAGCGCCTGGAAACTTCGAGAGACCGAAAGGATCGAGGTTGATGATCTTGTGACCGGCGCGCTTGGCGGCTGGCCCGAGGGTATTCACGATGTCGCCGTCGCAATCGATGATGAAGGCCGAAGCCTCGCGAGGCAGCATGCCGAGCCAACCTTTTGCCCAGCGCGTCTTTCCGGCCCCGGAGGCGGCGACGACCGCGATGTGTCGCGGCCCACGAATCCCGAGCGGCTGCAGCAGCTTAACGCCTTTCCACCACAGCCGCCCGATGAAGACGGCGTCGCGCTGGTTGAACGGCAACGTCATTGCTGCGAGCGGCCCGGTCCAACAGGCCGTCGCCCGCGTGCCGAAGGTGAACTGACGAAAGAAGCGCCGGACGACGAGCCAGATTCGGAAAATCGGTCGCCAGGGCGGGCCCGCCAAAAGCCACCAGCGATACCGCGCCATGTTGGCGAAACCGAAGATGCGACCGAGGACGAAGTAGATCGTACGCGCCGCCGCAACCCACAGCCACCAACTGATCAAGAAGGCCAAACCGAAGGCGGCCGGGCCGTCGGGCGTCACGCCGAGGCGCGTGACCAGGTAGGCGCCGGGCTCCAAGAAGCGGATGACGAAATCCGAAGCGACGCCCAGGTCGCTTACCGCAAGTTCGCCGGGTGCCAACCCGTGGCGCCGAGCGATCGTGAGAAGAAAATCGACGGCGACCTCAGCGGCCTGTTGCCCGCTCAGCGAACCGCTTCCGGTGCGAACGCGACCGACGGCGACCGCGAGCAGAGCGACCGCGAAGGCGATCAATGAGAATAGAGCTTTCATGAGCGGAGAACCTCGTCGTGGCTGAAGGGCTTTTTCGTGCGCGGGCGGCGTGTGCCGCCCGCGCGGATAGACGAGCGACGCGGATCAACGCGCGCCGAAGCCGCCGACGCAGTACGGGGTGAAGGAAACGAGGTCGGGCTCGGAGTGCAAGGCGCGCCAGATACGCTTGCGGGCTTCGATCGACGGGGGATCCGGGGCGTTCGTCGCGAGCGGATGGGTCTCGCTCGTGCCGCAATAGACGACCTCGACGCCGCGATTGTCGAGACGGCCAACCAACTCGGGCGGCACGGCCACGTCCGGATCTTTCGCCGCCGCGGCCAGCAAGGCCGTCAGCGCGGGATCGACGTCTTCAAGTAAGTCGGTCTTGATCAACAAGAGGCAACCGCCGTCCGAGCCGCAATCGAAGGCGCCTCCGCCGAGCAACTCCAAACCGCGTTCGACCATCGCGAGCAACGGCGTATGCAAGGTCGGCTCTCCGGCTTCACAGTCGCCCGTCACGCGGTCGAGCAGTCGCTGGGTTTCGTGTTCATGCACGCGGGCGTTTTCGTCGCGGCCGTAGATGCTGTCGTCGGCGATCGGAATCGATTCGGTCCACAGTAGATCGGGTTGCGGATCGCGAGGGTTCGGACCGATCGCCAGAAGGCTAAGCGTCGATCCCTTGCGAATACCGGGGAGGTCGAACGTCGATCCGATCGCCCCGGCGAACCCGGGGCAGTTCGCTTGGACCGACAGCGAGCGGTCGACGCCCGCCGCGATATGCGCGGGCGCCGTCTTCGTCGTCCAATGAAAGATACCCGCACCGATTGCGACCAGTAGAACCGCCGCCACAACACCCACGTCCTTGTTCCTATTCATCGTCGTTTCCTCCCAAGTCAGCGGCGCCGTCGACGCGGCCGCGGTTGTCCGAGATTCCGGCTTGGTATCCGGCTTCGACCGCGTTCGTCGCGATCGTGATTAGCGCCTTGCGGTCGGCCAGCAAGTGCACGGCCGCGAACTCGTGATCGAGCGCCGCGAGGGCGGCCTCGGTATCGTCGACGTCCTTCTGACGGTCGGCGAGGTGTGCGGCGGCCGCCTCGTCGGCGCCGCGCTTGCGGTTGCGTTCGGCTTGCTTGACGTTCCAGTGGTGGAGCGCTCGACCGTTCGCGACCGTATGCGTCTCCCACATCCAGACGACCGAGAATTCGACCAAGGTGAGTGCGGCGGCGAAGACGAGTTCGCCGTAGGTAGTGGCGGGTACGGCGCGCAAGAAGAACAGCGCGACGCCGAGACTGATTCCGGCGTAGAAGCCTGGGCTGTGTTTCTTCATTGGTTCTTACTCCTTGGGATCCGACTCGTCCGTCCCGTCATCGGAGCCAGGGCTGGAGTCGGAGCTGGACGGCATGAGGCTGTGGATGATGAAGAGCGACAGGCCCCAGGCGGCGACGCCGCCCACAAGCCAGCGCATGAAGGGATCGAGGCCGACAGCTAGGTCGTGAGCCGTCGGCGCGATCGAGAGAGTCAGGCCGAGCGTCGCGGCGTGGCGCAGCAGGGCGGAGACGGTCGGGCGAGGATTTCCGGGACCCATTTCCGCCCACTCGCGGCGAGCCTCCTGGGCGCGGACCTTGGCGCGATCGCGTTTCTCGATCTGGCGCTCGAGTCGGTGCTCAAGAGTTTCGTACCGACGACGCTTGCGCTCGTCATCGGCATCGGAATAGGTCTTGTGCAGCGCGAGCGCCATGGCGGTCGCATCGCCCTTGAGCGCGGCGAGCGTCGCGGGGACCGGCGCGAGTGCGCCGCTCTTCCGCGCCGTCTTGTATCCGAGTGCACGGGAATCGTTGCGCAGCTGTACGCGAGGATCGACGAGCGCCGTCGTCTTCGTCTCAGCCGTCGACGGCTGGTCAGTCGGCGGCGTTTCCGGTTGGACGGGACGCGCGGTTTCGGCGTCCTCGGCTTGCGGCTTGAACTGGAAGAAGTCCGTCCAGCGCCGGAGTAGGTTTGTAATTTGTGCAGCCATGCCATCGATCGTCCGTGACCGCGAAATCGGACTTCGGTCTCGAACGCGGCATTTCTGGTCACCCGTCCGTCTTCGTCCTCGTCGAGAGGCCGGCTTCGAGTCATTCGTCTGGTTTGGCGGCGCCGTCTCCCGGTTCGTCTTGGAAGGCGCGACGAGATGACCGACCTTTCTTG
>Ga0070726_10001173_pt1 | contig 27412 bp, 17 predicted proteins | sample tdAd471_FD_67275 | JGI IMG/M metagenome (GOLD analysis project Ga0070726, IMG submission 67275) | Marine sediment microbial communities from the Atlantic coast under amendment with organic carbon and nitrate - tdAd47.1 | ecosystem: Environmental > Aquatic > Marine > Coastal > Sediment | place...
GAAACAAGAAACGTCTTCCGGCCTGCGATCATCGGGCTGCTGGGGCTGAGCGTTGCCGCGTTCGTCGTCACGATCTGGGTCATGGCGGACTTTCTGCGGGAGCGGGAGATCGTTCATCAGCTGATCAGCAAGCTTCCGCCCGACGCAGCCTCCGACGCGGAAGAACTCGAAGGCGAGTTGCTGTGGCAGTTTCGCCTTTCGATTCTTGTTGTGCTGAACCTTGTCGCGACTGCGCTCGGCGTTGTGCTGCTCAGTCGAGCCTACGGAACGTCTCAGGCTTCCCTGCGGGACATCAAAGCGAAAGCCGCCGACATCATCAGCAGCATGGATCTCGCGGTGATCACCACCGACAACGCCGGTCTCGTGACGGGCGTCAATCGCCGTGGCATTGAACTGCTGGGACTCGAACAGGACAGCGTCGGTCTGCCTCTGAGCGAACTCAGCGACTGCCTCCCGCTGGAGAATTTCAGGCGCCGCTCGAACGGCGAAGAGCCGCACGACGTCACGCCAGAGGACTTTTCCGGCACGCTCTCCGGGGCACCGCGAGTTCTGCGGGCATTCTGCCAGCCGCTCAGAGACCATCAGGAACAGGTGATCGGCAACATCATCCAGTTGCGGGAAGTGACGGAGCGTGTCCTGATTGAAGAACGATTGCGGCGTATGGAGCGCTACATGGGGCTGGGGTCACTGGCGGCAGGCCTGCATCATGAGATTAAGAATCCACTCGCCGCACTGTCGCTGCACGTTCAGTTGCTGGAAGAAGAGCTGGACGACACCCAGGCGCGCGACGACGTTCATCAGATGCTGGGCGTCATCCGGACGGAAGTGTCCCGCGTCAGCGCCGTGCTCGAGAACTTCCGCGACTTCGCCTCGATCGGGCGTCTCGACAGCGCTCCGCTTGACGTCAATTCGTTGATTGACCGTCAGGTGAAGCTGATCAGTCCGCAGGCCGATGCGCAGAAGATCAAACTCGAAGTCGGTACGGACGACCCGCTGCCCTCCCTCAACGCCGACCGAGTGCGACTCGAACAGGTCCTGCTGAACCTGCTGGTGAACGCGATGGAATCGATGCCCGATGGCGGGACACTTTCCGTCCGTGCTCAGAAAGTGACGTCGCAGGATCTCGATGACTCCGTCCAGATTCAGATTGCCGACACCGGCGGCGGGATTCCGGAGAACATTCGCGATCGTGTCTTCGACCCCTACTTTACGACGAAGAACAGAGGCACCGGCATGGGACTTGCCCTGTGTGACAAGATTGTGCGGCAGCACGGCGGAAGCATTGAGTTCAAGTCGACCAGAGGCGGCACCGTCTTCGAGGTGACGCTTCCCGTGGGCGCGCCGGGCTGTCAGCCACCCCGCCAGCCTCAGTCATTGCTGCATTCCCAGGCGAGCGGCGGTCTGTCTCATCCAATGCCGCCCGTCAGAAGCAGCTACGAGTAATGGCCGAGAATCCTGCAGTGAGCAACGAATTCCACATTCTCATCGTCGACGACGAGCCGAACATTCGTGCTGGTCTGGCGAAGGGTCTTGAGAAACTCGCGGACGTCATCGAAACGGCATCCAATGTCAACGAGGCGATTGACCGATTCGAGGCGGGGTGCTTTCAGCTCGTCATCGTCGATGTCCGCCTGCCGGGTGACCGCAACGGACTCGACTTTGTGTCGTTCGTCCACGAGCGAAAGCCGGACACCACAACGATCGTCATCACGGCGCACGGGACGGTCGAGACAGCGGTTGATGCGATGCGGCGCGGCGCATTCGACTTCATCTCAAAGCCGGTCGACCTGAATCTGATTCGCGAGCAGGTTGCCCGGGCGCTCGATCATCACCGACTGCAGGCTGAGAACCGCGATCTGAAAGACCGCCTCGCGAATGCGGGCGAGATCTCTGGAATCATCGGCAACTGCTCGGCGATGCAGAATCTCTTTCAGCAGATCCGGCAGGTCGCGGATACCGACGCGACCGTCTTTATCCAGGGAGAAAGCGGCACCGGCAAAGAACTCATCGCGCGGGCCCTGCACGACCTCAGTGAGCGGAGCAGCGGACCATTCATCGCAGTGAACCTGGGAGCCCTCCCCGACACGCTTCTGGAGAGCGAACTGTTCGGCCACGAAAAAGGGTCGTTCACTGGCGCCTCACGTCAGAAGCCCGGCTGTTTTGAGCAGGCTCGCGGCGGGACGCTGTTCCTTGACGAGATCACGGAAGTCACCGCGCGAAGCCAGGTCGACCTGCTCCGGGTTCTGGAGTCGGGCGTTGTTCAGCGTGTCGGTGGCGAGGAACTGCTGGCGTCCGACGCGCGGATCGTTTCGGCGACCAACAGAAATGTGCAGGACCTTATTGATGAAGGAACCTTCCGCGAGGATCTCTACTACCGGCTGAATATCGTTCCGATCCATGTGCCGGCACTGCGCGAACGCCGCGAAGACATCCCACTGCTGGTCGAGCACTTTCTCAATCATTTCTGCCAGCGACACAATCGCCCAACGAAGCAGGTGTCCAACGAGGCAATGCATGCCATCACGGCGGCTGGCTGGCCAGGCAACGTCCGGCAATTGCGAAATGTCATGGAGCGTCTGGTTGTCACGGTGACCGACGAGGTCATCACGGTCGAACACCTTCCGGCCGAGCTGAGTCGTACGCGGACAGCCGGCAGCGGAGCCGTCCGGCCACTCGCCGAAGCAACCGAGGCTGCCGAAAAAGACGCCATTCTGGCCGCCCTGGCTGCCGCCGACTGCCACCGCGAAAACACTGCCCGAGCCCTCGGCATCAGCGTCCGCACGCTGCACTACAAGATGAACCGCTACGGTCTGAATTGACTCGGCGGCAATCACCGATCGGCATTTCGATGTTCCGACGTTTGCTCCAACAGAAACTTCGTCGCTGCGTTCCTCACAACAACAACGGGAAGAAGGCTCCCTCGAGTGGCGGGCCGGTTGGGATGGCGGGATGCCCTGCATCTGAGATTCGTCCCTCGCCGAGCAGACTCCGTCGCAGATGACGTTCAGCACGACAGCTCGGCGCAGGTCGTCGGTGTGGTTTTCGTGCGAAGAGTGAATCGACGGCGAGTGGTGGAAGGCGGCCTCGCCGGGTTGCAGTTCGAGGGCGACCGGGTGCTGGAACTGCTCCCATTGTTCGTCGGTCAGGACCTCGCGGATCGCGTCCATGTCGCCGGCCAGGCCGGTGATCGGCAGCAGGTCCCAGTGGTGGCTGCCGGGGACGTACTGCAGGCAGCCGTTGTCGGGCGAGCCTTCGTCGGGGCCGATCCAGCAGGTCAGGTGCGCCATCGGCTGCGTTCGCGTCATCCTGGTGCCAGGCGACAACGTCTCCGTGCTGTGCCGGCTTGCAGAACAACTGATCGGGCCAGAACCGGACCGTTCCGCCGAGCAGTTGCCGGGCGGCTCCCACGATTTACGGACTCCAGAGCAGATCGTGAAATCCCGACCGCGTCCACGAGACTCGACTCGTCCAGCCGAATCAGGGTGTGCGAAGCACAGAGAAACACACCTTCGATGCAAACGGTGCGTTTTGCTGTGTTGCACCCAACCTGCATGACTTATGGATTCAGCGCGTCATCGCCGACCTGATAGAGCGGCAGGAAGCGGTAGTAGACTTCCAGGCAGAGCGTGCTGACGGCGGTTGAGAAGACTCGACCGCCGTACGGACCCCAGGGAGCTTTGGGATCCCAGCTGCCGACGGCGTGCGTGCTCAGTCGCTGGTCGGCGACCAGCAGGTCGCGCAGCGAGTTGTTCCACGCCTGCCATTCCGCGCCGCCGTACTGATACATCGCCAGCGTGCCGTAGTACCAGTAGTAAAGGTCTTCCTGCCGGCGGCTGGGCAGCCGCGCCTGTAGAAACTCGACCGCTTCCAGGCTTTGCGGATTCGTTCGCGCGATGCCCAGCATCTGCTTGCAGAACAGCGCCTCGGCGGTCATTGAGGGTGAGGGCGGCAGCGGCGGGAACTTCGGATCGAGCAGCCGGTAGGACGCCAGACCTTTGCGCTCGCCCAGACTGCGATCCTTCAGGAACTGAATCATCAGCTCGCGCGTCTTCGGCGGCGTCGGGATACCGGCGATCTCGGCACTTTTCAGAGCCATCAATTGCCAGCCGAACATGCTCATGTCGCTCTTCTGGCCTTTGAGATACCGCCAGCCGCCATCATTCGGATTCTGGGCATCGATGATGTAGGCGATGGCTTTTTCGAGCGGCACGCGAAGACGCGCGTCGTTCGTCCGGTCGGTCTGCATTCCCAGCGCCTCGGCGAGCGAGTACGTCGCGATGGCGTGACAGTACATCCGCGCGTAACGAGTCGCGTCGCCACCGAGAAACCCGTCGGGCTGCTGCTGTCGGACGAGCCAGCTCAGCGCCCGGTCGACCTGATCCGCATACTGGCCGTCCTCGTGCGTGTACCCGGCGCCGAGAAACGCGAGAATCGTCAGCCCCGTGACGCCCGCGTCAGCGTGCATCCCGGCGTTCTGACGGTCGACATTCTCTTCGTCGATTTTCACCAGACCCGAACGTCCCGTGCAGCGATTGCCGTCCGGACACATCGACATGAATCCGTCGGCGTCCCAGCGGCCATCCGGGCTCTGATGCAGGGCGAGCCATTGCAGGCTGCCTTCGACCGCTCGCTCTGACGCGTCGGTGCCGCCATAGCGCCGCGCGGTTTCCTGCCGTTTCGCGAGACTCCGCAACCGGTACGTGGGCGGAACTTTGGTCGTCGCCTTCACGTCGATCGGGTCGAAGTTCGGTCGAACGATATTCGGAACCAGTCCGTCTTTAGGAAATGCCGACGGCACGCTGTCACGCATGGCGATGGACGGACCGGGGATCGGCAGCGGCGTCTGCGGTGTCAGGTCCGGTTTAAATCGCTCGACGCCGCCCAGTGCTTCCATTTTCGGAGTGCGCGTCCGCAGCCGCGTAAACGACGGAGGGCCGACCGAGCCGGACTGCGAATCCTCGGTCGTGTCTGCCGTCTTTGTGCCCGGCGAATCGTCGGGCAGTTCGGAGGGCGCCGGGCCGCTGAGACGACGCATGGCCTTGCCGGTTTCCGCGCGCTTCAGAAAAGCCGCCGGATCATCCGGTGTCTCGAGCCGAACCAGTTCGCGCTGGGTGTCGAACTTCGGGGCAATCTGGTCGACTGATCCGCGTGTCGGTGTCCGGTCGATCGTGACGTCTTCAATGAGTCCGCTGTTCAACTCCCGGCGACGCAGCGGCGACATCGACGGAACATTGATGTCAGGCCGCGCTTCGGCTGACGTATCGTCGATCTTCAGCGGCGCGACCGATTCGATCGTCTTTCCCAGGTCGGCCATCTGTTGAGCTTCCGGTCGGGCCACATTCTGCTCCGGAAGTTCCGGCAGATCGGGGACAACAATGTCCGGAGCGGTCAGCGGCTCGTTGGTTCGTTCCGGTCCCTGCAACGGCTGAAATTCGAGCGGCGAACGTTCGGTCCGGCTGAGCAGTCGGGCATCGTTCTCGGGGAGCTTCTCCCAGATCCGCGTATTGCCTTTCTGTTCGAGTTCGACCTGCTCTTCGCCTTCGACACGAATCTCGAACGCTTTGGGAGGAGGTTCGAGACTCGCCTGCACGGTCGGTTGTGGCGGCGTGACGGCGACGGCTCCAAACGCCAGCGACAGATGCACCAGCACGGAGAACATGAACGCTTTCCGCGTCGGATCACTGTCGCCCCAGCGGGTCACCATCATCAGGATGAAGTTCGCCGTCGCAAACAGCAGCCCCGACAGCAGCGATGCCCACAAAGCCAGCTCAACCGTGGCGACACTCGTGTCGCACGTCTCGGCCAGCCATTCAACAAAGGGGATTGCGGCGAGCATTCGGGACTTACTCCTCGCCGTCGCTCAGGCGATTGGCGAGGGAGATGTGAGTGATCTTCGCGCGGTGGCATGTCGCGAGCACGTCAACCACCTGCTGGTACGGGTCCGGACCCGAGCCTCGCAGTACGACTGTCTGGTCCGCGTAATTCTGCTGAGCGATCCGCAGCTTCAGCTCCAGTTCCGGGAGCGTCAGCCGTTCGTCATTCACACTGACGAGCCCATCATCGAGCACGTTGACGACGATCTCGTCAGGGCGGCTGGTCAATGGCTGCGCATCGCTGACCGTCGGCAGGTCGACGTCGAACTGTCGCTCCCGCTCGGCGAACTGAGTGCCAACCATGAAGAAGATGATCAGCAGAAACACGATGTCGATCATTGGCGTCAGGTTGAGCGACGGCTCGGACGCCGGATCTGACACTTTCAGCGGCATTTGACGAAACCTCGGGGCTCCATAACGAGCGGTGGAACGCCACGAAATGCAGGATGCAGGAACAGCAGTTTTCAGATCGACTCGCGAGCGAAGCAGGATCGTGACCGATCGCGCGACGAACCGTCAATTACTGAAATGAGCGAAATTGATGCCGGGCCAGGAAACAGGCAGAAGACTGGCCGAGGCGGCAATCCAGGTAAGCCGTGCGGGTTTCGACGGTAATCGTGGAGCGCAGGCAACGCTCAGTTCGATCGGATGAGCGGAGACGCAGAGAAAACGCTGTCCGCGCGCGAGGCTGGGCAGTCTGCGCTGAGTGTTCTGGTGGTGGGTACCCGATGATCTGTCCGTTGTTCAACCGCTTTTCCGGACTGCTGCTGCTGGCGGTCGGGCTTTGCTCGCTGACGGGCTGCGCGTTTAATCGTGAGTGGGAGATGGCCAGCAGCTACTCGTACCCCGAGCACGAACTGGCCGGCTGCTGGGAGGGAACCTGGCAGAGCGACTACAACGGCCATCACGGCGGGCTGCGAGCGATCGTCACGAAAGAGGGCGACGGCTGCTACAGCGCTCGCTTTCACGCCACTTACGCGACAGTGATCCCGTTTCAGTTCGAGATGCCGCTGCTGGTCACCGACGACGGCCACATCTACCAGTTCAGCGGCGAGCAGGATCTCGGCTGGCTGGCCGGCGGGAACTATGTCTACACCGGCACGGCCACGCCGACGAACTTCGAGGCTCATTACGAAGCCGAAAACTGCGACCATGGCACGTTCACGATGACCAAGGTCCATGTCTGCTCGGCAAGTTGCGGCGCGGGTTGCAGTGCTGCAGCGGGCAACGAATGAATCGCGTCCGAAGAACACCCCGACGTAACCGTCGGGGCGAATATGGACTCGTCGTCGACATCGGGAGGCGTTTCGGCAAGGTTCCCGCACACATCCCGCGAACCGAGCTACTGCTTTCCGACGTGCTCCAGCACGCGATTGAAAAAGGCTGCGTGGATATGAGCCGGTGCGGCGTGGCCCATCAGCGGTTCGTTGATGATCGATTTCTCGCCCCGCAGAGCGTTGTAAGCCGCGTAGCAGCTTGAGGGCGGGCAGACCGCGTCGATGAAGCCGACGCTCATGATCGCGTCCGCTTTGCACCGCGCTGCGAAGTTGACCGCGTCGACATATCGGGCGGCCTGCAGGATCTGCGGATCGGGCTTTCCATCGGCCCCGTTGGGCACAAGCTTCGGCCAGCCATTGACTCGACCAGCAGCCACTCCCGAATGATCGCAGATGGCCGGCACGCCGGGAGCAATCAACGTCACTCGGTCGTCGAGTCCGCCAGCGGCAAGCGATTGTCCGCCGCCCTGGCTGTGGCCGATGACGACGACGTGCTTGCCGTCCCATTCCGGCTGCGATGTCAGGAAGTCGATCGCCCGCACCAGTCGCAGGAACATCCCTTTGAAGTAGACCGTGTCGCGCCTTTCCCGTCCGGCGTGGCGATAACCGTTGAGCGGCCCGGCGTTCTGTTCGGAGTAGAACTCGTTTGGTTTGCCATTGGGCAGACCATGCGCGTTGATGTCCATCGACAGAAACCCGGCCTGAGCACCTTTGACCGCGTTGCCGAGCGATGAACTTCGGACGCCGGCTCCATGCACCCACAGGATCGCCGGCAGAGTCTTCGCCGTCGCGGCTTTCGGTTTTGCGAAGTATCCCGACACGGGGGCATCGCCGAGGCACTGTACCTGAGCGTCGAAGCAGGCCAGCGACTTGTCCGCATGGTCAACGGGCGTCAGTTTCGGATTCTGTGGCACTTTGGCGAGCTGCCGCTTCTGCTCGGCCCAGAACTCATCGAAGTCGTTGGGCACCGGCAAACTCAGACCGATCTTCTCAGGCGAAAAGCCTGCACCCGCGACCGCTCGCACGGCTTTGCCTTCCACTGGCTGGAACGTCACCTGGCAACGCAGAAACTCAGGACGCCGCCCCTTGACCGTAACACGAACCGGTTCGGCGGCGAGTGACAGCTGGCCTTCCGGCAGCCCGACCGCCTGGCCACCTTTCAGGAAGTCGTCGACGACAAACGAGACGCTTCCGTCAGTCACCGTTTCGTCGCCGCGAGTGACCGAGATGAGAAACGCCGCTTCGTCACCGACGGCGTACATGGCATCCGGGCGATCCGTGACGACCTTCAGCGAGTACGCGGGATCGGCCGCCCGCAGAGTTCCATTGGAAAGCGTCGCCAGCAGGAACGCCTGCAGAACGATTGACGCGAAGCTTCGGCGTGAGTGTGTCATCGTGTTCCTCGTTACGGTGTTCGTCAAAGTTGCATGATCGAATTCCGAGTTCCAACGCGCAGAACTCGTCGCGAACTCTGCAGCAAGAGCCTGTGCGGCCACGGCATTCCATATCAGGATTGCCGTCGCTGGTCGAGGATGCGTTTGCGCTGCGGTGCTCGCCCAGCACGACGGGCGTCATCAACCCGTTGAGCGGCGACAGCAGCAGCGACTGCTCGCGCTGAATTGCGGCGCGCTCGCGAAACAGCCGGTCAACCGCGTTGGGACCAGACCGCCGCCATCGAACATCTCTCAAACACAACGACCGACCGAGATGAATCGACCGAGATGAATCGACCGAGATGAATCGACCGAGATGAATCGACCGAGCGGTCGTGACGACCGGAACTGCTTCAGGAGCGTCCTGAAGATCACTGTCCGGTTTTCCTGGTAGCTACGCTCGCCAGAGCGTGGTTGTTCTGTGCGAACAATGAAAGTTCCGCATGATGCCCACCGTCTGGCGACGGTCTCTACGACAACGATTTCCAGGCCGGGTTTCGCACACCGTCCACGGGGACCATCCTGAAGATCCCGATGGATCAGGGATTGCGGAAATCGTCGAGCGGGTCGGATTTGGTGTCGGGGTTGTACTGCCCCTCGCCGGCCTGGAAGCGGCGTCCGTGGAACCACTTCAGGCGAACGATAGACCACCACGGAGCGTAGTCCCAGCCCCAGGTTCCCTCGCGGTCGTAGATTCGTTCGTCGCCACCGACCGCTGCTCCGCCGCCCGCGTAGTAGCCGCTGTATTTACTTCTGTCCTGGCAGACAGCCCAGGGAGCGGTCAGATGCGAGCAGCCAGTTCGGGCGAGGTGGTCGGCGGTCGTCTTTTCCGTTTCCTCGTACTTCCATTCGTGGATGCCCAGGAAGCTGGTTCGAGGGTCCAGATCGACGCGCTTCTTCATCTTCGTGAAGAACTGCTTGAGCTTCGAAGGCTGCGGTTCCTCGTCCTGAGCGCAGGCAGAAGAGACGCCGGAAAGGAGCATGCCTGAAGAGAGAACGCTGAGCAGGAGCAGGCTCGGCAGAGACGCGATGAGTTTTCGTGCGAGCATGGCGACCACCCTGTCTGGCTCGGCGGGACACGGCGACGGAGGCAGCTGTCCCGGAACGAAAAACCCCAGGTCATGACGGCCTGGGGAATCTCTCGTTGATCAGATTGTCGGCCAGCAGCGAACTGCTCGCCTGAGGTGCCTGCCGGGTGTTGAGTTCTGCGTTGTTCGTCCGTTTTGTGCGCTGAGTTCAGCGAGCTGCGGGAGCCTCGGATCAACCTCGTGGGTTTCGCAGGAACTTCTGATAGGGCAGGCGAATTCCGTCTACGAAGACTTCATCGGCTTCGACCACGGCGTCAGGTGGCGGAAAATTACCGGCGCCCACAAAGGTTACCACGTCATCCTGATCGACACCGTCGCCCGAAACGCCAAAGCCGCCGACCAGAGCCCCGCTGCCTCCGTAAACCGGCGTGCTGCCGGGGAAGAACACGACGCCGCTCTGGTTCTCGTAGTTGTCGATGTCGCGGAAGTTGCTGCCGGGATTAAACGAGTTGAAGCCGAGCACGGTGTCAAACTCCGTGTACGGAATCGGAAAATCGCACTCGACAATCTGCTGGGCAGTGAAGTCGAACGAGAATCCCGGCACGGCATCGACGATGTCATGCAGAATGGAGAAGCTGCCGGGAATCGTCCCGTCCTGTCCCGAAGGGAACCGCGGCTCGGCCATGAAGCGGAAGGTGCGGTTGGTAAACGCAGTCCCTGCCGGAACGACGGTGCCGTCCTGTCCGACAACCTGGTCGATTGGCTGAATGTCCGCCGCGCTGGCGTAGTACGCGGTGTTGCGGGCTTTCGAGACTGCGACCTCGATGGAGAAGACGGTGGCGTCCCGCATGCGGTACAGCCCGAGCACCTCGCCGCTTTCGTCGGCGATGGCGAAGACCATCCGGGTGCGGCTTCCCAGTGGCAGGCGGATGGCCGCGCGAACCCGCTCCGCTTCGGCAATTCCGTCGGTGATGATCTGCTCGACCTGAGCGGCCGTGATGTCGGGACCGGGTACTCCGTCGAAGTCGCCGCCGTCATGCGGAGTAACCAGCCAGCCGTGCGGGACAGATTCACCGTCGATCGTGTCGTCGACTCCGTTGACCGTTTGATTCACTCCGTTGAGGTTGCCAGGCAGCAGCAGATCCGCCGTACTGAAGCCCTGGTCGGCGAGGATTTCCGGGATCTCATCGCGGATCAGCTGCTGCACGCCGAGGATGCCGGCTGTCGGACCAAAAACCTGCAGCTGGATCCCGACCAGGTCCAGCCGACCGAACGGGATGTCGAGGTCGGCGACCGGATGATTGCCCGGCTTGGCGGAACTCGCAAAGCGGCTGGCACCGTTACTCCCGCCTGCGGCCGCGAACGCAATGAACTCAGCCTCAAGTGCCTTCGACGCGTTCGTCCGTGCGAACTCGGTCTGTCCCGGCGCGTAACCCTGCTCAAAGAGCGCCGTGCCGTCGTCGCCGGGGAAGAAGACGCCGATGCCGCCGATGATCGTCTCGCCGGTTCCGTCGCCATTCGTGTCGCGGTAGATCGGCACGCCGCCTGGCAGCGTCGCAATGCCCCGGCCCTGAGCCGTCGGCAAACGTCCCGACACGAAGCCGTACGATTCCGGAGCGCTGATCCGCAGGCTGTCCGCCACGCCGTTCATGTCGACGTCCGGATTGTCGTTGATGCCGTCGCCGTCGGTGTCGAGCGGCACGTTGGCCGGGTCGATGTTGAAGCGGTTCGTCAGGACGATGTCGTCAGCCGTGCCTTTAATGCGATCCGGGCCGGCGTTCAACAGACTGTCGCGGTTGGTCGTTTCGATGTGGAACAGGTCGACCGGCGGTGTGAAGTTGACCTCGGGCGGGAAGTGGCCACCGACCCCGATCGGGGCGACGAGTCCGGGACCGCGCACTGTTGGGTCAGTCGAGTTCGGGTTCGAGTTCACCTCGCGGAATGTGATCGTGCTCTGACTGATAAACCGAACGAGTCGCGAGGTGATGGGCGCGAACGTTCCGTTGACCGGATCGCCGTTGGCGAAATAGGCCGCCGTTCGGGCTTTCGCGACGGCGCCGTCGATTGCGAAGACGAGCGTACTCTCCTCGGCGGTTCCGGCGTCGATCATGCCGTTTCCGTTGCCGGCGGTTGTCGTATTCGCCGCACTGTCGAAGTTCGAGATGACTCCGTCTTCCACTCGCACACCGAGAATGTTTCCGCCCCGGTCGACAACGGCGATGATCGCATCGTCACTTGGAGAGACTGTTGTTGCGTAGTCGAGAATAGACGCGACCTCGGCGGCGCTCAACTGCGGATAGCCGGTGATCATCGTGTGCAGCCCGTGAACCTGGCTGGCGTCGAAGGCTTCGCCGGAGAGTGCGGGGATCTCGTAATTCGCAGCGGCGATTGTGTATGACTCGGGGCCGCGTTCGGCGTCGTAAACGCCGTTCATGATGTCGCCCCGGATGGCTACTCCGGCATCGGCAATCCCCAGAACGTGACCCATTTCGTGGCCGACGATTGTGCCGAAATCGAACGTGCCTTCCGGATTTCCGTTGCCGCTCTGAGTGTCGAATGTTTCTGCACTGTCAACGAGGATCACACGCTGAAACTGGCTGCTGCCGTCCGGCGCGTTCAGTTCGACGCTGCCGCCAAGACCCAGCACTTCGCCGGGCGAGCTTTCATAGCCGGCTGCTTCAAGCGCTCCTTTGTAAATGATGACGACGTCGGAATCTTCGGCCTGCGTGTCCCGTTCAAACCGCAGCTGATCTCCCGTTGCGGCCTGCCAGTTCAGGAAGGCTTCTTCGGCAGCAACCCGCTCGGCCGACGTGATTTCGTTCTGATGGCCGGCAAAGTCGCGGAAGTCGTACCGCACGACGACGGGCTCGGCAGGCGTCTGAACCTGTGCGGCCTGACCGCCAGCGAAGGCCTGTCCGGAGAGCGCCTGACCGGTTGCGGCCCCGGAGCTTCCCAGCGGAGAACCTGCAGCCTGCGTCGCTCCTGAACCGCTCGTTGCCGCCATACTGGGTGACGAAGTTGATCCGGAACCGTCGCCAGCTCCAGTTGTCGACACAGAACCGGCAGCACTGCCAGACGAGCCAACGACCGACGCGGCGATCGTTGATGCCAGGCCGGCTATCATTTGAGACGACGGCCCGGATCCCGCTGCGAATGTCAGGTTCACAGCTTGAGTGAAGGCGCGACCGGAGTCGTCGGCCTGCAGAGCCTCGCGAAGTTTGCGGATGGCCTCCTCGGAATCGTCGGTCGCGGCGAATTGCGAGTCCGAATCGTCATCGTCTTTGTCGCGATCAGTGGCGGTCTCCGCAGCGTCATCGGGATGCGCGTCGGCCTTTGCGTCGTCTTCGACGTCGATGTCGGCTTCGAGCTGTTGTGTTGTGGCGTCAGAGCCCAGCAGCGCGAACTGCTCTGCCTGTTCGAGCGCCCGGGCGATTTCCTCGGGCGCGACATTCCCGGTTGCAGGATCGTTCGAGTCACTGCTGTCCTCAGCCAGTTCCGCCTCGGCCTGCTGAAGCTGCAGCGCGATTGCGAGCCGTTCGGCTTCCGACAGAGCCAGTTGCGTGTCCGCGCCGTCCGCCTCCGCCTGTTCGAGATGAGACCGCACGGCCTCAATGCCGGCCTCGTATTCGAGCAAGGCGAGGTCGCCGGGGGCCAGATCTTCCAGTTGGGCTCGCGACAGAAGATCGGCTGTTTCGATCGGCAGCAGCCCGCCGGCCAGCGTGCCGGTTTCTGTCCCCGACAGGCTGCCGAGCAACAGTTTCCGCTCCAGCTGCTCGGACGGCACGGGCCGTCGACTTCCGCCGCGCCTCTGCACAGCGCGTAAGGGCAGGCCGGAACGCTTCGTTTCAATTCGCCTCGACACGGCAGACTCTCCCCCTGCAGCCGTCGTTGAGCATTGTCGCTCGACAGCAACATTCCCTCGTCACTGGATTCTGCGGAGCCATCAGCCGCCGTCGTCCCTCCCAGAACGGCGCAGCGCGGCAGAGTCCGCAGAATTCTCACTGTCCTCAGAATCGGAATAATCGACACAGTCAGTGGAATCGAAATCGGCATTGATGGGCAGATCCGGCAAGGTGGGAGCGCGCCTCCGCTGATCCGAGCTGGCTCTGCCGGAAGCGACAATCTGCTGATTCCCCGAGAAAATTCGGGAACTCCCGCCGTCGGGACTCGTCTCATTGCTTCTGAAAACCGCCGATCAATTGGCGGAACATGGGTGCCCGGCTGGAGTTACGGGCGGCGACATTTTTCTGATCCGGCTGAACGGCTAGAGTAATCGGAACACGGACTTCCGCCGGATTTCAGACCGAAGGACAGGACACGGCCATGAACGGCAAACCGGACAACGAACGACTTTCCGCATTGCTCGATGGCGAGCTGACTGAGGAAGAACGTGCTGCCCTGGAGCAGGAGCTGGCTGCTTCCCCGCAGCTGCAGCAGGAACTGGATGAGCTGCGCCGCATCTCGGTCGCCGTCAAGGAACTGCCCCAAGTGCCGGCTCCGTCCAGCCTGCACGGCGCGGTGATGGCTGAAATTCAGCAGACCATCAAACCCGGAAATGACCGTCCGGCGGGCTCGGGACGCGCCGGCGGTCGACCGGGACTCTCACGGCTGATCGGCCTTTCCGCCGCCGTCGCGCTGGCGGTCGGTGCGGCGGTCTGGTTCGGCCAGGAACGAGGCCAGCAGGTGGCCGAGAACGACGGAACGGCTCCGGAGATTCGCTCGGTCCAGCAGGTTCGTCCGCAAGCGCTCGCCAATCGGGCCGAGTATCGCGGTGCGGCGGACGGTCAGGATGCTGCTTCTGGAACAGTCAGTGTCGAGACGCGTCAGCAGATTCTGCAGATTTCGCGTGACGATCTGACAGCAGCCCGTGTCGGCGATGTTGTGGAAGCCGTCGATGCAAATGGTGACTCGGTCGGGGTGATCCGCCTGGCGGTCGTCGACCGGAAGCTTGGCGTGGAAGCTCTGCAGGTTCTGCTGACGGCTCACCAGTTTGCGGCGGTCGACGGCGGCATCACCGATACGGAACGGGCGCTCGTCGCGGTGTATGTCGAATCGGACCGCGAGAAGCTTTCTCAGGCGATTGCCGAGTTTCGGGGAAAACTGGACTTCGGGTCGCTGGAAGTCGACTCGCCAGTTCGCGTTGCCGAGCTTGAACCCGAAACGCGGACGGAACTGGGACTCGACGAGTCTTCCGATTCCACAATCGCTTCTCAGCGGGTCGTGGCACCGAAGCCGGGCAGCCAGCTTGACCGTTTGATTCAATCCGAGACGGCAACGGCAGACACGAGTGAGGCGTCTGCCGGGAAAACTGCTGCGTCAGCTTCGAGCCGCCCCAACAAGCCCGTGCGAGTGATCTTCGTCGTCGTTGACGGCCCTGTTGGCGACAACGCGGCGGACAGCAAAGAGAACGGCGCGGCCTGACACTCGCCGATCCCAACAAGACTCAGCACAATGCAGCCGCTCACTGGAGCGGCTGTTTTTGTGCGCGGAAGAGCATGCATGCCGGGCTGCCTGCGCAGGCTCAGTCCTGTTCCCGGCCTCAGTTCAACTCCAACCGCCGCGAGCCCAGACTCGCCAGCAGCCGGCTCTGCAGGAATGATCAACCAGGCAACCACTCTCGACGAGACCGACCATGCCACTGAATCTATTTGCCATTTTGACTGCAGCATTCGCTGTTGCAGTTTCTGTCACCCCTGTCGAAGTCATCGCTCAGTCGGTGCCGAGCTTCAACGATCCGCAGCCGCAGCAGTACCGGTTGACCGCTCGGGCCAGCGAGCTTGACCCTCGCTGCCAGTCGCATCCTGAGATTGGTTTTGTGCTCGAATCCAAACCGGGAGTTCCGGCGGACATTGAGCACGCATCGGTCGACACTCGAGTCAAGCCGCGCGGCAAACTGGTTATCTGGCTGATGGGGCATAACGAGCAGCTGTTCGATCGCCTGAACTCGTACGGTCTGCACGCCATTCAGCCACACTATGCCAACCGCTGGTTTTCTCTGTGCTGCCGCGAGAATCCCGTCGGCGAACACTGTCGCGGGAATATCCGACTGGAAGCGGCAACCGGTCAGGACTTCAGCGACGATGTCGACATCCCGCAGCCGGACGGCATGATGGAGCGGGCGTTTCAGTTTGTGAAATGGCTCCACAAGGAGAACCCGCAGGGCAACTGGGGCCACTTCCTCAACAAAGAGCGGACGGGTCTGCGGTGGGAGGACGTGATCATGTCCGGCAGTTCTCACGGATCGACGACTGCTGCCCGCTTCGCGAAGTTCCAGAAGGTCAGTCGAGTTGTCTGCCTCTGCGGACCGCGCGACCAGTTGCAGAGCTGGCAGTCGCTGCCCTCCGCGACACCGGCAAATCGCTACTTCGGATTCTCACATGTGCTCGACGGTGGCTGGGTCGCCGACCACTACTGCCGCAGCTGGGAGTTGCTCGGCCTGCACAAGTTCGGTCCGATCGTCAACGTTGACCAGGCCGCGCCGCCGTACGGCAATACGCGGCGACTGATCACGGACTTCGACGTCAAAGGCGACGCCCGCCGCGCTCACAGTTCCGTCGTTCCGGGCCGAGCTGCGAACCGCGATGGAAAGACCGGGAAGTACGCTCACGAGGCCGTGTGGAAATACCTCTACACTCACCCGGTTGACCAGACCGGTGACCCCGTTCCGCAGGACGACGACTGCGAAAAGAATCAGCGGCAGTAGTCGGTCGCGATCAGCGTTCGTAAAGCTCGTCGTAAAGACGCCGTTCAAGCTGCTCTTCGCTGGCGGTTTCGCATTCCCAGATCACGACGACGCGCCAGCCGAGTTCTTCAAGTTCCGCCGTGACTTCCTGATGCCGCTCGACATTGCGGCGGAACTTCGTCTGCCAGAAGTCGACGCGGCTCTTGGGCTGGTAGGCGAAGCGGCAACCAGGATGACGGTGCCAGAAGCAGCCATGCACGAAGATCACGGTGCCATAGGCGGGCAGCACGATGTCCGGCTTGCCGGGAAGATCGTTGCGATGCAACCGGAAGCGGAAACCCATGCGGTGCAGCAGCGACCGGACCCGCATCTCGGGCTTCGTATCCTTGCCGCGAATCCGCGACATGTTCCAGCTTCGGTGCTGCTTCGTCAGCCGGTCCATGCTTCGTTACCCAACGATCACGGGATAGCGGAACGGCGCAAGCCGTCCGGCCTCACGCGACAATCTCGCGCAGTGCTTCGAGAAACCGGTCGGTCTCGGCGTCCGTTCCGACGGTGATCCGCAGGCCGTCGAGTGTCCCGCCTCCGAGTACCTCGGGAAATGTCATCAGCCTCACGAGAATCTTCCGTTCTTTCAGCGCTGCATACAGTTCGCGGTGGCTGCGTTCGGGATGCGTCGTCCAGACGAAGTTGGCATCGCTGTCGACGGCGTTGAAGCCGAGTGCTCGTAGTTCGCTCGTCAGCCGTGCGCGTGTCGCTCGGATCTTCGCAGCATTGTCCAGCATCCAGTCCTGATCCTCGATCGCCGCTGTGGCCGCCGCGAGTGCCAGTGTGTCGCAGTTGTAGCTGTCCTTGACCTTGCGCATGCCTGAGATGACATCGGGATGAGCAATCGCAAAACCGAAGCGCAGGCCGGCCAGGCTGTACGATTTGCTGAGCGTCCGTGTGATGATGATCCGCGAGCCGGCTTCACGCTGCAGGATCTGAGCCCGGTGCGGTTCAGCGGGAAAGTCGCCGTAGGCTTCGTCGAGAACGAGTACGCCGTTGGGCGGAACGAGTTGCTCAATGGTGTCGTGCGACCATGAATTGCCGGACGGCGAATTCGGATTCGGCACGAAGACAATGCGGCTTTGATCGACGGTCGGACGAACGCGGTCGAGGTCCCAGGACCAGTCGTCGTTGAGCAACAGCCGCTCGTGCCGGGCTCCCTGAATGTCGGCCAGGGTCTCGTACAGGATGTAACTCGGGTACGGAAATGACACGAGGTCGTCCGCATCGGCAAACGAACGGACGATGATCGTCAGGTTCTCGTCGCTGCCGTTGGCCGGGAGAATCCAGTCGGGGTCCAGATCGAAAAGACTGGCTGCGGTTTGACGGAACGTCCGACCGAGCGGGTCGGGATAGACATTCAGGCGTCCGCGAGCGACCGCTTCAATGGCGGCGACGACGCGCGGCGATGGCGGGTAGGGATTCTCGTTGGTATTCAGCTTGGTCCAGCCGGTGTCCTGCGGCTGCTCACCAGGGACGTAGCCTTCAATCCGCTCGATGGCGGGGCGAAAACGGAGCATTTGTAGCGCTTATTCCAGAAGAGGCGGATTGGATTCGGACCGAGGCCGGATCGAACGTGTGGGATTATTGCTTTTGAACTTCGGCTTCGCGATTCTGCCGGCGCGTCCTCTGTCTGAATGTCTGTTTTCAGGGCAAGTGATTTTCAGGGCAAGTCATTCTCAAGGACCATGGTTTTCGGGGAACTCGGTGATCGGCCATGACTCGACAGGATCCATCCGAGCCTCATGACCTGTCACGTCGGTCGCCGTTTCTGGCCGGGCTGGGAGTGACTCTGGTCGAACGGTCGGAACGGCAGGCCATAATCCGGCTGACTATCGATGACAGGCATCTGCGATCACGCGGAATTGCTCATGGCGGCGTTATCGCGACGCTGCTGGACTCGGCGATGGGAATCGCAGTTTCTGAGCAGACACCGGAGGGGACGTTTCCGGTGACCGCCCAACTCGACACAAAGTTCGTCCGGCCAGCCTGGGACGGCGAGGACGTTCTGGCAACCGGGGAAGTTTGCCATCGGGGCAGTCAGACCGCGGTCGCTCGCGGCGAAGTTCGTACTGCGGACGGAGTGCTGGTCGCCACGGGTTCGGGCACGTTCGTTTTCGTCGTCGATCCAGCTCCTGGTGAGGACCGGCTGCCTCGACGGGCGGACTGACACCCCGCGAAACCTTGAGAAACTGGCAGGGATGCGATTGAGCTTGCGTTGGTGCGAGCGAGTCTGGCCGGAACTGGTTGAAACCGGGAATACGGTCGAGACATCGCGCATCTCAAGTCCAGATACATCCGGGCGCACTGGGCAGTCCGGTTCGCGTTGAAATTTTGACAGAGGAGTTTCAGATGAAATCGTTCGTTTCGAGCCTTGCTGCGTTGTTTCTGGCTGCTGGCCTCATTGGCTGTGGCGATGCTGGCTCGGGTGATGCCGCCCCCGCCGACGCTCCCGCGACACCTGAGCACGAAGCCATGATGAATGGTGAGGATGGTGCTGCCGACAGCCATGCCGCTGAAGGCGACGCTGCTCCTGCCGAAGGTGAAGGCGATGCCGCTCCCGCTGAAGGCGACGCGGCTCCGGCCGAAGGCGAAGGTGACGCAGCGGCTCCGGCCGAAGGCGATGCCGCCGCACCAGCTGAAGGTGAAGGCGACGCTGCTCCCGCTGAAGGCGAAAAGACTGAGTAGTCCTCAGCCTGACTGCCAGATCAAAAGGCCGGCTGCGAATCCTGTTCGCAGCCGGCCTTTTCTGTGCGCCGATCAATTCCGTGGGACGCTGCTGCACGGGGATCCGCTATCCCGGAATATTCTCATAGGGTGCGTGGAGTCGGCGGTTCTGCCCTGGTGCGTTGCGCAAGCCAGATTGCTCTCAATACAGAGTGTCTCAGACAAATTGCCTTGTTTGCCGACGTAACGCACCGGCTTGAAAAGGCTTGCTGCACACACCCTGCATACTGAAAGGGGATCCGGCTATCCGGCTCGCCCAGCAGCGACGGGAAAACCGTCACGCGTCGGATGCTGGCGCCTGCTGCTTTCGCCACGGAATCAGACCGACGCCGATCAGAGCCACCTGGGTGAACCAGTAGATCCACAACGACAGCCAGACTCCATCGGTGAAGCCGTACGAGTGCAGGCCGATGCCGAGTTCGTTGACGCCGAACCACGACCAGCTGGTCACGATGTTGCCACCAATGGCCAGGTTGGCGAAGCCTCGGTCCGAGACCAGCCGATCCCAGCGGGCGTGCAGCAGCAGCGCGTTCCAGATGACGATCAGCAAAGCGCCGTTCTCTTTCGGATCCCAGCCCCAGAAGCGGCCCCAGGAGTCATCGGCCCACAGTCCGCCGAGCACCGTGCCGACAAAGCTGAAGAACATCCCGAAACACACCGTGCCGTAGATCATTCGCGTCAGGTCGTGTTGCCGCTCCTTCGTCATCCACGGAGTCGCGGCGTTGCCGAGAATCTGGACGATGCCCAAATGGCCGGCCAGGAACGTCGCCGAGTAGCCCAGCGTGATGAGCACAACGTGTGTCGCCAGCCAGAACTGTGTATCGAGCACGGCCTGCAGCACGGCGAATGTGTCGCCGTCGCCGGAGAGCAGGTACGAAATGCCAAGTGCTCCCGCGCCGAGCGCGCTGGCAATCAGATTGCCGATCCCCAGTTTGAACAGAACTTCAAAGACGAGGCCAGCAACGACGCAGCCCCAGCCAATGAAGATGGCCGACGAGTACAGGTTCGTCACCGGCGGACGTCCCGAAATGTAGATGCGGGCTCCCAGCGCGAACGTGTGAACGGCCAGGGTCACGAGGATGATCAGAAACGCCGAGCGGTTCAGCGGCTTTGACCAGCCCAGCAGACCAACAGCGGTCAGCACAAAAGCGAACAGGTAGGCCCACGCCGAGTAATAAAACGGCGCGAAATGGTTGTAGAAGGACTCGAATCCCGTGCGGGTCAGTGACTGTGTCGGCGGGAGTTGCGACTGCAGCCAGTCGCCGTTGTCGTCGAGCCATTTCTGGTACTCATTAACCGCCTTGTTGAAAGCTGCCGTGTCATCGTTCAGATGAGCGTCCAGGATGTCGGCGAACAGTCGCAGCTGCGGGTTCTCCTCGCGGCCCATCATGACGGCGACCATGCTCCGCACCGATGCGTGGGCGACAGTTTCCCACTCGGCCGTTTCACTGACGTCGCCCTCGGGGTCCTCATCCAGCTGGGCCGGTGGAATAGCCAGTGGCGGCGAGCGCTGGCTCAACGACTGCAGCATCGCGAGGACCTGCTGCACGTTTTCCTGCGTAATCTGCGGCGGGGAGAACGCGGTCGACAGCAGATCGAATTCGCCGATCTTCCGCTCCAGTCCCAGAACCGCCGTGTCGTACGGCGTGTGATTGTCCGAGGGTTTCTCGCGGGCCAGTGACGCGTCTTTGGCCAGTTCGGCAACGTTCTCCGCGATGTCGTTGATCGAGTAGAGGTGGTATTTCCGCTTGTTCAGTTTGAGCTTCTCGAGCACCTGCGGGTGATCGATCCGAAAGACCGACTGATCACGAACCTCATCCGATCCGGAGATGACATCGAGCAGCCACTTGATCGCGGGCTCTTTGTCGCCGTCGGCGTTCCGCATCTCTTCACGGTTCGAGAGGGCTCGGAGGCTGTTCCGCGCGACCGTGTCGAGCGGTTTGACACGGCCTTCGTAAACGACGGGCAGCTTGCCGAACGCGTACAGATTGGGCTGGCCGTCACTCGCTGAGGGCACGCGGGCTTTGCTCAGCAGCCAGCCGCCGATGAGCAGTGTGAGGACCAGCGGGACCGCTCGCGCAAACCGTCCTGGAGAAGCACTCCCACTTTCCAGTTCCTCAAACGCTTCGACTTCCTGTGCTTCCATCCGGCGGGTGGCGAGTTCCGCCACGGCGAGACCGGGGATTCTCAACCACGTCGGCGCGAACGCCCAAGCTCGCCGGGAACCACCTTGCCGTGATCGTCGACTCAAGAACCGCACCAGGATACTGAAGAAGTGCGCCAGCATTCCCGTGCCGACGATCATGCAGGCCGTGTAAGGCAGCATCCAGCCAGTGTTGCTGACGACGGACAGCGTGGTGATTTCCTTCTCACCGGTACGCGGGTTCGCGGGCGAGTAGTTCGACTGGTAGAACGTGTCGCCCGAATAGCGCATCGGGTTGTTCATCCAGATGTGGCGGTTGTCGACCAGCACCTCGCCCGACTCGGCATTGATGACGTCGACGATCGAGCGGTAATCCATCGGCGTGTTCGTTCCGATGTAGTCTTTCTTGCTGACGTCGGTCAGGCGGACCGAGTACGGCTTGTAGTAGCGGCGAAACCGCATCGCGATTTCCCACTCCTTGCCGTCGACCGTGACCACGTTAGGCTGAAACTCGTTCCTGCCGAGCAGCTCAAACACGACCCCGGTCAGGTACGTGCCCAGATCCTCCTGCGACTCTTTGTCGAGAATCCGCACATAGGCCGCCGTCAGGTCAACTCGCCCACTGGAATCCGTCCCGGTGGTCGGCTTCGCGGATTCCGAGATGAGTTGCAGGCCGGCTCCGGCGGTCGCCCGGTTTTCAGCACCGGGTTTGGCGTCTTCGATATTCGAGTTCTGCATGAACTCCAGGACTTCGATATCGAAGGGCAGCTCCGGATCGGAAATGACGTTGCCCGCCTCGCCTGCGACCGCCGCGCGACCGGCTGCCAGAACGACGCTCCGGCGAATGACGATTTCCTCGTTGAATTCGGGAGGTGACTTGTCGACGACAACGAACTCGATCTCGCGAATGTCCTTGGCGAAGTTGACCGTGCGGCCTTCCTCGATCGCCATCTGAGTTTCAACGTGCAGCGAGTCGACAACGACTTCGTTGACCATGACGAGAGCGACACCCGCGTGCAGCAGCGTCACGCCGGCCCGTTTCCGGAAGAGCAGATGGCAGCCGCCGAGCAGAATCAGGGCGGCCATTTCCGCTTTGACGAGCTGCCAGAGGATGCGCATTGAGGAGCTGTTGAAACGCGTATCCATTTCAAACAGCACCCAGTAAACGATCCCCGACAGAGCCAGGGCGGACAGGATCAGCAGCGGCGATTCCGACTTGCCGCGACGCACCGCTGAGGCAGCTCCGCCAATGTTGAAGGCCAGCAGAAAACCCAGCAGGACTTTCAGAATGAGCCACAGCCGGTCGTAAAACGTGTCGCTGGTCTGCTGCAGTCCCGTGCCGTCGCCCGAGGCGATGACCATCCAGGTGGCGACGCCGCCGATCGCCGTGACGACGATCCCTGCTGCCAGTCGATTGCCCTTTGCCTGCACCTTGAACTTCAGCAGGTGCGCCGACAGCAGGTTGACGGCCATCAGCGTGCCCAGCAGGTAACCGCCGGGAAACCAGAGGCCGACACTGTCCGGTGCCTGTTCGAGCGTGTTCTTGATCGGGTCGAAGAGTTCGATGCGGGCAAACAGCGGATACCAGACGCTCGCCGGCATCCACGCGAACCAGCAGCGGAAGTAATCGCGGACGACATCCCAGATATCGAGGTCGACCTGTGCCAGCGTGCCCGCCATGACGAGAATCATCGAGCAGGCAAACAGCAGGACAGTCAGTTTCAGGGACGAAAGCGGCTTGAGCATGCCTTCGATGGGTGCAAACGGTGAGGCGCCACCATCGTCGATCGCATCAAAGCGGTCCGTGCTGGCGGGTTCGTTGGCAGGCAAAGACTGATCGGCCATGGCCGGTCTCCGTTTTTCAATTGAAGGGGTCCGCGACGTTCGGTCGTGGCTGCCCCTGGCGAGTAATACGAGGTCGCGTTCAGCGGAATTTCACAGACGTCACAAACTTCCGAAACGCATCCTGCTGCTCGGGCGCCGCGGCGGCCGGGCCGGTCATCTTGAAGAACCAGTTGCTGCCTTCGTGAACAACGATTGCTCCGAGCATCGCCTTCTGCGGATCGTCGCCCTTCAGGACGACCAGGTCACCAGTGACGCCGTCAACGTCGATCTTCTCGATCGTCTTCTGCAGTTCGGCGGGGTCGCTGATCGGCGACAGGCCCGCCTGGCCTCGCCAGCGATTGATGTTTGCCGAAACGTCGCCGCCAGCCTGTGAGATATACATTTCCGCCGACTGGCCATCAGCGTTCACGTTCCAGGAGATCCGGCGGAATGGCTTCAGCGGGCCGGGCGTCCAGCCTTCGGGCACGGTGAACGTCATCTCGGGCAGTTCGTTCGGACCCGGCTCGGTCGTCGATTCTGCTTTCGCGACTGGCGGACCGGCTGGTCCTGGCGGCGGCCCGGTCGGGCCTTGCGGTGCGGGACGGGAACCCGAAGCGCCGCCGCCCATATTTGCAAACGGGGCAGAGCCGCCAGCAAAGGGAGCCATGCCTCCACCCGACTGCGTGCCCTCGAGTTCGACCCAGGTGACCGGAGTTCCGTCGGCCAGTTCGATGCGGAAGATGTCGTCTTCGGCGTCGATGGCCGACTTCATTTCGTCCGTCGTAAGCGCGCTCAGGCTGAGCTGTTTCCGCCAGCGATTCACGTTGTCGAGCAGGTAACTCTCCGACGCAGCCGCTCCGCCTGGAGCCGGGAGTGGGATCACGGAGCATTCAAGCCTGTCGTCGTCGTCGCCCATGACAAACGTCGCGGCGCGCATCCCCGAGGCGGGTTCTTCGGTCCAGCCTTCCGGCGCTGTCCAAGTCGGGCGTTCGCCGTCGATCTTCAGTGATTTCAGGAGGCCACGGAACTGCTCAGCCTGCTCGGCCACGGCGGCCTTCGGTCCGGACAGCTTGAAGAACCAGCCGCTGTCACCAATCGGAGCCAGCGCGGCAAGCATCGCGTCGGCGACTGGAGGCGACTTCGGTTTGGGAACCTGTTGCCGCACGATCTGGGCTTCCTGCTCGCAGCCAGCCAGCAGCAGTGCGGGTAGCAGGATTGCGAGACTGAGTCGGCGGGCCTGTGCCGTCCGGGAAAAGCTGTTCATAGTCCTGAGATCCAGACAGGTGGTAACGACGCGCCGGTTCCCGACTGCAGTCTGCACTCAGAACGGGTCCGGACAGACAAGCCACAGCGGAAGAAGCACGAGTCGAGGCGGGAGCGTCGGTGGGAGACGCCAGCAGGCGGGAACTGGCAGTGCCAGCAGGCTGTAAACTGGAGCCACCTATCGTAGGCGGCCTCGGAGGAAACGGACACTGTCGCCGGGACGGGCGGCGTTGTCGAGTCGTCAGAACGGCTCAACCTGCCCTCAGTACGCGCCACGTTCGCTCAACGGCCATAACGATTCTGACGATTCCGTCCGTTTGACGGAAATCGACCGCGCTCAGTGCCTTCCGACTGTTGGAGTGTGCCGGCGATCTGTGCGGATTTGTGTGCGAGGTGTCAGCTCAGCAGGCTGTCGATCGACCGCTTCGGCTGCTGGAAATTCGCGATGGCTGCCCTGTTTATTCCGTTCGTGCCGAAATCGAAAACCGGGTCGCCAGAACCGTTCCCGGAAAATACTCGGAAACGACAGGTCGCGATGATTCCGGGGTTAGACTAGCCCGATCGGATGCGTTCCCGTGCGAGCTGCGCTCGCTCACGTCGCAGGTTGCCAGCGGGAATCCCGGCATCCGGTCATCGAACTCTGCCGCGCTGGACGTATCGAAGGGACTTCCCGTCCCTTTCTTTCACGAGTACCCGATCGATGGCCAGAAAAGACGCACTGCTCCGGCTTCGCAGCCGCCTGATGACCCGCCGGGATGCCCTTCGCAAGAAGCTGTCTCTCGACAAGACGGGCAACGGACATGGGTCGGGTGACCTCGGCGATCTTGCCTGTGAAGGCGCTCGCAATGAACTGAACTCACAACTTGCGACCATCGAAACGCGCGAACTGCGGTTTGTCGAACGTGCCCTGCAGATGCTGGAAGACGGAACGTACGGTGACTGCGAAAACTGCAGCGCCAAGATTCCCGTCAGCCGGTTGCAGGCGCTGCCGTACACCGTGCTCTGCGTGAAGTGCCAGGGCGAGCTGGAGTTGCTCGGCGACGACGAGCGGGCCGAAGTCGACTGGGACATGGCCTGCGATTACGAAGTCCGCTTCAGCGATCAGGACATCCGGCCGGAAGACGTTCACCGCAGCATGTAGTCATGTTCACAACCGTTTCCGATCGGCCGTCCCCACTCTCAAGCATTGAACCATCGAACCACGATCGCGCTACTGGAGCCGACGATGAACAGTCCCCGCACTCTCCTGACCCTGCTGCTTGGCTCGTTCGTCGGAGCTGCCGTCGCGACAACTTTCAGCGGTTTCGGAATCGCGGCGGTCAATGCGGAATACTTCTCTGCGCGAGAGACGTCCGAGGTTTACCGTGAGCTGGATCGCGGGCAGTCGCCGCTGACAGAAACCAGCCGCGTGCTGTCGAGCATCGCTCGCGTTGTCATGCCCAGCGTCGTGCATATCGACAGTGTTCGCGTCGTGCCCAGCCGGGGCCGCATAGAGGAAACCGGGTCGGGCGTCGTCATGACCAGCTCGAAACGTCCCGGCCGTTTCGTCGTCACCAACAAACATGTCGTCAACGACGCGCTGCCCGAACTGCAGAACATTTCGATTCAGCTCGTCGATGGCCGCATCATTCGTCCCACGCAGTCGTGGACGGACCGCTTCAGCGACATCGCGGTGCTGCAGATCGATGTTGACGATGTCGAACCGCTGCGCTGGGGCGACTCCGACTCGCTGGAGATCGGCAACATCGTGCTCGCGTGTGGCAGCCCGTTCGGCCTCAGCCAGTCCGTGACGATGGGCATTATCAGTGCCCGCGGACGCAGCTCGCTGGGCATCGGCAACCGCAGCGGCGTCCTGAATCAGGACTTCCTGCAGACCGACGCCGCCATCAACCCCGGCAACAGTGGCGGTCCGCTGATCGATCTGCAGGGCCGGCTGGTCGGCATCAACACCGCCATCGCATCGACGCACGGCGGCAACGAGGGCATCGGATTCAGCATTCCCAGCAATCTGGTGCAGCATGTCGTCGATGATCTCCTCGAACATGGAGAAGTCCGGCGCGCCTATCTCGGTGTGAAGCTCGACCCGGAGTTCGATTTCGATTCCGCTCAGGAACTGGATCTTGATCGGCTGCGAGGTGCTCGCGTGCTGGAGATTTACGAAAACACTCCGGCTGCCCGAGCCCGGCTGCGATTCAACGACGTCATTCTGGAGTTCAACGGCGTCGAAGTGCTCGACGAGAGCCACCTGATCAATATGGTCAGCCTGTCGGACGTGGGCCGCATGTCCGAAGTCATCGTCTGGCGAGACGGTCGCCGGATCACGCTGCAGGTCGACCTGACCGATCGCCCGACCCGGTGAGGAACGTGACCAGATCGACGTGTGGCCGGGACTGGAGCGAGGTACGAGCGAAGCCCCGGTTTGTCTTTCATGGAGTGACGTTCCGGGGCTTCCCTCGCAAGCTCGGTCCAGCCCCGGCCACACGGCACTTCCTGTGGGCTCGCTGCACTCGACCACAGCCACGCGGCGGTTTTTGCTGCGTACCTGGTCGGAATCAGCAGAGTCTCGCTAACCCGCAAAGTCTGCCTTCGCCCCTCGACCAGACTGCAAATCCGCGACAACCCCTCCAGGCGGCATAATCAGTCCGCTGGCGATCAACCGTCCGCCGATAATTCCGGCGGATAGTCTGTCTCGGTTCGAGAAGGGAGTCTCGAAATGAAGCTTGTCTCTGGTGTCAGCCTGATTGTTTCCGTGGCTCTGTTCGCCCAGGTCTGGGCCGCTGCTCCGGAATCCGCTCCGCAGGCAGCCGGTCAGGCCGGGTCCGCGACCGCTGATCAGCAGGCCGGCAACTCGGACGCCTCCGCCACGGCAAAGTCCGGCGAGAAGACCTCGAAGAAGAACGAGAAACAGAAGCCGGGTATCCGCTGGCAGACGGATCTGAAGATCGCTCATGAGATCTCGCTTGAGCTGAACCGGCCGATGCTGGTCGTCTTCGACGCCGACTGGTGCAGCTACTGCCGCAAGATGGAACGCACCACGCTGGCCGAACCAAAGCTGGTTTCACAGATCAACCGGGACTTTGTGCCGGTGCATCTGAACCTCGACGACCACGGTCG
>Ga0070726_10001177_pt1 | contig 27337 bp, 18 predicted proteins | sample tdAd471_FD_67275 | JGI IMG/M metagenome (GOLD analysis project Ga0070726, IMG submission 67275) | Marine sediment microbial communities from the Atlantic coast under amendment with organic carbon and nitrate - tdAd47.1 | ecosystem: Environmental > Aquatic > Marine > Coastal > Sediment | place...
CTCCGCCTTGGCGGACGCGACGGCCTCATAGGCCTCGCGATCCAGCTTGGCGAAGCCGCGGACGCCGCCATCGGCGACATATTCCGCGACCACGAAGGAGAGCGGCCCCTTGCCCTGGGCCTGGACGATCAGGCGTCCGTCAAACTTCAATGCCGTGCCGACGAGGGCGGCAATGAGCACCGCCTCGCCGAGCAGACGGGCAACCGGCTCGGGGTAGTCATGCGCCCCGAGGATCAGGTTCATCGTCTCGCCGAGCCGGGCCACGCGGCCACGGACCGCGCGGTTCTCGACCTGAAAACCGGCGACGATATTGTCGTGTTCGCCGAGCGGATCGGACGCCTGTTCACTCATGATCAGCCGGCCTGGAGTTCGCCCAGCGCCTCATCGAGGATCGCCACGGCTTCGCTGGCATCATCCTTGGTGATGATGAGCGGCGGTGCCATGCGCGAGACATTGTCGCCGGCAGCGCCCACCAGGAGATTGCGGTTCCGTGCCAGGCCGGCCAGCTTTTTCGGGTCGAACCCGTCTTTCAGCTTGATACCGACCAGCAGACCCTTGCCGCGTACCTCGACGATCTTGTCGGCGTGACGGTCCATCAGGCCATGCAGTTGCTGGCGCAGGAAGTTGGAGACTTCCACCACGTGATCCATGAAGCCGTCGGAGGTCAGCTCGTCGAAGACGACATTGCCGACTGCCATGGCCAGCGGGCCACCGCCATAGGTGGAACCGTGCGTGCCAACGACCATGCCCTCGGCCGCCGCCTCGGTGGCCAGGCATGCGCCCATCGGGAAGCCGCCGCCAATACCCTTGGCCGAGGCCATGATATCCGGCTCGGCGCCATCGACCCACTGGTGGGCGAAGAGCTTGCCGGTCCGGCCGGCCCCGGACTGGACCTCATCATAGATGAGCATCAGACCGTTCTCGTTACAAATCTCGCGCAGGCCGCGCAGGAAGCTGTCCTCCGGCGCGCGGACACCGCCCTCGCCCTGGACCGGCTCGACGCAAATGGCCGCGGTCTCTTCGGTCACGGCATTGCGGACCGCCTCGAGATCACCGAACTCGACCTGGTCGAATCCTTCCATCGCCGGACCGAAACCCTCGAGATACTTCGGATTGCCGCCCGCATTGATCGCGCCATAGGTACGACCGTGGAAAGCACCGGTGAAGGTGATGATCCGGTAGCGCTGCGGATTGCCGTTCACGAACTGGTAGCGGCGCGCCGTCTTGAGCGCACATTCCATCGCCTCGGCACCGGAATTAGTGAAGAAGACCCGGTCCGCGAAAGTCGCGTCGGTGAGCTTCTTGGCCAGTTCGACGCCGGCGGGAACCTTGAACATGTTGGACAGGTGCCAGAGCTTGCCTGCCTGGTCCGTCAGCGCCTTCACCGCCTTGGGATGCGCGTGACCGAGACAGTTCACGGCGATGCCCGAGATGAAGTCGAGATACCTGTCGCCCTTGTCGGTAATCAGGCGGACGCCTTCTCCCCGGTCAAAAACAAGATCTGGCGGCGCATAGGTATCCATCATCGGGGCGGGCATGGGGTCTCTCCGGAACTGTTGACGCGCCTGTTTTCCGGCGCTGGTGGAGAAGGTCTAGGCCCGCTTGCTCAGCTCTTCAAGCGCCATCCTGCACGAAGGGCGCCGTAGCTGGCAGCCGCAAGGGCGAGGTTGATCCCCGCAACGACCAGAACCCCGACGAGCAGGGAGCCATCCGCGGTCCCGGTGAAACCGTAGCGGAAGCCGTCAATCATGTAGAAGAAGGGGTTGAAGTGGCTGATCGTCTCAAGCGTGTCCGGCAACATGGTCACTGAATAGAAAGTGCCGGACAGGAAGGTCAGCGGCATGATGATGAAGTTGGTGACCACCGAGAGATGGTCAAACTTCTCCGCCCAGATCCCCCCGATCACACCGACCATTGCGAGCATGGCCGCCGCGCCAAGTCCGAAATAGAGCACCGCCCAGAGATGGATCGGCACCACATTGGCAAACGGGAGGAGGGTCAGCGCCGTGACAGCCGCGACGACGATGCCGCGTGTCATCGCCCCGCCCACGAAGGCGATGAAGAGCTCCAGGGCCGAAAGCGGCGGCATGAGGAAGTCCACCGTATTGCCCTGGACCTTGGAGACCAGGAGCGAAGAGGAGGAATTGGCAAAGGCATTGTTGAGAACGCCCATGAGCATGAGGCCCGGCGCGAGGAAATCCGAGAAATCCACACCATTAATTGCAGGTCGGCTTGACCCGATTGCCACCGCGAAGACGAGCATGAAGAGCAAGGTGGTCGCGACCGGTGCCAAGACCGTCTGGAACACCACCTTCATAAATCGGCGGACCTCTTTTTTGTAAAGAGTCCAAAGACCTAGCCAGTTGACGGGGCCGAATTCGCGGGGGCTGGTAACCTGTGTTTCCAAAGTCTTGCTCATAAGGAATGACTCTTAATTTCCCGGTAACCATCTCCGTTAACGATTGGTCGCGCAAGGGAGCTTTCCACAGGAGAGGTCAGAGGCTGATCTTGTGGCTGGCGCCGCATTAGATACAATATCTAGTGTAATTAAACATGAATTGAGGTATGCGCGATTTACCATCATCTAGGTAAGGAGCGCCACTCACCGGGAGATCTAGTGCGATGGCTTGGACGGATGAACGTGTCGAACAACTCAAGAAGCTGTGGGCTGACGGCCTGAGTGCGAGTCAGATCGCCAAACAGCTTGGTGGTGTTACGCGAAACGCAGTGATTGGCAAGGTTCATCGCCTCGGTTTGTCCGGTCGGGCAACCCCGTCCCGTCCGGCCCGTCGCACCGCGAAACCCTCCCGCCCGCGCACCACTACGGCTTCCACCGCCCCGGCGGCCCGGTCAACGCCGCGGACATCCCCCTCGTCTGCTGCCCCTGCACCGACCCCGGCTCCGGTGGAGCCTGCCGTCCTGCCTTCCGGCGACTATGCCACGGTTCTCACCCTCCGGGATTCCATGTGCAAGTGGCCGATTGGTGATCCGGCTTCGTCGAACTTCCGCTTCTGCGGTCGCAAGACGGGCGGTGATCACACCTACTGCGAAGCGCACGCCAACATGGCCTACCAGCCGAGTCAGAAGCGTCGCCGCCGGACTTCCGATGCAGCCGCCGCACTCGACGCGATCGCTGCCACACGACGCTATAACTTCTAACCGGACACCCCCTCTCACCCCCGTCCGGTAGATAAGCGGCCGCCTCCCCCCGAGGCGGCCGTCTTTCATTCCGGGGAGGCGCGGAGCCCCTGTTTCGCGGACTTCTCCCCCACATGCGATGTCGCGCTAGACTCTGCGCGTTCTTTGACATCGTCGCCCCGGCCGACATAACAGTCAGCCAACACCCTGAAATCTCTCGAAATCAGGCGGGACAAGCCCGGAAATCCGGCGCGGTATGGTAGAAGTAGTCGGAGCCGTTTTCTGGCCCGCCTCTCATTCACCTGGATGAACGAGCGGCCTTGAGCCGTTTCGAAGACAACCGATCCATCCGGACAGGCTTTCGCGACCAGGCCCGGTCCATTTTCAGATGTAAAGCGACCCGCCCGATGGTGAGGCGACATAGGCGGCGATGGCCGCGAGGCTCACAAAGGTCGAAAAGATGATACCAGCCCAGCGCATGGCGTCCTCCCTGTCTGTCCGGACAAGGAAGCGCCTTCGCGGCTGAATTCATCCTGAACGCGAGGGTCAGCCGGCCTTCATGTCGAAGGAATACCCGGCGGAGCGGACGGTACGGATCGGATCGCGCTCGTCCTTGTTGTTGAGCGCCTTGCGCAGGCGCCCGACATGAACGTCGACGGTGCGGGCCTCGACATAAACGTCCGCGCCCCAGACCGCATCCAGCAATTGCTCGCGCGAGAAGACGCGTCCCGGATGCTGCATGAGATAGTCGAGCAGGCGGAACTCGGTCGGACCGAGGTGGATTTCGCGATCCGCGCGCTTCACCCGGTGAGCCACACGATCCATCGTGATGTCGCCAGCCTTGATGATATCCTCTGCCAGGCCCGGACGGATGCGGCGGAGCACGGCGCGGATGCGGGCGAAAAGCTCGGTCATGGAGAAGGGTTTGACGATATAGTCGTCAGCGCCCGTATCGAGGCCGCGAACCCGGTCGGTTTCCTCGCCACGCGCAGTCAGCATGATGATCGGCACATTCGCCGTTTCCTGTCGGCTGCGAAGGCGGCGGCAGACCTCGATGCCGGAGACTTTCGGCAGCATCCAGTCGACAAGGACGAGATCCGGCGTGTTCTCCTCCGCCTGGATCAGCGCTTCCTCGCCATCCCCGGCAGCGGACACCTCATAGCCTTCTTTCTCCAGATTGTACTGAAGCAGGGTTGAGAGCGCATCTTCGTCTTCAACAACAAGGACATGCGGGTTCATCAGCCGTCTCCTATTCCCGGTCGGTCTCGACCGGCGACTTGGCGGATTCCAGTTGGTTTCCGGTCACCATGAAATGCACGGACTCGGCGACATTCGTCGCGTGATCGCCAATCCGCTCCAGGTTCTTGCCCACGAAGAGCAGATGCGCGCCCGGCCCGACCTGGTCCGGATTGCGCGTCATCGAGACCAGGACGTCCCGGATCAGCGCGTCATAGTGCTCGTCAACCTCGTCGTCGGCCTGCCAGATACGGATAACCGGCTCAATCTGGTGAGACGCCATGGCGTCGAGGACTTCGCGGAGCTGTTTGACGACCAGCGCACCGAGGCGTTCAACCTGACCGATCTCGGCCATCGGAGCAAAGCTCGCGAGGTCCTGGGCGCGGTAGGCAATATTCTTGGCGAGGTCACCCACGCGCTCGAGATCGGAGGCAATCTTGAGGGCGGAAACGGTCATGCGCAGGTCCATGGCCAGCGGCTGGCGCAGCGCGAAAAGACGGATGACCCGCTTCTCGATCGCGTCCGTCAGCGCGTTCACCTTGCGCTCGCGCTCGCGGATCACGGCCGAGGCCGACGCATCGCGGCGGCTGAAGGCCGCCAGGGCCTCGGACAATTGGGTCTCGACCAGACCACCCAGGCGCGCCAGCTCGTCGTTCAGCGTGTCCAGCTCGGCACCGTAAGCCGAGACGATATGCGTATTCTGGGACTGCGGCACTTCGCTCTCCTACTCGCACCTCTACATCGGCTTCGGACCATTAACCTTATCTACTTCCAGAGCTTACCCCGGACTCGATCAGTTCCGAGCCCCACTGATACCGGTGGTGCTGCGTCGCTTTATGACAAAAGCGCTACGGATTTGTGACAATGCAGGGGTCAGACTTCGGAATTTTCCGAAACTTCTTCGACCGGCTCCGAGAACTCTCTGAAAAACACCGAGAAAACAGAGCCTACGCCGGGATTGCTTTCCACAGTAAAGCCCCCGCGATGGCGGCTCACAATGTGCTTCACGATTGCGAGACCCAGCCCGGTGCCCTCCTTGGGGCCGCTCTTCTGGCCGTCGACCCGGTAGAAACGCTCTGACAGGCGCGGCAGGTTGCGACGTTCAATACCCTTGCCGCTATCCCGCACACGCACAATGACATAACGCCCCCCGGGCTCGGAGGACGGGGCGGCCAGGGTCAGCCGACTGGACTCTTCCCCGAGCGACAGGGGCGGACGCTCCGCCTCGTCCCGGCCGACACCCGTCCTCACTTCCAGCGCAAGTTCGGACTGTTCGGGCGAATATTTCACGGCATTCTCGACCAGATTCTGCAGAACTTCCGTGATCTGGTCACGATCACCGACAATGAGCGCCGTGTCTGCGAGATCAGCGGAGAAACGGATCGATTTTGACGACATCTGGGGGCGGAGCATGTCGATCACATCATCCGCCACCGCCCGGACATCGGTTCGCGCACTCGGCGGAACATGCTCATCCATTTCAATCCTTGACAGGGAAAGAAGATCATTGATCATCCGCTGCATGCGCTCGGTCTGATCGTACATAATGCCGAGGAAGCGTTCCCGTGCCTCCGGATCATCCTTCGCGTGCCCGCGCAGGGTCTCGATGAAGCCGGCCAGGGAGGCGAGCGGCGTGCGCAGCTCGTGACTCGCATTGGCAAGGAAGTCGGCGCGCATGCGGTCGGCCCGCTTGATCGACGTCTCGTCCAGGAGGACCAGCATGGCACGCCAGGGCAGAACCGGATCCGTCGCCATGGCGATCGGCGCAACGAAGGCACGGACATGGCTCTCCACCGGCGCCATGTTGGAATATTCGACCGGTTCGACCCGCGTCCCCCGCAGGGCAGAGCTTACGGCCTCGAGCACCTGCGGCTGACGCAGCACGCCGGACAAGTGCCCCAGCGCGCCGCCGAGGCCAAGAAAGCTGCGCGCCGCCGGATTGGCGCTCTCGATCCGCCCACCACCGCCGATCATCAGAACCGGAATCGGCAGGGTGGAGATCATCGACTGTGCAGAGACGGTCGGATCGGGCTTTGGCGGCTCAGCCACTGCCGGGAGCGGAGCCTGTGCGCTGTCCGCATCCATCGCCTCCGGATTCAGCGTTGTCGAGACGGTCAGGTAGTAAAACACCGAGAGGGCAGATATGGTGGCAATGGCAACCAGGGTTTGGACAAAGCCGAGTTCGCCGAAAATCCACAGCAGGAACAGGACGGTTCCGCCGAGCGCGGCGACCGCTGCCGTGTCACGGCGACGAATGCGGACGGACGGTTGAGACTCTCGATCTACATTTCGCAAGTTTCACTCGTCTTCTTCGGCTATTTGCGGCATTAGGGCCGCGTTCTTAGGCCATTTTTACAAAAAATTCCGCGGCGGCAGCATCCATTCGGCGCTCGGGCGGCATCTCTATGACACAGACTGCGGGCAAGGTGAAATCATGCTGTTTAGAAACACGAAATCCGACCGGTCGCCATCTCGAAATTCGAGACAGATTTCATGCAATTCGATAGGGTTTTAGTGTTTTTCGATAAATTTATGTTGACTTTCGCTATGCGCTCCCTAGGATGCGCTTTCGGTAGAGCTCAAGACGTGCGGGGACAACGCATGCGTAAACAGATTTTAGTTTTGGCCACAGCGCTTACGGCGGCCTCCTGCGCCAGCGCACCGGTATTCGACGCGGACCAGGTCTTGCCGGCCGCGCCAGATCGATGGGCGTCAGCACCGCAATCAGACGGTGCCGTGGTCACGCGAGACTGGATTGCCGCGCTGGATGCTCCGGCGCTTTCTCCGTTTGTGGAGGAGGCCTTCCGGTCCAACCCGTCACTGGCCCAGTCGCTGGCACGCTATGATGCGGCCCTCGCTTCCGCCCGGATCGCGGGCGCAAGCCGTCTGCCCTCCATCAATGCCGGCGTGGACTATACGCGTACGGAAGTGAATGCGGGCGGCGGCGCTGACACTTTCTCACTTGGCCTTTCGTCCTCCTGGGAAGTTGACCTCTGGGGTCGTGTCCGCAACAGCGCCAATGCGGCTGATCTGGACGCCGACGCTGCCGCCGCAGATTTGCGCGCAGCCCAGCTGTCGGTCGCCGGTCTCGTGGCCAAAAGCTGGTTCGCCCTGATCGAGGCCCGGCAACAGACCGAGCTGGCCGAACGGGACTTCCAGACCCAGAGCAATACCTTGTCGCTCACTGAACGCCGCTTCGCCCGGGGTCTCGTGCGCAGCTCCGACGTTCGGACCGCTCGCAGTGCGGTCGCTTCGGCTGAAGCGACCCTGGCCTCGCGTCGTCGCTCCGAAGCCTCCTCAGCCCGCAGCCTTGAAACCTTGCTGGGTCGATATCCGGCGGCCCGGATTTCCCGCGACGGGATGATGCCGGACCTCGGCGCGCTCGGTGACATCGGCTCGCCGATGGAACTCCTGACCCGCCGTCCTGACGTGATCGCTGCAGAACGTCGCCTTGAGGCGGCCGGCCTGCGTGTCGACGCGGCCCGTGCCGCGCTCTTCCCGAGCCTGTCGCTCAGCGGCAATTCCGGAACCGGCGGCGCAAGTGCCGAGGACCTTCTCGATGCGGACACGCTGGTCAGCAATCTGATTGCCTCTATCGCCGCGCCGATTTTCCAGGGTGGCCGCCTGCGGGCCCAGGTCGATCAGGCGGAAGCCAATGCGGAACTGCAGATCGCTGCCTATGTGGACACGGTCCTCACGGCCTGGCGAGAGGCGGAAAACGCCATATATGCCGACCAGATTCTTGCCGAACGTGTTGAGAGTCTGGGCCAGGCCTTCAACGAGGCCGCGGAAGCAGAAGCACTGGTCACGCGCCAGTATTCGCGCGGTGTCGCGACCATTTTTGACCTGCTGAACGCCTATTCCCGGCGTATCAGCGCTGAAAGCCAGTACATCTCGGCACGACGCGAACGCGCGACGAACCGGGTCGATCTTTACCTCGCCATCGCCGGCGATTTCGTCGTGACCGGAGCGGCTGCTCCGACCACGCTGACGGGAGAATAATCATGGGTGCCCTCATCGGACGTATCATCATCATCGCAGCTGTCGTCGGCGCAATCGTTCTGGCGGTCGGCGGCCTGATCAGCACGGCACCACAGCCGGAGCGCGCGAATGCGGCACCGCGCCCGGTCGCCGTCTTCGTGGCGGAGGCCCAACGCGAGACTGTCGCCCTCACCGTGCGGTCCCAGGGCCAGGCCCAGCCGCGCACCCAGATCAATCTGGTGCCCCAGGTTGGCGGTCGCATTACCTATGTGAACCCGGAATTCATCGAAGGTGGCTTCTTCGAGGCTGGCGAGACCCTCGTCCGGATCGAGGACGCTGACTACCGCCTCGCTGTCACCCGCGCGGCTGCGCAGGTCGCTCAGGCAGAGCAGGCGCTGGCCCGCGAACAGGCCGAGTCCGACCTGGCGCGGTCCGAGTGGGAAGCCCTCGGCGAAGGCGAAGCCTCCTCGCTCACCCTGCGTGAACCGCAACTGGCAGAAGCCCGTGCGCAGCTGGCTGCTGCCCGCGCCTCGCTCCAGTCCGCACAGCTTGACCTCCAGCGCACGCGCATCTCCGCCCCCTTCCCGGGCCGTGTCCGCTCGCGCTCCGCTGACCTGGGTCAGTTCGTCTCCCCGGGTACGCCGCTGGGCGAAGTGTTCGCGACCGACCGTGTCCTGGTCCGCCTGCCGCTGACCGATTTCGACCTCGGCCTGCTGGGCATCCCGGTTGCCTTCAATGCGCAAACGGCGGGCGGCGGCATTCCGGTGACCCTCTCCGCAACGCTCGCCGGTCGTCGTCATGCATGGGATGCCGTGATCACGCGCACCGACAGTGCCATCGACCCGCAGACCCGCGTTCTGTATGCCATTGCAGAAGTCGAAGACCCCTATGGCGCTGCCGCCCAGGAAGGTGCGCCGCTTGCGGTCGGCCTGTTCGTAACGGCGGAAATCGAGGGCCGCGAAGTCGAGAATGCCTACCTGCTGCCGCGTTCAGCCCTGCGGGGTGAAAATACCGTCTACGTGGCCGAGCCGGGTGGCACGCTCTCCCTTCGCAGCGTTGATGTCATAACGTCGAACCAGGAATCCCTGATCGTCTCCAGTGGCGTCAATGCCGGTGAAATGGTCGTCATCTCGCCGGTGCGCGGTGCCAATGAGGGCATGCGTATCCAGTCGCTCGATGCCGCAGGCGAAGTCATCGCCGCCTACTCCGCCACGATTGAAGTGCCTGACGCGACCGATGTTGAAGGCCTGGCTGAAACAGAAAGCAGCGACGGAGACTCTGAATCCGCCGCGAGTGCAGGCTAAGGCCGGCCGAGGAGCAAGGACAAGTCCATGACCGATCCGAACGAAACCCACGAAGACGCTCCGAAAGGCATCATCGCCTGGTTCGCGAGCAACTCTGTCGCAGCCAACCTGCTGATGCTCCTCGCCCTTTTCGGCGGCATCTTCGGTTACTTCCAGCTCAACCGGGAGGTTTTCCCGAACGTGGCCTTCAACGGCGCAACAGTGTCCGTTGCCTGGCCGGGCGCATCTCCGCAGGAGGTTGAGGAACAGATCATCGTCCGCATCGAGGAAGCGCTGATCGATATCGACGGCGTGGACACAATCACCTCGACGGCGGTCGAGGGCAGCGGCTTCATCAATATCGAGGGCAAGCCCTCGGTCGACATCGCCGCTTTCATCGACGAGATCAAACTCAATGTGGATTCGGTCAATAACCTGCCGCAATCCGCCTTCCGCCCGGTTGTCCAGCAATGGCGCTCAGGCGACTGGCTGATCGGTTTCGCCATCCATGGCGAAGTGGGCCGGCGCGATCTGCAACAGTTTGCTGACGAGATCCGTGATGAAGTCGCCAACCAGGTACCGGGCGTCTCCGTCGTCGGGATCATGGGCCGCCTCAATGAGGAAGTGTCGATCGAGCTCTCCGAGGAAAGCCTGCAGCGCTACGGGCTCAGCTTCGACGAAGTGACCCGCGCTGTGCGCGCCTCCTCGCTCAACGCTTCCGCCGGTTCTGTCCGCACCGATCTCGGAGACCTGTCCCTGACATCCCGCCAGCTGGCGGATACCCAGGCCGAATTCGAAGACATCATCATCCGCCAGACGCCGGATGGCGGCACGTTGCGCGTCCGGGACGTCGCAACCGTCACCGACGGTTTCGTCGATGCCAATCTGGCCTCGACCTATAACGGCGAGCCGATGATCATCGTCTATGTTGAAACCACGCCCAATTCCGACGTGGTCGACATTTCCACCGGCGTTCAGGCTTATCTTGAGGAAAAGCGCCTCGAGCTGCCGGACGGCATCTCGCTGTCGCTGTGGTGGGATAATTCCGAGCTCTATGAGGGCCGGATGGAAACGATTGTGAACTCCGCCCTTGTCGGTGGCGGTCTCGTTCTGATCGTCCTCTTCCTCTTCCTGCGCCCGGCCGTGGCTGTCTGGGTCACGATCGGCATTTTCACCGCCTTTGGTGGTGCCTTCCTTCTGCTGCCCATGCTCGGCGTCACGCTGAACATGCTGTCGCTCTTCGCCTTCCTCCTGGTGATCGGTATCGTCGTCGACGACGCGATCGTGGTCGGGGAAAATATTCACGACAGGGTCGAACGCGGCGAACGGGGCCTGACAGCCGCAGTGGTCGGCACGCAAATGGTCGCCAAGCCGGTGATCTTTGCGGTCATCACAACCATCATGATGTTCTCGCCGTGGATGATGATCACCGGTCCGACGGTGCAGTTCACCAAGCAGATCTCCCTGGTTGTCATCGCCGCCCTGACATTCTCCCTGATCGAGTCGCTGCTCATCCTGCCGGCCCACCTGGCACACCTGAAGCCGCAGTCGAACAAGGGCATTTTCGGGCCGTTGATCGCCGTCCAGCGAGCCATCGCCCACACGCTCATTCTTGTCGCCCGGTATATCTACCGCCCGGCAGCGAAGTTCTGCCTCGCGAACCGCTATGCAACGGTCATAGGCTTCATCGGCATCTTCGCCGTCGCGATCACGCTGATGAACACAAACCGCGTCGGTTCGGTCTTCATGCCTCAGATCGAGAATGAGACCATCCAGGTTACGATCCAGCTGGCCGAGGGCACGCCCTGGAGCCGGACGGAACGTGTGCGTCAGCAACTCGACGACGCCCAGGACGAAGCGCTCGCCTATTATCGCGCAGAGTTTCCTGGCGAGGTCGACATGATCGAGAGCCGCTCGACCGTGGCGTCCGATGCCCGCATCCGGGCCTGGATTACCCTGGTCGAGCCAGAAGTTCGCCCGGGTCGCCTGTCGACGGCCGAGGTTGCGCAGCACATTCGCGAGACCATGGGACCGATCCCGGACGCCGAGGAAGTGCGTTTCGATGCCACCATCAATAATGGCGGCAACTCGATGAGCTTCGCCCTGTCCGGTCAGAATCTCGACGAGCTTCGGGCCGCCGCAGACGATCTCAAGGATCAACTGCGCAGCTATGACACGCTCTACGACATTGTGGACAGTCTCCAGACCTCGACCCAGGAACTCCAGTTTGCCCTGCGTCCGGACGCCCAGGCCCTTGGCATCACGCTGAATGACGTGACCCGCCAGGTGCGCCAGGCCTTCTTCGGCGACGAAGCCCAGCGCCTGCCCCGCAATGGTCAGGATGTCCGGGTGATGATCCGCCTTGAGGAGGAATCCCGTCGCTCGCTCGACACGCTGCGGGAGATTCGCATCCGGACCAGTGACGGCCGCGAAGTTCCGCTCTCAGCCGTCGCTGACGTGGAGTTTGCTCCGGGCCTCAATCGCATCCGTCGCCGCGATGGCATGCGGACCGTGACCGTGACGGCCGAGCTGTCCGACCCGATCGCGCGGGGCACGGTCGATGAAAGCCTGAACAGTGAATACTGGCCGAGCTTCGAGACCCGCTTCCCGCACATCAGCCGGGACGAGATCGGACAGGCGGAAGGTCAGCGCGAGTTCATGCAGGAGGTTGTCAGCCTGCTGATCCTGGCCCTCGTCTCCATGTACCTGCTGTTGGCGATCGCCTTCCGCTCCTACTTCCAGCCGATCCTGATCATGATCGCGATCCCGTTCGCGCTGGCCGGAGCCATCTTCGGGCACCTGATCTACGACTTGCCCATCGCCCTGTTCTCATACTTCGGTGTGGGCGCTGCGGCGGGCGTGGTGATCAACGACAACCTGGTCCTGATCGACTTCGTCAACCGGCTTCGCGCCAACGGCGTGGGGGCGTTCCAGGCTCTGATCGATGCGGGCGTCCAGCGCTTCCGCCCGATCCTGCTGACCTCGGTCACCACCTTCCTCGGCATCCTGCCGATGATGGCGGAGACATCGACCCAGGCCCAGTTCCTCAAACCCATGGTCGTGGCTCTTGGCTACGCGGTTGTCTTCGCGCTCTTCCTGACGCTGCTCTTCGTGCCGGCGCTCTACGGGATCGGCGTGGATATCGCCCGCTTCTTCCGCATGCTGTGGACGGGCAAGAAGCAACCGGCCCTCGGCCATGACTACGAAGACACGGATTTCGCCCACGGCGAACTTCCCGGACATCTTGACCACTCACCGGCTGAGTGATCAGGCTGTAAGTTAACAGGCGCCTCCCGCCCGGGCCGGTGGGAGGCGCCTTCTATCCTAGAAGGGGGATATTCATGAAAAAACTTCTGTTGAGCTCTGCGGCACTTTTGCTGCTGGCAGGCTGTGACCAGCTCCAGTCGACGTCCGAACCGGCGACGATCGAGCATACCCAGATGGCCGAGTCCGCCTCGATCGGTGAATGGGGTTTCGACATCGAGGGCATGGACCAGAGCGTCCAGCCGGGCGATGACTTCTTCCGCTATGCGAACGGCACCTGGCTGGACTCCACGGAAATCCCGGCAGACCGCTCCAACTGGGGCATGTTCACCGTCCTCGCCGTCGAGGCCGAGGAGCAGGTCCAGGAGATCATTCTCGACCTCGCGGCCACCAATCCGGAAGCCGGTTCCATCGAGCAGAAGGTCGGCGATCTCTACGCCAGCTGGATGGACACGGAAACCGTCGAACAACTCGGCCTTGCGCCGGCCCAGCCCTATCTCGACGAGATCGCGGCCGCGGAGACGCACGAGGACATCCGCAGCCTGTTCGCGACGATCAATCACCAATCCCCGTTCGGTGTCGGCATCATTCCGGATCCGGCTGACACGACCCGCTACACGGTCTTCGTCGGCCAGGGCGGCCTCGGCCTGCCGGACCGCGAATACTATCTGGACCTGGAAAACGAGGCCTATGCCCGTTACCGCGAAGCCTATGTCGCCTTTATCGAGGAGATGTTCACCCTCGCAGGCATCGACGGCGGCGCCGAGAAGGCAGAAGCCATCATGGCTCTGGAGACCCGCATCGCGGAGGTTCACTGGACCCAGGAGCGCTCGCGCAACATCCAGGAAATCTACAACCCGATGCCGATGGAACAGCTCGCCGCCCTGGCGCCGTCCCTCGACTTCCCGGGTGGCATGGCCCAACTCGGTCTCGACAGCGTCGCGACCTATCTCGTCGCCCAGCCGAGCGCGATTGAAGGCGCCGGAGCGATCTTTGACGAGACCTCTGTCGATGTCTGGAAGGACTACATGACCTTCCACTACCTGCAGGCCAATTCCAACGCCCTGCCGGCGGCTTTCGACGAAGCCAATTTCAACTTCTTCTCCCGCACGCTGAACGGCATTGAGGAGCAGCGCCCACGTGATCGTCGCGGCGTGCTGCTGGTCGGCAACCAGCTGGGTGAAGCCGTGGGTCAGGTCTATGTCGAACGTCACTTCCCGGCCTCCTCCAAGGACGCCATGGAAGGCCTGGTCGACAATCTGACCACGGCGTTTGCCGGTCGTCTGGAAAACCTCGACTGGATGGATGACGAGACGCGCGCCAATGCGCTCCAGAAACTCTCCACCTTCGAGCCGCGCATCGGCTATCCGGACGAGTGGCAGGACTATTCCGCGCTGGACATCGAGGCTGATGACCTGTTCGGCAACATGGTCCGCATCAACGAGTTCCAGTGGAATGAGCAGGTCGCTGACCTCGCCGGTCCGGTGGATCGCAACGCCTGGCCTTACCCGCCGCAAACGGTGAATGCGTCCTACAACCCGCTGATGAACCAGATCACCTTCCCGGCCGGCATCCTGCAGGCGCCCTTCTTCGATCCGGCAGCCGATCCGGCGATCAATTACGGCGCCATTGGCGCGGTGATCGGTCACGAGATCGGTCACGGCTTCGACGACCAGGGTCGCCGCTTCGACTATGACGGCTCGATCCGTGACTGGTGGAGTGAAGAGACCAACGCCCGCTTCGAGGAGCGTGCGGACCGTCTCGGCGCCCAGTATGACAGCTACTCGCCGATCGAGGGCATGTTTGTGAATGGCGAGTTCACGATGGGTGAGAACATCGGCGACCTGGGTGGTCTGCAGATGGCCTACACCGCCTATCAGAACTATGTCGCCGAGCATTACGAGAACGGCGAAGCGCCGGTCATCGACGGTTTCACCGGCGATCAGCGCTTCTTCCTGGCCTGGGCCCAGGTCTGGCGTCGCCTCTACCGCGAGGACAACCTCGTGGCACGTCTGTCCACGGACCCGCACAGCCCGTCGCAATACCGCACCAATGGTGTCGTGCGGAATCTGGACGCATGGTACGAGGCCTTCGGCATCACCGAAGATCACGCCCTCTACCTGCCGCCGGAAGAGCGCGTGAAGATCTGGTAGTCACCGGATCGCGCCTCTTAGACAGAAGGCCCGGGTTTTGCGCCCGGGCCTTTTTCGTTCCAGTTCTCACAGAAGCGTAAGTTGCGCTTTTCCCGCAGCGCCCTAGTCTCCCCCGCTGACCTCGAATTCCGACTCATTGGGGGAGTAAGATGAGAAAATTCCTGCTTGCGAGCGCCAGCCTCGCACTGCTTGCTGCCTGCAGCCCGGCACCGACCGGTCCGGACAGCGACACCACCGCATCCAATCAGACCATGCCCGCCGGCACGCCGGAACTCGGCAGCTGGGGCGTTGAAACGCAACACGTCTCCGAAACCGTACACCCCGGCGACGACTTCAACCGTTATGTCAATGAAGGCTGGCTGGACACGACTGAACTGCCGGCAGGCTTCTCGTCCTATGGCGCATTTACCGAGCTCTACCTGCGTTCCGAGGAACGCATTGAGGGCATCATCAACGAGGCGGTTGCCAGCGACGCCGCTGACGGCTCACTGCAGCAGCAGGTCGGTGACCTCTACGCCGCCTACATGAACACCGAAGCGCTCGAGGCCCGCGGTTTTGACCCGGTCCGCCCGATGCTCGACCGTATCGCCGCAGCCTCGACGCATGACGACATCGCCGACCTGATGGGTCAGCCGGGCACGAGCTCGATTTTCTCCGCTTTTGTGGGTCGCGACCCGGGCAATCCGCAGCGCTACATCGTCTCCATCGGCCAGTCCGGTCTCGGCCTGCCGGACCGCGACTACTATCTGCGCGATGACGAACGCTTCGTTCAGTACCGCGACGCCTACCTTGCCTACATCGCCGACGCCTTCGAAATGGCGGGGATTGACGGTGGTGCAGACCGGGCGCAGGCCATCCTCGATCTGGAGACCAGCATTGCCCAGATCCACTGGACGCGCGCCGACAGCCGCGACCGCGTCCGGACATACAACCTCACGGAAACAGCCGATCTGAACAACCAGTATGGCGGTTTCCCCTGGGAAGTCTTCATGACCTCACTCGACTATGCGGACCAGTCCGAAGTCGTTATCCGCCAGAACACGGCAGTCGAGAGCCTGGCCCAGCTCTTCGCGGAAATTCCGGTGTCGACCTGGCAGGACTATCTCAGCTTCCAATACCTGTCGGCCAATCAGAACCTGCTGACGCCAGCCTTCTATGACCGCTCCTTCGACTTCTGGCAGCGCACCCTGCGCGGCACGGAAGAGCCGCGTCCGCGGGATCGCCGCGCCATCCAGTTTGTCAACGGCAATCTCGGGCAGGCCATCGGCCAGATCTATGTCGAGGAGTACTTCCCGCCGGAGTACAAGACACAGATGGAAGAGCTCGTCGAATATCTTCGCCGGGCGCTTCGGGAACGGATCGAGACGCTCGAGTGGATGGACGACGAAACCCGCGCGGAGGCCTTCGACAAGCTGGAGAAGTTCCTGCCGAAGATCGGTTATCCGGACATCTGGCCGGACTATTCCGACATCGAGGTCCATGCGGATGATCTGTTCGGCAATGCGCAACGCGTCAATGCCTGGTTCCGCCAGGACAGCCGAGATCGCCTGCGCGGTCCGATCCGCGAATGGGAATGGTTCATGTCTCCGCAGACAGTGAACGCCTATTACTCCTCGACCTCCAACGAGATCGTCTTCCCGGCCGCCATCCTCCAGGGACCGTTCTTCGACCCCTTCGCGGACCCGGCGGTGAATTTCGGCGGTATCGGTGCCGTGATCGGCCACGAGATGGGCCATGGCTTCGATGACCAGGGCAGCCAGTCCGATGGCGACGGCGTTCTGCGCAACTGGTGGACGGACTTCTCCCGCGAGCAGTTCGACCAGCGGACGGACCAGATCGTCGCCCAGTACGAGCAATTCTCTCCGGTCGAGGGCCAGCACGTCGATGGCCGCCTGACCCTGGGCGAGAATATCGGCGATATCGGCGGCCTCTCCATGGCTTACCGGGCGTACCAGATGTATCTGGAAGACCATGGTGGCGACGCGGAAGTGCTCGACGGCTACACCGGCGACCAGCGCTTCTTCATGTCCTGGGCCCAGGTCTGGCGGAATGTCCGCACCGAGGACAGCCTGCGCTCGCAGCTGCTCTCTGATCCGCACTCACCAGCCATGTACCGCATCAACGGCGTCGTCCGGAATCACGATGCCTGGTACGAGGCTTTCGGAGTCACGGAAGAGAATTCCCTCTTCCTGCCGCCGGAAGACCGCGTCTCGATCTGGTAAGCCGGATCCGGCAATCCTGACAAACGGCCCGGGTGCCTTCCCGGGCCGTTTTTGTTTGCGGGGATGTCATCACCCCGACCCTTGCCCCCGTCGCACAAACCCGCTCATATCGGCGGCAATAAAGTTTCCAGGGGGGAGTTCATGGAAAACGAAGTCGCACCGCTCGTCACGAACGACGCGATCGTCACCGGTCTGCTGGCCGCACTGCTCGGCCTGGTCTTCTGGACCTCATCGATGAAATCCTCGCTGTGGAAGGGTTTCTACCGGGTCTTTCCGCCGCTGCTCTTGTGCTATTTCCTGCCCTCCCTGCTGCAGCTCTTCAACATTGTCGATCCGGAAGAGAGCAATCTCTACTACGTCGCCTCCCGCTTCATGCTGCCGGCGGCGCTCGTCCTCCTGACCATGTCCGCGGATTTGCCAGCCACATTCAAGCTGGGCCCCAAGGCGCTGATCATGTTCTTCACCGGCACGATCGGCATCGTTATCGGCGGCCCGGTCGCGCTGTTTATCGGCAGCCTGCTCTTCCCCGACCTGCTCAATGTGACCGGCCCGGATGCGGTCTGGCGCGGAATGACCACCGTTGCCGGGACCTGGATTGGCGGCGGCGCCAACCAGGCAGCCATGTACGAGATCTACGGTGTGGGCGATGAGGTTTACTCGGCCTGGATCGCCGTCGATGTGATTGTTGCCAATATCTGGCTCGCCTTCCTCCTCCTCGGCGTCGCCAATGCCAAGGCCATCGACAAGCGCCTCGGTGCCGACACCCGCTCGGTCGACCATCTGCGCGTCAAGGCGGAAGCCTATGAGAGCGAAAATGCCCGCATCCCGGAACTGAAGGACCTGATGGTGATCCTCGCCATCGGCCTTGGTGCCATGGGCATCGCACATATCGCCGCAGACCAGCTGGCCCCGTGGTTTGCCGAGAACCATCCCGACCTTGCCCGTTTCAGTGTCACCTCCGGATTTTTCTGGCTCATGTTGGTGGCCACCGTGATCGGCGTGATCCTGTCCTTCACCAAGGCCCGCAAGCTGTCATCGGCCGGCTCCATGAAAGTGGGCTCGGTCTTCATCTACTTCCTGGTCGCCACGATCGGGATGCGGATGGATATCACGGCGATTTTCCGCAATACGGAATTCTTCGCCATCGGTCTGATCTGGATGGCTGTGCATGTCCTGCTCCTGATCACGGTCGCGGTGATCATCAAGGCGCCGACCTTCTTCATTGCCGTCGGCTCAAAGGCCAATATTGGCGGCGCCGCCTCCGCACCGGTCGTCGCGGCCGCCTTCCACCCCTCGCTCGCCCCGGTCGGGGTGCTGCTGGCGGTTGTCGGCTACATCATCGGCACCTGGGCCGCATGGCTCACCGGGCAGATCATGATGACCATGGCGGGCGCAGGATAACGTGCTCCATTACATGATCGGCTATGGGAGCATCCTCAGTCGGCATAGTCGCGAGGTGTTTTCCGGGATGACCGGGCCAGCTGTGGCGGTTGAACTGCCGGGTTGGCGGCGGGCCTGGTCGGTGCGCTATCGCGATGAAGGGGCAACCTATCTGGGCCTGGTGGCGGATGAAGCGGCGCGGCTCCAGGCCGTGGCCGTGCCCGTTGAGATCAATCCAGACATGCGTCACCGCGAGCGCGGCTATCGCTGGGAGGAAGTCTCACCGGAGCGCCTGCAGGCCGACACCCTGCCCACAGGCCGGTTCTGGATCGTCGTCAACACAGCGCACGAGCCGGCCGACCACGCGCACCCTATTCCGCAATCCTATGTCGACACATGCCTTATCGGCGCCTTCGAGACGGGCGGGGAGGCCATGGTTCGGGATTTCATCAGCCGGACCGATCATTGGGACAGGCCCTGGCGCGACGACCGTGCAGCGCCTGTCTATCCACGCCTTGCCCCGCTATCGGCAGACCAGCGTGCGCTGGTCGATGACCATCTAGATGCCGCCGGCGTCCTCAAACATCGCTTGCCGGGTCGTTGAGCTGAGCAGGGACTCCGGGAAGAGCGGCGCGGCCGTCCTCGCATGGCGATGGCGCCAGCGCCCAGTACGCTCGTCATAGAGATAGTCCTCAGCCCAGCCCTCGGCTTCGCGCGCGAGTTCCGACACGGCGTGGATGACCCGGTCGATTTCCTCCTCGGACATAGCCCAGTGCAGGCTGACCCGGCACCAGCCGGGTCGCTTGCCCGCCCGACCGGCCAGGACCTCGGCGCGGATGGCGAGCGTGTCCTCATCGGAGATGCCGAGCAGATGATGGCCATAGGGTCCGGCACACGAGCAGCCGGCGCGAGACTGGATACCGAAGCGGTCATTGAGCAAGACCGTCATCAACCGCGGATGCAGCCGCTGGCCATCCCTACCGAGAATGTTGAAGGAGACGATGCCCAGACGGCGCGCCGGATCAGCGGGCCCCAGCACCTCGATACGCGCATTCGCTTGCCAGACGGCAAACGCGCGACGCAAGGCCTGTTGCTCACGCTGCTCGATCGTCTCGAACCCGACCTCGGACTGCAGCTGCAGGGCGAGGGCAGCACGGACCACCTGCGGGACACCAGGCGTCCCGGCCCGTTCGCGCGCCTCGATGTCCTCGATAAAGTCGTGCCCCTGCTTCCAGACATAGCGGACGGTCCCACCTGCGGACTGGGTCGGCGGCAAGTGGCGGCGATAGAGCGCCTGGTCGAAGAGCAGGACACCGCAGGCACCGGGCCCGCCGATGAATTTGTGGGGCGAGAAATAGACCGCATCAATCCGCGCGTCCGGGTCATTCTCCGGGTGCATGTCGATCCGGTGATAGGGCGCACTCGCCGCACAATCGAGGCAGAGGATAGCGTCATGGCGATGAAGCAGGCGCGCGAGCGACGCAACATCCGTCTTTACACCCGTGACATTCGACGCCGCGGAAAATGCACCGATCTTCTGCCGACCGGCATAGGCCGGGTCAGAGAGGGCCGCTCCCAGCGCCACAAGATCAATCCCGCCCGCCGCTGTCAGCGGAATGGTCACGACCTCGGCCAGGCTTTCCCGCCAGGACAATTCGTTGGAATGGTGCTCGTAGGGGCCAACGAAAACAATGGGCCCGTCGTTGACGACCGGATGCCCCAGACGTTCCGCCGTCGCCGGCGGCAGGTTCACGCCAAGGACTTCCTGGAGTTTGTGGATGGCCCCTGTCGCCCCGGCCGCCGTGGCAATCAGCACATCGTCCGACCCGGCATTGACGCAGCGCTTGATGATGGCTTCCGCCTCCCGCAGCCATTGGCCAGAGGCACGCCCCGTCGTGCTGTCCTCGGTATGCGGGTTCGCGTAGAGCGTTTCGAGACGGGCGATCTGCGCCTCAACGAATGCGTGTGCGCGGCCGGACGCGGTGTAGTCGGCATAGAGAAGCGGCATCTTGCCATAGGGAGTCGCAATCCTTGCCCCCTGCCCGACCAGGCCCTCGCGAACCCGCTCCACCGCCAGTGATCGTCCAAAAACGCCGTGCATGCCTGCCTCCAGAAACCGAGGCACATTGAACCATCATCTCATGAGTGAAATTCGCCAATTTTCACTCATGTATTACTGGGATAGTATGGCCTTTCACCACTTGGGGACAAAATGATGGCGATTGACACTCACGACCGTCAAATCTTGAAACTCCTGCAGTCCGACTCGGATCGCACGACGCAGGAGATCGCCGACGCCATTGGCCTCAGCGCCACCCCGACCGCGCGACGGATCAAGCGTCTTGAGAGCGAGGGCTATATCCGCAAGCGCGTTGCCCTGCTCGACCCCGACACGCTCGGCCTCTCCGCCACGCTTTTCATCACCGTACGGACCAGTCACCATGATGCCGGCTGGCTGGAAACCTTCGCCCGCGGCGTGGAGCGCATGCCGGAAGTCGTAGAGTTCTACCGCCTCTCTGGCGATGTCGACTATCTGCTCAAACTGGTTCTGCCGGACATTCGCGACTACGACACGGTCTACAAGAAGCTCATCGCCATCGCCCCGCTCAGCGATGTCAGCGCCAGCTTCGCCATGGAGGCGATCAAGAACACGACGGAGTTGCCGGTCGACGCCTAGGCGTGGTTCTGGCATTCCTATGGCTGTTCATCCGGGCTCTCCTCGTGGTGATCGTTTGAGCGAAGGCTCTCGCCTTGCGCGGATGAACGAGCCGGCGTTTCGATTGGAGATCGTACAGCGCTTGTGAGACGACTTCCCGCATCTCTCGCTCGATCGTGGCGACACGATTGGGATCATGTTGCTCGATAATCGTCGATAGTTGGGGAGCAGCGACCTCCGGCCCACGAAGTAGCGATAAGAAGCCCTTGCCCGGGCGCGCTTGATCAAGGGCGCTCCGAACAGCGGGTTCAAACTCGGGGGAGAGACTGGATAACTTCATGGAATTGTATTGGTCGACGCGGTCGCGCCGTAAAGCCTCACTACACTTTTCGACCAACTGCCCGCGCACTATTGTGGAGACCGCACGACGAACGCGCCTTCGGCGGAACCAACAACCTCAGCCAACTGCGTGACGAAGGATGGTCACGTTTCAGGAATGAGTGCAATTTCATGGACTTTCACGCCTAGCACAACTAATTTCCCGCCTAACGCGTGGCGCGAACACTCTCGCCCAATGCTTGCCATGCCTAATTTCCGCGGACCCCAATTAGATGCTGAAATATTATCTATTTTTTCTATTCGGAGAGAGCTTGCGCGCGAAAGCGGAACTGAATAGCCGCCGTGCGATTGCGCAGTCGGAACATGGCAATCAGTACGCCCGAGATCCGTTTAGAACAGCCCTTTTCGCAATCGGAAAGCACTGGGGTCGCTTCACCTTCGGGTGCACAGCAGCACTAGGCATCGGCACTGCCGTCGGCGCCTTTACCAATAACGTGGAGTGGGGACTATCTGTCCGCGGCGATTGGGACGAATTCCACGTAGTTCTACTCTCGATCAACCACGCCATCTTGGGCGCTCAGTCATCCTTCATCGGCTTAGTCTTCCCAATAGTAATTACGCTTGTAGACAGCGTTACTTCAGGGCGCCTCGGTTTCTCCGGGAAGCTGAAAATTTTTCTATCTGAGACAGAGGCGAACGGAACCGCTGTTACGTCAATCGCGTTGATCGCATCGATCGTGCTGTTCAGCGCGATTGCGCCACAACTCGCCAACTCAACATTGGGAATCTTGACAGCAATTCACACCCTGTGGGCGCTATTCAATTTGGCGGCGATCGTGCGATTTCTGAACCGAGCCATCGCTTACTTCGACCCACTCGAACGCTTCAACATGTTGAGGTCGTACTTCGTGAACACCGCCTGGCCTCGTTCGCTTGCATTGAACTTTATGCAAGCGGAATGGCGCGATCTCACCGATCGCTGGCAACGGGATCGGGATGAACACGGCTTGAGTGACTACGCTCTAGGAAACAATCCCGAGACCGTCACGGTTACTATAGCTGCTGCCTTTCAGGGCACGGTCTACGACGTAAACACTCGGCTCCTGAGTTCCATAATTCACGACATTTGGAAGCGATCTCAGGATGGTAGAAAACTTGAGGGCCTAAGCCTCGTCGCCGCGCCAGGAGAGCGGTTTGTGCAAGGTTTGACAGTAGGACGGTTTCTTCCCGGCGCGGTGCTACTCGAATCCGACCGCAAATGGTTCAATCGGGCATACCGGGTGGAGGCAGCGAGCAGCGCAAGCTCAACGGCGATTGTCATGGACCTGATCCGCGACTTCGCTTCGGATCTTTCAGATCTAAAAAACGCCGGACGCTTGAACGAGTTTGAGCGCCTCGCAGAGGAAGGGGCAGATTTCGTCGCGCTCGCCTTTGCCGTAGCGGGAAACTACGCAACAGCACCCAGCAGCCAATCGTATTATCGCTCGCACGCGGAAGACTGGTCCTTTGCGTTTTTCGACGACACCTTCTCGGCTGCTCTCGGATCTTTAGTCGAAGATCCGCGCTATTTTCAAATCGCGAGTTTTTTGCCGTACCGGGTGTTTGCCAGAACGCCAGCGGTCGTCCGAGGCGCGATCGAACACGTGTCACTCAAGGCCTATCAGCGGCTGGGCATAGGATTGGTCAAACAAAACGTTGGCCTCACCGCCTCACGTGATCGAGTTGTCGGGACAGGATCTGGTGTTGAACAAGAAACAACGCTTCGCCGATCTTGGCACGCCTTCATCTCTCCGTGGGAACATATGCTCGGAGATTTGGCCAAACAGGCAACGTCTGAACTTGAGTGGGCGGAAATTGTCGCTCGGACGCACAGCATAAATGAGCATGTCGAAGTTACGGTCTCCCTCGCGTTCTACGCCGCATTGCGTGACGAACCTCGGTCGGCGCATTGGTGCGCGGATATGCTGTTGAAATGGCCAAGCACGCTTAACCAATACATGCGTGATCACGATGGCATCTGGAGCGGTCACCCTGAAGCACTAACACTGGTCGACTTGCAGGCCGAGTTTTCAGTCTTGGTGGACGGATTCGGATTGAGCGACCTGGAGCCTTCTGTTGATCCCAACCACCCCACCAAACAACTGCAACTCGGAACAGTGCGCACGGCCCTGCAAAACCTTTGGACCGATCACCGCACGCTGCTGTTGTCGATAATTCTACGCCTGATTGAAGACCAGTCTTCGCCTGCCAGGGTAGGCATTCTGAAGCAGCTCATAATCGGTGATTCATTAGATGAGGGTCGTCACGCAAGTCGTGATCTTCCTAAAGCTACTCCCGGGAAGATCCTAGCATCTGTCTTTCGAATGCATCTCTCTGCCGAGTATGTTGATCAAAGTTATTCCGGAAAACTCTCGTGGTTTGTGGAGAGCTTAAACCGGATGACAGAACCGGACATGGTGGCCGGTCGAGTTTATGCGGGCTCCGGCGACCGTGGCATCGCATCGTTAGTGCCTTGGACCTGCAAAGCCCTCGTCCTGAGCGCTCTCGTGCACAATGCTACGAACTTGATCACGCGAGAGGTCAGGCAGACAATTACGGCACTTCAAGATCACGGCCAACGCAGTCGCTTTCTCGGCACTTTGCGTTCTATCCGAGCTTCGATCGGCGAATTGAACCGAGAACAGATGGTGGCGCACTACGGTCGGTTCGTTGGAACTGTTCAGCCTGATGAAGTGACCGCGAAGATTGAACAAGTTGGTCAACAGATCAACGATCTGATTGAAGAGATCACGGCCGCGGAAACTGCGGATTTCGAGAATGCGGAGATCGACGAAAAGAAGCTCAACTCAATAGGGCTACTGGCCAGTGAGGCAATTGCGAATCCGGCGAAACGCCAGTTTCCGATTGGTCATTTTGAGGAACTCGAAATTGTCGATGATTTCGGCGACCTTGAATCGTCCCCAATGAACCTCAACTTGAACAATTGGGACCGTGGCACCGTTACCGTTGAACGTCTCGAACCGCAAAACATCCTGGATGACGAGGCATGGTGGCAAAGCCTGGTCGAAGAAAGCTTGGCAAACCGGTTGTTGGACGACGTGCTGGCGCGAACCGATCTAAGCGACGCCACCGCAGACACTCTTGAACACCTCTGGGAGCTGGTTCGGGAAAAGGCTCGAAAAATGACCGAGGACGACCTCCGGCCAATCTTGATTGTGCCTGGTAGAGCCGAGCCGAAGTGGATCTCAGATTGGGCATGGCGAAAGGAACGCCGGCCGGATGATGTCACGATTTCCCACGCGGACGACCAACCGCCGGGCTACATCTATCACCTAAATGAGCTTCCGGTGTTCCATGCCCAAATAGCGCCCGGATTTGTCTACTTGCTGCCTTCAGCTTCATTTGGCGTTGCTAAATTCAAGTCGACACCTTCGGGCTTTATTTGTGTGAGCTTTGCGCCAGATCCAAACAACGTGCGGAAGGGTACTTTGACCCTTCACTACGAGCGCGCCATATCACAGCCGCCTGACCTCACCGGCATCCGCATTAGCTACAAACCCGACCAATAGCGCTTGATAGCGAAAGAACCCCAAACCAAAGACGATTAGAAGAGTTTATTTTGGGACTAAATAAGCGACGAAGTCACGCAGAAATTCGATGCTGTGTTATATTTCAGCCATTTAGAGAAGAGAAATGGCGCACCGGGGAAGATTCGAACTCCCGACCCCCAGATTCGTAGTCTGGTGCTCTATCCAGCTGAGCTACCGGTGCAGGCCGTAGGCTTCGGGTGTTCCCCGAAGAGGCGCGGAAACTAGCCCCGGCTTTTGGCAATAGCAAGTCCCTGTTTGCGGCAAATGCAGAGACTTTGGCAGTGATCGTTCAGGCAGCGGACTGCGCCGCGTGCACGCCCCGTGCGATGGCCCGGGCAAGGCAGTCTGCAGCGAGGCTACCGAGGCGCGCGAGGACGAGGTCTGCGGGTTCGGGCAGGGCTTGCCGGGCCGTTGAGAGTGCGAAGACCACATCGCCGTCGAACGGTGTGTGGACCGGGCGGATGGCGCGGGCGAACCCGTCCTGCGCCATGATGGCCAGGCGCTGCGCCTGCGGTGGCGTCAGGGCGACATCGGTCGCGATAAGCGCAATCGTGGTGTTCTCGCGCGGCCCCGGATTGAGCTTGGCCTCGCCCCAGTCCTCGCCCGGGGCGGGCCCGTCGAGCGACGGGCGGGCGCCACCGAATTCACCCTCGACCTCGAAGGGCCAGGCCCAGTAGGCCTCACTGCCCGGCACCCGCACCGAGCCGAAGGAATTGACGCAGACGAGCGCAGCCACCGTCATGCCGTCCTGCGTAACGTAGCTGGCCGATCCGGTACCGCCCGCCAACTGCCCGGCCCGCGCGCCAAAACCGGCGCCCGCAGCGCCCTCGCGCAGGGCTTCCCCGGCGGCCTTGAGGGCCTGCGTGCCGAGGTCGCGATAGGGTGGGTTTTCGCCCCAGGCCTTGTTCCCGCCATTGGCGAGGTCATAGAGAATGGCCGAGGGAACTACCGGCGATTTGGGCACACCCGGCAGATCCATCAGCGCAAACCCCCGGCCTCGCGCGCCGAGCGCAGCCGCCACGCCATCCGCCGCAGCCAACCCGTAGGAAGACCCGCCGGACAGGACCACCGCATCCACGGCATCCACAAGCGTGTGCGCCGCGAGCGCGTCGGTTTCGCGCGTGCCGGGACCACCGCCTCGGACATCGACGGCGCAGACCGCGCGTTCATCGGGCAGAACCACGGTCACGCCGGTTTTAACGTCGACATTCTCCGCCTGTCCGACCGTAAGACCCGCGACATCGAGGATGCTGTTGTTTTTCCCTGGCAATGCCATAACCGGCCTCTTAACTGCTGGCAGAAGAATGCTATCGTGCCTGTTCATCCACCGGGGGCAAGTCTCATGAAACGCTTATTGCTGTCTGTCACAGCTCTCTCCACAGCCGTCTTTGCGGGTGCGTGCAGCTCGCAGGCGCCCGAGAGCCCGGCACAGGTCGAGACCCCGACGCCCCAGGTCATGGTGGCCGCAGCCAATCCACACGCTGTCGAAGCCGGACTGGAAGCCCTGCGCCAGGGCGGTGATGCGATTGACGCCGCGATCGCGGTCCAGGCTGTTCTGGGCCTGGTTGAACCCCAGAGCTCCGGGCTCGGAGGCGGCGCTTTCCTGCTCTATTTCGATGCCCAGACCGGTGATCTGACCGTTTATGATGGCCGCGAAACGGCGCCGGCCAGCGCAATGCCGGACCTCTTCTACGACGAAAACGGCCAGCCGCTCAGCTTCGGCGCCTCGGTTTTCTCCGGTCATTCCATCGGCGTTCCCGGCGCCATCCCGGCCCTGCGGGCGGCCCATGAGGATCACGGCCAGCTCGACTGGGCCGACGGGTTCGACGCCGCGACCCAGCTGGCCGAAAACGGATTTGAAATCTCGCCCCGTCTGGCCAATTTCATCGTTCGCGTTGCCCCGCGCACGCCCCTGGATGAGTGGGAGGCGCCACGCAATTACTTCTTCGATGCCGAGGGAAACCCCTATCCGGCCGGCCACCTCCTTCGCAATCCGGCCTATGCCGAGACCACCCGCGCCCTCGCCGAAAACCCGCGCGCCCTGCATGAAGGCCGCATCGCCGAGGAGATCATCGCCGCGGTTCAGGCTGAACCT